>Ga0207421_10005620_pt1 | contig 13998 bp, 10 predicted proteins | sample SodLakKL_010_SED_4_FD_187542 | JGI IMG/M metagenome (GOLD analysis project Ga0207421, IMG submission 187542) | Alkaline sediment microbial communities from Lake Tanatar, Kulunda Steppe, Russia - 8KL_010_SED (SPAdes) (version 2) | ecosystem: Environmental > Aquatic > Non-marine Saline and...
TGAACAAAATTACCTCCCGATAGTGCTGCCAGCATGGAGGTGGTGGCGCTTTCATGGGCGGCTTGAGCATCAGGAAGCTTGGAATCAGTGGTGCCCACGGTAATATAACAGGGAAGCCGGTAATGGTGAGCCATCTGGGTAATGGCTGCGTTCATAAGCCCTGATTCTATGCTTCCCATAAGAAAAGACATGGTACGCATATCCATAGTTATGGGTACAGCGCTGTACATTACTGGAGTCCCGGGGTTCATCAACTGGCTTAAGACTACTCCCATAAGTGCTTCTGCGTTTTGCTGAACCAGGGTGCCTGCCAGGGTAATAGGCGAAGTTGCTCCTGCTGCCGGAGCGGTAGAAGTAGCCAGTGGAAGACCGTAGCGGGCGACTTCTAAAAGGTATTCAGCCTGGTCGTCGCTAATTTTTAAGGGACTGGTTATAGAGGTAATAAAACCCACAAAAGGTCGCTGTTTTAATTTTTCCAGTCCTCCGGCCAGGAAAGATGCTACTTCAACTACTTCATCCAGGCCCTCTCTGTTGAAAATACCGCCCATTACAGGTTTGCTGGTATTCTTGAAGGCGTGGAAAAAGCTGCTTATGTCTAAACTGTGCACGTTTAAATCGTGAGGATACACCGGTATGATGTAAAAATCCACGTACTCCAGGGCATTGGTAAGTCGAGCCAGGTTGGCCACGTCTTTTAGGTAGGAGGGACGTTTAAGTCGGGCCAAATCTAACACATACAGTGCCAGCCCCCCGGTACCAAAGTGAACTCTTTTCCCGCCTACAATGATGCTTTTCCCTTTTTCCCTGCCGTGAAAGACAAACTCTTCTGGCGCTTGCTTGATACACCGGGAGACCATTTCCCGTGGCAGGTAAACCCGGTGGTTTTCTTCGTCTACCCCGGCGCCGTTTTCTTTTAAAAGGTCCAGGGCAGGAGAATAATTTATTTCAAACCCCACACTCTCCAGAACCTGGATGGTGGTATCGTGGATTTTCCTGATTTCTTTTTCGGATAAAACATGATACATGCCTCCTTCATAAATGGGACGCTCCATGGCGGCACCTCCTGAATCCTTTAAATAAAAGGTGTTTAGAACTAACTTAAGGGATGAAAAAACACAGGTTATTGTTCAGTAAATCCGTTCCAATTTTTGGACAGGGAGGTTATAACATCTCCCCGGGAGATAATCCCGGTGAGTTTGCCTTCCCTATCAACCACAGGTACCCGGTTGATTTGATGTTCATTCATGACTTGAATTACCTCGGCAACGGGGGTGTCTTCCTTTACCGAAATCACGTTTTGTGACATGAGTTTTTCTACGGTAGTAGCTGCTACCAGCTCTATCATTTCAACTCCCCGGTGTAAGACGTTAACATGTAACACTTCTTTGTCTTTAGTCAATAATTTATAAGGCTTGCGAAGAGGTTGTCCGATAATTTGCTGGGTGTACTGAAGTATATCAGTTTCGGAAACTATACCCATTACCCTTTCATGCTCATTTACCACGGGAACTCCGCTAAAGGCGTGCTCTTCCAGGATTTCCGCCAGTTCTTTCAGAGAAGTATTTGCAGAAACACTGATCACGGGATACGTCATAATTTCCCTGGCTAAAACAGCCATTAAATAACCTCCTTTCCCTTTTAAAAGGGTTGGTTGAAACAAATTTACGACCGGGGTGTTATTGTAAATATCACCCCCACATATTCTAATTTATTCCTTTTGAGAAGGCTTTATACTTGAAGAACCACTGGCAAGAGAAGAATAACACATTTTCAGTATTGTAGTTGTATTGTTATTATTTTTCGACAGCAGGCCCATCATCTCCTTTAATTTATCCTAAATAGTTACATTCAAATTATAATATTTACAGAGGGCTCCCTTGCTTGTTGCGGCGATATGTGCTATTATCATGGTACTGAAAGCCCTGCTTTGTCCGTGTGGCCCGTGAAGTTTTGAGCTAACACCTATTATAAGGGAGCCTGGGCTTTAGGTGCGGAGTATAGGCCTTCTTGTAAGGACATACAAAGCATCTAAGAGGGCACCCACCTGAGGAAAGACGTTCAAAACTATCGGCTCACGGCAAGGTGGGGTTTTTTGATTTTACAAACCCTGCCAGGATCAAATCCTCTGCATTAACAGCTTGCAAAAATCCAGATTTTATTCTATAGGTCTACCCGCTTAATACTGGCTTCTTGTTTTTAAAACAGGAAAGCCACATTTTTTTATTCCCTCTTTTATTCCCTCCATACATTATTACTGGTAACTACCACTACAGTGCAATTTTTCAATTTAACGCAGCCCACGATACGACCAGTCGATAAGCCGACCCACACCACCAATCAATTATTGATTAAGCTACTTTTATAGCTGAGTAGTAACAAATTTTTTTATTATTTTTCAAAACAAAGTGGAGAAGCAGGCAGGAATCTATAAACAAAAAAAGAAATAATAAATAACCAGGTGGTAGATAGTGGAGCAAAGTGGAGAAAATAACCGCGGGCGAGGTTGATGATAACGTGTTTATGGGAGAATTTCGCCATTCCCTTGATGAAAAAGGGAGGCTTATAGTTCCGGCAAAATTCAGGGAAGGATTAGGGGACAGCTTTGTAGTTACCCGGGGGCTGGATCACTGTCTCTTTGTTTATCCTTTACAGGAATGGCATCATCTGGAGCAAAAGTTAAAGCAGTTACCCTTGACCCGCGGTGACGCCCGGGCTTTTATGAGACTATTCTTTTCTGGCGCGGTGGATGTAGATGTAGACAAGCAAGGAAGAATACTTATTCCTCAAAATTTGCGCGAATATGCTCGCATGGATCGAGATGTGGTAATAATTGGTGTGTCAAACCGGGTGGAAGTATGGAGTGAGAAGCAGTGGGAAGAATATAGCGACGAAGCTACCGGGTCTTTTGAGCAACTGGCGGAAAAACTGGTTGACTTTGACCTGTAACCTTACTAATAGAAGGGGAAGGGTGTTTAGACTATCCATACACCGGTGATGGAAAAAGAGGTACTGGAATACCTGTTAGTCAAGCCGGGGGGTGTTTACCTGGATGCCACCCTGGGTGATGGGGGGCATGCCCGTAAAATTTGCAGCGAACTATCTTCTCAGGGAATAATGATAGGCATAGACCAGGATGAAGACGCGTTAGTGCGTTCACGAGAGAATTTAAAACAATTCCTTGATCGGGTGGTTTTGTTAAAAGGAAACTTTAAGAATTTAAAAAGGATATTGCATCAAAAAGGAGTCTTCAAAGTCGATGGCATAATCATGGACCTGGGCATATCAAGTTACCAGGTAGATCAAGGGGGAAGGGGGTTTTCATTCCACCGGGAAGGGCCGCTGGACATGCGCATGGACCGCAGCCACCACTTATCGGCTTATCGGGTGGTAAATGAATACTCCCGGGAAGATCTGGTTCGTATATTCCGGGATTACGGGGAAGAAAAGTGGGCTTCCAGGATAGCTTCTTTTATAGTGGAACAACGCCGGAGAGAAGAGATACTTACTACCCATCAACTGGTGGATATTATCAAGGCAGCTATACCTGCCTCCAGACGTAGAACTGGAGGACATCCTGCAAGAAGGGTGTTTCAAGCATTACGCCTGGAAGTGAATCAGGAGATGGAAAGCCTGCGCCAGGCGCTTCCACAGGGGGTTTCTCTCCTGGCAGAAGAGGGCAGGTTTTGTGTAATAAGTTACCATTCACTGGAGGACCGCCTGGTCAAACATTATTTTAAAGAGCGTTCCCGGTGTTCTTGTCCGCCCGGTTTCCCGGTGTGCACCTGTCAACTTGATTTGGAGCTGGTAACGGTCAAACCTCTTTACCCGTCGCCGGAAGAAATTGAACAAAATCCCCGAAGCCGTAGTGCCAGGATGAGAGTAGCCCAAAAGACACAGCAGTTCTAAAGGAAAGAGCAGGTGAATAAACTTGATAAGAGCCAGAAAGTATTACCCGGAACCCAAAAGAAATAATTATCCGTTTCCAGACCGTCAGCCCGTGGAAGAAACTTTGCCCCGGACTTCTATTAAAACCCGGGCTATGGCTTTGGGAGTTATACTGGCCTGTGTCCTTTTGTCCCTGGTGGTTTTAGCTCAATATGCATATACGGTGGAGGTGAGCCGGGAAATTCACCGGATGGAAAGAAGCTTGAATGAAAGCAAAGAAAATATTAGTGAACTTAAACTTGAAGAAGCCCGACTGGGTTCCCTGGAGCGGATAGAAGAAGTGGCTCGAGAAGAACTGGGCATGCAAAAACCGGAAAATGATCAAGTAATATATGTTCCCAGAAAACGGGCAGAAGAAACTATATCTTCAAGGGAGGATTGATGACCATGTCATCTGCTCCCGTGACTTCTTTTTTGATAAAAAAAAGACTTTTCCAGTTGTTTATGGTTTTTGTCCTTTGTGTTATAGTTCTCATAGGCAGGCTGGCCTGGATACAAATAGTTCAGGCTGATGACCTTTATGAAAAAGCATGGCAACAATGGAACAGGAGTGTCCCTGCCCAGTCCCCCCGTGGGTCCATATACGACCGGGAAGGAAAGCTTCTGGCGGGGAGTGCAACTGTAGAAACGGTGGTAGGCATTCCTCCTCAAATAGAAAAGCCTGTTGAGACTGCCGGGAAACTGGCAAAAGTGCTGGATAAATCCCAGGAGGAACTCCAGGAATTGATTACCGGGGATCGGTCGGCAGTTTACCTGAGCAGAAAAGTGGATGCAGAAACAGCCAGGGAAGTAAGGGAGCTTGACCTGGAGGGAATAACTTTTACCCCGGAAGGCCAGCGGTATTACCCCCGGGAAAAGCTGGCTTCGCAGGTGCTAGGGTTTGTAGGCATAGACCAGGGATGGGGAGGGCTGGAAGTTCAGTACGAAGAAGAGCTGCAGGGACAGGAAGGCCGTATGTATTTTCCATCCGATGCCAGGGGAGAACGCATACCTCACGAGATAGAAAGATTTGTGCCGCCCCGGGATGGGATGGATTTACACCTGACCATAGATGAAACCATTCAATACATCGTAGAGAGAGAGCTAAACCGGGCCATGGTAGAATTTGAACCCCAACAGGTGAGCGCTCTTGCTGCTGATCCTTTTACGGGAGAAATCCTTGCTGCATCCAGCAAGCCTGATTTTCATCCCGAAGAGTACGAAGACTACGATCCCAGCTGCTGGCCCCTTAGTCCGGTGGTTGATAGTTTTGAGCCGGGGTCTACTTTAAAGCTGGTAACCCTGGCTGCTGCTATAGAAGAGGGGAAATTTCGCCAGGACGAAACCTATAACTGCCCCGGGCACAAAGAAGTTGCCGGGAGCCAGATAAGCTGCTGGACTTCCGGCAGAGGGGGGCATGGTTCCATTGACTTCCTGGAAGTAGTACAGGGATCTTGTAACCCAGGTTTCATTACTCTGGGCCAGAGGCTGGGCGAAGAAAAGCTGTTCAGTTACCTGGAAGGCTTTGGTTTTGGTAATAAAACGGGGATAGATTACCCGGGAGAAGGCAGAGGGCTTATTTTTGATCCTCAGGATGTTGGCCCCCTGGAACTGGCTACATCTTCTTTTGGCCAGGGTATTTCGGTAACTCCTTTGCAGCAGGTCATGGCTGTTTCAGCCATGATAAACGGTGGAGAACTAATAAAGCCTTACCTGGTAGAAAAAGTAACCGACACTGAAGGAGAAACGGTAAAAAAGAACGAGACGGAAACAATTCGTCAAGTAGTATCAGAAGAAACATCCCGCGAAATAGTTGAGATAACCGAAAGTGTGGTAGAAGAAGGTACCGGGACTAATGCTTTCCTGGAAGGATACCGCATAGGCGGTAAAACAGGAACTGCACAAAAAGTTGGCCCCGAGGGCACCTATATCCCTGATGAATATATTTTATCTTTTATCGGCTATGTTCCGGTAGAAGATCCGCAAATAGTGCTTTATGTATCGGTAGACGGGGCTACCCGGGGGCCTCAATGGGGTTCTCAGGTAAGCGCACCCTTGTTCAGGCGCATCATGGAAGACGTTATTAATTATATGGAAATTTATCCAGATGAGCTTGTTGAAGGTGAGGATATCAGGAATGTGGAAACCCCTGATCTTTCAGGACTGGATATTGAAGAAGCATCTGCTTTGCTGGATGAAGAAGGGTTGATGTTTCAACCGGTGGGCGAAGGGGAACGTATAGTTGAACAAACTCCTAAAGCAGGAGCCCGGGTACCCATGCAAACCAGGGTTATAGCCTACCTGGGAGATGAAAAGCTTCCTGAGCCTCAGGTGCTGGTTCCCGACCTTCGGGGGTACACCATGGAGGAAGCCAGGGAAGTAACCGGCTGGACTGGTTTGGAGCTGGAGATTGAAGGTTCTGGAATTGCGGTAACACAGGAACCAGGTCCGGGCAGTATTGCTGAAAAAGGTGATGAAGTGACGGTTACTTTTGAATCTCCCCTGGAAAGAGAGCCTTAACCGTTGGAATACACTAAATAGCAAAAGTGAATAATATGAATTAAACCCGGAGAACCGGAAATAAAAGAAAAAGGAAGATGTGATATGGGGATGGATCTGGACCGCATTTTAAAGGGCCTGGTGATAAAACGAACTACTGGTCCAGTGGAAGGAGAAGTCACCGGGCTGATCTATCATAGTGACCAGGCAGCAAAGGGAAAACTGTTTTTTGCTTTGCCGGGGACCCAGGCCCATGGATGGGAATTTGCTGTCCAGGCCGTGGATAAAGGTGCCCTGGCAGCGGTACTTCCGGAAGATGCGCCTTACCTGGAGATACCCTCGGTAAGAGTCCCCGATACCAGGCTTGCCCTGGCGGTGGCTTCGGACATTTATTACAGCCACCCTTCGGGCAAGTTAAGGATGATCGGCGTTACCGGCACTAATGGAAAAACTACTACCACTCACCTGATTAATGCTATACTGGAGAAAAACCGGCACCGCACGGGTCTTTTGGGGACCATTGACTACCGGGTGGTAGAAGAAAATTTTCCAGTAAAAGCAACCACTCCCGAATCCTGTGATTTACAGGAAATGCTTTATTACATGAACGGGAAGGAAGTGTCTCACGCTGTACTGGAAGTTTCATCACATGCCCTGGCCTGGCATCGGGTCTCCGGGTGCGATTTTGATGTGGCGGTATTGACCAATGTCACTGCTGATCACCTGGATTTTCACGGAGATTTTTCGTCTTACCTGGCATCCAAGGCCTCTCTATTTGCCGAAATGGGAGGAAAATTCTTGAGTCAAGGGAGGCCCCGGGTCGCGATTATCAATAAAGATGACCCCAGCTATTCTTATGTTTCCTCTATGGCCGCATCACAAGTGGTTTCCTACGGCCTGGACTCTACATGTGATGTAAGGGCTACCGAGCTGGCGGTGGACCGGGAAAAAACTCGTTTTAAAGTAAAAACCTTTGCTGGTGAATTTGAGCTAAACCTGGAGCTAAGGGGCACTTTTAATGTATATAATTCCCTGGCAGCGGTTGCAACAGGTTTGATAGAAGGAGTAGATCTGCAGGTTATCAAGAAAGCCCTGGAAGAGGTAAGTGGTATCCCGGGTCGCTTTGAAAGGGTAGACGCAGGCCAGGATTTTACGGTAGTGATCGACTATGCTCATACTGCTGACGGCCTGGAAAATGTTTTGCAAACCGCCCGCCAGTTACTGGATAAGGGTAAGTTGATTACCGTTTTTGGGTGTGGAGGAGACCGGGACAGAGCCAAGCGATCATTAATGGGAGAAATAGCCGGTAAATATAGCGATTATTGTGTTATAACTTCAGATAATCCCCGGAGTGAAGAGCCGGAAGCTATTATAGAAGATGTGATTCCCGGGATAAAAAAAGAGAAAGAAGATCATCAAATCCAGTCTCTGGTAGATAGACAGCAGGCCATAACAATAGCGATAAACCTGGCCCAGAAGAACGATTTAGTGGTAGTTGCTGGAAAAGGACACGAAGAGTACCAGGTATTTAAAGATCGGGTGATACCTTTTAGTGATCGTAAGATTGCCAGGGATGCTATAAAGCAGAGATTAGAATAATTAACTGATAATTGAAACGGAGCGGAGAAACATGGTCATAACCGGGAAAGAAATCCTGCAGGTTACTGGAGGTACCGCCCTCCGGGGGAATATAGATGCTGTCGCCGGTGGATTTTCCATAGATACCCGGACCCTGAAACCCGGGGAATGGTTTGTTCCCTTTAAAGGAGAAATGGCTGACGGGGAAATCTTTATAGAAGAAGCCTTGAGAAGAGGAGCAGCAGGAGCTTTTACTACCCGGGAATCTTTTTCCATGCCTGTCCAGGACTCACTCCTGGTTAAAGTACCGGATACCCTGGAGGCTCTCCATGCGGTGGCCCGCTATAATCGCCAAAAATACAACCCCCAGGTCATAGGTGTAACCGGCAGCAGTGGGAAAACTTCCACTAAAGATCTGATGGCAGCGGTACTTTCCCAAAAGTATAGTGTTTTAAAAACAGAGGGGAACCTGAATAATGAGATTGGCCTCCCCCTTATGTTGCTACGTATTACCGGAGAACACCAGGTGGTAGTTCTGGAAATGGCCATGAGAGGTAAAGGGGAGATTGCACAGCTAACCAGGCTTGCGGAACCGCAGTGGGGGATAATTACTAATATTGGAGAAGCTCACCTGGAAAGACTGGGTTCCCTTAAAGCAATAGCCCGGGCCAAAGGAGAGCTTTTGGAAAACCTGTCTCCCGGAGGTATGGCTTTGTTAAACGGGGACGATGAATGGTTGCGAGAGCTTGAACATGAAGTTCAGGATAATATTTACTTTTATGGGGAAGGGTCCGACAATCATTTTCGGGCAAAGGTGAAAAGTGTCAAGTTACAGGGGACCAACTTTAAAGTCAACTTTCCCGGGCAGGCAACAGAGATGAATTTTTCAGTCCCCCTTCCCGGCAAACACCAGGTAATGAATGCCTTGGCAGCTCTGGCACTAGGATATCTTCTTGAAGTGGATAACCTGTCTCTACAGAAAGGACTGGAGCAGAGCCGTATTACCTGGGGGAGGATGGGAATAAAAGACGGATGTTGGCCCGGTACTAAAGTAATTGATGATAGTTATAATGCCAACCCTACTTCCGTAAAATCTTCCCTGGAGGTCCTAAGTCAGCTTTCCCCCCCCGGTAAAAGCATGGCGGTCCTGGGAGACATGCTTGAACTGGGAGCAAGATCCGAAGGAGCTCATCGGGATATAGGGCGTCTGGTATATGAACGGGGTATAAACTATCTGTTAGCTGTGGGAGATCAGGCCAGATTTATGGCTGAAGAAGCCCGGAAAAGGGGAGTAGAAACCTGTCATTGTGAAAATGTTAAGGAAGCCTGTGAAATAATCAATAAATTTAATCCTGTCCCGGGAAGCTTTATCCTGGTAAAGGGCTCCCGGGGAATGATGCTGGAACAAATAGTGAAAAAAATTGCAACTACTTAGCCTGCAAGATTTAAGAAGAGCGGAGCCACGGGGACGCTGGTCCAGCCCCCCGTCGGCTGCGTTAAATTGAAAAATTGCGCTGTAGTGCTACTCCGTCTTATTTAGGTTCAAGTAACTTATGATGTGCGGTTGGGTCTGTCTTCGAGTGACTTAAAGTGAGTGTTATTAAGTTTGGCGAAGCAAAGTAGTTACAAAAAAATTGTATTTAGTTGGGAAGCATAGCCCTTTACCGCTGGGGAGGTAACAGTATGCCAAGCGAAATTCTACAAGTAGCGCTGGTTTCTTTTCTGATCAGTACCGTCTTTTGCCCTTTATACATTGCTTATTCAAAAAAAGTTCATTTTCAACAACAAGTCAGGGAAGACGGTCCTAAAACTCATCTATCCAAGAAAGGAACACCAACCATGGGTGGCCTGGTTTTCATTTTGGCTTCCGTGGTCAGTGTAGTTTGGCTGGCTCCCATGGATTACCTGTTAATGCTGGCTATGCTGGTCACTCTTTTTAGTGCCCTGCTGGGCTGGCTTGACGATTACTCCAAGGTGACACGTTCCCGTTCTCTGGGGTTAAAAGCCCGCACCAAACTTTTGGGCCAGGTTGGTTTAACGATAGTGCTGGTATACTTTTTAAACCTGCTGGGACACTCTACTGAGGTAGAAGTTCCCTTTACTGATCTGGCGGTGGAGATGGGTCCATTTTATATAGTGCTGGTCTTTTTAATGATCAGCGGGACTACCAATGCAGTCAACCTTACTGACGGCATTGACGGTCTTGCGGCGGGAGCCAGTATAGTTGCTTTAATGGCTTTTTTGGTCCTGGCTTCTATAAGTGGAGAAGAAGGAATAGCGTTTTTTTGTGCTGCCATGGTAGGAGGGACTTTTGGGTTTTTGATTTATAACCTTCACCCGGCCAGGTTATTTATGGGAGATGTGGGGTCCCTGGCACTGGGGGGCGCTATGGCTGCAGCAGCAGTGCTTCTCAAGGTGGAGTTAACCCTGGTAATTATTGGTGGCCTGTTTATCCTGGAGACTCTATCGGTTATGGTTCAGGTTTTTTTCTTCCGTCTAACCGGCAAGAGAGTTTTGTTAATGAGCCCTTTGCACCACCATTTTGAATTAAAAGGGTGGTCCGAGTGGCAGGTAGTTACATCTCTCTGGGCAGTAGCTTTTTTATTTGCGGTTATCGGTCTGCTGGAGGCTACTGAAGGCTGGTTCTAATTATTCCATAATCTGAGACCTGAGCCTTACTTCCTGAAGTAATTTAATACTCAGATTCTATAATAATGACCAATAAATGGAGGATATTTAAGTGCTGGATAAAATTAAAGGCCGTAAGATTATGGTCGTGGGGCTTGCCCGCAGCGGCAAAGCTGCAGTTAAGCTATTGGCCGGCCAGGGGGCGCGGGAAATAATTGCCAATGACCTGAAAGAGCCTGGTTGGAGCCTGGAATCGATACAGAAGAATGGCTCCAGGGTAAAGTTGGTGACCGGAGGGAATCCGCCCGAACTGATTACCCCGGATCTTTCGTTGCTGGTAAAAAGCCCGGGCATTCCTCCCCACCTGGAAATCTTTAAGAGAGCCCGTTCTTTAGGGATCCCGGTTATTTCCGAAATTGAACTGGCATATTCCTTTATTAAGTCTCCCCTTATAGGTATAACCGGGACTAATGGAAAAACGACTACTACCATGTTAACAGCTGCGCTTTTTGAAGAAGGCGGTTGGAGCCATGTTTATGCTGCAGGAAATATAGGGCTTCCTCTTTGTGAAATTACGGAAGGCCTGACTCCCGGCAGCCTGGTAGCTGCAGAAGTAAGTAGTTTCCAACTGGAAGATACTTTTAGGTTCCGTCCCTGGGTGGCGGTTATTCTTAATTTGACTGAAGATCACCTGGATCATCACGCTACCATGAAAAACTATATATCGTGCAAAAGCAAAATACTGGAAAACCAGTCTTTGTCCGATGTCTCGGTCTTTAATGCCGATGACACACGGGTGAAGCAACTTGCAGAAAAGTCCCGGGGGCAGGTCATATATTTCAGCAGGGAACAAGTAGTGCCAGGTTTCTGTATTTCCGGAGGAACCCTGGGGTTGTTCTGGCAGGGCGAATTTCATGAAGTATGCCCGTTAAAAGAATTATCTTTAAAAGGAGAACACAACCTGGAAAATGCCCTGGCTGCTTCTGCTGCAGCCTGGGGCGGAGGGGTTCACCTGGAAGCTATAGGGCAAGTATTAAAAAGTTTCTCCGGAGTAGAACACCGCATGGAAACAGTGAGAGAAATGAATGGAGTAACCTTCATAAATGATTCCAAGGGGACCAATCCCCTGTCCACTATAAAGGCCCTGGGAGCGTTTCCTCAGAAAAAAGTTCTTATAGCCGGGGGTAAAGACAAGGAGGCGGATTTTAGCGAATTGGCCCGGCATATTAAAAAGGAGGCAAAATTTGTGGTGTTACTGGGAGAGACGGCTTCCCGGATTGCCGGCGAGCTGGAAAATACCGGGTTTACTTCATATGAACAGGTGAAAAACCTGGAGGAAGGGGTGAAACTGGCCTGGCACAAAGTTGAGCCGGGGGAAATAGTATTGCTTTCTCCCGCCTGCGCCAGTTGGGACATGTTTAAGGATTATGAAGAAAGAGGCCTCCTTTTTAAAGAACTGGTTCTATCTTTAAAAAGAAAATAGCTGACGGGGGCAAATAATTATGCCTGGAGAAAAAAAGAAAGAAGCTGATCTGGTATTATTTTTAGTTACCCTTACCCTGGTAGGTCTGGGTCTGGTCATGGTATTTAGTGCCAGTTACCTTATGGCCAGTGAGCAACTTGGGGACCAGTATTATTTTTTACGCCGCCAGACGTTTTGGGTGCTCATTGGATTAGCAGGACTCTATTTCTTTTCCAGGTTTGATTACCGCCGGCTAAGAAGGCTGGCTCCTTTTCTGATCCTGGTAAGCTTTATCCTGCTGACCCTGGTTTACGTACCGGGAATAGGGGTAGAGGTTAAAGATGCCCAGAGATGGATAGGTATAGGTAACTTTACCATACAGCCGGCTGAGTTTGCCAAACTTGCCATGATAATATTTACTGCTGCGTATTTAAGCAGCCGGAGCATAAATCTAGAGCGGTTCTGGTCCAGCAGCTTTATACCTTTGCTGGTTACAGGCTTGTCCTTTTTGTTTATTGTTGAACAGCCGGACCTGGGAAGCGCCCTGGTTCTGTGTCTGGGAGTAATTCTGCTTATTTTTATTGCCGGGATTCCCTGGAAACACATAGTTGCCCTGGGGCTCATGGCGGTACCAGTTTTTATCTATTTTGCTGCCAGTGAGCCTTACCGGTTGAGGAGGCTGGCTTCCTTTATAGACCCTTGGGGAGATCCCCTGGGGGCGGGGTACCATATTATCCAGTCCCTGTACGCCTTGGGACCAGGAGGATTGTTTGGAGTTGGCCTGGGGCGAAGCCGGCAAAAGTTTTATTATTTGCCTGAACCTCATAACGATTTTATATTTTCTATCATAGGTGAGGAACTCGGCTTTATTGGGGCTCTGGTAGTATTGTTACTCTTTTTTATCTTAATCTGGCGTGGGCTAAAAATTGCCTTGACCGTGCCGGATACTTTTGGCAGCCTTCTTGCTGCCGGTATAACTATGCTAATAGGAGTTCAGGTACTTATAAATATCGGGGTGGTTACCGGGTCTTTACCGGTAACAGGATTAAATTTACCGTTGATTAGCGCCGGTGGAAGCTCCCTTTTCTTTACTCTTTGCGGTATAGGTATATTGCTGAATATATCCAGGCATGTAAAAATCTAAAGAAACCCGGAAAGGATTGTATTTCATGAAAGTATTAATGTGTGGTGGAGGTACCGGCGGGCATATTTATCCTGCCCTGGCCCTGGCTCGTTACCTGACCAGGGAACAAAACCACCTGGAAATACTTTTTGTAGGAGGAGAAAGAGGCCTGGAAAACCGTCTGGTTCCCCGGGAGGGGTTCAACCTGGAATGTATTTCCATAAGATCGTATTCCCGTAGCGTGCTGAAAAGTCCATCAGTTATCTGGAATCTCAGTAAGAGCAGCGTCCAGGTCAGGGGTATCTTAAAAAGGTTTAAACCTCAGGTAGCTATTGGAACCGGCGGTTACGTTTCCGGACCGGTAATATTCTGGGCAAGGGCTAAGAAAATCCCTACCCTGATTCATGAACAAAATGCCATTCCGGGTAAAACCAATCGTATCCTGGCTCCTTGGGTCAACCGGGTTTGTTTGTCTTTTGAAAATTCAGGAAAATATTTTAGCAATAGGGCTAACACGCTAGTAACCGGTAATCCACGAGCCAGTGAAGTACAGGCCTGCAGCCGGGAAGAAAGTTTTAAAAAGCTTGATATGTCTCCCCGGAAAAAGACTCTCCTGGTTTTTGGAGGAAGTCAAGGTGCCTGGAAGATTAACCAGGTTATGATAGAAAGCCTCCGTCAAAACCTTTTACCGGAGGAAATACAGGTTTTGTATATCACCGGAGAGAAATATTACCGTGAAGTAAAAAATTCACTTCCGCGGGACGGAAATCAAAAGGTACAACTT
>Ga0207421_10005621_pt1 | contig 13997 bp, 11 predicted proteins | sample SodLakKL_010_SED_4_FD_187542 | JGI IMG/M metagenome (GOLD analysis project Ga0207421, IMG submission 187542) | Alkaline sediment microbial communities from Lake Tanatar, Kulunda Steppe, Russia - 8KL_010_SED (SPAdes) (version 2) | ecosystem: Environmental > Aquatic > Non-marine Saline and...
ATGTACGCCAGGCGTTAGTAACCCAGCTCCTTGTGAGCGAAGGCAAGGTGCGCGGTGTGCGCACGAAGTCGGGCCTTGAGATTGGAGCGGACACCGTCGTCCTTGCCACAGGAACGTTTCTGCGTGGTGTCGTCGTCATCGGAGACGTCCGCTTTCCAGGTGGCCGGCACGGAGAACCGGCAGCCGATGCGCTCTCCGATGATCTCAAGGCACATGGACTGTCGTTGGCCCGATTTCAGACAGCTACACCTCCGCGCATACACGCCGACAGTGTAGACTACTCGAAGCTCGTGGAGCAACCTGGGACCGACAAGCCACTGCGGTTTTCCTTTGACTCCCCCCCTCTCCTGCGGAAGCAGTGGCCGTGTTGGTATACCCGAACCACTGAGAACACGATTGCAGCCATTGCACGTCATCTCAGCGATTCGCCTATTGAGACGGGCAGCGTGTCGGGTAAAGGTCCCCGCTTCTGCCCTTCCATTGATCGCAAGGTGGTACGGTTTCCGGACAAGCATGATCATCAGATTTTTCTAGAGCCGGAAGGAACCTATACAAAAGAGCTTTATTGTCTGGGTCTGACCACCGCCATGCCCGAGGCGGCCCAGGAAGAAATTCTGCATTCCATTCCCGGCCTCGAGCAGGCCAAAATTATGCGTATGGGCTATGCCGTGGAATATGACTACATCATACCTTCCCAGCTGGACCCTTCGTTGGAGTCAAAAGTCCTAGACGGCCTGTTTACAGCGGGACAGATTAACGGCACGTCGGGTTACGAAGAGGCGGCTGCCCAAGGGATCGTTGCCGGCATCAATGCTGCTCGGAAGTCCCAGGGCCTAAAAGACGTGTATGTCAGCCGGGCCCAGGGATACGTCGGCGTTCTTATCGATGATTTGGTAACCAAGGGCACCGAGGAGCCCTATCGCATGATGACGTCGAAAGCGGAATATCGGCTCATGCTTCGTCAGGACAATGCAGATATGCGGCTGCGCCCCTTAGGATATGAAATAGGACTCATAGATTCTGTGCGCTACGAGGCCTTTGCGAAAAAACGCGACCAGTTGAACGAAGTTCTGGAATGGATGGACTCCATACAGGTTTCCCCTACCGAGGAGGTGCGCCGCCAATTGGCGAACCTAGGCTCGGGAGACTTGAAAAAGGCGGTATCATTGGGAGATATTCTGCGACGACCAGAGGTGCGCTATAGTGATCTGCACCACTTTGCAGAACTGCCTGATCTTGACGGGGAAACGGCGGAACAGGTGGAGATCGAAGTGAAATTCAAAGGATATGTTGAACGGCAGCAGCGGCAGATTGAGGCATTCAAAGAACTCGAGGCCGTCGCGATTCCCCGAGACAGGGACTTTCACAGTATCAAGGGTCTGCGGAGCGAAGCGAAGGAACGGCTTGCTGAAATACGGCCCCGTTCCTTAGGTCAGGCATCCCGCATTGCCGGAGTATCTCCGGCAGATATAAACGTACTAAGTATTGTATTGAAAGGAGTTGGAGCCGGCCGTGTTTCCGAAGAACGAACACTATAACATGATCGTCGTCGGGGCTGGCCATGCGGGTAGTGAAGCGGCTCTGGCGGGTGCCCGCATGGGAGCAAGGGTTCTGCTCCTGACCACAACACTGGATGCCGTGGCCCTCATGCCGTGCAACCCTTCGGTAGGAGGTCCTGCCAAAGCTAATTTGGTTCGGGAAATCGATGCCCTTGGCGGCGAAATGGCGAAGAACGTCGACGCTACTTTGATGCAGCTTCGAATGCTCAATACCCGTAAGGGGCCGGCTGTGCGAGCTTTACGGGCGCAGTCGGACAGAAAGCTGTACCAGCAGCGGATGAAACTGACTCTTGAGTCCACGGACAACCTATATGTGAAAGAAGCCCTGGTCACAGACCTCCTTGTTCAAGGCTCCTCGGTGCGAGGAGTCAAGGTGGCCGACGGGTCAGAAATTTTTGGTGACACGGTGGTTTTGGCCACCGGGACCTATCTCCGCGCCGTTATCTATATCGGGGATTATCGGGATTCTTCGGGACCGCAGGGGCTGAAACCGGCCAATGCTCTAGGTGAAAATCTCGGCAAATATGTGGCAACAGCGCGGTTTAAAACGGGCACTCCTCCCCGCGTGCATTTGCGTTCAGTGGACGTATCGCAATTGGACATCCAACCCGGTAACTTTTTTAAGGGTGGATTCAGTTTTGAGACGGAATCTGTGGAGTCACGGCAACTGCCCTGTTGGCTGGCGTATACCAATGAGGAAACCCATCGGATTGTTGCAGAAAACCTGGACAAGGCCGCGATCTTTACAGGGGCCATTTCAGGCACAGGCCCTCGCTACTGCCCCTCCATTGAAAGCAAAGTAGCGCAGTTTCCCGACCGCAGGGGACATCAAGTGTTCCTGGAGCCTGAGGGTTGGAACACGTACGAAGGCTATTTAAGCGGGTTGTCCAGCTCCCTGCCTGCTCCAGTCCAACTGCGCATTCTGCAATCAATGAAAGGTTTCGAGGATTGTGAAATGCTGCGGCCTGGCTATGCCATCGAATATGACTGCATCGACCCCTTAGCTCTCCATCCCACCCTGCAGGTCAAGGGATTTCAGGGTCTGTATTGTGCTGGCCAAGTTAATGGAACATCTGGCTATGAAGAGGCTGCAGGCCAAGGTCTGCTGGCCGGAGCCAATGCCATTCGGGAGCTGCGGGGTCAAGAGCCTGTCGTCCTCAGGCGTTCCCAGGCATATCTCGGGGTATTGATTGATGATCTAGTGACAAAAGGAACAAATGAACCATACCGAATGATGACCAGTCGTGCCGAGCATCGTTTGGTGCTGCGCCTAGACAATGCTGACAGACGGCTGGCGCACATTGGGCGGGAACTGGGATTGGTTTCCGAGCAGCGCTATGACCGATGTGCAAAGAAGTGGAGTGCCATAGAACGGCTTTGTTCATCACTGGAATCACAACAGGTGCGACCGGGCAGAGAGACCAACGAACTGCTGCAGCGCAGTGGCTCTGCGCCCCTGCAAAGGCCTGCTTCCGTGGCTGATCTGCTTCGGCGTCCGGAACTGGACTTCTGGTCGTTGGCCCCTCTTCACGGCCAATACGAAGTGGAGCAGCAAACAGCGGAACAGGTGGAAGTGGAAATCAAGTACAGCGGGTATATAGAGAAGCAGCAGCGGGCCATTGACAGAATGGAGAGGATGGAGAACCGCAGCCTGGAAGACGTGGACTTCGCGGACGTGCGCGGCTTGTCCCGGGAAGCACAGGAAAAATTGCAGCAAGTGAGGCCCAGGAGCGTGGGCCAGGCATCTCGGATTGCGGGGGTTTCACCGGCCGACGTTAACGTCCTGTTGGTGTATCTTGCACAACGTTCAAAAAGGAGAAGTTACAGTGAACAGTAATAAGGAGCCTCTGCAGTCCATGGGCGAAATTCTGCGCGTGGAACTTCCGGCCATCGGTGTACATCTATCCGGTGAACAACTCCAGCTTCTGCTGCGTCACGCTGGGTTGGTATTGGAGGCCAATCGGCACGTAAATTTAACCCGCATCGAACATCCGGAAGAGTTCGCTGTCAAGCATATTATTGATTCTCTTTGCTGTCTGCAGGCGCAGATCCCTGCCGGTCCTGGTATTGACGTCGGAACGGGTGCCGGCTACCCAGGGATCCCCCTAGCTGTGGCGGGCGGCTTTTCGGTTACCCTGGTGGACTCGTTGGCGAAGAAAGTCCGTTTTTTACAAGATGTGATTGAACGGATGGAATTGGAGGGTGTGCAAGCCGTACACGGACGGGCAGAAGATGTGGGTAGGCATGACGCGTTCCGGGAAGCGCATCGATGGGCCGTGGCCAGGGCTGTGGGCCCGCTTCCTGTCCTGTTGGAATATATGAGCCCGTTAGTGGCCGTTGGCGGGTTGGTTCTGTGCATGAAAGGCCCGGGCGCGGCTGACGAACGGATAGATAGAAGAACTATGCGGCACGAGTTGGGCCTAGCGGAAGCAAAGAGAATATATGTTCGCTTGCCCCGCTGCATGGGCGAACGGTATCTCATGAAGTATGAGAAAGTGGCTGGGGTGAAGAATCGTTATCCCCGCAAGGCCGGAGTGCCAACACGACGACCGCTTTGAATAACGCGATCCTGGTGTTTTTACCGTAACTTGGTTATATGGCAGGAACCATGTATGGTTTCACGAATACACTACTAGATATGGAGGGAGGTGGCGTGGTTGAAATTGACCGAAATGTTGCGCGGTCGGCAGCGGGATCAAGAACCAGAAAGGCCTAACGAAGTGGCTGTGGAGGAACAAGAAGAGGACGCGCCCAAGGGCCAGTGGATGGAAAGCATCAAGGAAGTACCCACTGGAGAAATCAAGGCCAATCCTTACCAACCAAGGACGGAGTTTGAGGAATCGGGATTGGGCGAGCTGGCGCAGTCCATCCAAGAACACGGCGTCCTTCATCCTGTGGTTGTGCGCCAGGGCAAAGACGGGTACGATTTGATTATCGGCGAGCGGCGGTTGCGGGCTTGCCGTATGTTGGGCTGGCAAACGATTCCGGCTGTCGTTCGGGATCTGACGGACAAGGCGGCAGCAGAGATGGCTCTGATCGAAAACCTCCAAAGGAGGGACTTGGGCTTTTTCGAGGAGGCCGAGGGATACAGCAATCTTTTGGAGGAGTTCGGCCTGACGCAAGAGCAACTAGCAGAGCGCCTCGGGAGAAGCCAGTCATCGATCGCCAATAAACTGCGTCTGTTGAAGCTTCCGGATGAAGTTCGGACCGTTATTTCCCGGGAAATGTTGAGCGAAAGACATGCGAGGGCGCTTCTACAATTGGATAGCGAGGAAGAGCAACTAGAGTTAGTTAAAGAGATTGCAAGCAAAAAGTTAAATGTTCAGCAAAGCGAGAATTTAGCCAAAACACGTAGCAAAAGCAAGAATACACAACAAAATAAAGGAAGGCGAAAACAATCAAAAAGCAAGCAATTCCAATGGTTTACAACTAACATGAAAAAAATGACAAAGCGTTTGGAGGAAACAGGTGTAGAAGTGGAGATGAGCGAAGACGATAAGGACGACCGGTATACGGTCGTGGTGCAAATTCGCAAACCGGGAAGGGGGGAGAAGGAAAATGGGGAAAATCATCAGCATCGTTAACCAAAAAGGCGGCGTAGGAAAGAGCACGACAGCGGTGAACCTTGGTGCCTATATGGCCATGGCGGGGAAGCGTGTCCTGCTTGTGGACATCGATCCGCAGGGCAATGCCACCAGCGGTGTCGGTGTGGATAAAGGCAGCGTCGAGCGGTGCATGTACGCCGTACTGATCGAAGGCGAGCGAATTGATAGAATCGTTGCCAAAACGAGAGTTGATGGCCTGTGGGTTGCGCCGGCGACCATTGAATTGGCGGGAGCCGAAATCGAGCTGGTCAGCACCATGTCCAGAGAGTTCAAACTAAAACGTGCGCTAGAGGGTGTTGCCGACGCGTATGATTACATACTGATTGACTCTCCGCCTTCGTTGGGGCTGCTGACAATTAACGGACTCAGTGCTTCGAATACTGTCATTGTGCCTATCCAGTGTGAGTATTATGCTCTGGAAGGCTTGAGTCAATTGGTCAGCACCATTGCCATGGTGCAGGAACATTTAAATCCAGGCTTGGAGTGGGAAGGCGTTGTGTTGACCATGTATGATTCCCGTACAAATCTGTCCCAGCAGGTCATGGAAGATGTGCAGAACTACTTTCAGAATCAGATCAAAGTATATGATGCACTGATTCCCCGCAATGTCCGCCTCAGTGAAGCACCTAGTTTTGGGGAGCCCATCCCGTTATATGATGACAGATCCAAGGGGGCGGCGGCGTACCGGCAGTTAGCACAGGAGGTCATGGGTGATGACTAGAAAGGCGTTAGGCAAAGGGTTGAAAGCGCTTATTCCCGCAAAGGCCGAGGCGCACGACCGGATTCCTTTGAGCCAAATTAGGCCTAATCCTTATCAGCCGCGCAAACATTTTGACCAGGATCGACTGCAGGAGTTGGCGGATTCCATTCGGGCCCACGGTGTCATTGAACCTATCTTGGTGCGCCCCGATGGGGAGAACTATGAGATCGTCATGGGTGAGCGACGGTGCCGTGCCAGTGAATTGGCGGGGCTAGAAGATATCCCCGCCATGGTGCAGGAGCTCAGTGACGAGAAGATGATGCAGATCTCGTTGATCGAGAATCTGCAGCGAGAAGATCTAAACGTAGTGGAAGAAGCTACAGGTTATAAGAAGCTGATGGACGAGTTTTCGCTCACGCAAGAAGAAGTGGCTGAGGTTGTCGGGAAGCGACGCTCCAGTATAGCGAATACTGTACGGCTGCTGTCACTAGATGATTCGATTCTGGAGCATCTGGCGGCAGGGTCTCTGACTCGCGGGCACGCCAAAGTGTTGTTGGGTGTTGACGAGGGGGCGTGGCGTCGGCGGTTGGCGCAGCGGGCCGTGGAGGATCAGCTGTCGGTTAGGGCCTTGGAGAAATTGGCGGCGGCTGAGAGGAACAGTGTTCCACGTGGAACATCGGAACCGGACCCCGAGGTGGTGTCCATTGAAGAGAAGTTGGAAGAAGTCTTTGGCACTAAGGTACGGCTGCATTACAAAAAGGGCCGCGGGCGCATTGAAATACAATATTACTCCGATGAAGAGTTGGAGAGAATTCTTGAAATGGTGAAGGCACCGTGAGAAACTGAATGCACGGGCCTGCGGATCTCAGACGTAAGAGTTCCACGGCGGCCAGAAAGACAATGTTCCACGTGGAACATGGGTGCAGCTCATTCCTGGCAAACATCCATAAAAATCGCCATGAGCCGAAAACGTTCCCGATTGATCGCAACCCAATGGAAAGCTCGTTTGCGAACCCCCGTTTCAACCGCCGCTCTCGGCAGGCCTATTGCCGCAGACAATCTGAGGGAATACCCCAAAAACCGCAATGGTTCCCTCGGAAAGACCAGAACTTGGGTGCCGGCTTTTGCGCCGGCCTGCCACGGCTCCAACGGCGCTGCCTTGGATACTAGGAACGAGTCCCGAAGGAAGGGTGGTGAACAAGGTGAGCGAAAGCCTAGAACAGGTACAGACCACCGAAGAAAGACAGGAACAGCTCTGGGATCAAGCTATCATGCAGCTGGAGAAGTGGGATCTGGATAACGCAGAGGAAACACTGCAGGACTTGTTGGAGATAGATCCTGACGATGCCGAAGCCATCAATAAAATGGGGGTCATTCATGCGCGCCGTCAAAACTACTCCGCGGCGGAGAACTGTTTCAACCGGGCACTGCGCATCGATCCAAATATCGCCATGGCCCACAGTAATCTGGGAAACATCTACCAAGAGCGGGGAATGACTGAGCGGGCCATTCGAGAGTACGAGACGGCCATCCGCTTAGACCCTGAGTATCCTGTGGCCCACCATAACCTTGGTGTCCTTTACAAGCGGACAGGCCGTGTATCGGAGAGTGTAGATATGCTGAAGAAGGCACAGCATCTGGATAAGGACCAGATGAAACGTTCTATTCGCAATTCTCCTAAGCAGCGGCGCATGATGCGGTTGATCTGGACCGTGCTGATTGCGGTTCTTGCGTATTTCCTCTTTGTTCGATAGTCAGGGAATAAAGGTGACGACCAGCCATGGATTTCCGTCGGCTGGTCGTCACGCGTCGTCCTGCTGATGATCCTGGTGAGAACACGGATTTACATGGACGAGAACGTCCTTTACCCTAGGCAGTGCACGCAGGCTTTCGGCCGTTTCATGCGCTATATCGTGCCCCGCCTGCACAGTGATGAAAGGATCCACACAGATCTTGAGATCAACATAGACGTAGGGTCCATGGCTGCGTGCCTTGACCTCATTGACGTGAACAACTCCGGGCGTTTGCTCCGCTTCCCAACGGATACCACGGAGAATATCATCGCTTGGGGAGCGATCCACTAACTCGTCGACAGACCGCCAGTAGATGGCAACGCCAGTCTTCAGAATCATGGCTGCAACCACCAGCGCTGCCGCTGGGTCTAGAAATGGAAAGCCCACCATCGCCCCCAAAACTCCCAACAGCGCCGTGACCGATGACAGGGCGTCCGTCCGGTGATGCCAGGCGTCGGCCTGCATGGCATTGCTTTCGATACGGAGGCCTTGGGCCATTACGTAGCGATACATACTTTCTTTAACAGCAATGGAAAAGACAGCCGCTACCAGCGCCAGCGATCCAGGCGAGACCGCTGTGCCCCTCAACAGAATACTCAAAGAGGAGTAGCCCAGTCCAAGGGCCGTAAAAACCAACAGCAGCGCCACCAGTTTGGCCGCTACGGTCTCTGCACGGCCGTGGCCGTAGGGGTGTTCGGGATCCGCGGGAACGTCTGCGATGCGGAGGCCGATCAAGACAATGACAGTGGAGACACTATCCGACAAAGAATGGACGCTGTCACTTATCATAGCACTGCTGTTGGCCAACAAGCCTGCGGACAGCTTCACAGCGGCTAGCAATATGTTTGCGGCAATGCTGATGGCGGACACTCGATTGCCTGTCCGAACTCGATCTTCGACCACGTTGCACCCTCACTTTCTTTACACTATGTACATTATACACCATGCTGTCTAGGGCACGGTTCGAGGTTACTCACAAATTATCCACATGGGCTGTGGATAGCGGGGATAAGTAGACAAGAGTCTAGGCCCTGGCCAGCGTTCCATGGCAGCACCACCCGCGCTATGCTGGACGAACGAGTGAAGTGGGCCCGAGACTGCGGGCTGGCCGCGAATTAGAATGGGAAGACACATAGAAGGAATATCGGGTCCAAGAACGAAGTAAATTTTGTGACTATGCGTTTGATGGTAGTGGCAGAAAGGTGGGGCCTCATATCGTGAAGAACACACCACTCACAGAACAGCACCGCCAACAAGGCGCTCGAATGATGAACTTCCACGGCTGGGAGATGCCCGTACACTATACGAGCTTGGTCGAGGAACACCTGTGCGTTCGCGAAAAGGCCGGGCTTTTCGATCTCAGTCACATGGGTGAGCTGAGGCTTTCGGGCGACACCGCGCTTGCAACCCTGGACCGTCTCATATCCAATGACCCGTCAAAGCTAGAACCGGGCCAAGTGCTTTACAGCCCCCTGATGAATGAGCGGGGAGGTATCGTTGACGACCTGGTGATTTACCGGGAAGGCGATGGTTTCTTTGCTGTTGTAAACGCTGCAAACGTGGAGAAGGACGAACGGTGGATAAGAGATCATCTGCTGCCGGGTACAACCTTGGAGAACATTTCGGCCGACACCGCCCTCTTAGCAATCCAAGGGCCGGAAGCGGAGACCATTGTGAACACAGCCTTCGCTTGTGATCACGGGTCACTGGGGAATTTTCGGTACTGGGACTATGTGTGGAATGGTATCCGTGTTCGCATCTCGCGTACCGGTTACACAGGAGAAGACGGCTTCGAGATCTACGTTTCTGCCGGTGCCGTTCAGACCGTGTGGAACATGTTATTGAAAGAAGGCCAGCCCCATGGCATGCAGCCGATCGGACTAGGTGCCCGGGACACGCTGCGTCTTGAAGCTCGTCTGCCGCTGTACGGACAGGACATTGACGAGTCAACCACGCCGCTGGAGGCCGGATTGTCCTTCGCTGTGGCGTGGGATACAGAATTCCTAGGAAAGGCGGTCTTGACAAAGCAGAGAGAGGAGGGCCTTGGTCGACGCTTGGCAGGGTTTATTCTTCAAGAACGGGGGATTGCACGGTCCGGATGTACCATCTTGGATGGGCAGGGTTCTCCCATAGGCACAGTGACCAGCGGATCCATGTCGCCTAGTCTTCAAAAAGGAATTGGTTTGGGATACATCCAACGGCCCTGGAACAAGGCCGGTACGGAAGTGTATGTACAAGTGCGCAACCGGCAGCTCAAGGCACTAACGCACAAAGGACGTTTCGTCCAAGGAAAAAAATAACGGGAGGTAGCACAGGATGGCAAATCCAAGAGACTATTTGTACACGAAGGACCATGAATGGGTACGCGTAATTGATGGAACGGCCCGCATAGGGATCACTGAGTACGCCCAGAATGAACTTGGCGATGTGGTATTTGTAGAGCTTCCGGCACCAGAGCTGATTGTGGAAGAGGGCGAAGGGTTTGCGGTTGTGGAGTCTGTCAAGGCGGTGTCTGACATCTACGCTCCAGTCAGCGGCACAGTGAAGGCTGTCAATGAAGCGCTGGAGGACAGCCCTGAACTGGTCAACGAGTCTCCCTTCGACGAAGGCTGGATTGCCGAACTGGAGATCAATGATGAGTCGCAGTTGAAGGACCTCATGACCGCGGACGAATATGATGCACTGTTGGAGGAGGTGTAGGATTGCGATATATCCCCACCACGCAGGAAGAACGGGAAAGGATGCTGGCTGCGCTCGGGATTCAATCGCTGGAAGAACTATTCCAAGCCATACCTTCCCATATTCGTTCGGATCCTTCTCGCGTTCTCCCGGAACCGTTGGCCGAGAGTCAGCTTCTGCGGCACATGCAGGAACTGGCAAGCCAAAACCAAGACACACAGGCTTTAGTGTCTTTCATGGGAGCCGGCGCCTACGATCATCTCATCCCCGCGGTTGTCAACCATGTCACCCAGCGCGGAGAGTTTCTCACGGCTTATACGCCGTACCAAGCGGAGATCAGTCAAGGGGTTCTTCAGGCCATCTTTGAGTTCCAGACTCTCATTGCGGAACTTACCGGCATGGATGCAGCCAATGCTTCCATGTACGACGGAGCAACGGCATTGGCCGAAGCATGCCTCATGGCATGCAATGCCGCCCGCAGGCAGAAGGTAGTCCTTCCGGCCACACTGCATCCCGAGTGGATCGATGTGGTGAAGCTCTACCTAGAAAGCCAAGATATCCATGTGGAGATCCTGCCGTTCGACGGCGAGGCCGGGACTGTGGATCTGACAGCGCTGACAGACGACTTGGGCAGCGACGCTGCGTGTGTGGTTGCACCTTACCCAAACTTCTTTGGGCTGCTCGAGCCCGTCGAAGAACTGTCCCAATGGATCCATGACCGGAAAGGGCTCTTTGTCATGGCGGTGGATCCTGTGGCCATGGGCTTGCTGCAGTCGCCCGGCGCGGTGGGAGCAGATATCGTGGTTGGCGACGGCCAGCCCTTAGGAAATGCTATGGCATACGGAGGCCCATCCTTTGGTTTCTTCGCCTGCCGGGGAACCAAATTGGTGCGGCGTATGCCCGGACGCATTGTCGGCCAGACCCAGGACCTAGACGGAAAGCGCGGTTTTGTGCTAACCATGCAGACTCGGGAGCAGCACATTCGCCGAGAAAAGGCAACTTCGAATATATGTTCTAACCAGGCACTTAATGCCCTGGCCGGGGCGGTTCATCTATGTGTGTTAGGGCCAGAAGGTCTTAGGGAAGCTGCTTACCAATGCCTGCAGAAAGCGACTTATCTCAAACAGTGCCTGAAGGACATAGGCATCAAAACGGCATTTTCGGCTCCGTCGTTCCGAGAGTTTGTGGCAGCCGCCGATGTCAACTGGGCCGAGGTGAACAAACGTTTGTTGGAGTACGGATTCTTGGGCGGCCTGCCGCTGGGCCAATACCATGAGGACTTGGATTCCTGTGTGCTGTTGTCGGTGACCGAAGCGCGCACAAAGGAAGAGATTGATCGATTTGTGCATGTTCTAGGAGGGCTGTGCTGATGGCCACACGATCACAGATACCGTTGATTTTCGAACATTCTTCCCGGGGCCGGCGAGGCTATCGATATCCGGCATTGGATGTTCCGGAGACAGCATTGGACGAACTCATCCCCGCTGAGCACCAGCGCCAACAGCCCCCCCAGCTGCCTGAAGTCAGCGAGGTGGAAGTGGTGCGTCACTTCACCGGCTTGTCGCGGTTAAACCACGGTGTTGACGTCGGGTTTTATCCTTTGGGTTCCTGTACCATGAAGTACAACCCCAAGGTCAACGAAGACTGTGCCCGCATGTCGGGCTATATGCACCTCCACCCCTACCAGCCCGCGGAAACGGTTCAAGGTGCTTTGGCTTTGATGCACCGCCTGCAGAGCTATCTTTCCGATCTCGCCGGCCTGCATGAGACAACACTTCAGCCAGCGGCAGGTGCCCATGGTGAGTTGACTGGACTTATGATTATGCGGGCGTTTCACAAGGCCAATGGCGAAGACGGGATGCGCAAGGAGATGATCATTCCGGATTCTGCCCATGGCACCAATCCGGCCAGCGCAAAGATGGTTAACTATCAAGTGCGGGAGGTCCCGTCCGATGACAGGGGCGGCGTGGATGTGGATGCCCTTCGAGCCATGGTTGGACCCCAGACAGCGGGGCTTATGCTGACGAATCCCAACACGTTGGGCCTGTTTGATGAAAATATCTGCGAAATCCAGAAAATCATCCATGAAGCCGGAGGTTTGCTATATTATGATGGAGCCAACGCCAATGCCATTATGGGATACGTCCGCGCTGGCGATATGGGCTTTGACATCGTTCACTTCAATCTCCACAAGACATTTTCCACCCCCCATGGAGGAGGAGGTCCCGGATCGGGTCCTATTGCTGTCTCCCAGCGGCTAGCCCCCTTCCTCCCGGAACCCATTGTGGCGGAGCAACATGGCGAGTTCTTCTTTAAACGGCCCAGTCAAAGCATTGGCCGAGTGAAATCGTTCTATGGGAATTTCGGTGTTTTGGTCAGGGCTTATGCCTACATCCGTTCCCTCGGCGAGCAGGGCCTAAAAGACGTCAGTGAAACGGCGGTCCTGCATGCGAACTATCTGATGCGAAACCTGCAGCCGTACTACGAACTGCCTTACGACCGGCACTGCATGCACGAATTTGTGCTATCGGGCAGTCGGCAGAAAGCGCACGGAGTTCGCACCATGGATGTGGCCAAGCGCCTTCTCGACTATGGTGTCCATGCACCAACGGTATACTTTCCTTTAAACGTAGAGGAGTCCATCATGGTGGAGCCGACCGAAACGGAAACCTTGACAACCCTCGATACATTCATTGGGGCCATGAAGGAGATTGCACGGGAGGCTGAGGAATCTCCGGACGTGGTCTGCAATGCGCCCTATGAAACGCCCGTTCGGAGGCTGGACGAGGCGCAGGCGGCCAGGAAGCCCATACTGCGCTGGACACCGGAGCATTAGACTTGAGCTGGGCAGGCGCCCAGCTCTTTTGGAGTGAATGCCATGGACGTCTTCACCACCATCTACCAGCAGCTGCCCCCACAATGGCAGTGGCCCTATCGTCCCGAACTATGGCGAAGGCCCCTCGATAGCAGAAGCTGTTGCGATCGAATTGCATTTGTCTATCCTGAGAATACCACCGCCGTCCGCTGCACCGCTACCTGTTCGCTGCAGTGCGGACACTGCAACGGTCACTATCTGGAAGGGATGCTGCCTTTCTATAGCGGCATCAACAGCAGCAGTCTGCTGGTGAGCGGTGGATGCGACTCCTTTGGCCGGGTGCCGTTTCATCGCTATAAAGACGAATTGACCGCCTGGAAGCAGCAGGACAGAAGTCGCCGTCTAAACTTTCATGTGGGTTTGGTGCGGGACGAAGACCTTCCGGCACTGGCCGATCTCGCCGACGTGGTCAGTTTTGATTTCGTCTGGGATCAGGAAACCATTGACAACGTCTACGGCCTGCCGGCGAGTCCCGACGATTACCTGCGCACCTACCGCAGTCTGAAGAAGGCAACGACCGTCATCCCCCACATCTGCATCGGCTTACATGGAGGGAGATTAGGCGGTGAACACCAGGCTTTGGAATGCCTGCAGCGGGAAGGGGCAGAGGCTCTGGCGTTCATCGTTTTTGTGCCGACACCAGGCACACGGTTTGCCCAGCGCAAGCCCCCTAACCTGGGACAAACTGCGGAACTGCTGGCGGCAGCGAGGCGAATGTTCCCGAAGACGACCATCAGCCTCGGGTGCATGCGTCCTGCCGGCCGGTACCGTTATTGGCTCGACGCG
>Ga0207421_10005622_pt1 | contig 13996 bp, 12 predicted proteins | sample SodLakKL_010_SED_4_FD_187542 | JGI IMG/M metagenome (GOLD analysis project Ga0207421, IMG submission 187542) | Alkaline sediment microbial communities from Lake Tanatar, Kulunda Steppe, Russia - 8KL_010_SED (SPAdes) (version 2) | ecosystem: Environmental > Aquatic > Non-marine Saline and...
TGTAAAATTAATAACCTAATTTTTTGTTGTATGGAGGATGAAAATCATCAAGAGTTATTTTTGGAGTATTCTTTTTTAGGTAATACAGTTGAAGAGTATCTTATTGCTGTGCTCATTTTGGGCGCGGCATTGGTGGTGCTGAAGCTGTTTCGTTCTTTTATTCTTAAAAAACTAAAACTATTAGCCGAAAAGACTCCCACCGAGTGGGATAATATCTTGATAGAGATAATTCAAGGGATCCGTCCGCCGTTTTATGTTTTTTTGTCATTTTTTATCGCCATTCAAAGCCTGCAGTTGCCTGATCAGATCCAACAAGGGATCAACTATATACTTTTGGTTTGGGTTATCTATCTACTGGCTGTTGCCGTTATAACCTTCATTGATCATTTGGTTAAAAGAAAGATCGAGAGTGAAGAAGAGGGTCAAACCCAGTCCGCCTTATACCTTTTAGGGAGGATAGCTAAAGGGGTGGTGTGGATAGCCGCTTTACTTTTTATCCTCTCCAATGTGGGAGTAGATATCTCTTCTTTTGTGGCCACTCTCGGAATTGTTGGTGTGGCGGTGGCTTTGGCGGTACAAAATATTTTGATGGATCTGTTCAGCGCCTTTTCCATCTATTTTGATAAACCCTTTAAGGTCGGTGATTTTGTTAAAGTAGGAGATCAAATGGGAACCGTGGAATATATTGGGATCAAATCCACCCGTCTGCGGTCGTTGAGTGGTGAGCAATTAGTGATCTCTAATCGTGAATTAACTACCGCTCAAGTTCATAATTACAAACATTTGGAAGAATGGAGGACACTGCTCCATTTTGACCTGGATTATCAAACAACCCAACACAAACTGGAAAAGGTACCGGAGATCGTGCAGGAGGTGGTAGAGAGTATAGAGAATGCCCGTTTCGACCGGGCTCACTTTCAAGAGTTCGGAGAATGGGGTTTAAGGTTCGAGGTGGTGTATTATGTACTTTCATCTCAGTATGTTGATTTTATGGATGTTAAGCAGCAGGTACTTTTGGAATTAAAAAAGAGATTCAAAAAAGAGAAGCTGGAATTCGCTTTTCCCACCCGCGTTATATATCAAAAATAATTTTTTGGTTGGTTGTAATGTTATTTAGGCGAGTTGGTAAATATAAATAACGGAGCGGTTTTTATCCGGTATAGATATTACGACAAAAAACTAACAGCTAATATATATGATATGAATTCACAGATCTTTAAGTCTTATGATATCCGGGGTATTTATCCCGAAGAGGTAAATGAAGAGGTTTTTTATAAAGTCGGGCGCTCGGTGGCTGATTATTTCGGTTCTTCCGCTTTGGTGGTGGGCAGGGATGCTCGCAGTTCAGGTCCCAAACTAAAGAAAGCAGCGGTTAAAGGTATTAATGAACAGGGGGTGGATGTTCGGGATATCGGATTGGTCAGTTCCGATCAGTTCTACTGGACCTGCGCCGATCGCCAGCTTCCCGGTATAATGATAACCGCTTCACATAACCCGGCTGAGTACGGAGGATGCAAGATGGTCAGATCCGACATTTCGGTGGTTGGTCAGGGAAGCGGTATGGAAGAAATTGAAAGATCAACCCGGGAGGAGAACTGGGTCCCTGTTTCCGAGCAAGGTCAAGTGTATGAGGAGGATACCGCTGATCAGTTTGTGCAGCATCTTTTGGAACTTTATCCCTTCGCTAATATCAATACTAAAGTCGTGATCGATACCGGTAACGGGGCTTCCGGTCCTACGGCGGTAAAATTGGCTGAAAAAATACCCGGCCTGGAAGCTAGCTTTTTATTTAACGAGCCGGACGGATCTTTTCCCAACCGCGGTCCTGATCCTTTAAAACCAGGGGCATTGGATTCTTTGGCTCAAAAGGTCAAGGAAAGCTCTGCTTCTTTGGGGTTGGCTTTTGATGGCGACGGCGATCGGTTGTATGTACTGGATGAAGACGGTGAGTTGGTAATGCCGGATCTAATTGGTTGTTTATTGGCCGAGTTTTTATTGGGCAAGTCTGCCGGCGGGGTGGTGGTGGTAGATCCGACTATTTCTCGGGTGGTATATGATACGGTAGAGAAAAATGGAGGAAGAATCTATCGTGAACGGGTTGGTCATTCTTTCATCAAAAAAAGAATGAGGGAGAAAAACGCTGTTTTTGGTTGTGAAAAGTCCGGTCATTACTATTTTAGTGATCTCGGTTATGCCGATTCCGATTTTTTGGCGATGCTTTTGCTGTTGCTTTATCTGTCGGAGAGCGGTATTACGATCAAAGAGGCAGTGGCTCCGCTGCGTAAAAAGTATCCCACCACTTTACAGCTTAGCGTTACGATAGATAAACCGGCTAAGACGATCATGGATCGGTTGACCAAGGAGTATTCCGACGCCGAGAGTCAGGATCTTTTGGACGGGTTGACCGTTTCTTATCCCGATTGGTGGTTCAATGTGAGACCTTCCAACACCGAACCGAAACTTCGTTTGGTGGTGGAAGCTCATTCACCGGAGATGTTGGAGAATAAAAAAGAATACTTGCTGGATCTGCTACAAGAATGATCCGTATTTAGTTACTTATCTTATTAAAAGAGGGTATATAACTGCGCACTAAGTTAATTCTATATCCTGGTGTTAAAATGTAAGTTTAATCTAGCGCAGAATTCTCCGCAGCTTGGCTGCGGGGATGAATGCGCGACGAAGGGATGTCAAGGGAAACTGTAATTTTCCTCCTTCTTATTGGGTTGGTGTTTTGATCATTGCTTGGCGAGAGGAATTATCAAGCTTTATTTTACCGTGTTTGATTGTTAAAATAGACAACTATGAGTATGGTCAATTATCATACCGCCGCCACGCTTCTTGTTAACGGCAAGGTGGGAGTGCTGAGAACTGATACTTTGTATGGGTTGGTGGCCGGAGTTAATTTTCCGTCAGCGGTGGAGAGGGTTTATCGATTAAAAAAAAGACAGGCGGACAAGCCCTGCATCATTCTGATAAGTAAATATTCCGATATTGAAGAACTGGCTCGTCCGCTTGCCGAAACGGAGAGATCTTGGATGGATAACAACTGGCCGGGAAAGATAAGTTTGGTTCTGGAGGCGCAAGAAATGGCCCGTCAACATTTGCATCGCGGAACCCGGTCCTTGGCCTTTAGGTTGCCGGCCAAAGATAGCTTGCGGGAACTTCTTGATCGTACCGGGCCTCTGATCGCTCCTTCAGCCAATCCCGAGAGTATGAAGCCGGCAATGACCGCAGAAGAGGCCGAAGATTATTTCGGCACCGGGGTGGATTTTTATGTGGACGAGGGCCGGGCTGAGAGTAAACCCTCAACGGTAATAAAACTTCAAGAACAGGGAGAGTATTATCTGCGAAATTAATTATGGAATCATCAACTATGGATAAGAAGAGAAAATATCCGCCGGAATCGGCCGGCTCACTGGCCTGTACCGAAATAGTAACGGTGGATCCGGAAGAAAATTTGGGCGTAGCCGAAGAACAACTACGGAGCAACGACCATTCCTTGGAAGAGCTCCATTATTTGTATGTAGTAGATGATAAGGGGGTTTTGAAAGGGGTGCTTTCGGTGCGAGATCTCTTTAGTTATCCGTCGGACACTAAAGCGGGGGAGATAATGACCGAACAAGTGGTTTCGGTTTCTCCGGATACCGACCAAGAGCGGGCGGCGGCGGTGGCCCTGGAAGAGCAGGTAAAAGCAATGCCGGTAGTTGATGAAAACGGGGTATTGATCGGAGTGATACCGGTCAATACTATTTTCAAGATCTTAAGCCAGGAACACGAGGAAGATCTTTTGTATATGGGAGGTGTTGAGATGACTAATTCGGCCGAGGGAGTTTTGAATGCTCGTCTTTCCTCTCTTTTGACCGCACGCTTACCTTGGCTCATTGTCGGTCTGGCCGGAGGTTTGGTGGCGGCCATGGTGGTGGAGAGGTTCGAGACGGTGTTGGAGCATTATCTGGCTTTGGCCTTTTTTCTGCCGCTGGTGGTATATATGAGTGACGCGGTAGCCAATCAAACCCTGACTATCTTTATTCGCGCTATGGCGATAAATAATGATTTTTCGATTCGTCGATATATCGTCCGGGAACTGACGGTCGGGGGGTGTATCGGAGCGGTGATCGGAGTGTTGATATATCTGATCAGTTATGTGTGGTTTTGGGATTGGGAGGTTTCTTTTATCTTGGGCACTTCGTTATTCTTAGCGATCATAATAGCGGTGACCATTGCGTTATTGATGACCTTGGGTCTGTTTTGGCTCAAGAAAGATCCGGCGCCGGGCAGCGGTCCTTTTGCCACTATAATCATAGATGTTACCACCATCATTTTATATTTCCTTATTGCTTCCGGTTTGCATGCTTCTTTGGCTTAATGGATAATTTTTGTTATTATAAGAATGTAACTTAGAAAATATTATGCAAATACCTTCCGAACTTCATCAGTTTGAGCATCATGCCGGTTATATTATAGCAACCGGCAAACAGGAAGCGATAATATATCGCGCTTTTCAGGGTGTTATAGAAGAGATCGACCGACTGGAGGCCGAAGCTCCTCCTACGGATCGCAAGCCCGGGGTGGTAAAAATGCGCGGTCAGGGTCGCGAGATCCACTCCGGAGTAGCTTTGGAGCAACCGCAGGGCAAGCAAGAGATGAAAGCGGTCCGGAATTTCTTGAAGGATTTTTCCGAGGAGGTAAAGAAAGAGCTGAGCTGGGAAGAGGAAGAAGTTTATTTGTTCGTACCCGATTATATGGAAAATGCTGTCTTGGAGCTGATTCCGGAAAATACCAGATCCCGGATCAGGCAAATTTACCACGGTAATCATCTGAAAGACCATCCCTTGGATCTGGTACGGCGGATAGACAAGGACCTGAAAGACAAAAAAGTAACCCCCACCGACCCGGAGGCGGCCAAGATACTAAAAAGAGGAGAAAAGGATCAATAACAGTTTCTTACTCAGGTTTCTTTAAAAACCCGGCCTAGAGGGCCGGGTTTTTTGAAGGATAGAAGTTGTGCATTGTGGAGGTTCATTTTCTGTTAAGGAATGTTATAATACGGCTACTTAAAAATAATCAATTTCTTATATGGAAGAAGCGATATTAAATTTCCCTCGCCAGTTCAATTTTAAACCTGATATTTTGCGGTCGGAAAAATTACCTCGCGACTATTCAGCTGTTATTGTATTAGGTATGGGAGGTTCGCATTTGGCCGGTGGGGTGATCAAAGCGATCGATCCCGGTATCCCGATCTTTACTTACAGCGATTATGGTTTTCCTCCCTGGCCGCAGACGTTAACTCACAATGCTTTATTTGTTGCTTGCTCTTATTCCGGCAATACCGAAGAAATTATGAGTGCTTTAGGGCCGGTTATAACAGGCGGACACAAAGTTGCGGTTATGACAACCGGGGGATATTTGGCTGAGGAGGCGGAAAATTGGCAACTGCCGTTGGTTAGGATGCCGGATGACGGTATTCAACCCCGGAGTGCTCTGGGTTATTCGGTAATGGGATTACTCAGTATTATCGGGTATGATTATCTTCGTTCGCGGCTGGCTGCTCTGGCTGACAGTCTGCCGGTTGAAGAATGCCGTCGCGAAGGAGAAGCGTTGGCCGGACGTCTCCGTGGCAAGGTCCCGATAATATATTCTTCCGAGCAATATCGGGCGGTTGCTTATAACTGGAAAATAAAATTTAACGAAACCGGCAAGATCCCGGCCTTTTACAACACCATACCGGAGCTTAATCATAATGAAATGACCGGATTTGATCGGGTGGATAAAAACCGAGATCTTTCCGAATTATTCCACTTTATTCAATTGTTTCAGCCGGATGATCATCCTCAGAACATTAAACGGATGAAAGTAACCGACAGGTTGTACCAAGAACGGGGGTTGGCCAGTGAAATAATTACTTGTTCCGGATCGAACGATCGAGCAGAGCGGATCTTCCGTTCGCTTCTTATGGCGGACTGGGCGGCTTATACTATTGCGGTAGAAAACGGCAGCGAACCGGAACAGGTTCCTATGGTGGAAGAGTTCAAGAAACTTATCAGCTAAAAGTTGTTATATTTTGTCTTACTTATTAATTAATAACCGTTTCAGTAATTATGTATTTATTATTTGATATCGGAGGAAGCAAAACCCGATTAGCCTTGAGCGCCGATCTGAAAGAGATGTCCGAGCCGGAGATCTTCTCTACTCCTGATACTCCCGAACAAATAGCTCCCTTTATTGAGGACTTTCTGGCCGAGCAGACCTCAGGTGAGAGCTTGCGGGGCGGTTTTGGCGGAGTGACCGGGGTTTGGGATAAGGAACGTCGGGAGTTGGTTCATTCTCCCAATATGACCGGCTGGGTGGGTCGCCCGGTGCGGGATATTTTGAGCCGGGCAATCGGCGCTGAAGTGGAGCCGGCCAATGATGCTGATATTGTCGGTCTGGGAGAGGCAGTTTACGGCGCCGGCCGCGACAGTACTATCTGTGTTTATATTACGGTAAGTACCGGTGTAGGTGGAGCTCGACTCAAAGATCAGCAGATAGACAGCTACACAGTAGGTTTTGAGCCGGGGCATCAGGTTATCGACTACTCTCGTTGTTTGGAAGATCGTTACGAAAGCACTTTGGAGGGGCGGGTTTCCGGTACGGCGGTGGCTCAGCGTTTTAATATGCCGCCTTATGAGATAACCGAAGAACAGGTTTGGGAAGAGTTGGCCGAAGAAACAGCGGTGGGAGTATATAACTGCATTATCCATTGGTCGCCGGATACGTTGGTTCTGGGCGGTTCTATGATAGTGGGAGATCCGGCTATTGCCGTTGATCGGATTGAGCATTATGTCAAAGATTTGGCCGATTTTCTACCGGAGATACCGGAGTTTCGCAGGGCGGAGTTGGGTAGCATCGGCGGTCTTTACGGCGCTATGGCTTATGCGGCCAACCAAACTTCTACCGAGTAGTAAATTGGGAATTCTTTATCGAACATGTTACACTGGTCATATTAGATTAATAATTGTAAATAAAATTAAAACATATGGGAGTGAAGAACTATTTCATGAAAAAAATGATCAAGCATAAGCTTAAGGATCTGCCTCAGGATCAACAGGACAAGATAATGAATGCGGTAGAAAAGAACCCCGACCTGTTTGAGAAAATGGGCCAGGAGATCCAGGCTCTGCAAAAGGAGGGCAAAAGCCAGCAAACTGCCGCTATGGAGGTAATGCGCAAGCATCAAAGCGAACTCCAGAAATTAATGATGGAATAATCGGTGGCCGATTCGGGAATTATCCCGGGATACCTTGCAAGATTCGGGAAGAGTAACTATTTCCAAGACCAGGTTTAGCGGTTTACCGGATTGTTGCCGGGTGAGTAATATCTACATTACGGAGTAGGGGGTATTTTCAAGAGGTTATTATAACTAAATGCTATTTCTGTCACTGGCAGTTTTCCAAACTCTTCTTAATGAAGAGTTTTCGTTTTAAGTGGTGTTAACGATCAGCCATAAATGGTTGGTAGTAAAAAATTCACCCGGTGGTATAATGTATTAAGAAGCATTTCAATTGGTGGAGTGTCAAAAAAAGGAGAGTCCGAAATGAAGCAGAAACCAAATAGTAAGTGCTCAAAAAAGAAAAGGAGTTTAAGCGATGATGAGCGGGACAGAGAGGTCCTGGAAAAGTATATACTCAAAAAACTTTTCCTTGATTACGGTGTTCCGCGCTTGGAAGCCGAATCTCAAGCCGCTCGCTTGGCAGTTGAGCGGAGCAGGCGAGGTAATATATTGTGAACTCTGCGAACTCTTCTCCTTGGATGGTTCGGTAAAAACCTAATATAGAAGAAGAATAAGCTGACGCCCACCACCTTAAGCCCCCAGCGCAAGCCGGGGGTTTTGCTTGGTGGTTATGTACTCAAGGGGGTCTGAAATCTGTTGTAAAACAATGCTTTGCTAAACTCAACTTAATACCGCGTTAGAGTTTAGGGGTACGGTTCCTGAGGTCGCGACGAGGCGATAGATGATAATAAGGCATTAAAAAGTCGGAGCCGGATCTTATCATTGTCAAATGCTGAATAATTGGTATGATAGTTCATTATGTCATTATCTATCGGAATAGCCGGCCTGCCCAATGTCGGCAAATCAACTTTATTCAATGCGCTGACCGAAAAAACGGTACCGGCCGAGAATTACCCTTTTTGCACCATTGATCCTTCGGTCGGTTTGGTGCGGGTACCGGACAGTCGGTTGCCTTGGCTGTCGGAGTTCTCGCGATCGGAAAAGACCGTTCCGGCCGGGGTGGAGTTCGTTGACATTGCCGGCTTGGTGCGCGGCGCCTCCCGGGGCGAGGGATTGGGTAATGCCTTTTTGAGTCATATTCGGGAGGTGGATCTGATAGCTCAAGTGGTTCGGATCTTTGATGATCCCGATCTGATCCATGTAGAGGGAGAGATATATCCGCGGCGCGATATGGATACCATCAACACCGAACTGGTCTTGGCTGATCTGCAATCCGTGGAAAAACGAAAAGAGAAAATAGAAAAGGACGTAAAAAGAGGCGATAAAGAAGCAAGAACGGAATTTGAATTTCTGGAAAAGGCGGCCCTTATTCTTTCGGAAGGACAGCTGCTCTCGACGGTCGATTTGGATGAGGCGGAACGGACTATCGCCAAGCGGTTGTGCCTTTTAACTCTCAAACCGATGCTTGTGGTCTTGAATAAGCAGGCCGGCGGGGTGAATTTGGATGAGATGGGGGATGAACGGTACCAAGAACTTGTCCAATTGACCGAGGAGCTCGGACTACCGCGATTGATCGTTGATGCCGGAGTGGAACAGGAGCTCTCCGGTCTGGATGCTCCGGAAAAAGAACAGTTCCGTCGCGATCTGGGGGTAGAGGACGGCGGGCTGGATGAATTCATCCGTACCGGCTACGATATGTTGGGCTATATAACTTTTTTCACCACCGGAGAAAAGGAGACCCGGGCCTGGACCACCCGGCGCGGGGCGACCGCTCCGCAGGCCGGACGTTCGATCCACGGTGATTTTCATGACAAATTCATCCGGGCCGAGGTTATTAATTGGCAAAAACTGTTGGAGGCCGGCTCTTTCTCGGCGGCTCGCGAACAGGGTTTGGTGCGAACTGAAGGTAAAGAGTATGTGGTTCAGGACGGTGATGTCGTAGAATTCAAAATATGATTTTGAATTCGGAGATCCTGAGATGATTGAATAGATGGTGGAGTTTAAGATCTGAATTAGTAGGTGGTAGTTGGTAGATAGTGGGTAATAGTAGATAGTTGTTAAGTTCTACCGGATTGTTAACATCTTATGCGATCGCACTGAGGTGTTAACAAATTTTTTCTAATAATTGATCATATAAATTATTCACAATTCGGCACTTTGTTTAGATATATAAAACTGTTCTCATATATTGATATTCTTAAACATCAAAAAGAAAAAGCGAATAAAATAGAAAATATTGTCCGGTTAGCGTGCCTTTACTAAAGGTCGGGAGAAGGGATTTGAGGTAACCCCTAATAACCCCGCGTTTGCGTTGAGGGTATAGGGGGAAATAAAGCAAATATATTTAGCCGTTCATCTCCTGATCCACTGGTTTTTAACCTCTTACATACGCTTGCATAGGAGGAGCTCTTGGCGTATGGAATTTAGAGTTCTCAATCTATTAATTACATCTGTTTGGAATGATCAAAAGAGGTATCAGCAACTATGGTAGTAGTAACCATCTGGAAAATTACCTAAAATGTTAACATTCAATGCGGTCGCACTGAATGTTAACAACAATATTGCTGTTACTTATTCAGAAGCAGGGGTATTATATTCAGTATTTTAGACAACTTTCAAGAACTCTTTACCCTTGTACGCAGTACTGAATTGAAGAATCAAGGATTTAAGAATTGAGTTTGTCATAAACAAAAATTTACGGTATAGTTTGGTTGATGAAAGACAAGACCTTAAAGCATCATACCGTTATTGTAAATTAGTTATTGGATAAAGTTATATGCGTAAATATGATCATCGCAAAATAGAGCGCAAATGGCAGAAAAAGTGGGCCGAGGAAGAGATATACCGAGCCAACGATAACTCAAAAAAGCCTAAATTCTACTGCTTGGGAATGTTCCCGTATCCTTCGGGAGAAGGATTGCATGTCGGCCACCCGCGAAGTTTCACCGCCACTGATATTATATCCCGTTTTAAACGAATGAATGGTTACAATGTTCTGCATCCCATGGGCTGGGATGCTTTCGGTTTGCCGGCCGAGAACTTTGCCTTGAAAAACAAGATCAGTCCTCAGGTTTCTGTTAAGAAAAATATCAAACGATTTAAATCCCAGATCCGGGCTCTGGGATTGGGTTATGATTGGTCGCGGGAGATCGATACTACCGATCCGGATTATTATGCCTGGACTCAATGGATCTTTCTAAAAATGTATAAACAAGGTCTGGCTTACGAGTCTCATGAGCCGATCAATTGGTGTCCGTCCTGTAAGACCGGTTTGGCCAATGAGGATCTAGAAAATGGTCGCTGTGAGAGATGTGATTCCGAGATCGAACAAAAGCCGCTTCGCCAATGGGTCCTTAAGATCACCGATTACGCCGAGGAACTCCTGGCCGGCCTGGAAGACCTGGAGTGGCCGGAGTCCATCAAAGAATTGCAGAGGAACTGGATCGGCAAAAGCGAAGGAGTGGAGATCAACTTTCAGCTTACCGGCGAGCAGGTAGATGAGGATCTCAAGGTGTTTACTACCCGTCCCGACACCTTGTTCGGGGCCAGTTATGTGGTCCTTGCTCCCGAGCATCCGTTGATGGAGCAGCTAAAGAGCCGAGTTAAAAACTCGGCCGCGGTAAAAAGATATATTACCCGGGCTGCCAAAAAAACCGAACTGGAGCGGCTGGCCGAAGGTCGAACCAAGACCGGGGTTGAGCTGCAGGGAGTGGAGGTGATCAATCCGGCCAACGGAGAAAAGCTGCCGGTCTTTGTGGCTGACTATGTTATGGCTCATTACGGTACCGGATCTATTATGGCGGTACCGGCTCATGATGAGCGGGATCATGAGTTTGCCTGCAAATACAATCTGCCGATCAAACGGGTCATTGCCAACAGTGAAAGAGCTCGAAGTATTGTTTGGGGGCGCGATATTAGCAAAGAAGATATCGACAGCATTGAAGGCGAGATACTGGAGGAGGTGGAAGCCCAAAACCAAGAATACCAAGAAGTGGTCAAAAAGATAGAATTTCCTGCCGGAAAAGCTCAGGAATTTGAAGAGTTATTGAAAAAAAAGATGCCCCGGGGTTTCTGGAACGAGTATGTGGGTCCTAACGGTATAATTTTTAACTTCAAGGGATCTAACGGAAAGATGATCAGGTATGTACTCTCGGAGGAGAATGAGTCCCAAATAGACAGAAAGTGCTATCAATTCTTCCATGAAGAAGAACCTGGCCCTGATTGGCAGCCCAAAAATGTTTGGAAATGGCTGACAGAAGCGGAAAACGGTTTTTACAAAGACTTTATAATACATACTGAAGGTGGAAAACTTGAGAACTCCGGTAAGTTCAACGGTCTTGACTCGGAAAAGGCCAAAGAAGCTATTCGTAAGGAGGTGGGAGGCAAAAAACGGGTAACTTATAAACTGAGGGACTGGGTTTTCTCTCGCCAGCGCTACTGGGGTGAGCCGATCCCGTTGGTTCATTGCGAGGATTGCGGAGTAGTGCCGGTACCGGAAGATGAGCTGCCGGTTAAGCTGCCCAAGGTCAAAAGTTATGAGCCGACCGGTACCGGGCAGTCGCCGCTGGCCAACATCTCCAACTGGGTTAATACCAAATGTCCCGAATGTGGCGGGGCGGCCGAACGGGAGACCAACACTATGCCGCAGTGGGCCGGTTCCTGTTGGTATTACTTGGCTTATGCTATGCACGGCAGTTTGTTCCCGCGGCAGTCCGGTCGCAAACCGCGTTGGTCTCAGAAGCAGGAGAATTATTGGTTGGGTTCTCGTGATAATAAAGCGGGCGGAGTAGATATGTATGTCGGCGGAGTGGAGCATGCCACCCGGCACCTGATCTATGCCCGGTTCTGGCACCGATTTTTATATGATCAGGGTTTAGTTTCTTCCAAGGAGCCCTTTCGCCAGCTTAAGAATCAGGGAATGATCTATGGTGAAGATAACCGGAAAATGAGCAAAAGATGGGGTAATATTATCAATCCGGACGAGGTGGTTCGTGATCTGGGCGCTGATACTATGAGAGTGTACGAGATGTTCATGGGTCCTTTTGAGAACGACACCGCCTGGAGTACCGATAATATTCTGGGAGTGCGGAGATTTCTGGAGCGAGTCTGGCGGATGTCGCAGTTGGTCAAAAGCGGAGTAAAGCCCGAGAACAAGGATGCGGTACTGCTGAACCGCACAATAAAGCAGGTAACGGAAAATATTGAATCCTTTTCTTTTAACACTGCAATATCGGCATTGATGATACTGTCCAATCGCTTCGGAGAGCGTGGAGAAATAAATCGTAATGAGTATCTGACCTTCTTGCAGCTTTTAGCTCCTTTTGCTCCTCATATCAGTGAGGAGTTGTGGAGTCATCATCGAAGTTCCGGCATCCACCTCTCGCGTTGGCCGCAGTATGACCCTGATAAACTGGTGGAAGATACGGTTAATATAGCTGTTCAGGTGAATGGCAAATTACGGGCCGAGCTAAAGATCGACCGCGGAGCTGACCGGGAAACGGTACTTCATCAGGCAGCCGAAAAACCGGAAGTAGCCAAATGGATAAAGGGCCGTTCCGCGGTTAAGAAGGAGATATATATTCCGGATCGATTGGTTAACTTTGTAACTGCACATTAAAAAGGTTTTTTTAACCTTTATTGAAAAACATCAATACTACATTGACTTATTGTTCATATAGTGTTAAAGTAAAAAGCAATAATTATAAATTTTTATCATTTTGTTACTATGCCAACCTCAACACAATTAAGTTTTGATCCGAAACTGATAACCAAAGAACTCTTGTCACTGCTTAACCCTCGTTCCAAGGAGGTTTTAAGTTTACGTTACGGCCTGGGTCGTTCCACATCTCGTTATACTCTGGAGGGGATCGGGAGAAGGTATGGTATTACCCGGGAACGAGTACGGCAGATAGAAAACCAAGGCATCAGGAAGATCAAAAAATCGGAAATGTACGCCAGCCATGCGGCGGTTTTTGATGAGTTGAAAGGGTTGGTTCAGGGGATGGGTGGTATTATTGCCGAGAAAGATCTGTTGGATTCCATCTCGGCCAACCAGAGCACCCAAAACCATGTTCATTTCTTGTTAGTGTTGGGGGACCATTTTGTTAAATATAAAGAGGATGATCACTTTCATAACCGTTGGCAGGTCGATGATGAACTGTCGGACAAGATCCATGAGTCGTTGAAGAATCTATATTCATCCCTTTCCGATGAAGATCTGCTGGCCGAGCCCGATCTGGTGAAGAGGTTTCTGAACGAACTAAGAGATGTTTCCGAGGAATATAAACAGGATGAGATCGCCCGACGTTGGCTTGCCATGAGTAAAAAGCTGGCTCCCAATCCGTTGGGTGAGTGGGGCAAGGTCGATTCTTCCAACGTTACCACCAAGGGAGTAAGAGACTATGCCTATTTGGTTATCCGGAAGCATGGTTCTCCTATTCATTTTCGCGAAGTGGCTCGAGCTATCGAGAAAGAATTCAATGTTAAAGCGCACGAAGCTACTACCCACAACGAGCTCATCAAAGACCCTCGTTTTGTGTTGGTGGGACGGGGGTTGTATGCGCTGGACCAATGGGGTTACTCCGGAGGAGTAGTTCGTGATGTGATACGTCATATTCTGGAAAAACATGGTCCGTTAACTAAAAAGGAAGTGGTAGATAAAGTGTTAAAAGAGCGGTATGTAAAAGAAAATACCATTCTGGTCAATTTACAGAATCCTCGCTACTTCTGGAAGGACGAAGAAGGTCGTTATCATATTAAAAAAACCGACCAGTAAATTAATGGTTT
>Ga0207421_10005623_pt1 | contig 13991 bp, 14 predicted proteins | sample SodLakKL_010_SED_4_FD_187542 | JGI IMG/M metagenome (GOLD analysis project Ga0207421, IMG submission 187542) | Alkaline sediment microbial communities from Lake Tanatar, Kulunda Steppe, Russia - 8KL_010_SED (SPAdes) (version 2) | ecosystem: Environmental > Aquatic > Non-marine Saline and...
AGCTTACAATAACACAATCGGAGTAGTAAAAAGGAAGGCCAGAGGGTTCCATGATGAAGAGTATTTTAAAATCAAAATTTTTCAGGCAATAAATCTTAAAAAAAATTATTGAATGTCAACTGTACTCATTTGGAGGAGAACCGGAAAATTAAGCTCATCTAGTGGTAAAGTGGTTCCAAAACTTTTTATTTAATATGGGGTCCCAAAAAAAATGAGAAATGGGGGATAAGGATGAGATATTCGGTTATTAGTCCGGACAGAAATGAGATCTGGCAATTTTTCCTGGCAAATAAGTCGGTTAAAAATAATACTTCTCCGGTACCAACCAAAAAATCTCTATCGGCTACCATGGCTCAGTTTTCCCCAGAAGAAATAAAAGAATTTCAGAATAACCGAGATGACATATTCATTACCGATACCCTGCTTGACTTTAACATGGTCTGGGAATTTCTTGGAAATCGCCGGGTAAAAATTACTACAAGTATAAGTCCGGAAAATATATATGAAATCCCTGATATTGATGAATAACTCTCTAAATCTCCAGTATCATTCCCACCATTTCCGCAAAAAACTAACACCAAAAGAAGGGAAAAGCCTTTAAGAAATATTTCAATTGAAAACCCTAAAAAAAAGTTCCGGAAAAGGTAAAGAAAAAAGCCAGGATAAATCCTATTGGATTTTCCTGGCTATTCTTTTGCCAAAGAGTTATGTTATTTTTAATTATCTTCCTGGTTTTTGTTTTGACTCTCTACTATTTGCCACTTACATGAGCAGCAAGGGCAGCTGGGTTCGTTTGGGCAAGTCCGGAAACAGCTCCACCAAAAGTACGACCATCAACTCCATGCAATGCAGGCATACCACCTTGATTTTCAAGACCACACCCACTAACGTGAGCAACAAGCGCACCTGGATCAGTTTGGGCAAGTCCGGAAACAGCTCCACCAAAAGTACGACCATCCACACCATGTGCTGCAGGCATACCCTGACCAAAAACGGGGAGAGCTAATCCCATAACCATAACCGCCAGAACCACCAAAACCATTACCTTTTTCATTTCTTTTCCTCCTTTTTTAACTTCCATTCTATTTTTCAACCAGAGTTAAAGATCTGGAGTAAAGCTGCTGGAAAAACTCTTTTCAAGTATATAAAACGAAGTTTATTATCTTGGACGATCCGAATTTACTTGAAATAAAAATTTTACCAAAGGAATTAATTGTTCTTTAAAAAATTAAATTATGGACGAATTTTACAGGATTTTATTTTATTTGTAAAGGAGCATTTAACCCCGTATAAACTTTTCTGGGCTGTTTTTCCGGGATTTTTTGGGATAAACTCCTAATCTTTATTAATAACTATTACTAATAAAGAAGGCTGAATTAACCACCCTCCAACTTAATTTTTTTAAAACCTTGCTTTCCATGTTATTAAGAATTTTTTCCTGGAAAATAAAACGGAAAATAATCTTTCCAATTGGTTCTGTCCCCGGAACCCTTTTTAGATAAGTTATTACCAAAATACCCATCCCAAAAAAAGCATTTTCAACAAAAATAGAGTTTTTGGTTCTGGACCAACTTGTTTTTTTTGCAATTTGATTTAGTCATTTTTGGGTATTTTTAAAGCCGGGGATCAAGCTAAGAATAACCCAGAAATCAGGAAAGAAAAAATTAACTTCTGGTTCGATTATCCTCGAGATTTTTATATCACAACAAAAAAAGCTCACCTCTCTAAAACAGGTGAGCTTTCGAATTTATGCAACTCTAGAAAAAAAACTAAATTAATTTTGGTCAACCAAGTCTTTACTTTATCAGGAGCTTTTCATGTTTTTCAACAAAACATAGGATGAAATAAAACACCCTGCTGCAATAGGAAGCCAGAGCCCTATTTGGACAAAGCTATCTGAAGCTCCGGCAAAAAAGGCCCATAAAGTAGAAGAAGTTAGCGCAGTGGTATAAACCCCTCCCTTAACATTCCAGATAAGGGCGAGAACATAGCCCCAGGGTTGTTTGAGCCACAGCCAAATTGCCCCAAGAAAACCGAATGAAACCACAAGGGAAAGGTCCAGGGCAGCAATTAAATTTGTGGGATGGCCAACATTTATAACAATTTCCGGAATCTGTCCAGTAAAAACATAATCTAGGGAAATAACAACATGGAAAACTCCCAGTATTATTGAAACCAGGCCCATATAACCGGAAAGCCAGATAACCGGGGTACTTGCCTTAAATTCTGCAGCAACACCTCTAACATCAAGGTAAGGTAGGCCCAATAATAACGCAAATAGAGCAAGTGTAAAGAGAGCAACATAAATCAGGAAAAAGCTGTTGAAAGCAGCTCCAAACAAATAAAAAGCATAATTATATAAGGTATATAGTAACATTCCAAACCAGACCAGCTGCCAGCGCTGAGAACCCTTCCTGGAATAAACCAGGGAAGCAATTAACAGAGGCAATGCTAAAAACAGTGTTATTAAGTCATTACCCAGCCAGGCTGACCTCACCTGCAGGTTATCCTGATACAATCCCCCGGCCAAAAGCCCGCCAATTGAGGCAATAAACATTAAAATTACAATTATTACGGAAAGGATAAAAATAACTTTAAAACCAGACTGGAACATAGCCCCCCTTATTTTTTTTGGTTTCTTTTTCACTTTTTTTATCTTCTCCCTTCCCCTTTGTTTTCTTTCCCCTGCATTTTTCCACCCAGCCTTAAATAATTCAATCTTTTGGAAAAAATCTAATTTTACCCTCCTATTTCCCCTTTTTTAGACTTTTTCCTTCACTATTTCCGAGTATTAACCTGTTAAATTTTTTCCTTCGATAACAAACTTTCCTTTTTCTTCTTGTACTCGGTCTTCCCCTGCTAATTATTAGGAGAAAACAAAACTTTTCATTTCCATATTTTCCCTTTTAAATTGACATTATCCATCCAAGGTAGTATGATTTTATTACGCTAAACTCCTAAATAGCTTTTCTTCAATCTTTTTGAACCCGATTTAAACTCCTGTAGGTCGAGTGGCCAGGGCCATCAAGCTTACCATTAAAAAAGAAAGGAGACAAAAAAATGGGTTCAACGAAAGAAGTTGCAGAAAAGTTTTTTGATGCCTGTGAAACAGGAAAGGGATGGGAAGGATGCAAGGATTATTGTCACCCTAAAGCCACTTTTTCCAGCCAGACCGGTACCCTTGAGGGGGTTAATACGCTTGAAGGCTATACAGAGTTTATGAAGAACCTGTTTAAACCTGTTCCTGATGGAAACTATGAAATTCGTTCATTTGCCGTTGATGAAGAGCGTAATAATGTAATCGGTTTTGGTGTTTTCCGGGGCACTAATACTGGGGAAGGCGGCCCGGTCCCCCCTACGGGGAATAAAGCTGAAGCTGAGTATGTTTATGTAATGGATTTTGAGGGAGATAAAATCAAACACATGACCAAAATATGGAATGATAGTTTTACCATGAAACAATTGGGCTGGGCTGAAAAAACATAAAACAAAAAAGAAAAACATAATCGCCGGGGAAACCCGGTTTTTTTATTGGGGCAAAACTTTATTTGAGTTTTTCTTTTTTTGGAAAAAATATCTTGACTATTTTCATTTTTTATAATATTATCATTTCAGATAACGTTAGGGGAGGGAATTTTTAATGAGATCAAGGATTAATTTACTTCTACACCCTATCCGGATGCGGATTATCCAGTGGATTTTAACCCAGCAAGAAAGTACTACAGCTGAAATTTCCAGTGCTTTACCCGATATCCCTCAGGCAACCCTCTACCGACATATCAATAAACTGCTGGAGGCAGAAGCCATAAAAGTGACACGGGAAAATCAAATTCGGGGAACATTGGAAAAAGTATTTTCTTTGAATATTGAAAAAGGACAAATAAAGCCACTTGCGGACATTGAAACTCCTCAGGAGCATTTTGAAGCCTTCTTCTCTTTTCTAATGATGCTTCTTGGAGACTTCCAGGAAATTCTAAAAGAAAGTTCCACGGGTCTAAAAGAAAAAGGAGTTATGTACCGCCAGAGCAATGTCTTTTTAAGTGATGAAGAGTTAATGGAACTAGCAGGAAAAATCCAGGAAATCCTTCTGGAAAAAACAACAAATAAACCAATTCCAGGACGCAAATTAAGAACCATAACTTCTATTATTCTTCCCAAACCAGAAAGTTCTGGAGATTCCAAATCTTAATTAATTTAAAGAGGTGAATTAATGAAAAATAAGCTTGATTGGCGAATTTTTTTAATCCTTGCTTTCGCCGTTCTGATCAGTTCAATTCTTGCTATGCCCTACATTACGTCCACAATTGGGGATATAATTCTGGAAGAAGACGAGTTCAACCCCATTTTGCAGGTCCTGACAATTTTTGTGTTAGGTTCTTTCTCGGCCCTTGTGGGTTTGTTACTGGGCAGGTCCCTGGGGTTGGGTTTACCGTGGTTGGAAGGCTTCCTGAATGGAAATTTCGATCGGGCCGGGTTCGTTCAATTAATTAAAAAATCTATTTTTATCGGGGTAGGCCTTGGAATAGGAATTACCATTGTGGACATACTGTTCTTTCACCCTTTCAGCCCCCAATTACAACAACTAACGGTTCCCGCTCCCTGGCAGGGTTTCTTGGCATCTTTTTACGGTGGAATAATTGAAGAAGTCCTATCGCGCCTCTTTTTTGCCACCCTTATTATCTGGGTTTTAAAAATTATTTTTTCCCGAAATAAAAAAGAAGCCCCTCAAAACTATTACTGGATCGGGATCATAATGGCAGCTCTTTTCTTTGCAGTTTCTCACCTGCCTGCCCTGGAATTATCTATTGGTTTAACTCCCCTTACTGTTTTCCGAACCCTCCTTTTGAATGCAATTCCCGGAACAATTTTTGGCTGGTTGTTCTGGAAATACGGGTTAGAAAGCGCAATAACATCCCACTTTTCTGCTGATATTGTCCTGCACGTTATTCTCTTTCCCATTATTCTGGGAACATAAAAAGGTCCCCTGACCCCAGGCTTTTAGCCAAACTAAGAACCTCAAGGTTTCCTGAAAAGGGGGACCTTTTTTCTTTGTTTTTTCACCAATTTTTCTCCATTTCTCCCCTTGGATTACTTAACCTGAAAACAAAAACCAAGTAAGGAATTCATCTCCTTTAACCACCCAGGTAAGCTGCCTTTACCTTTTCATCAGCCGCCAAAACTTTAGCTTCTCCTTCCAGAACTATTCGGCCGGTTTCTAAGACATAAGCATAATTAGCTATTGACAGCGCCATGTTGGCATTTTGTTCAACCAGCAAAATAGTTGTTCCCAGGGAATTGATCTCCCGAATAATGGAAAAAATTTCTCGAACTAAAAGAGGTGCTAAACCCATGGATGGCTCGTCAAGGAGAAGGATACGCGGTTTAGCCATTAGGCCTCTTCCAATAGCCAGCATTTGCTGTTCACCACCGCTAAGAGTTCCCGCTAACTGATTTTTCCTTTCCAGTAGACGAGGAAATAGTTTGTAAACCTTTCCCATGTCATGTCTGACCCCGGATTTATCCTTGCGAACATAAGCGCCCATATCCAGGTTTTCCGCGACAGTCATTTGGGGAAAAACCTTCCTTCCCTCGGGAACCTGAGCAACTCCGAGTTTAACAATTTTATGTGGAGGAGCACTGGTAATGTCCCTGTCTAGAAAGCTAATTTTCCCCTTGGAGTTATTAACCAAATTGCAAATAGTATTGAGACAGGTGCTTTTGCCGGCACCATTGGCCCCAATTAAAGACACTATTTGTCCTTCTTTTACACTCAAGCTAATACCCTTTATGGCATGAATTCCCCCATAATATACGTGTAGATCGGTTACTTTTAACATGGTCAGCTCACCTCCTCGCCGAGATAAGCCTCGATAACCCGGGGGTCCTTTCGGACCTGTTCCGGAGTTCCCTCAAAAATTTTCATTCCATAATCCAAAACGCTAATTGTCTGGCATAGTTTCATAACCAGGCTCATATCATGTTCTATCAAAAAAATTGTTAGGTCGAATTCATCACGAACCCAGTGGATTAGTTCCATTAATTTCTCCGTTTCCAGAACATTCATCCCTGCCGCAGGTTCATCAAGTAGAAGAAGTTTCGGGGAAACTGCTAAAGCCCGGACAATCTCCAGGCGTCTTTGGGCTCCATACGGTAAATTCCTGGCTATAGTCATGCAATGGTCCCCAAGTTTAAATATCTCCAAAAGCTCTTTTGCTTCACTTGTTATCCGCCTTTCAGCGGCTCCGAATTTTGGAGGGCGGGCTACCGCTGTTCCCAGACCATAATCTGCATGCAAATGAAAAGCAACCTTGACATTATCCAAAACAGTTAGGTCCTTAAACAGGCGGATATTTTGAAAGGTTCTTGCTATTCCTGCCTGAGCAACGGAATAGGGGCTGTTCCCATCAATCCGCTGCCCGTTAAAAAGGATTTCCCCACTACTTGGCAGGTGAACACCCGTAAGCATATTAAATACCGTTGTTTTTCCCGCACCGTTGGGGCCAATAAGGCCATGCAGAGAACCCTGGGTAATCTGCATATCCAGGTTTTTAACAGCCTTTAAGCCTCCAAAAGAAATAGAAAGGTCTTTTGTTTCCAGGATTGGCTTTTGTTCCTGGGAGTCAAATCCTAAAGCTTTTATTTTCTGCATAGGGGGATTGGATTTTCCCTTTTCCGGGCCCAGGTTTTCTGGTGCTACTTTTTTCAAGATACTTTTTACTCTTGCAAAATCCAATTCCATCGTCCCAAATAAACCCTGGGAACGGAAAATCATAACAGTAACTAAAAGGGCCGGGTAAATAATCATCCGCCATTCGTCAATAAATCTTAAAAATTCTGGTAAAACGGTAAGCAGGGTTGCCGAAAAAATAGCCCCTGTAATACTTCCCAGTCCTCCAAGAACCAGCATAACAAGGACTTCAATTGATTTCATAAAGGTAAATCCATCGGGGGCAATATAGGTCATCCGGTGGGCAAAAAGCGAGCCTGCAATCCCGGCCCCAAAGGACCCCAGGGCAAAAGCCATTACCTTAAACTTTGTTGTATTAATTCCTACTGTTTCTGCAGCTGTCTCATCCTCCCGGATCGCCACCATGGCCCTTCCTGGAGCCGAAGCCCCAATCCGCCAGACCACAATTACTACTACAATGGCCATGAACTGGGTTAAATAAAAATTGTCTACCCAATCTATCCCTCCAAGCCCTGCTGCTCCGCCAGTAAAGCGGAGGTTTTGCAAAATTACTCTGATAATTTCCCCGAACCCCAGGGTGGCAATTGCTAAATAATCCCCCCTCAGGCGAAGGGTAGGAAGGCCAATAAGAAAACCAACAAACCCTGCTGCTATACCTGAAACGAGGAGGTTGAAATAAATCGGGGTTCCCAGATGAATAGAAAAAAGGGCGGTGGTGTAAGCACCTATTGCCATGAAGCCCGCATGCCCAATGGATAGCTGTCCGGTAATCCCGTTGATTAAATTTAAACTCACGGTAAGGATTATATTAATCGCCACTACACTCAAGACACCAATAACATAAAAATTAACCCTGTCCAGGCTAACCTGAAGGTTAATATATATTAAGGCTGCAAAGCCCAGAAAGATTAAAATGGGAGAAGCATAAATTTTGTTGGGATGTTTATTCATTGTTTTCACCAGCCTATACCTTTTCTCTTGTATTACGCCCGAGGATTCCTGAAGGTTTTACCAGTAAGATTAGGATTAAAAGCCCGAATGCTATTGCATCCCGCCAGCTCGAAGAAATGTAAGCAGTAACAAGGTTTTCCGATACACCAATTATTAATCCCCCCAGCACAGCCCCTGGAATTATCCCTATCCCTCCGATTACTGCAGCAACAAAAGCTTTGAGGCCAGGCATTAAGCCCATTGTTGGGCGTATCTGGGGGAAAACTATTGCCACGAGGATCCCCGCAGCCCCTGCAAGTAGAGACCCAACAAAAAAAGTCAGGGATATTGTCCGATCAACATTTACCCCAACCATTTGTGCGGCATCCCTATCCTGGGAGACAGCCCGCATCGCCTTGCCGGGTTTGGTAAAAGTAACGAAGTACTGCAGGGCAACCATTAATAAAAAGGTGACTGCAAACACAATTACCCGGGATTGATCCAGGTTAATTTCTCCAATACGATACAATCCGGTAAACTGTCTGGGAAAAGAACGGGGAATAGAACCAAAAATTTTTTGGCCTACATTCTGAAGAAGTAAAGACATCCCAATAGCGGTGATCAAAACTGCCAATCTTGGAGCCTTGCGTAAAGGTTTATAGGCAATTCTCTCTACTATGACTCCCGCTAAAGCTGCGGTCAACATTGCAAATATCAACGCAAAGTAAAAAGGAAAACCCAGCGATGTAACGCCGAAAAAACCTGCATAAGCTCCAATCATGTAGATTTCACCGTGGGCAAAATTAATCAACCGGACTATCCCATAAACCATGGTATACCCAAGGGCAATCAGGGCATAAACACTGCCCAGGGAAACTCCGTAGATAGTCTGCTGCCAGAAATAAAGGCGGTTTGCACTAATAGCAACCATAAAATAATTTGCAGCTCCAATTGCTAGGAGGACTATTATAAAACCAAAGAAAAAACTGCTGATTGGATTCGCAGGAAATCTTTTTTTATTCCTGGCTAAAACGACAATTAAAGCAACAAATACTGCAAACAAAGCAAAACCGAATACTGGCTGCATTGCTTTACCACCTTCCTCTTATTACCAAACTCAAAACTAAAATTGGTGGGATAAAGGGGTAATCCCATTTATCCCACCAAAGAAACATTCCAGAGATTTTAACCCCTTAAAAACAAATAAGACTTATCAATACCCCACTTGAGTAACAAATTCAAACTGGGGATTATCTTCAACATTTACTACCCGGATAATAGTAATATCTTTAACCGGATTTCCGTCCTCATCAAGGGAAATGCTCTGCCCGGTAATTCCCTCAAAACCCTGGGTAGCAGCTATTGCATCCCTGATTTCTGTTGGATTGTCAGAACCGGCCCTTTCAACAGCGTCCATCATGAGTGCTGCCGCATCATAACCAAGTGCTGCAAGGACAATGGGAGGTCGCCCAAACTTGCCCTGGAAATTACTCAAAAATCCCTGGACAACAGAGCGACTATCGCTTGTGGAGTAATGTGTTGTGAAAACTGAGTTGACTGCAGCAAGACCTGCCTGGTCAAGCAACTCCTGGGCATCCCAGCCATCTCCGCCAATAAAGATAGCATCCAGGCCAATTGATTCTGCCTGGGTTAGGGCCAGAACTGCATCTTCATAGTAGAAGGGCGAATAAACTACCTCTACTCCCTGATCCTTCATCCGGGTTAATTGGGCACTAAAATCGGTATCTCCCAGATTATAAGCAAGCTCAACAACCTCGCCCCCTGCCGCCTGGAAATTGTCCCGAAAAACTACTCTCAATCCTTCACTGTAGGCATCCCCAACTTTAAATAGAATACCGGCCTTTTTTGCCCCAAGGTCATCAACAGCATAATTTACTGCAGCAAGACCCTGATAATCATCCAGATAACATACCCGAAAAACAAAATCACCCTGTAATGTAACATCTACTGCAGTTGCAGTAGGGGAAATCATGGGGATCCCCTGACGTTGAACAACTGGTCCCGCAACCATTGAAGTAGAACTAATAACTGGGCCGATTAAACCAACTATTCCTTCCCGCTGGATCAGGCGGTTTACCAAAGTGATTGTTTCTTGCGGATTAGCTTGATTGTCCAGAACGATTAATTCCACCTGTCGGCCATTAATCCCACCCTGGGAATTTATCTGTTCAACTGCAAGCAAGGCACCATCACGAACACCTTCTCCGTAGGGGGCTAGTGGGCCGGTCATGGGTCCAACCAAACCTAGTTTAATTGGTTCACTTGAACTCGCCATAATAGAAGAAACCACCAGAATAACGACTAGTAAAAACGCTAATAAAAAACCCTTTTTCACTAACCTCACCTCCAAAAATTAATTATTTCTTTATTGTATTAAATAATTAACTCATTGTCAATAAAAAGTTTTGTTTCCTTTCAAAAAAGTAGGGCGGGGCTGGAAATACCAACCAAAAAAGATCCAAAAACTACCTGCCCATACCAGGAAGGCAACAAAAATTTTTAAGAAAACTATAATTCAGGTTAAAAAGTTATCTCTTTAATCCTTTCTTTTTCCCTTTTATTGGCACAACCTTAAATTTACTATGGAGAACAAAAATTATTTTCTAATTTCAAAAAAATAAGGATTGAAAACCAGAGAAGTTGCTGAAAAGATCATGGTTGGTCTGGGTATAGGCATTTCCTCCATGAGGGAGCCTCTTTTTCCTGTCAGGCTGAAACTATTGAAAAATAAAACCTGTTAAGGTTTTACTGCATACTTTAAGCCCCTTTATCAACATATGCCAGGTACAAACTATGAACTGTGGGCAATTACAATCGGCAAAGAAATAACATGGTATTGGGTTATGGAGTTTTTAGAAAAACCCACTCCGGAAAAGGGGACCTTTTCCACCCCCAATAACTTTTTACCTGGTTTTGCAACCATAATGGGTTTCGCAGGTGTTCTGATTAAAAATGGAAATTCTATCGGGAATGATAAACACGCTCAAAAACAACCGGACCGGGGCTTAAGTATTAAAGAAAATCATTACTAAGCTAAACCCAACTAAAAATAATGATTAAGCGGTCCAAACCCGGTTGTACCGGGAATAAACCCCTTAATCTTTTTTATCCTCTGCTGATTTTTTTAAATATAGTTTGAATAAGAATTTTTTGGGGTTTCACCCAAAACTAAAAATAATTAAATCATTTTTACCAAAATCACCTGTTTAATTTTAAACAGAATCTCCAGAGAAACATCCACCTTCTCCTTATAAAAAGGCTTTTCCTTGCGGATTTGCTTTTTTCGAGGAGGGTTACCGATAATTAACTCCGGTACATCCAAAACCTCATAAGTTATCAATGTTTTCCCGGGTTAAAACCAGAGCTTAGGTCATTAATTTTTCTCCCCCAAATCTTTTTAACAGGATTACTACAATCCCCCAGGTAATCAGGGCCGGGATTATTCCCATCACAGGATGGACAAGAGTAATTTCCCCCAGGATAAAGGTTGTTGATGTGTTAAGCATTGCATGAAATAATATTGAAATAAAAACACTCCTGGTATTATTATAAAACCAGGTAAAGATAAACGTCTGTCCGATTATTGCCATGGAAAAACCAACCAGAGACATAACTATAGCAAAAAAACCAGTATCAGAATAAATAAAAACAACGTAGGGATAGTGCCATATTGCCCAGATCAGTCCTAGAATCCAGCTGGTTTTTTCTGCGTTATATTTTTTTTGCAAAAGATCCAGTGCAAAGCCACGCCAGCCTGGTTCTTCCAACCCACTGGTAAAAACCTGGTATAAAAAAAAGATAAAAATCAGGGATAAAGGAATCCCTCCACTAAAAAATTCACCAAAAGGAACTCCCAAAATTACACCTACCAGGACGGAAAGCAAACTAATTCCCAGGGGAATAAGAACCATAAATAAATACCATTTCCACCCAACATTCCACTTGAAAATTCGGGTGAATAAATCCCTTAAACCCCGGGTTCCAGACAAAAAATAAGTGGCTACCAGGGAAGCCAGAAGCGGGCCATAAATACCTATTCTAAAAAGGAGAAAAGCATTTTTTCCCTCAGCCTTGGCAAATTCCCAGTTGATGATATCAACGAAGGAAATATCTCTATACCCGAACAAGAAAGCAATCAACCAAAACCCCCAGGAAATTCCGAATGCTAGCAAAATAAATAAATAAAGTGCACTTTTGTCTTTTTTATCCAATAGAACATCTCCCTTCGAAAAACATTTTTCCCTTCAAATGGTTATCTCGTTAATAACATTTAATTCATTTCCCGAGTTACTTCTCCTTCTTTTTCCATGGTCCAATCTCCTTATTTAAGGACCCCCAAATCCTGTAAACTCCTTTTTAAAATAATTATTCTCCAAAAGGTTTTTCCCTCTTTACCTGAAAAAATTTTAAGGCTTCTCCATTTGATTTACCCTTATGACCAGAGCAGTAATAAAACTTGCAAAACCACCGTTTTTTTATTTAAGGTAAAAGGGTTGCCAGGTTTTCAAAAAAAACCAGCGCGATTCCTCGCGTTGGCTATACAAAATTTCCTTACTTTTTTAATTGTTGCCGAAGGTGGGACTCGAACTTACACGGGCTTTGGGCCCAACGGATTTTGAGTCCATGGGGCAGAATCAACGTCCCGAAAACCTTTAAAACCTCGATATTCAAGCGGATTCTGGGTCTGAAAGCTTAAGGTAATCCCGCTTAAACCCCTTTGGGCTCAAGGGTATCTTGCTTCACAATTCCTGCTATTTGCTTACCCTAATTAAAAGAAAATTTTAAAAGTTATTCTATAAATACTTCAAAATATATTTTCAGGGTTCCCTGAAAATCTATACCCCAATGGGCTCGATGAAAGGGACAAACCAGCTCGTACTCTCCATAACCCAGCTTGCCTGTTCTTGAAGGATCATCCATCCAGTCAAAATATAAATAAAAAGGGCCCCAATAAATATTGGGTGCTGTTGTTTGACCTTCAGCTTCTGAAAGGAAATAATGAGCCCACGCAAACCATAGATATTCAATCCAGGCTGCCCCTTCTGAACTTATTTCAATATATTCTCCCGGGCGATCCCCAACATTAATTTCAACAATAGGCTCTCCTTTTTCCCCGGTTCGAATAATTACATCCATTCTCCCATCCTTGAGCATAGGTTCAAATGTACCCTCTCCACTTGAATAAATTACATCGGATAAATAAAATTTCCCCCTTCCTTCAAAAACCCCTGATTCTCCTTCCACTTCTTTTAAAGGAACCTTTGCTAAAAAATTCCCGGTAACCCAGGCCACATTATCCGAACGACTTCTGGTTAATTTCCAGTTAAACCAGCTTTGAAAGAAAAATTCTGAATTTCTCCCAACTTTTATTACCATCTTGTTAGTTCCCAATGCTTCACGAGATTTTCCTTCGGGGGTTTCGAATAAATATTTTATAAGAACCTCTGCCAATCCTTCCTCTTCACTTTCAAAAGTAAAAGATCCCCTACCGGCATCATCAGTTGTTAATTCCCCGGGAAAAACATCCCCAACCCCCCTAAATTCAATTGAAACTTCCCTGTTACCAAGATAATAGCCATCACAATCCCTGAGCCAGAAATCAAAGGAAATTTCGGTTCCCGGATTAACTTCGATAAAGTCATATAAACCTCCAATACTGGCTTCAATTGCTGAATTTTCGATTTCTCTAATTCTCTTTTGATGTTCCCTTACTTTGTTTAATAAGGGAGAACAATAAGCAACCTGCTGGTCAACTAAGAAGTTATTAATGGAAGTTTCGTCGCGACCATTTACCGGAGTTAAAACATTTTGACCAAATACAACCCTTCCTTTGGGATCTTGAAGCGTTACTTCTATCCAGCGAGGGGAATCATCAAAACTACTGGAGGATACTTTCATAATGTACCTTGAATCGTTCGCTATTAGCTCCTCCCCTAGGGGTATAGAAAATTTGACCTCATCCTGATTTTCTTGAACTATTTTTCTCAAAAAAAGATCTTGGAGTCCCTCGTCAATCCCTTCCAGCAAAACAAATATATCCGGTATAGGACAATCATCACTTCCGGAAACTACCCAGCCCGACCCTATTGAGAAAAAAAGGATAACAGCAAGGGAAACAATAAAAAAATATTTTAAGGTAATCCTATTTTTCTTGTTACAGGAACTTAAAGCCAATTAATATCCCCTCCTTTCGGTTTAACCTTTTCTTTTATTGTTTAATATCTTTAGGTTTGTTTTCCTAATAAAAACACCAAAAATAAGCATAGTGAACCACCTCCGACTCAAGAAAAACAACAATCTCTAAAAAAACTGGGGGTTGTTAATTTTTAAATAAACTTTTTAACTTCTATTT
>Ga0207421_10005624_pt1 | contig 13984 bp, 14 predicted proteins | sample SodLakKL_010_SED_4_FD_187542 | JGI IMG/M metagenome (GOLD analysis project Ga0207421, IMG submission 187542) | Alkaline sediment microbial communities from Lake Tanatar, Kulunda Steppe, Russia - 8KL_010_SED (SPAdes) (version 2) | ecosystem: Environmental > Aquatic > Non-marine Saline and...
GAAAAACAAAAACATTGGGTTAAAAATAATTTAATTGAAGAACTTATTTTTCAATTAAATATCAGAATTAAATGAAAATTTGAAAGATAATCTGGGGTGTTTTAAGGGACTCATTCATAAACCTTCAAATAGAATTCCACTTTAGCTTAGAACAATTAAAACTTTTACTGAAAACTCGAGAAAATATACAAATTTAGAATATCATCACCAGCATTTACAAAATTGTATTACACTCTTGTTATTATTTTGTTATAATTCAAGAAATAATTTACCCTGCAACAATTATGGGTAAGGAAGAAGGCAAGAAAAAAGAAAAAAAAGCTTTAGTCTGGGATAAAAAGAAAAAGGCCCTTGCTTTTATAGTTGCTCCCATTTTATTAATATCTCTTTTACTATTTGTTGTATTGCCAGCATATACTCAACATCAAGCTCAGGTATATGAGGCTCAAAGGTTAGAAAAAGAAGAAAAGGAAGGAGAAGAGCAATCCTTAATTGGGGTGGAAAAAGTAGAAAAAGAGGAAAAGGAAAGAGAGGAGCAATCACTAGTTGAGGTAGAAGAAGAAGAAGTTGTGGAAGAAAAGAAAATAGAGGAGGAGTTGGAAGAAGACGAAGAGGAGATTATTCCACCAACCCCCATACCAGCACCAGCCCCCACACCCACACCAGCACATACAAAATCACCAGGAGATAAGTTTGTAAAATGGGTGTCAAAAGGAGAAAAAATAGCCGTTACAAGTGAATTTGGGGGCAGGATGGGAGGACCATTAATAACACTTCAGGTATTAGATGAAAATGGCTCAAACATAAACCCCTTAACCACAGGGCATTTAGTTGGCGAAACAGGACAAGTTCTCCAGTCAGGGAAATATCACAAACCTCTAGACTATAGTCGCGTTGCACAATTTGATGGGATGAAACTCCATATTGGTTGTCAAAATTACGGAGAATATGTATATGCCCTCACAGATGGATGGCTTTCAAGACTTTTCACTACAGAATATGATAATTTACCAAATGTTAACTATTTAATACTCCTGCACGATGATGGGGGGGAATCGGTTTACTCACATATTGAATAGTATTTTTGATGACCCTAAAACTATTCTCATTTTTAAAGAAGCCAAAAACAAGCACCAGAATTTGAAAAAATGTATTACACTAGACATTAAAATTTTTAAATAAGAAGTAGGAATTCTAGTTGGTTTTGATGTATAATTGGGAAATAAAATTAAAGAACAGGCAAGATGAGGGAGTGTATGGAAAGAACCAAAATAATCAAAGAAATATTTTCCATTAATATAAAGCTGGTAGAATTAGATAGTCAGCTTGCTCAAGTAAATACCCCTTTTGGACCACCTATTGATTTTACCTTTTATAGAACTGAATCAGAAAAGCTTTATGAACGATTGGAGAGCTTAGCTTTAGATAAAGGGGAAACGGACTCTAATATAAAAGACTATATTGATAAATTATTAGTTTCCATCTCTATTTTTTCAGAAATTTCACTTAGAATGGAAGAAACGGCTAAAGGTTCTCTTTATGCGAAATCAAACAACACTGAATTAATCACTTTTAAGGATTTCAAGAAGTTGAGAGCTCAGTATGAGGATTCGAAAACAAAGTTAATGAAAATGCCTCTGTTTGAAGAAATATTCGGGGACTATCTGAAAGATGATATGGATGAGAAGTTAAGAAAATCTACGAAGTTTAGAGATGATATGGAATTCAGAAGGGATTCTGAATTTTCAAACAACGGAAAAATTGCTAAAAACATATCTATAATAGTGTTCCTTCTAGGCTTGATTTTTAGCAAACCTTTTCTTTGGATCCCTTTTACTGTTTTTCTTGCAAGTTTAGTGCAAATCTATACAGTAGATTGGGTTGCAGACGAGAGGAGTGTAGGAAAATATCGAGGGTTGAGTGAATTTCTTAAATTTATTTGTGGAATTGTTGGTATGTATGCGTTAATGGGAGCAATTGTTTGCATAGGATTAGTTATCTATTGGTTTATTTTTTAACCTCATTCAAAAACTCTCATTTGTTGAAAGAAGACAAAGGCAAGGAACTTTTTTATTGTCATTGTAAATCACAATTACAATATGGAGCTATTCAAATTTTGATATAACTTTTTATTTAATATATAATCCAATAAATAATTTTGTTGGCTGAATAAATGAAGACTAAGATTCTCTCCATTATTGTAAATACTTTCCTTTGGCTGTCATCTGCCTTTTTTATATTATTTTTGGGCTTATTGAGTTTATTTACATATGACTGGGCATTACATAATTTTCTATTCATTCTTGCAGGCATTTTAATACTCCCTCCATCAATACGCTTTATCTCTAGAAAAACTAAGGTAAGGTTAAGATATTCATATATTATACTTAGTTTGTTTTGTGTCATTCTGTTTATCGCAGGAATAGCTACTTTGCCATTAACACAGGAGACTTTTGAACTACAAATAGAAAGATTAGAGCCCAAAAAATCAACAGAGGCTAAAAAACCCAAAAGTGAGCTTTCTTATAAATGCGGAATGGATGTAGAAAGTATAGAGATAAATGGGGAAAAATTAAGCAAGGAAGAAAAGAAATTATTGTGTGAAGAACACTATCCCCTAAAGCTCGAGGACGGAGACAATATTTTCGAAATTACTTTTTATGGAAGAGACGGGATTGTTTATACTGAAGAGTTGGTTATAAAATTTGATGCCGAAGAATATAAAGATAGATTAGAGGCAAAGAAAGAGAATGAAGTTGAAGAAGAAGAACAACAACAAAAAGAGGAAGAGGAAAAAGTAGAAGAAATAGAATCTACGGAAGAAGTAATAAAAAAACCCTCAACTGAAAAAGTCGTAAAAGATGTACCTACTGAAGAAAAGGAACCTACCGAAAAAGAAGAAGAAGAAACAGACGAGGTAGCAATAGGCAAACAAAATGCATTAGCCTCCGCCCTGGATTATTTAAGCTATACAGCCTTTTCTTACGATGGTTTGATAGGACAACTAAAGTATGAAGGATATACCCATGAAGAAGCTCTTTACGCTGTCGACAATTGTGGAGCCGATTGGGATAAGCAAGCATTAGATTCCGCACTAAACTATTTAGATTATTCAGCCTTTTCTCATGAGGGTTTAGTAGGGCAATTAAAACATGAGGGATTTACCCATGAAGAAGCTACTTATGCCGCTGACAATTGCGGAGCTGATTGGTATGAGCAAGCAGCACAAAAAGCACAAGATTATATGGATTATTCATCATTTTCAAGAGAAGGATTAATCGAACAACTTAAATATGAAGGATTTACACAGGAACAAGCCGAATATGGCGCAGAAGCTGTGGGATATTAAACTATTCTAAAAATCCAGAAACCTTCTGGATTAAAAAAATTTCGAAAACAAAAACACATATCGTGTATAATTCTGTTAATAATAAATTCATAAGAATTTAATATGAAAAAAGAATTTTACATAATTACTGCAATATTAATACTCGTTTTAGCTGTAATTTCATTTTTTCTTTATGAGCAAAAGTTAGAAAATCAGCGAAATTATGAATTAGAAAAACAGGAATTAATTAATCAAGAAAAAGAAATAGAGCTTGAAAGGCAAAAAGCGATAGAAGAATGTATTACAACTAGACAAAAGGAGGAAAACAAAAAAAACACAGCGGAGAGCCAATTCACATTTTCTTGGGAAAATCCAGAACACCAATGTCGAGAATTATATGAATCCGGAAATTAAATGAAAAAATTTTTAACAACCATATTACTTTTAACCTCTTTTTTACTACTTGCTTGTAATAGTTCTAATGAAGAAGAATATGTTGATATTAAATATCGTGAAGATTCTGTTGATATTTCTGAACCTAGGTGGGAATACCTAGATACCAGTAGGAGTTCTTTTATTGGTGGTGCTTGGTATGATGATGAAGAGGATTATATGATTATAGAGCTTAGTGGTATAAAATATCACTACTGTAGTATGCCGGAATCGACTTGGAGAAGGTTTAAATCAGCTGAATCTTTTGGCTCCGATTATAATTCTTACATAAGGGGAGAATTTGATTGTAGAGAAAACCCAGTTCCTAGTTATTAAATAAGTTTTAATAAAAAAAATAATTATGAGTGACAAAAAACCTAAAAAGAAAGTACGTCATCCAAATTATGTTCTTGTAGTTTTAATAACAATTTTGATTCTTTTATTTTCTAGTGCTATTTTTGTTTACCATGAGGGTAACAGAAGGGATGCTGAGGTTCAAATGAAAAAGTTAGTGCAAGAGAAAGAACTTAAACAGAAGGAACTTTTATTAAATTGTGTTAATAAAAGAATTGAAGAATATGAAAAAAGTAAAACAGCAAGAGCTTCTGAAAGTGTCGGTAGTTGGGCATCAATTTGGGATGCCTCTGATTTTGTTGAGGATTATGAAAAAGAATGCAGAAAAATTTTAAACTTAGAGTAAGTTCAGATAAAATACCTTAAGAATTTTAAAGGAACTGCTACATTTCTAAAAATCCCACATCTGGTATAATACTCCTAATATGAATACACAAAACATCTTTGAAGAATACATCAACGCAGTTTCGCAAAAATTTTCTTACGAAAACACCACCGAATATGGATATAGAACAGACTTTGAAAATTTCCTGAAAAAAGTTTTTGAACAAATAAAAGTTAAAAGAATAGACCATGATGCAAAAGCAAGAGATGGAAATAAACCAGACTTTGCTGTTGTTAAAGGGGAAATACCAATACTCTACATAGAAGCTAAAGACATAGGGGTATCTTTAGACAAAGTTGAAAAATCTGAACAGATGTCTAGATATTATGGTTATGCAAATTTAATCCTTACGGATTATGTAGAATTTCGTTTTTACAGAAACGGTGTTAAATACCAAGAACCAATTAAAATTGCAGAATATAATAAAAAAGATAGGAGTATTGCTCCAATTCCTGAAAATTACGAATTTTTAGAAAAAACTTTAATAGAATTTACTCAAACTTACAAAGAACCAATAAAGTCTGGGCTACATTTGGCAAAAATAATGGGAGGTAAAGCTCAAAGGATTAGAGATAATATGAAGGGTTATTTGGAAAAAGATTCAGAAAAAAACGAAGAAATTATCAAGGTGTATGAAATGATGAAAAAACTTCTAGTTAATGATTTAGGACATGATTCTTTTGCAGACATGTATGCTCAAACTCTTGTTTATGGTCTTTTTGTTGCAAGATATAACGACAAAGAGCCAGAATCTTTTAATAGGCAAAAGGCTAGAGATCTAATTCCAAAATCAAATCCTCTTTTGAAACACTTTTTCGATCATATAGCAGGATCAAATTTTGACACAAGATTGGGATTCATAGTAAATGAGCTCTGTGATATTTTCTCACATGCTGATGTTAAAAAACTAATAGGGGAGTATTTCAAAAAAGAGGGTGTAAAAGATCCAGTAATATACTTTTATGAAGATTTTCTTAAAGAATACGATCCTGATTTAAGAAAAAGGATGGGTGCTTACTATACTCCAGAACAAGTCGTTAAATTCATTGTTAATTCTGTAGATCATATTCTAAAAAAAGAATTCAAACTTCCAAATGGCCTAGCTGATTCTTCAAAATCAGAAGACGGTAAACATATTGTTCAAGTTTTAGACCCTGCTGTTGGTACTGGTACTTTCATAACCGCAGTTATTAGAAATATCTACAAGAGTCTTTTAGACTCAGGACAAAAAGGAAGATGGCACAAATATGTTCACAATGAATTACTTCCCAGAGTTCATGGTTTTGAAATTATGATGGCTCCTTACACCATTGCTCATCTTAAACTTGGTCTTGCTTTTGAACAAACAGGTTTTAAATATTTTAACAGAAGATTAGGTATTTATCTGACAAATGCGCTAGAAGAGGGTATGGTTCAAGAAGATCTATTTTCTTTTGGTCTTGCTGGCAGCATTGCAGAAGAATCAAAAGAAGCACTCCAAATTAAAAGAGAGACTCCAATTATGGTTGTTTTAGGTAACCCTCCTTACAGTGTAAGCTCTTCAAACAAAGGGGAGTGGATTCAAAATCTTATCAAGGTTTATAAAAAGGATTTGAATGAAAGAAAAATAAACTTAGATGATGATTATATAAAATTCATACGATATGCGGAACATTTCATTGAAAACAATAATTCCGGTATCGTTGCAATGATTACCAACAATTCTTTCATTGATGGTGTTACACACAGACAGATGAGAAAACACCTTCTTGAAACTTTTGATGAAATTTATATTTTAGATCTTCATGGTAATTCAAAAAAGAAAGAGAAATCTCCCGATGGGAGCAAGGATGAAAATGTTTTTAATATTATGCAAGGTGTTTCTATAAATATTTTTGTAAAAAAGGAAAAAGATAAAAAAGGTTTAGCGAATGTTTTTCATTGTGATTTGTATGGCTTAAGGGAGAAAAAGTTCGAATTTTTAGAGAAAAATAATTTGAAAAAGATGAAATGGAATAAATTAGAATACAAAGAGCCTTATTACTTTTTTGTGCCTAAGAATTTTGAATTGAGTGAAGAGTATGAAAAGGGATTTTATGTAAAAGATATATTCCCCGAGAATTCTTCGGGTATTGAATCTGCTAAAGATAATTTTATAGTGAAATTTACATTTAATGATTTGTCAGAGCTACAGAATCGTATTGAAACAAAATCTGGAAGCCAAATCGTAGAAGAAGACAAAATTAGTAAAGAAAAGTTGAAGCAGGTTTTACAAGATTACGATAATAAAATAGAAGAGAAGACAGAAGTTTTATACAGACCTTTTGATATCAGGTACACGATATATTCAAAAAATAGCGGAGGGTTATGGTGGCGACCGAAGTTTAATATAATGAAGAACTTTATGTTTGCTAATTTTTCTCTTCTAATTGCTGCTCGGAATACTTCTTTTCATGATTGGCATCATATTTTCGTGTCTTCTACTATTCCTGAAAGGTGTTCCGTTTCTTTGCAAACAGGGGAAGTTGGTTACGTCTTCCCCCTCTACCTCTATTCAGAAGACGGTACCAAAACTCCAAATCTAAATTCAGAAATAGTTTCTGAAATTGAAAAAATCGTTGGGAAAACGAAACCAGAAGAAATTTTTGATTATATATATGCTGTATTACACAGTCCCAAGTATAGAGAGAAGTACAAGGAATTTTTGAAAATAGATTTTCCTAGAGTACCATATCCAAAAGATAAAGAAAGTTTTAAAAAATTAGTAAAGATAGGTACTAATTTAAGAGAATTACATTTAATGGAATCTACTAAATTAAATAAATACATTACTACTTATCCTGAAGATGGTTCTGATATTGTTGAAAAAGTTTTTTACAAAGATGGAAATGTATATATAAATGAAAAACAATATTTTGGTAAAGTTCCTGAAATAGCTTGGAATTTTTACATAGGAGGATATCAACCAGCACAAAAATGGCTAAAAGACAGAAAAGGAAGATCTTTAAACAATGAAGATATTGAACATTATCAAAAAATAATTGTTGTTTTAACAGAAACGGAGAGGATTATGAAGGAGATAGATATGGTTATTAAGTTTTAAACACCATAGCCTGTAAGGCTAGGGAAAAAAGAACGCCCTTCAAATTCGATGTCTTTAACAAAAACATGAGTCAGGTTATTATTCTTTGTTAACTTTGACTCCCAAGCAACTTTAAATAAAAATATCATCTCCTCCTGTTTACTTTCATCCTGTTTTAAAATAGGATCTGTCTTTAAAGGAGTTCCTCCACTAAATATATCTAAAGCCTTATTTTCAGCTAAGCTACTTAAAACATTATTAGCTGAACAGGCAGCATCCTGAATTGCTTTAAGGCTAGCTGAAAATTTCGAACTAGTTTCAGAAACTTCATATGAACATTTTACTGCAACCAATGTTTCCCATCTATACGAATCTCCTTTCTTTTTCGCTAGAAATTTAGTCCCCTTTGAAAAAAAATTGAGACCACCTTTCAAATCATAACTTTTTGTAGAAAAGACACCATAGCCAAAACAAGAAAATTTCTCTGGATTTGCAAACACATCTTTAAATTTATTTTCTATTTTTTTAGCAATACCCTCATTCGCAAACAGATTTTGAAAAGCTTCTTCTGCATTTTTTGTGATTGAAGTTATTTGTTCCTTTCCAAACCTCTCAAAGTACAAGTTAATCAAAGAAGCTAACTCATTGTTATCAGAAACTATTTCAATATTAGGATACTTTTCTACAAAAGCTTCTTTCAACAAATTGTCATCACAGGCAAAAATTGTATAAGTAGAGTCACCAGACATTACAACCTTTTCATTTTGACTAAAATTTTTTAAGATTAAAGCATCTTTAAATCCTTTGTCTCCAGCTTTAAAAGGTTTCTTTCTAGCAACGGCTTCTTTCATTAAATTTTTAACACTTATTTTGCGCCAGTTTGTTTTTAATATTACTATTCCATTTTCCCCCCACATTTTTTCAAAACTTTTTCTCGTTTCATTTTCACATAGGCTACCTATCTGCGTAAGTTCAAAATTCAAACGTGTATTCAACGAGGAAACTCGTTCATCATGGCTACAGCTTAATTTCTGAAAATGTTTATAGAAATGATTACATAGTTCCTCAAAAACAACATCTGATGCATATAATTTCACATCGAAGTCACTATCTCTATACCCCTTACTCTTCTGTGCTATTTGAGAGATTTCCTTCGGCACTACACCTACATGTCCACCCAAAAGATTACTATCGAAAACTACACTTACCTTTAATTTTTTATCTTTGCTCATATGCTAGCATTATATCAAAGAAGGAATTTAAGAACTATTGTGTGTTCATACTTTTAATTTTTAATGCGATTCGATGATAATCTATACTTCCACCCACACCCCCAAAAAAGATATAATATCCCCAATCTATTAATACATTTATATCTTTTATTATATATGAGCAAAAAAAACATACCCTCTAGACTATCAAAATATGTACACAATGAGGATTTCCCATATAACTTTAAAAAATTGAGAAGCAAGAAACTTTCAAAAAACATGCGAAAGATACTTCTCGATGAAATCCTAAACATTCCATTTTTAGATATATTACTAATAAATGAGATATTTACTACATGGATACAAAAAACACGTAAAAAATACAATATCAAACCCATAAAACCAAATCATTGGATAGATTACAAGGACTACAAAAAAGGATATCCAGAAGCAATTAAAGAAACTCATCAACTATTAGGTAAACACTTTCCTAAAATTAATGACTTCGGAAGGATTCCTGTAGTTACATACCTTTTTGAAGGAGAGATTTCACCAATGGGAATTGCAGAAGTACTTTCTAGAGAGCCAATAATCACAGCAACCAAAGAAAAAGATCCAATCACTGGAGCAACCTACGTAAATATCACTTATGCAATAGAAGAACATACTGCAAAAAAATTATCTGCCATTCCAAAAGAGTATCGAGAGAACATATTCCATCAATTAGAGTTAACGGAAGATTATTTTAAAAAATACAGAAAGCCTCGTTATCAATTAGCAGGGAATAGATACCTGTTTTACATATTAAGAAAAAAGATGAAATTAGAACCAAGGTATATCTACAACTGGTTTTTATATAACCAACTCGGCTATCTCCCGCCAGAAGATGACAGTGAAGAACACACATCGGAAGTCATTTTTTATTTGAAAAATACCTTTTCGAAGCCTAAAACCAAATAACGAAGTTAAGTCGCTTATTTTCGTTACCACGATAGGATAATAATAAGAGATAATTCAGTAAACTCATTTATTAATTTACTGAATTATGAAAGAAGAAAAAGATTTTTCCACCACAGACATCGTATTAGCGACCACATTATTAAGCTTAAAACATAAGCCAAAACACTTTTTAAAAAAAGGAAAAGAGATTCACATTTGTTTTGATAAGACCAAAAAGGTTGAAGACCTTACTAGGGAAATATGGACAGGGGGCAAACTAATAGAACCTTATGACTTCTATTCAAACTTCAAGAAGCTTAAAACTGTTATTCGAGAAAAAAGTTATGAATAAGGAGAGAAACGCAACAAAACTAAAAAACATTGTTCTTAAAAAATACGGAAGGGAAATTACCCAAAAAGAAAGCAAAGCATTACTAAAAAAATTAGTATCGCTTTATTATTTAACTTTTTAATATTTACTTTATGGACCATTTGCAAAGTCAAAAGTATACCAGAGAGAAATTTGAAAGAAGTGGTATACCTATTCTCAAAGAACGCAGGGATGGTGAATGTGAGATTCACTGTATTTTTAGTTCCTGTGATCAAGACAGTAAAGGGAAGGAAGCTCACCTTTCTGTCAATTTCGATAAAGGTGTTTTCTATTGTTTCAAATGCGGATCAAAAGGACACATCTCTGAGCTTTTTAAATATTTAAACTTAGTAAATTAGAAACATGTCAAATAATATATACAATCTTGAGTTACAAAACTCAAAACTTAAAGAAGACAAAGAATTAATGAAATACTTAACAGAAGAAAGGGGGTTAAATGAAACTACTATTGATAAGTATTCTTTAGGAAAAATAAATGTAAAAAGAAACACATGGATTACAATCCCCTTGTTTAATAAAAAAGGGGAGTTTATCCAAGGCTACAAACTTAGAATCTCCCCTTTGCAAGAAAAAACTTCAAAAATAAAGTACATGCATTATCCAAATGGTTTGCATATAGATATACCATACAATTATAACAATCTTGATAAAGAAAAGAAACAAATTTTCATTTGTGAAGGGGAATTCGATTGTATGGTATTAGATCAACTCGGATATAATGCTATAACTTCAAACTCTGGAGCTCGGACATTCAAAGATTCATTTTTTGAAATATTAGAACCATATCAAGAAATTATAATACTTTTCGACAATGATGAGACAGGAATATCAGCATCAGAAACTTTGGCAAAAAATATAGCTACTAAATTTCCCACCAAAAAAACTTGTATTGCAACAATACCACAAGAAGAAGGCATAAAAGATACTTCAGAGTATTTCCAGAAATACGGTGGTATCGATGAAATTCTTGAAAATAAAAAGTCTGTAGCTGGAATAGACATAACTAAATTCAAAGAAATGGGGCTCAAAGATATTAAAGAAGCCTTAGACGTTGTTATAAAACACGATGACATAACTAAGGTTATAACGTTTCTAGCATTGATAAGTACATATACGCCAAAATCTCAACTAAATATTGCACTCTCTGGTCCGTCATCAAGTGGTAAAACATACATAACGAAGAAAATAACAAGTCTTCTCCCAAAAGAAGACCTTATTTCTATCCAACATGCATCAAAGACTTCATTCAGACACGGAGAAGGAGAATATATAAAAGAGACAAACACGACTATAATCGATTTTAAAAACAAGTGTTTGGCGTTTCCAGATCAACCCAATTATGAAATTTTGGCAGAGCTACGGCCACTGCTCTCAAAAGATGAAGGAGAGGACATCATCAAAATCACAGATAAAAACAAACAAGGAGGGCATAGCACAAAAAACATCATCTACAAAAACCAACCTAGTATTATTTACTGCACAACTAATCTAAAAATGGATGATCAAGAAATCACTCGACTAATAATACTTAGTCCAGAAGTCACCAAAAAGAAACTGGAAGCAAGTGTACACCACGCCATATACCATACAGATGAAGAAACAAAATACAATTCCTTAGAAAACCTAAAAGAGAGGATTTTAACCATAAAATACTCTAATGTTGAAAAAATAAGTCTTTCAGAAGAACAAAAAGACACAATACATCAATTTATTAAAGGCTCCAAAAGGGATGTTGTTTCAAAAGATCAAAGAGATTGCAAAAAGTTACAATATTTAATACATGCATTAGCATTACTTAATTTTACACACAGGAAAATTGAAAACAGAATGCTTTGTGTTCAAGATTCTGATGTTGAAAAAGCCATTGCATTATGGAAACGCCTTGGTCTTGCACAAAGTTATGGTCTACAACCTTTCTTACTCGAAGTTTTTGAGAAAGTTGTAATTCCACTTTTTCATGAAAAAACAAATATCGTGGAAGAATCAAAAGACGTTTTCGTATATCGTAAGGACATCATAAATAAATACTTCGATGTATACCACGAAATTCTGAAAAGAGATAAGTTTGATAGTATAATGGGGATATTTATAAATATGTCCCTTATAGAAGAAGGACAAGATGGTATGGACAGAAGAAAAGTCACTTATAGTCTTCTAGGAGAAGGTGAGAAGATTTATGATAAAATATATACCGATAGGGAAGGGGGTACTAACAATGAACAACAATCAAACAGCTCACAAATACGTGCTTTATGCTAGAAAGTCTACTGAAAGCGATGATAAACAAGCTGCATCAATAGATTCTCAGCTTAACGAAATGAGACCTATTGCTAGACAAAGAGGATTGAACATAGTGGATACCATTACAGAGGCTGTATCAGGCTATAAGAAGGGCAGAGCAGGCTTCAATAGGTTAATAGAAAGAATAGAAAACGGTGAAATTGATGGAATAGTCTGCTGGTCATTATCAAGACTAGCACGAAATGGTAGAGATGCAGGCACAATTATTGATAATCTAGGTAATAGTAACATTAAACATATAATAACGCATAAGAAGGATTACTACCCATCTGAACCACCTATGATGCTATATGTAGAATTTGGAATTAATAATCAATACAGCAAGGATCTTAGTGAAGATACACTCCGAGGACTACGACAAAAAGCAGAAAGAGGATGGGCACCTCAAGCATCACTTCCTTTAGGGTATATGCATAACCCCGTCGATAAACTAAGGAAATATTCTGATGAAGAAATAATCTCAGACCCTGAAAGATTTGACCTCATACAATCAATCTTCAAGGACATTCTTTACGAAGATCTTAAAACTTCAGAGGCTATTGAGAAAGTCATATCACTTGGTATTACTAACAGAAACGGTTCTAAAGTTTCAAGGTCAGCTTTATATAGAATACTGAACAATCCTTTCTATCATGGAGAATTTCGTTATCCAAAAAACGGGGGCGAATTACATCAAGGGAAACACCCTAAAATGCTTACCAAAGGCGAGTTTAAGGAATTACAAGATAAACTTCACAACAAATTTCCACCCAAATGTAAAAAACACGAACATAAGTATAATACCTTGTTGAAATGCACTAAATGTGGCTGTTCTATAACTGCAGATCCACCAAGGACCAAATTCATAAAAAGTAAAAATGATACTAAACAGTATAAATACTATCATTGTACATACAAAAGAGGTAATTGTGAAAATAAATATATAACTGAAGAGAAGTTAGAAAAAGCTATAAAAAACAGCTTAAAGAGTTTTTTCTTACCTCCAGAAATCATCTCTATCTTAGAAGAGGAAATAGAAAAACAACAAACAAGAAGTAGCAAGGATATAAAGAGACGCTATAATACACGACTAAAAGAGGTCAATGCATTAGAAAACAAGAAAAACAAGTTATTAGACCTATTAATAGCCGACAGCATTTCAGAAAAAGACTATAGAGACAAGCAAAAAGAGATAGAAGAGAAAATTCAAAATCTCAAAGAAATGCAAGAAGAAGAAAAAGAAGCGAAGGTTAAAAATTCTCCTCCAGCTATTCCTTATGAAAATTATGACACCCTTCCAATAAAGGTTCGAAAAAAATACTTAAAAGATGTATATGAAGAAATGTCTTATTACAACGGCAAATTTAATTTCCAACCTTCTCCTCTTGTTACAATTTTCTATAATGTACCTCCCAAGATAAAAGAGGACTTTGAGAAAGTTCGAACCAAAGATTTTACAGTAAGAAAGCAGTTTATTGAGAAGCAAATTCGAGAAAATGACACATGGGGTGCTTTATTGGACTTGTTCATAAACCTCAAAATCGGATTTCACTTTAACCTAGAACACCTAAAGCTTTTTCTAAAAACTCTAGGGATTCTAAAA
>Ga0207421_10005625_pt1 | contig 13983 bp, 13 predicted proteins | sample SodLakKL_010_SED_4_FD_187542 | JGI IMG/M metagenome (GOLD analysis project Ga0207421, IMG submission 187542) | Alkaline sediment microbial communities from Lake Tanatar, Kulunda Steppe, Russia - 8KL_010_SED (SPAdes) (version 2) | ecosystem: Environmental > Aquatic > Non-marine Saline and...
CTGCATATCCCAGAGCCCGGATGAGATGGCCAATATATATGCGGACCTGGTCAAAATCCATACCCAGATGGATATCCGGGAGCGCGAGATAAAGGCCACTGCGCGTGGCTTAAAGCGCGTTATGGCGCGAATCGAGGAAGGGCACCAGAAAGCCAAGGATGCCAAAGGGGAATTGGTCCAGGCCAATCTCCGGCTGGTGGTCAGCATTGCCAAAAAATATACCAACCGGGGGCTCCAGTTCCTGGATCTGATCCAGGAAGGCAACATCGGGCTGATGAAGGCCGTTGACAAGTTTGAATACCGGCGCGGCTATAAATTCTCCACCTATGCCACGTGGTGGATACGTCAGGCCATTACCCGGGCGATCGCCGACCAGGCCCGCACCATCCGAATACCGGTTCACATGATTGAAACCATCAACAAATTGATCCGTACATCGCGTTACCTGGTCCAGGAGATCGGGCGTGAACCGTCCCCCGAGGAAATCGCCGAAAAAATGGAGGTGCCCATCGACAAGGTCCGGAAGGTGCTGCGCATCGCCCGCGAACCCATTTCCCTGGAAACCCCCATCGGCGAAGAAGACGACAGCCACCTGGGGGATTTCATAGAAGACAAGACCTTTATGTCGCCCTCCGATGCGGCGGTTAACCTGAACCTGTCGGAACAGACGCGCAAGGTTTTGACGACCCTGACGCCCCGCGAGGAAAAAGTGCTGCGTATGCGGTTCGGTATCGGGGAGAAGTCGGACCACACCCTGGAAGAGGTCGGGAACGACTTCGCCGTTACCCGTGAGCGGATCCGCCAGATAGAGGCCAAGGCCCTCAGGAAGCTGCGGCATCCGACCCGGAGCCGCAAACTGAAGCACTTCATCGACTCTTAAAGTGATGGGGGTTTTTCCATATTACCATTGACAAACAGGCGGCAAGCCGTTACTAAGCTGTCTAACAGCCTTTTATAGGGCCCATAGCTCAGTTGGAAGAGCCACCGGCTCATAACCGGTCGGTCCCAGGTTCGAATCCTGGTGGGCCCACCAAACATCAATTCAACACAATATAATATCATGCGAAAAGCCCCGGAAAATAAGACTTTCCGGGGTTTTTTTTGTCCTTTTTTGTCCAGTAAAATCGCTTGACATATGGGGGCCTTTGGGGGCATTATTGGGGGCATGGGGGCAAATAATCGAAAATGAGCCTTAAAAAAGCCCCCTTCCGTTTCGTATCTTGTTAAAAATTCAAGCAATAAGGGGGGCGGCATGGCATTGACTGACGTTAAGATCCGGGGGCTGAAACCCGCTGAAAAGACGTACAAGGTAGCAGACGCGGGCGGCCTTTACCTTGAGGTGACGCCGGGGGGTAGCAGGCTATGGCGGTTTAAATACCGTTTCGGCGGCAAGGCAAAGAAGCTTTCTATGGGGAAATATCCTGACGTTTCCTTGAAGGCCGCCCGCGAAAAACACCTTGAGGCAAAGCAGATGCTTGCCGATGGAAAAGATCCCAGCGCGGCAAAGCGTGAAGCAAAGCTCCGGCAAAGCAAGACCTTTATGGTGGTCGCTACCGGCTGGTGGCGGGCACAAAAACCGAAATGGACGGAACCCTACGCCAACACCCTATGGCGGCGGCTTGAAAATGACATTTTGCCATGGCTGAAGGATCGACCCATTGACGAGATTACAACCGCAGAGCTTTTGACCGTATTGAGGCGCGTAGAATCAAGAGGGGCAATAGATACCGCACACAGGCTTTGTCAGTATTTAAACAATATCGGCATATATTCCGTGGCTTGCGGTTATATCGAAAACAACCCGGCCAATAACCTTGTGAAGGCTCTTACACAGACATTAAAAAAACCGATGGCGGCTATAACGGAGCCGAAAAAGATCCATGAGCTTTTGCGGGCCATAGATGACTTTGAAGGCACGTTTATAGTTAAGCAGGCCCTACGCCTTGCGCCATACGTTTTCGTGCGCCCCGGCGAGCTCCGGCGGGCTGAATGGGAAGAAATTGACTTTGACGCGGCGGCATGGATCATTCCGGCTGAAAAAATGAAAATGCGGCGGGATCACGTTATCCCATTATCCCGGCAGGCTTTGGAGATCCTGCGGGAGATTGAGCCGGTCACGGGTCACGGAAAATACGTTTTTCCATCGGTACGAACGAACGCCCGCCCCATGAGCGAGAACACAATAAACGTGGCTTTGCGGCGGCTTGGCTATTCAAAAGACGAGATGACGGGCCACGGCTTCCGAACAATGGCAAGCACTCAATTACACGAAACCGGCTGGAAATCAGAGATAATCGAATTTCAACTTGCCCATGCCGATAAAAACAAGGTGCGCGGCATTTACAACCGGGCCGAGTACATAGAAGAACGCCAACGCATGATGCAGGGGTGGGCTGATTATCTGGACGGCTTACGAGTCGGTGCAAAGGTGGTCAGCTTCCAAAAAACCGCATGATGTGTTTTTTGTTTGACACAATACAAGATATGCTATAGTATATTTACAGATACAATTTAATCGTAGCCGTGATGATGGGCCTGCTAACCTGATTGACTTGTTGATGACAATAAACAGGTTCGGTGCTAAAGGCGGAATGCCTGCGGCCAGCAGTTACCCTGACGAGCATGTAATACAGTCCTGAGGGGGCTGGGCATAGTGTGAACAAACACTTGCCCGGCCCCTTTTTTTTTGCCGGGCGCAATGTCCGGGAGGTAAAAAAATGAACGAACGCTTGCTACGCTTAAATCAAATCATTCCCCAAAAAAACTCCGACCAAAAACCCCTTGTGCCCGTTTCGAGATCCACATGGTGGTGTGGTGTGAAGTCCGGGCGATTCCCGAAACCAATCAAACTTGGGCCGAGAACGACCGTATGGCGTGAATCCGATATACGGAGACTGCTGGAAAACGGCGTCGAATAGGGGGTGCGCCATGACGAAAAAAAAAGAGCCCCCGGCGGGCGAAGCCGAGGGCGCGGAGAAAGAACGAGTTACTGATAATAATAACCCGGCGGGCGGCGAAAGTCAAGAAAAAGGGGGTCGCTTTAATCCATACCTGCAGTTTCAGGGATTCATGATCCCGAACGCCCTTGCAAGTAGTGGCTTATGCCGCCCGACCGATCTGGTCGTCTATGGTCGGTTGATGCAGTATGCCGGGAAAGACGGAGATTGCCGCCCATCGTTATCGACACTATCCAAAGAGCTTTCTGTCAGCGTGGCCAGCGTCAAGAATGCACTCAATCGCCTTGAGTGTGAAGGGCTGATCGAACGTGACAGACCATCCACGGCGGCATCGTTCAAGCGCCATGATCGAACCCGTTATTTCTTTCTATGGCATCAGGTTTTCGATAAAGCACCCCGGCTAAAAAATAGCCAGGGGGGTGGCCAGAATTTAGCCGAGACCAGGCTAAAAAATAGCCAGGACCCTGGCCAAAATTTAGCCACAGAAGAGAATCAGTTAAGAGACTCAAAAAAAGAGAACCATAACAACAACACAGACCGTTGTAGTGTCCGCGATGATTTTTCTAATTCAAAACCTGCCGACCACAAGGGTGGATGGAACGACCTGACAGAATTGCAGCAAGAGTATATAGAGCTTGAAGTGGACAGGGCTTCAGATGAAGACGAAATCGTTAAGAGTAAGGGCGCGTATAAACACCGGCTTACGCAAATCGCGTTGGATGGCGAACTGGACACAGAGAATATTGGCGAGCTTCGGGAAAGGTGGGTCACAACGTATCATGAGCGCCCGCCTGATTGGTTCATGGAGCGTTTAAAGACTATGGATGAAGATAAAGCCCGGGAGCAGATTGAGAAGCATTTTAAGGATCCATCTGATTATACCATTCACGGGATTGAAGATTACGGCACCCGCATACCCGCCAAGGTTTACGAGGCGGCGCTTGCAGAGGTATGGCCCGAATTGACGGCAAAATGGAAGAAGAAAAGGGGGGCGCGTGTATGATCATCATGGTTGATAGCCGAGAACAAAGGCCATATGCCTTTATTGGCTACTCCGGGGTTGAGGTTATAAGGGCGGGGTTGCCAGCTGGTGATTATTCGTTGCCGGGAGCCGAAGCCCATGCCGCCATCGAACGCAAGAGCATTGACGACCTTGTTTCCTGCTTGATGGGATCGAACCGGGGGCGGTTTGAAAGGGAGCTGGTAAGGTTGCGCCCGTACATTGTCAAGGCCGTGGTTGTGGAGGCGAACTGGGAGAGCATAGCGCGGGGCCGATATACCAGCCGGATGCACCCACAGGCCGCTTTACAGAGTGTTTTAGCGTTGCAGGTGAGGTATGCCATCCCGTTTCTTTTTTGTGGCGACCGGCGCGGGGGGCAATATGTGACGCACGGCTTACTGTCAAAATATCAGTATGAGATCGGCAAGCAGGCCGAGGCCATGAACCACCATAAGGCTGTTTGATGTTTTCGGGATACTTGGACGACTGAAAACAGCGGGTTTTGTAGAGGTTCATGGGCGCAAAGGCACGGCAGGCAAGAATTTAAATAACAACTTATGGGGGGGGTAATTCTATGGCTAAGCGATTCAATTCATTGACCGATTGCAAGCGATTTTTAGCGAAGGTTGCAAACGACCTTAACGACGACGAAATCACGCCGGACAAGGCGCGCGCGTTGGGTTATTTGGTGAGCATCATGCAAAAGATCCTTGAAGCTGGTGACTTGGAAGAACGTATTGCAAAACTTGAAGCAGAAATGGAGGGCGAATAAATGAACAAGGGGCTGAAGCGTCGTTTGGAGCGGCTTGAGAACCGCCAAACGGGGAAAATAGAGATGGTAGTGGCTTGGTATGGGCCGATAGAGCCGAAACCCGGGCAAGTAGTAATCGGTAATGGCTACTGGTTGCATAGAGAACCCAAAGAGAATGGCGAAGGAAGCCGGAAAAAAGAACAATCAAACGAAACAAAGGAGGGCTCATGAGTTACAAAACAGCAGACCAATCAGTAAGCAGTTCAATCGCATGGTGGCAATTTTACCGGGATGGAAGCATCGAAATTGAAGGGATTGAAAGTGAGGTCAAAAAAGACCTTGAGAGCTTGGGCGAAATGGAAATAGCCCTACGAGAAGGCGAAGTGGCGATTGACCAGAACGAAGAGCTTTCGGACATCGGAAGGCGGCGGAAGCTTTCAGAGCTTGTGAATCGTGAGGTTAGCCCTATCTTAAAGCACGTTCAGCAGCGCATCGAAGGTTTACAGAGGGCGCGAAAGAACGCAATGAAAGACGTGACCGAGTGGGAAGCCCCTGACAGCGGCGACATTCGGGGCGCGTTGCGTGAACGTGAAATACGCGACTTCTATCAGGGCAAACCAGCCGGGGAGGTACTTGAGGCTGTTAAGTCAGCAGGGGAAAACGGTGACGCTGAATTTCTGCGCGCCCTTGAAGATGCGCCCGCAGTCTTTGACCCAGAAGTCCACAAGCGGATAAGAGAATTTCGTCAAGCAAGGCTGGAAAACAAATATCCTGAAAAAATGGGCAAGTACCATGATCAGGGGGTTGCCTTGGAGATTTACGAGGTAGCACAAAGAGAGCTTGAAGGGCGTTTGAAAGCGGTGGCACAGGGCATTTCGTAGGCGCACAAGCGGCGCAATTGGCGGGGGCCGGTTCCCAGACGGGGGCCGGTCTTTCTTTTTGGGCCTTTCTTTTGAGCAAGGCATCAAGCTAAAAACGCCTCACAGAAGGCTGGAGAGGCCGAAATTTCGACGATCGAATATTTGTAGTAGGTAGGTATGTCTTAATGAGAGATCGTTTGCACAGCGGCGGCTACGGGCTTTAAATGAGGCGGCGGGGGGGTTGACTTCTCATGCGGGAGCGTGTCATAAAAACCATCAGCAAAGCGGCCTTCCCTTGAGATCCCCAGCAAAAAAAATTGGGGGCATTATTGGGGGCATTTTAGAAAATCGAATTTTGAAAAAGCAATAAATCCGAAAAGATAAGTCAGCAATTCGAATCCTGGTGGGCCCACCAAGCACGCATCCAGGCAGGTTTCAAGAAATACAAAAAGCCCCGATAACAAAGACGTTTTCGGGGCTTTTTTGTTCCTTTTCAGCGTTTATGCCGGATGGTCATGGGATCGGTCGGAGCCGGCTTGTCATGCCACGGCAGGTGTTTCCGGTAGTAGAGGCGGAGGGCTTCGAAAATGATTCGGGGCATGGTCAAATGGGGTGCGAGGGGGTGTCGCAGAAGCATTGCCAGGTGACCCGGGCGGGTCAATTCGCGTCCTGAACCCCACAGCCGCGCTTCAAAAATTTTTTCGCCGTCCCGGACCAGGTTGATCTGAACATCTATCGTCTCTTTCGGAGGTGTGAAGAAAAATTCGTAACGGCCGGACAGGTCATTGAACGGCGACACATGAAAGGCTTTGCGAACAGTGTATTGGCGGGTTTCCGGCCCGGAGGCATCTCCCCCGGTGGCCTCTTCTTGAACGGCTTCCGGCAGATAGACATGCCGTTCCCCATACGTATTGCTGACCTCCACCACCACCTGAACCACCTCTCCGCCGCGATCAAAGCAGAAATAAAAGCAAACCGGGTTGAACACGTAATGAAAGTACCTCGCCTGGGTAATCAGCATGATTGATGTAGTCCGGTCCCTTTCCTCGCCGGGCAGAAAATCGAGAAGTTTCTCGCGTATGGGGCCGGGGCGTTCATCCAGATAATCGGCGTCATAAATGGCTGTCGGCCGGATGCGGTTGTAGCCGAAAAAGGGCAGCTTTTTGTCCAGCAGGGCAAGTTCGTCCAGGTCTAAAGCGTACATGTAGACCGGATATTGAAAATGATGATACACTGGCTGGTGGCGGGTATGCGCCACAAAGCCTCTATAGATTTTCGATTTCATAATAATATCCCGAAGTCCTTCCCCACAGCTGCGGCAGACATGACCGCGTCTTCGTGGAAGCCGTAGCGGAAATAGCTGCCGCAAAACCAGGTGTTGTTTGCGCCGTTGATTCCCGGGAGCGCTTTCTGGGTGGCCACGGCGTTCTCACCAAAAATCGGATGGTCGTAATTGAGGTCTGCGATAATCCGGTCGGCGGCCAGGGGGCGATCCGGGTTCAGGGTTACGCAGTAGTGATGCCCGGACGCCAACTGCTGCAGCCGGTTCATGTAATAGGTGAGGGTTGCGGGGCCCCGGGCAGCCGCTTCTTCTTCCTGTGTGTAGTTCCATGATCCCCATGCCCCCTGCATCGGCGGAAGGCAGCTGACATCCCGGTGCAGGAGTACACGGTTTTGGGCATACCGCCATGGCGAAAGGAGACGGACCTCAGCATCCGAAGGGTCCGCCAGCATGGCCAGGGCTTCGTCCGCATGTGCGGCGATCACCACTTTGTCGTGGACGGCCTCGGCCCCGTCGGTCCATAAGCGCACCCGTCCGTTTTCACGGGCGATTTTCCGGACGGCGAGACCGCTGTGCACGGTGCCGGAAAAGGTTTTCAAAAACGCCTTGACATACTCATGGCTGCCTCCTTTGATCGTATACCACTGGGGTTGGCCGAAATAGGAGAGCAGTCCATGGTTTTCAAAGAACCGGCCGAACGTCTCTGCCGGAAAAGCCAGCATGTCGTGCTCGCCTGTGGACCAGATGGCCGCGCTGACGGGTGTGACGTAATGCCTGGCCAATGCCTTGGAAAACCCGGCCCGCTGTAAATATTCGCCGAGGGTCAAACCGCGAAGGCGATTTTGTGAAAGCCACCGGCGGGTCGTCCTGTTGAAGCGGTCGATCTCGAAAAGCAGGCGATAGAAAGACGGCCGCAAAAGGTTTTTTTTATCGGCAAAAGGACGGGTCGTGTTGTATGTAAACCCGCTGCGGGTGTCCCAGTAGGTAAACGACATTTCGCTTTTGGACCGGGCAACGCCCAGCTGTTCGATAAAGCGAATAAAATTCGGATAGGTGCGGTCATTGAAAACAATGAATCCCGTATCCACGCATGTATTGGCGCCGTTGCCTTCATCCACCTCAATGGTGTGGGTATGACCCCCGATATAATCGTTTTTTTCATACAGGGTTACCCGGTGTCGCTGTCCCAGCAGGTACGCGGCGACAATGCCGGCCACGCCCCCGCCCGCCACCGCAATATCAAGATCGTTGTCATTCACCATTTATGCTTGCTCCTCATTTTTGACGACTCTTTGGGAACCAGGGCACAAACGCGCTGGTCCGCCGGATGTATGCTTGATATTCCGGATTGTCCGAAAATTCGGTCTGCTCCATGAGCGTCACCCCGGTCAACCGCAAGAGGGTATAGGTAATCACGAGCGGGCTGACAATGGTCAAAAATCCCCACGGGGCGGAGACTACTATAACAAATATCCCCCACCAGACAAGGGATTCGCCGAAATAGTTGGGGTGCCGGCTGTAGCGCCAGAGGCCGCGATCCATCACCCGGCCCCGGTTTTCGGGGGTCTCGAGAAAGCGTTTCAACTGGTAATCCGCCACGGACTCGGTGATGATACCGGCAAGCCAGAGGGCAAGGCCGGCCGCATCCAGCCATGTCAGCCGGGCGGGCGTCTCGGCCGCCTGGCCGTATTGCACGCCGATGGAAATGACCCAAAGGAAAAGCGCCTGTATCAAAAACACCTTGTAGAAGCTCACCAGCCAAAACCGCTGTCCGTATTGCGCCCGCCATGCCGCATACCGGGGGTCTTCGCCTTTTCCCCGGCTGCGCGCGGCAATATGGATAAACAGTCGCAGCCCCCAGATGGTAACCAGCAGGGCAAGCAGAAGCTTCCGCGGGAAAAATCCGTCCGCCAGGAAAAACGTCAGCCAGGCAACGAGCACGAAGCCCAGCCCCCACAAGGCGTCGGCAATGGCGGCATTTTTGAGCAGCAGGCTGATAAGCCAGCCGGCGGACATAAACCCCGCAACCGCGACCAGGTTCACGGCAAACAGCGTCATCGTGTCCATGTCAAAACGTTCCTGTTTTCCTGTTTTTAAACGGTTTCGCAAATGCTACGAAGGGGAAGCATGCCCCCGGAAAAAACCCGGTTTGCCTTGAGGCGGCACAATGAGAGCCGCCTTGAAAAACACGCATGCCGCGTATATTCTTAAATAATGATAGCACATAAACGATCTACAATAAAAGGGAGCCTGAAAATGGACTATTTTTTTTCCGCTGCGTTTTTCAAGGTGGCCGGAATATCGATTGTCATCTTCATCCTGCTCGACATGTTATGGCTCGCGGTTGTCTCAAAAAATCTGTATTTCAAACACATGAGCTACCTGGCGACCGTTGAAAGCGGGCGCATTGTGTTCAACCTGCCCGTCGGCATCCTTGTCCAGGCAATCATTGCCGCCGGCCTTGCGGTCTTTATTTCACTTGGGATCATGGTAGACCCGCGCCTGGTTGTGGCCGTCGGCTTAGGCGCCTTTTCGGGCTTTGTGCTCTACTGTACCTATGACCTGACCAACTTGTCGTTTATAAAAGGGTATCCGCTATCCATCACGGTGGTGGATATCGCCTGGGGCACCACCCAGGGTCTTTTGGCGGGCTTCTATGTGTTTTATCTCACCCGGTTTTTCGGCGGGGATTGGTGATCGTCACCCTGAAAATGGATTCCGGGGGCGGTTCACAAAGAAATTAAAGTCTCTATGGCTGGTTATATTTTGATACTCATGTAGGGCACCATCAGCCATCCGGCCACGGCATTTTTCCTGAAAAAAATGGTTTAAAGAATTGGGTTTCCTGCTTGTTTTGCTTTCAGGCCATTGATTTTCTTAAACGCTTATTGACAAACAGATGGGCTTGCTTTATTTATTAAAATTAGCCACAAAAGTTAGAATTTCTACTTATGGCACTTACCCCTTATTTCAGGATGGACATGATGATTGAAGACAAGGCATCACCCTCCGAAATGGACCATTCAGATGTTACCACCAAGCTAATCCACATTATTTTGCAAATGCCGCCGGATGAGCGCCGCATGCTTTACGAAGACTTAAGGGGGCGGTACGACCAAAAAAGGCGGGAACATCCCAGAAGGGATTACTTCATGATTGCGGAATGTTTGGTGGCGGATCAACTGCACAAGGGCTATATCAAAAATATAAGCCCGGTCGGATTATTCATCGAATTAAACCCGTCTAAACAAATCGAACCAGGCTCAAAGATCACGCTCACCTTTTCCCATCCGGATTCCACAGGCCACGTAAAAACCACCGGAAAAATTGTTCGGGTCGAGGATAAAGGAATCGGTGTCCAACTTGACAACCTTATCCCATTGTTCAGTGAATAAAAGTTTCGCAAACGCCACAATTCTACCCCTGCGGTTGATCTTTTAAAAATGTTTTATGCGTGTTTCTTCTTGAAATCATTTTGAAAAAAGGCCAGGTTCCGTTAAAAATTCAGTAGCCATTGGGGTTTTGGGATTGCCAGGTCCAGGTATCGGCGCACATTTCCGGCAAACCCCGTGTGGCTTTCCAGTTCAGAAGGCTTTCAGCCAGACCCGGGTCCGCATAACAGGCGGCCACATCTCCCGGTCGGCGGTCGACAATCTTAATGTGGATCCGTTTGCCGCTTGCGGCTTCAAAGGCATTGACCATTTCCAAAACGGAGACACCGCGACCTGTGCCAAGGTTGACCGTCAATAGGTAGCCGCCGGGTTTTGACGAAAGAAAATCCATAGCTGCCAGATGTCCCTCCGCCAGATCCATCACATGAATATAGTCACGTATACCCGTGCCGTCCCGGGTGGGGTAATCCTGCCCGAAAACGGAAAGATGATCCCGGATACCACAGGCTGCCTGGCTGATATATGGCATCAGGTTGTTCGGAATACCGCGGGGGTTTTCGCCGATTAACCCGCTCGGATGTGCGCCGACAGGGTTGAAATAGCGGAGTCTGGCAATTCGCCAGTCCGGCGAGGCCGCGAAAAGATCTGAAAGAATATCCTCGATAACCAGCTTGGTGCGCCCGTATGGATTGGTGGCATAGCGGGGCGCGTCTTCCGGTATCGGAAGGGTTTCGGGGTCACCATATACCGTGGCGGATGATGAAAAGACAATTGTTTTAGTACCGGCGGCCTGCATGGCGTTGAGCAGGTTGACAGTTCCTGTGACATTGTTTTCGTAATAGGATAAGGGTTCGGCTACGGATTCGCCAACGGCTTTAAGGCCGGCAAAATGAATAACGGCATCAAAAGCATGCCCGGTGAACAGATTGTTTAAAGTCTTTAAATCGCGCATGTCGCCATGCACGAAGTTAAGCTGCTTTCCGGTCAACCGTGAAATTCTATCGAATACGGCAGGCGAACTGTTGCTGAAGTTGTCAAATATGGTAAGGTTGTACCCTTTTGCCAGTAGCAAAACGGCTGTATGAGAGCCAATGTAGCCGGCGCCCCCGGTTATAAGAATGTGTGCGTTCATATGGTGCCGTTTTATTTTTTGATCAGGCCCAACGTGCCATCGTGCTCAGTGTTCTCCCCGAAAAAGTTGCAGCGGACGAAAGTCCGCGCCTTCAAGGACTGCGCACCCCAAAATACCGGTAGCGTAGGCGCCGGTATCGACGCCGATGTGACCAGGTGTTTCTTCCACCTCCGCGTTGATGGTATGCCCGTGGACGACCCGCATTCCATGATCGGTAAGGGCGTCCGGGAACGCGCTGCGCGTCCAGAAAAGGTCAGCGGGCGATTGCTGCGCAAGTGGAATTCCCGGGCGTATGCCGGCATGGACAAACACGACATCTCCCATGCGGACATACGGTTTGAGGTTTTCCAGAAACGCCATGTGACGCTCGGGGATGGCTGCAATTATCTCCTGTCGAATCGCCTTCGCCCGCTCTTCCGAAAACCCCGATCCAGGGGGTTGTACCTGGTAGCTTAGAAGGGTCGAATGCCCGCCGATCTCCAGCCAGAACGCCAGCAGGGAAGGGTCATCCAGAAATGCCAGAAAAAGTGCCTCATGGTTTCCCATGAGATATTCCGCCCGAAACCCCGCCGGAAGCCGGTAGAGGAGTTCATCGATGGTTTCGCGGACATATGGTCCGCGGTCCAGGTAGTCCCCCAAATACACCACGCAGTGTTTTATTTCCGGTCCGGCCTTGTCTGCATCCTGCGCAATGGCTTCGTGCAGCGGGCGCAGCAGGTCCGCCCGTCCGTGGATATCTCCAACGGCATATACGCGGAGTCCGCTTGGAAGTTTGTAGACCGGCGTCCCTGTTTTGTTTTTTTTGCCTTTGAAAATCTCAAACATGAAAAAAGTTTATCGCATACGCACCGGAAATGCAAACAAAGACTATTTACCGGGCCCACCGTCCGCGAGTATATCTATTTTTTATAAAAGTGGCGTTTATTGTTTTATCTGAAGTAACGTTTTCTATAGTATAGCTCTCAACCGGTCCCACAGAGGATCCGTTGACGGAGACATCTTCGATCAGGTAGCCGCCATCGGGGGAGATGGTGTAGGATATGGATTCGCCGTGGGAAACAAGCGTTTCGCCGTCTGGAGAAATGAACCCCCCGGAACCGGCGCTTGCCGTTATGGTATAGCTGTCATTAACGCTGCCAGAATCCGTTTCCTGCCACTGCAGCTTCGGGCAGGTTCTGCCTTCATCAATGGTCCAGGCGGTATCAAAATCCCACTTTGTAAACGTGGATTGCTGCATCATCTCATCGGTTGTCTTGCCTGTGCCGCCTTTTGACTCATCAGGGCCTATCTGGGCATCCCAGAAACTGTTTATCACATTATCATGCAAGTCTTTATTGTTCCACCCCACAAGGCCGCCAATATCGGTGCTGCCTTGCACGTTCCCCACCGCGTATGTGTTTTCTATCGTTGCCATTAAACCGAGGTTGCCGACAAGACCCCCAACATCAGAGCTTCCATCAACATTGGAATCGGCGTAGGAATCAGAAACCAATGCGATTGAATCGGCTTCCATAAATCCTACAAGTCCCCCGACAAAATGCTGCCCGCTCACAAAGCCGGTAACATAGGTTTCGGAGATGGTAACGTCAATAACATGCCCTGCCAGTATCCCGACATAATCCCTGCCCAGCACGTCTGCATTTTCAATGCCTGTGTTTTTAATAATTGCGCCTTCCAGGCAGGCAAATACGCCGACATAGTCCCTATAGGCTTCATCAATGACAAGATTTTTAATGATATGGCTATTGCCGTCGAAACTTCCTGTAAAAGGCGATTGATACGATCCTATCGGAACGAAGCTTTCAAAATCACCTAAGTCGATATCATGCTTGAGTTTGAAATGACTGTCAGGCCAATTCCGGACGCAGTCCAGCTGGTCTGAATCAAAAATTAGAAACGGGTCGTCAATGGTTCCCGCGCCGGAAAAATATTCGGCTGGGTCCATCTCTGAAAAGATGGCGTTTATAATGTTATCTGAAGTAATATTGCTTATAGTATAGCTTTCCACCGATCCAACAGAGGACCCGTTGACGGTGACATCAGATATTTCATGACCAGTATCGGGCGAAATGGCATAGGATACTGACCCGCCGTGAGAAACGAGCGTGTCGCCGGCCGGTTCGATGGTGCCGCCGCTGCCGGCACTGGCCGTGATGGTGTATGTTTTTTCTTCAAAAACGGCGCTGATCGAATTGTTGGCCGTAACATCGGAGAAGGTGTATTCATCCTTCGGCCCCACGGACGATCCGTTTACGGTGACATCGGCGATGGAATAGCCGTTATCGGGTGAGATGGCATAGGATACCGACCCGCCGTAAGACACGACGGTGTCGCCGGCCGGTTCGATGGTGCCGCCGTTTCCGGCACTGGCCGTGATGGTGTATGTTTTTTCTTCAAAAACAGCGCTGATCGAATTGTCGGCCGTAACATCGGAGAAGATGTATTCACCCGTCGGCCCCACGGACGATCCGTTTACGGTGACATCGGCGATGGAATAGCCGTTATCGGGTGAGATGGCATAGGATACCGACCCTCCGTGAGAAACGACGGTGTCGCCGGCCGGCTCGATGGTGCCGCCGCTGCCGGCGCTGGCCGTGATGGTGTATGTT
>Ga0207421_10005626_pt1 | contig 13981 bp, 12 predicted proteins | sample SodLakKL_010_SED_4_FD_187542 | JGI IMG/M metagenome (GOLD analysis project Ga0207421, IMG submission 187542) | Alkaline sediment microbial communities from Lake Tanatar, Kulunda Steppe, Russia - 8KL_010_SED (SPAdes) (version 2) | ecosystem: Environmental > Aquatic > Non-marine Saline and...
ATTATTTGATTTATCTTTTAAGCTATGGTATCATTTGTCAAATAATCGAGCAAAATGGGGAAGATAAATGTCAAAACTAAAGCTGGTAGAGTTAACAGATCAAGGGAAAAGAACCCGGATTAAGGTAGGCAATATTACACTGGGTGAAGATTTTGTGGTTATCGCCGGACCCTGTGGTGTGGAAAGTGAAAAGCAGACTCTTGAAACCGCTGAAGCAGTAAAAGCCGGCGGTGGCATGATGTTTAGAGGTGGAGCCTTTAAGCCGCGCACCTCGCCATATGACTTTCAGGGCCTTGGCCTGGAAGGTTTGCGCATACTTGAAAAGGCAAAGCTAAATACCGGGTTACCTATTGTAACCGAAGTAATTGACCCGCGTGATGTCTCATGGGTTTGTGAATTTGCTGATATCCTGCAAATTGGAGCCCGCAACATGCAAAACTACTCCCTGCTTAAAGAAGTCGGTAAAGCTGAGAGGCCGGTCCTCCTTAAAAGAGGCATGTATTCAACCCTGAAGGAATGGCTCAACTGCGCCGAATATATCCTGGCTGAAGGAAACCTGGATGTTATTCTCTGTGAAAGGGGTATCAGGACCTTTGAAACATATACCAGGAACACCCTCGATCTGAGTATGGTTCCTGCCATTAAGGAGCTAACTCATCTGCCGATAGTTATTGATCCTTCACATGGAACAGGCAAGCTCAGCCTGATCGAAAAAATGAGCCTGGCCGCCGTAGCCGCCGGTGCAGACGGCCTGCTGCTTGAAGTGCATATTAACCCCTGTGAAGCTAAAAGCGATGCCGATCAGCAGTTAAACCCGGGCCAATTTGCCGGCCTGATGCAAAAAATATTAAAACTTAACCAGTTTATGCAGGATAAAGCTTTTAAATCATCAATAACAGGTGGGGATATGTAATGAAATTAAATGATATCAGGCAAAACATCGATTTAATAGACTCGAAAATATTGAAACTGATAAACGACCGGATGGAACAGGGCCTGCTGGCCAAGAAATTTAAAGAAAATATAGAAGATCCAGAGCGGGAAAAAGAAGTCCTGGAAACTGTCAAAAATAATGCCAACACCCTGATCGAAAGCAAGTTCAGTGAAGAGCTGTACAAAACCATATTAAAGTTTAGCAAAGAACTGCAAACAAGAGACCTGGTCATTACCGGTTTCCAGGGTGAACACGGCGCTTACAGCGAAGAAGCCGTCAGATGTTACAACAAGGATTATGTTACCATCCCCTGCACCACTTTTAATGAAGTTTTCGAAGGTGTAAACTCGGGCATTTATGACTATGGGATTGTCCCTGTGGAAAACACCCTGGGCGGCATGGTCGGCCCCGTTAATGAACTGCTAATCAATACGGAGCTCAATATTGTTGGTGCAATTGATATGCCAATACACCATTGTCTGCTGATGGTTCCGGGGACAGACCATCGCGATATCAGGGAGGTCTATTCCCATTCCCAGGCCCTGGCCCAGTGCAGAAGGTTTTTATCACGCAACAAATTAACTCCTGTTCCCTACTTTGACACTGCAGGCGCTGCAAATATGCTCGCCGAAAAGCAGCCCCGCGGAGCAGCCTGCATAGCAGGAAAGCTGTCTGCAGAACTTTACAACCTGGATATTTTAAAGGAAAACATCGAAGATTTAAACAGCAACCGTACCAGGTTTTTACTTCTTTCAAAACATGAACCCAAAGAAGAGGGAAGCAAGTGCACAATTACTTTTTCAACAGAACACAAAGCCGGAACGCTATTTAGTGTTCTCGAGCTATTTGCCAGCAACGGCATAAACCTGACCCGCATTGAATCTATTCCCAACGAACCGGGTGATTACTCATTCTTCCTCGATTTTGACGGATCAGTTAAAGATGCTGCCGTAGTTGAAACCCTGGAAAAAGCCGAAGAGCAAACTTCCGGTTTTAAAGTCCTGGGTTGCTACAACGAAAAAATTATTGAACAGACTTAACCTTCGTCTGGCTCTTCTTCTGATTCATTTCCTGGCTCGGGGTCGGGCTCCGGTTCTGGTTCCGGATCTGGATCAGGTTCCAGGTCTGGATCAGGTTCCGGGTCTGGATCAGGTTCCGGATCAGGTTCCGGATCAGGTTCTGGGTCTGGATCAGGTTCTGGATCAGGTTCCGGGTCTGGAATAGGATCTGGTTCCGGCTCGAGAGTTTCCGGTTCGGGTACTATCGGACCAGGCAGGCTTATCTGGGCTCTTTCTTCAACCTTTACCCCGAAGACAGCTTCAATTATTTCAACCCGTTCGCTTTCATTAATAACCAGGTACCAAATATTCTGTCCATCCCGTGCTGAAAGCTGGCCCTGACCGCTGAAGATAAATGTTTCAATTTCAGCCGGGTTTATCCGCAAACCTATTATCCCGAGCAATCCAAGGCTGGGCAGGCTGATATCAGTTTCAACATTTCTAATAACAGCGTTGATTAATCCCGGGGCTTTAATTATTCCGGACGGTCCCCTGAGTTGATCGAATAGGGCAATCAGAGCCTGCTGCTGACGACCGGACCTGCCTCGTTCACCACCCAAAGCAGCAGACCTGTTGCGAACATAGTGCATAAACTGCCGGCCATCTAAAAGCTGGTATCCTTCTTCAACCAGTACTCTGCCCTGTCCAAAGTTTGCACGGACATCGGCTTCAACATCGTAATAAATCCCTCCGACACTGTCGATAACGTCGGCGGCACCATCCATGCCAATACTTAGATAACCGTGAATAGGTATTCCGCCCAAAAAATTACGGACAGTAAGCAGGGTTGTTTTCAGACCACTTTGATGGGGATCTTCCCTTTCAGCTGCCCGGTAATAGCCGTACATATAGGAATGATTTATTTTATCGTAAATATCAGTTCCATATATTTGCACATAACTATCCCGGGGGATATTGACGATCCTGGCGCTGCCTTCACGAAGGTTGAGGGCGGCAACCATAATCGTATCGGGACGGTAAATGGCATCATCCCGGCTGGGAGTTCGGGAACCGTCAAACCCGAGCAGAACAATATTAATCGTATCAGTGCCACCGGGGTTGTTCATCGGTTCTTCGCTTACTTCTTTACTAACATCGCCTAATGGCGCTCCAAAGAATAGGGCCGGTACATAAATCAATGCTGCTGCAAGCAAGAGCAGCAGAAAAATTACCGCAACATAAAATTTAGGTTTTGATGACTTTCTTTTCTGTTCTCTTTTTTCAGCCCTGCTCATCTCAACACCGACTCTCTTAATAGTTCATTATCTACTTAACCGTATCCAGCGGAGCGGCAAGTAACCTGAAAATAGCTTTAGTATTGTCCTTTGTGGACATTTCAATATGCAGTGATCTTGTTTAATGGCAGGAAGCGTAAAAACACCCGGCCCTGGATATTGCTAGCAGGGACTGGTCCTATCTGGCGGCTGTCGCTGCTGCGGTTTCGATTATCCCCCATGACATAAACATGGCCTTCTGGTACAATAATCGGTGCGAATCCTTCGTTCATTTCATTCATGACATAATCTTCTTCCAGGGCTTCTCCATTCCGGTAAACCCGGCCATTATTATACTCAATCCTGTCCCCGGGCAAGCCGATCACCCTCTTTACCCAGAGATGTTCATTAACTTCCCTGCGTACAATCGAAATCACAGGGCTGTCGTTAAAACGGTCAATAAAGGTCCTTTCGCGTTCAACCCTGCTGTCAAATATGATGATATCTCCATGGTCGGGAGTAGCTTCAAAAACATAGGGCGTGAGGAATACCAAAACCCTGTTTCCCTGGGGATCAAAAGTGGGCTGCATTGATACATCATTAATATCATAAGTTTGAATCACCAGGATACTGATAAAAATAGTTGCTGCAATAACCAGGAGAATTTGCTTTAACCAGGATAAAGCTACTGCCGCAGTTTTATTATTGCTCATTGCCAGATGCAACCTCCGCCTGTTCTGAGTTCTGCTTACTCTTTTTTTATGTTCTGCTTGCTCTTTTTTTACCTGCCTTAGATTATAACATCGAACAGGCCGGATTGTTAGAGGTTGATAAAGTAAACATCTTTATTATAAAAGGCTCTAATTTGTGGTAAAATAAATCTTGTTACATATCACCGTCATCAAGGAGGATCACATGCAAAAACTATTTTACCCTGAATCAATAGTTATTATCGGCCTGTCATCTAAACCAACCAATATCCCACGCCTGACCCTGGAAAATTTGCTGCGCTGGGGTTACAGGGGCAGGATTTTCGGCGTTAATGAGCGTAGTGATGATGTCCATGTTGACGGAATCAGAATGTACAAAAATATTGAAGATTTACCCGAGGTGCCCGACCTGGCTTATTGCATGATTCCGGCCCAGTTAATTCCCGGTATGATGGAACGCTGTGGAAAGTTCGGAATCAGGAGAATGGCCATCCCATCGGGCGGTTTCTCAGAATACAGCGAAGAAGGCCAGGCCCTGGCCGATCAGCTAGTGAACACGGCCCGCAATTACGGAATTCGCTTCGTCGGTCCCAACAGTGTTACAGTAGCCAATACCGACAATGGTCTTTGTTTGCCCTTTGTAGCCCTGCATAAGGCACCAAAAGGTGAAATGTCAATCATCTCCCAGAGCGGGGGTGTGGCCCTGACCATGCTCAACTACCTATCTGATGAAAAAATTGGTCTGGCCAAGTTTGCCAGTATCGGTAACAAACTCGACCTTGATGAGGTTGATTTCCTCGAATACTACGGCAGCGATCCTCATACTAAAATTATCTGCCTGTACCTGGAAAGCCTGAACAGGGGTAAAAAGTTTATAGAAGCGGCTAAGAAGATCAATAAGCCGATCGTGGTCTACAAAGCCAATACCACCAGCGCCGGGAAAGCCGCCGCCATGAGTCATACCGCTGCCCTGAGCAGTGATGAAGATGTAATTAATTCTGCTTTTGAAGATGCCGGCATAATTCGTGTTGATAATTTCCTTGATTTCATTGAAGTTGCCAAGGCCTTCCAACTGCCCCCGATGAAAGGGCGCAGAATCATGGTAATGAGCCCTGCCGGTGGCTTTGCCGTTCTCGGTGCCGACCTCTGTGAAAAAGCCGGTTTTGAATTTGCCGATATGGGCCAAGAATTTTACGACAGCCTGAAAAAGTTCAGCAACGCCGGGGTGATCAACTTTTCCAACCCCCTTGACATGGGTGACATCTACGATCCCCAGATGACCGCGCATGTCCTTTATTCCGTAATGCATTCCGACCAGGTTGACGGATCTATATATATCAGCCAGCGTCCCCAGATGCCCCAGGGGGATAACATCTTTCAAAAGATGTTTCTGAGTGATCTCTCCATGGAGGCCTGGGGTTCAATTCTCTCGGCCGGCAAGCCCCTTGGTATTTGTCTTTTCGGCCCAACCCGCATGATCCAGCAGACCAAGCGCTATGTGGAATTCCCCGTTTTCAACAGCCCAGAGGAGATGGTTAAAGCCCTGGGCACACAGATGAAGTACTATGAAAAAAGGAAGCAGCTTCAGGAACAAAAAGATATCCTTACTCCGGAAAATATAAACAGCACTGCCGCCAGGACCTGGATGCAGGATAAACAGGGTGACTACGGTGAAGAAGCACTGGAACTGCTTAGCGCCTACGGGATTGAAACAGCTCCTTCACGGATCACTGCCGATAAAGAAGAGGCAGTTGCTGCCGCAGAAAAGCTCGGTTTTCCCGTAGTGATGAAAGTTGTTTCTCCCGATGCCCTGCATAAGTCAGATGCAGGGGGAGTCCTGCTTAACCTGGAAACAAAGGAACAGGTCCGGGAAGGCTTTGAAACCATCCACCGCAACCTGCTCGAATATAACAGTAATGCCCTGTTCTGCGGAGTTCGCGTGCAAAAAATGGCCCCCGAAGGCCTGGATATGTTTGTCGGTGGCAACCAGGATCCTTCCTTCGGACCGGTTGTTTACTTCGGGTTAGGCGGTATCTTCATTGAAACCTTCAAAGATGTAGTCAACCTGACCTGCCCGGCCCGGCCGGAGAGGATCGCCAAGTGCCTGCAGCAGCTAAAAGCTTACCAGCTGCTCGAAGGAGCCCGCGGACAGGCCCGCAGCGACATAGAGACTTTCATTGACCTGGTGGTAAGGACTTCGCACCTGCTGGCCGATTACCCGGGTATTAGCGAACTGGATATTAACCCCGTCCGGGTCTTCACGGAAGGCAGGGGAGTCATGGCCCTGGACACCCGGCTTCGCCTCACAATTTAGGCTGGTCAAAAAGTGTTATTATTAAATACTTAAGTTTTGCCGGCAAGGGTTGCCCAGATTTCACAGCAATAATTACCATTCGGGCAATTCGATTAAGTCATATAATAGAATTATTTCGCTAAGCTTAGTAGTTACATAAAAACATTGATATGCCGCGTTCATCCTGATACTAACTACGCTTACTGCGAATTATACCCGAGCAGGGGACTATTTCCACCCCTGCCTTTTCAATGCCATCAAGGAGCAGGTTCATACCAACAGAATCACTGGCGATATGCCCGGCGATGATTACATTAAGATGGCTTTTCTCAGCCTGCTCGCGGTGCTTGTCGCTCATATGCATTCCGACAATGGTGCCGATGCCGGCCTGTGATAATTTTTCGTAAGATTTTTCCGAGCCGCTGGTTCCACCGGTCATATCAACCAGCACCTTACCGGCCCGCCTTTCCTTGCTGCCCAGGACAATATCCGGGCCGGCGCCATGCTTCGCCGCTTCGGCATATTCGGGCTGCTCCTTTAAAAGCTTGATAATATCATTTAGCGTGCGTGGCTCTTCATTATCAAAAAGCTCCTGCAAGAAGTGAGTGACCTGGTTATCGGCCACGGTATGGGCACTGAGCATGGCTATATCGAGTATTTTAGCCGCATCAATAGCCCGGTTATGGTTTATCGGCATCAAACCACGCTTTACTTCGCTGATCCTGGAAGACATCAGGGATTCCGCAACATTTATGGGCACCCCGTAGCGAGCCAGGATATCTTCCTGCAGGTGCATCACATCATGCAGCATGGCCAGAGCTTTTCCTTCCGGATGGTGAGTCATAATCAGATCGACTGGATCACCTTTTTCAGCCAGGCGATCAGCCAGCATTACTTCGCCCACTTCGATGTCAACACCAACCATCATTCGTTTAACTTCACGATCCGGATCTCCACAGAGGATGCGGGTATCACTATAAGGATTGGTCAGTGTTTCCATATCAAAATCTTTTTTATCTTCTTCTTTCAAATCATCATAATTCTTTTTAACTCTTTCCAGGGCCTCCCGAACCCCTTCCGGCTTGCGCGGATCTTTTTCAATTCCCTGTTCAATGACATAGTCATAAATTTCCCTTATTTTCATTTTGCCACATCTCCTTTTAAAATTTGATTATAATTCCGGTATGGGTCTTTTTAAATTTTTTGCCAAAAGCCTGCTGCAATTTTGCCTCGGCCTTAAGTCCTGTGCAGTGGCCGGTGTAAATCCTGTCAATATTGTAATCAGCCATTTTCTTCACCGTTGCTTCAATCCTGGCATCATCGGCGTCAATTAAATGAAATCCTCCGATTACCGCTGCCACCCGCTCAACTCCGGTTATCCGGACAGCAGTTTCTATAATACTGATCACCCCGGCATGGGAACAGCCGGTAACAATAACCAGCCCCTCATCCAAAATAAAAACCATGGAGAGGTCGTCGAGCATTGAATCTGAAACCACTTCCCCTTTATCCAAAGTAAACATAGAAAGGGTGGGGTTTGCTTCGAAATCTATTTTATCAGTTATTTCACCGGTTGTCACAATGCCCGGCGCCAGGGCTAACGTCTCTGCAACAAGGAGCATTTCACCACCGGCACTTTCTATAAGCGCCGCACTGTTGGCCGGCTCCATCCCGAATGATTTAAAAGCTGGCTTAAGAACAAAGTTAGACCGGTAAATGGCAGGATGAGCGATAACAGGCAAACGCTTACTTCCGATTGCTTTCAGTATATCAACCAGTCCACCGGTATGGTCACTGTGACAGTGAGATAAAATTACCATGTCTATGTCAGAGGGATCTTTGCCCAACATCTTCATGTTGTGCAGGATCGGATCAGCCGACTGGCCTGCATCAAAAAGAATTGTTTTACTACCCTTGACAGTTTTGGCTTCCAGCAGGAAAGAAATACCGTGCTGAGCCAGGAACCCTTCATCATAGCCCGAATAGTCTTCTATCAGCATGGTTACTGTGAGAGAATTAATCGTACCGTAATTGTTATCCAACAAATTCAACTCCTTGTTAGCTTTCAAGATATTTTCTCAAGTCTTCCCTTTTGTAATCCATAATATATAAATTATACAATAATAGCAAACCACAATTAAGACATATGGGGAAATACCTGTAATTTTTTTTTAAGGCAGGAATAGGAAGCTGCAGTGAAGAAAACTTAATTCGATTTCGATTAAAAAAAATCAAAAGGGCGCCTTAAATGATCATAAATAAAATGCTGCGAACTATAAAGAACTTCCTGCTAATTGACAGAGTCCCCGAATCCAACCTGGCCAAAATCAACCTGCAGCGCTTTACTATTTTTTTTAATATCATCATTGCTGCCCACCTTTTACATATTCTATTATTCTGGCTGGCCCTTGCAAATGACGGTGAACAGATAACAGATCTGGTTTACCTGTGGCGCATAGCCATAATCACTTCCCACAGTATCATGGCTGTGCTGGCCCTGACTGCGGCTTTACTAACACTTTATATCCGTAAAAACAACCAACAACAAAGTAAACTTGCCATACACTTACCCGTTATCGTTGCTTTTACTTATCTTCTTTTCGGAGCAGTGATCTGTATTTTCGACCAGCTTATTACTGCTGCTATAACACCGTATCTAATCGCTAATATAGCTGTAGCCATTGGGATTATCCTTAAACCTCAGATTTCACTAATTATTTACCCTTTCGTATACCTGCTGTTTTATTTAATCGTGCCAAGTACCCAAACAGACAGCGAGCTTTTACTTTCAGTCAGGGTTAATGCCATCACCGCAGCCGCAATCGGCCTGGCCCTTTCTTTGATTATCTGGAGAACCAATATAATCAATATAATTCAGAACAATTTAATCAGCAGGCAGAAAGAAGAACTGGAAAAGAAGAATACCCAGCTTGAGAACCTGGTCAGAACAGATATGCTTACCGGGCTTTACAACCGGATGCGCTTTACTGAATTTGTTGAGATGGAAGCGGCCAGAACCAAAAGAACCGGGGAAAATTCATCCCTTATCTTCATGGATCTGGATAATTTTAAAAAAGTTAATGATAATTATGGACACCCCAGCGGTGACACCGTTTTAAAGTGGATTGCCGGGGTAATCAAGGGTCAGCTCCGATCCACCGATATACTGGCCCGCTTCGGTGGTGAAGAGTTCGCCATATTGCTACCCGATACATCTGTTGAGGGAGCTTGCATAGTAGCGGAAAAAGTACGCAGTGCTATTGAAAACTGCAGTTTTCCAGGAAAAATGGAAGACCTGAAAATGACCGCCAGTTTCGGAGTAGCACCCCTTAAAACTGATGAGGTCGACAGCTTTAATACTGCGTATAAGAATGCCGATGCCGCTCTTTACCGGGCTAAACAGGGCGGCCGTAACAGGATAGAATACATGGATTAGGAGTTGATTATGTTATGCGCTACGGAGATGATTACCAAAGGCTAAGCAGGTACAGCAGAGACACCATCGGCGGCAAATCGCTGGACTGGGACAGGAAGCCGCCTCTTTACAAGCAATACCCGCCGAATCTGAAACGTTTTGATCTGGAAAAACCTGACCGTTCTGGTGGTGAACCGCTTTATCACCTTTTGCAGCAGAGACGCTCAGTTCGCAATTACAATCCGGATAAAGTTTCGGGCAGTAAGCTCTCCCAGGTCCTGTGGGCCTCCCAGGGCATTACCCTGAGCACTGAATACCATCAGTTTCGAACGGCCCCCTCGGCAGGTGGGCTTTTCCCAATTGAGACATACTGCGTAATAAACAATGTTGATGGCTTCCCGGCTGGTGTTTACCATTACCAGGTTTCCTATCACAGCCTTATTCTTTTAAAAGAGGGCAATTTCGGCCTTGACCTGGCCCGGGCCGCCCTGGGTCAGAAAATGATGCGGGATGCTTCCTTCAACCTGGTCTGGACTGCAATGATCGACCGCTCCAAGTGGAAATACGATCAAAGAGCCTACCGCTATATTTACCTAGATGCCGGGCATATCGCCCAGAATACAGCCCTGGCCGCCGTGTCCTGCGAGCTGGGCAGCTGCCAGATTGGAGCCTTCTTCGATGAAGAAGTCGAACAGATCATTGGGGTAGATGGGGAAAAAGAGTTTGCCATATATATGACATCTATTGGCAGGCCTTTATAAGTTTTAATATCAAAACTAAAGGCTATTTCACCATAAAGTGTTTAATCTTGTGATATTCCAACAACTTTCATTTATGCCATTTTTTTAATAATACCAGCGCTATTTATGGCATATTAAAAACTATTAATAAGGCCTTAAAAAAACCAGTGCCGGGATGTTTCTGACAAACCAGAAAAGAAGGACAAAAACGAAGTATGACCAGATCCAGAAGGGAGAAATATAGATGTCAGCAGAAGTAAATCTTTTTTCAAAGGCAAGGCGAAATGCAAAGTAGAAACCATAGAGAATCAGGGGCAAGGTTGTTACTGCCAGAAAATTACTTCTTATTGCTAGCAATATTTGCCCCTTTAAAAGATAAATCATGGCCCGTGTGCCCCCGCAGGCAGGGCAAAGCAGGCCGGTGGCCTGACTAAAAAAACAATCATGAGGAGTTACCAGCTCACGCAGATTACTGTTTGTAACATAAAAATAAACCACAATCATAACCGCTAAAGCTGATATGAGCAGGCCGCGCTCAAACCACAGCCTTGTTGCCGGCCTTGCCATTAATTTTCATTCCCTTTAATAAATCATTTCCTGTTGAATCATATGAATAAATTCCGTAAAAAATAGCTGCCCGATAATGGCAAAGATAATGCCGAGGGCCAAAGCAGCTATCCCCAAAATAATCCCTGCAAGGGCATATCTTTGATTTTGCTGGTTGGCCAGGATTCCGCAAACCAGGGCTACCAGGCCCAAAACTACTGACAAATATGGACAGCAGAAAAATAGAAGAACACCCAGTATCCCGCAAACCAGGGCTACCGTACCCAGTGTGTTGTTAGGCGCCTGCATTGCTACCGGTCTTGTATCGTCCATTACCTCACCTCCCTGTAAGTGTTTTATTAGTTATTCGCTAAAGTTGGAACTATACCTTTAGATCTATGTTTGCTGCTGATTATTATTTTAATTAGAGAATTCTTCCCACCAGCGTGGTGGCTGTTCATCATCGCCACCGCCACCCTGTCCATTTTCCCCTTCACCGGGCTGATCATTGTTATCCGGCGGGGGATCTTCCCCGTTATCAGGCGGAGGATCTTCTCCATTCTCATCCCCGTTTTCATCATCACCTGGAGGCTGATCTTCATCTCCATTTTGATCCGGATCATCATCTCCGTTACCGGGTTCTTCAGGATCGCCATTTTCCGGATCTTCACCATTTTCATCTTCTTCGTCCGGCTCATAATCATCATGAATATCACAAGTCCAGCGCGGTAGATATTTTTCCATGAAATAGTCATAGCGCACGGTACCTTCTGCCATACAGCCTTCAATAGGACGCAGACCGGATTTTGTGCAAACTTCTATTCTGACAATACCACCAGGCCGGTTAAAGTCCCTGATCTCCAGATCCTGAAAAGCTTCGAGGAACACTTCGCGCAGAAAAGCTGTGGAATATCGCCAGCCCTGCTGTATACCACCCATTTTGGGCTCATCATAGCCCATCCAGAACGAAGCAACCAGGTTTGGGGTATAGGCAACAAGGTAAACATCTTTCCAGTTTTCGGTTGTCCCTGTTTTAGCTGCAACAGGACGGTCAATCTGCAGGGCTCTCCCCAGGTACTTAGTAACAAAATCCTGCAGAATATCATTAACAAGAAAAGCCGCCTGGGGGCTGATAACCTGCCTGGGGTTCAGGGTTTGCTCAAATAATATTGCTCCGTGCCGGTCTTCAATCCTTTCTACAGTGTAAAGGTCGACCCGGATTCCTTCATTGGCCAGGACGCTATAAGCCTGGGCCATATCAATCGCAGTTACCCCGTAAGTGAAACCGCCCAGGGTTAAAGCCAGGTTGTCTATTTCTGCCTCTCCGATAGTTGAAATCCCCATTCTTTCAGCGTAGCCTACTCCGACACGAGTGCCGAGATCCTGAAAAGCGCGTACTGCCGGCACATTATAGGAATAATAAAGGGCTTCACGGGCCGCAATCATACCGCGAAAACGGTTGTCAAAGTTTTTGGGCGACCAACCCTGCGGTCCACTAAAAGGTGAGTCATCCAGGGTTGAGCTGGCCCCGGGAAGAGTACCCTCTTCAAAGGCAGGCGCATAAGTTATGATCGGCTTTATAGCTGAGCCTGGCTGCCTGAGTGTGTTGAACCTTAATACTTCATCTTTCTTTTTCTGGTAGTCTCGGCCGCCACCCAGGGCGCTAATCTTGCCTGTATTGGGATCAGCTAATACTATGGCTGCCTGCGGTTGGGGGATGCCCTCTTCTTCGTCAAACAACTCTTCCAGCTCCGCCCGGGTCAGATCACGCCCCGGGGGCAACCCGGCGATAACTTCTTTAGCACGAGGCATATTGACGAGAATGGTAGTTGGGTAAAGATCGCTTCTCGACAGGACCTCCTCGACATGAACCTGCATGGGTGGGTCTAGAGTAGTATAAATGCGCAAACCACCGGTATAAATAGCACGATAAGCTTCCTCTCTTGAGCCGATTGAGGGAATAGCACTTAAAATGCGTATTAATTCTTCATGAACCACATAATCAACAAAGTGAGGGTAGGGATATTCAGGGTCTTTTGGCTCGGCAAATTGGTGTTCCTGCCGAAGGGCCATATCATACTGCTGCTCTGTTATATATTCCAGGCGTTTCATGGTGGATAGAACAATTTCCATTCTTGCCTTTGCCTGGGCTTCATTGTCAATGGGGTTATAATGATTGGGAGAATGAACTGACCCGGCCAGTATTGCCGCTTCGGAAACATTTAAAGCATCTACACTTTTACCAAAATATGTTTGTGACGCTGCCTCCACCCCGTAAGCACCATTGCCAAAATAAATGCGGTTAAGATAAAACTCGAGAATTTCTTCTTTACCATAGCTTTGCTCGAGCTGCAGAGCCAGCCATATTTCCTGGATTTTACGCCTATATGTAGTTTCTGTTGTCAGAAAGGCATTCTGAGCAAGCTGCTGAGTAATAGTACTGCCTCCCTGGATAATTGCGCCAGCCTGAAAGTTAGCATAGGCAGCACGGATGCTTCCGGTTACATCAAAGCCAAAATGATCGTAAAACCGCTCATCTTCAATAGCAATAAAAGCCTGGCGGACATGAACAGGTACATCCTCCAGGTTTACGACGATCCGGTTTTGCTCTTCATGCAGGGCAGTAATTTCATTGCCTTCACGATCGTAAATATAAGATGTCTCAACTGTGGCCAGCCTGGCAATATCAAAAGGCGGAGCTTCATTAATATAATTCACAACAACTGCTGCAGCAGCGCCACTGCCCACCAGGAAAAGTGTAAATAAAAATGCAAATAAAGTTTTAATGATAGTTCCGATTCTTCCCGGCTTTCTATTTATATCCGGCGCGGGCTGTGCTGTTTTATGATCCAGTGGAACTTTTTTTTCTACCACCCGCTTTTAGCCTCCCTTTTAAAAAGCAAAATTTATACAAAACAACCCCCTTTTGCATATGAGACAGCTAGCAGCTTTTAAACTACCAATTTAAGTTCTGCAAAACGAGGTTTATGCTATGATTATACCATATATGATAAAGATGAAGCGATTTGTGAAGATGAATTAATAATTTTTAACGAAGTAAAGCTGATCCT
>Ga0207421_10005630_pt1 | contig 13975 bp, 11 predicted proteins | sample SodLakKL_010_SED_4_FD_187542 | JGI IMG/M metagenome (GOLD analysis project Ga0207421, IMG submission 187542) | Alkaline sediment microbial communities from Lake Tanatar, Kulunda Steppe, Russia - 8KL_010_SED (SPAdes) (version 2) | ecosystem: Environmental > Aquatic > Non-marine Saline and...
GGTTTTGGGGACGCTTCGGATTTCCACATAACAATCCTCACAATAATTCTTGCCTCCGTAGCGGAAAACTTCTCCTTCGGGTATTTCTGATGTACACTTCTCACATTTCATAGTTGTTCACCTCCCATATTAATTGTGCATCCTGTTCAATTATTTTGGGCATACTTTGGTAAAGCTTAACAGCTTTTATCCGGTTCTGTCAAAACAAAGTAAGCAAATAAAAACTGTGCCAGTTGTTACCTGTTTCACCCTTTCCAAGACAGCCGTAGTTTCAAGTAGCACACATTCCACCCGTACAAAACGTTATATTATATTATAGTATCCCTGCTGCCTTAATCAGTTCAGCCTGTTATTCCCGTATACTCCAGGATATGCTGCTGCAGCGCCTCCTGCAAAGTAAAGCTGTTTGAATACCTGGAAACAGGATAGTTAACCTGGTCTATCTGGCTGACCGGGAGAAGTTGGTTAGTGCTACTGGTTAAAAAAACTTCATCACACTCTAACAATTCATCAGTAGTTAAGAATTTTTCCCTTATAATAAATCCTTTTTCCCTTGCCAACTCCAGGACAGTAGACCGAGTAATACCCGGCAGGATTTTCAATCCGGTAGGTGCAGTGATAATTGCCCCCTCCTTAATTCCAAACACATTGCTACTGGTCCCTTCGGTAACCCCTACTTCAGGGTGGACCTGGATGGCTTCAAAAGCGCCCCGGCGCCTGGCCTGGTCTTTGTAAATACAATTGGGCAGTAAATTAGTGCTTTTGATATTACACCTCCCCCAGCGTTCATCGGGGACCAGGATGGTCTTTACCCCACGTGTCTTTTCCGCAAGATTTCGAAACCGGTATTCCTGGACAAACATGAAAACACCGGGAACAGGGTTTTCCGGAAATTGGTGGGCACGGGGAGCAGCACCCCGGGTAACTTGCAGGTAAATGATCCCATCCTTAACACTACTTTTTTGCAAAAGTCTATCTGCTATTTCTTTTAATTCACCAGCAGAGGGATGATTTTCCAGTAGTATTTCTGAAGCGCCTTCCAGGTAGCGCTCCAGGTGCTGCTCCATCTGGTATGGAATGCCCTGATAAAAGGCAATTACTTCGTATAGTCCGTCACCAAAAATAAATCCACGATCAAGAGCATCCACTTTGGCCTCATTAAGTTTTACCATTTTGCCGTTGATATAGGCCAACTCCTGAACCATGATTACCATCTCCTTTTAGTTTGGTGAAATAATGCCAGATTACATCCCCGGTAGCTAGCGTATTGGCCTGAGCAGTTACAAAGGGTTTATATCTTCTTGTTTAATTCTCCCTGCCAGGTTGCGTATTTCCGGTTATTCATTAACTCTGGTATCTGGCTTTCTCCTCTCCTGCTATATTCCACTTTTTGGACTTGAAACCTTCTATAATTATTTTACCGATGCTAGGGCTGCTTGTGTTCTCCAGGGTAAAAATATCTCAGTTACAAATGTTAAATATATCGGTTCCACAGGTGTTCGTGCTAAAATAGAGTTTCCATGGAATTATCATGGATTGATAATTTATTTATGGATCAATATAATGGAATAAGAACAAAACAAGCAGGTGACATGAAATGCTGCGATACCATGATAACGCGATTCCCCTTTACCGGCAGCTCTACCAGGATTTGAGAAAAAAAATTACCGGGGGAGAGTGGACAGAAAACCAGTTGATCCCACCGGAAACAGCTTTAATGAAAGAATACGGGGTAGGCAGGGAAACAGTCCGGCGGGCAGTATTGCAGCTGGTAAACGAAGGTTACCTCTACCGCCGCCGGGGGGTGGGCACAGTCGTGTGCAGGCGTCGCCCGGAAGATGGATTGGAAAACCTGGTGTCTTTTTCAGCGGAAATGTTTAAACGAGGGGTTCAACCAGGAGCAGAACTTTTGAAACTGGTTCAGCGGACCCCTCCCCCGGAAGTAGCGGAAGCCCTGGAAATTAGCCCGGAGGAAGAACTTATATTTTTCCGCCGGCTAAGGCGAGCTGACGGAATACCGCTGGCTGTAGAAGATTCTTTTATACTTCCTTCGGTGATAAATGAAGTAGACCCGGAAAAGCTTTCAGGTTCTTTCTACCATTACCTGGTCTACGATAAAGAAATCCCCCTGGGGCGGATCCTGGTAGAAATCCGTTCGGTTTCCAGCAGCGAAGAGCTTGCCAGGTTACTGGATATAAAAAAAGGGCAACCTTTGCTAAAAATGATCCGCACCATTTATACCGCCGGAGAACAGCCCTTCTTTTACCTGGTTTTCCACTTCCGGGGAGATGTTTATTCTATTAAATCCAGCCTGACTCCTTCCCCTTAAACACGTGATCAAGGCTTATCCAGTTTATACCAAATTAAGCTTCTCTACCTATTTCCACTTTAATTATCGCATATCGGGCCAGCAGTATCAGCACCAGGGCGATAGCTGCCCCCATGGTACTGAGTTGTATGGCCCTGCTTAACCCTACCAATTCGGAAAAGAAACCTGTCAGATAGGGACCAGTGCTATAGATAACCGTGTAAGCAGTGCAAAAAAGGCCAAAACCGGTACCCTGGTAACGCGCCGGCATGTAGCGCAGTACATGAGCGTTAATCAGAGTATTGGTATTCAAGCAGGCAGCACCTATCAGGACCAGGAGGAGAAGCAACTGCCAGTATGCTTCCAGCAAGGTGAACCCCCAAAAAAGCACTATAACACAAAAAAGGTTTAGGGCCAGAACCCGGGTGCTTCCAAAACGATCCGCCAGCCACCCCAGGGCCACCTTGAATAAAAGACCGGAAATAGCTACCAGGGTGTACATCAAGTTAGCCCGGTCATAACTGTAATCACGTTCTTCCACCAGGAATGTCGGAATAAAGGAATTTACCCCGGTCCAGGTAATCGCCCCCAGACCTCCTACCAGGGTGCTCCAGATAATAAAGCGTTTGATTTCCGGATCCCGGAACATACTAAGAGAATCCATGGCTTTCTCCCAAATGGCTCCCGGCGTAGGCTTATCAAAGTTAACTTCGGTTTTAGTATTCCACTTGCTTTTATAATTGCCATTGCTGTCTCTTAATCTATCTTCCCCTTCATTAAATCCACCGCAACTGCTGTTTTCCAGTTTAACACTGCTTTCCCGGGAAGGTGGAACTTCTGAAAGATCGTCTTCCAGGCGTATGGCAAGCTCTTTTTTCCCCAAGAAAAGCAAAGTCAACACCCCCAGCGCTCCTCCCAAAACCACAAAAAGAAGGGGCCAGTTAAAATAAAGCACAAAAGCAGTTACCAGCATAGGCGAGATGATCCCTGCTACCGCGCCGAAAGATTCAAAAGCTGCCGTGGCTGTAGCCGCCCGGCTGCGGCTGCCGATAATCACTGCCAGAGTATAGCCAGCTGTAACATAAATACCGCTACTGATTCCCAGGATGAAAGTAAAAAAAGCCACGGTATAATATTCCGGGGACAGGGCCACCGCCAAAAAAGATACCGCCATACCCAGACTCCCCCATAGGATAGTCCTGGTACAACCCCACACATCAGCCAGTACCCCTGAGGGAAAACGTGCCAGGGCATAACCCAAAAAAACCAGGGTTACCAGAAGCCCCGCTTCACTATGTCCCACAGAAAACTCTTCTCTAATGGGAACCAGCAGTGGAGGATATATGTTCTTGGTAAGGGCCTGGAAGAAAAAGAAAAGAGCGTTTACAATAAAGACAAATATGGCTACTTTGCTAAACATTCTGGCGCTCCTTTTTTATTAGGTTTTATACACTACATCGCAAAATTATTTATCTTAAGCAATCGAAACATTGCGCTGTAGTGGTATTTACTTTTATTTTACCTTAAGAACTATAACACACTTCATATTAAAGAGTAAATAAAGCGTAAACCATCTTTCCCTGTTTATAAAGCCAGAAGAAGAAAGTGCCACAACCGTCATTTGACTTTATCACTACAGCGCAATTTTTCAATTTAACGCAGCCGACGGGGACTGGTCCAGCGTCCCCGTAGCGAAGCGGAGGATCGGGTGGGCTCGAGGGACAAAACAGGAAAACGATGGACCTGTCCCCAAAGCGCTAAACATAAATAATCTTGCGCTGTAGTGTTATTATGCTTAAAAAATAAAATAACGGCCCATACGCTAGCCACAGGAGGGTATACCAGAGGTTAAAACAGAAGGTATCACTTTTTTACCGTCTCAATAACTAACTGAAAATCAGCCGGATTAAAGAATCGAAAGTCCGGGGCTTCTTCTTCCATCTACTGTCCAAAGAACCGACGCTTTTCTCCCTCGAAATCCAGGGCCAGGTTGCCTCCGGGGTTCATGATGTTTACGGGATCCAGATGGCGCTTAATAGCCCGCAGCAACTCCACCTCGTGAGAGCCCAGGAATTCTTCGTACCAGGGAGCCAGCATGCGCCCGATACCGTGATGGTGGCTCAAGGCGGCACCCGCCCGATAAATACTGTCTATGATCCCCGACTGGTATTCGATATATTCCTCTATCCCCATGCGCCCAATAAAAATGAAATAAAGGTTGGTACCCTGGGGATAAAAATGGGAAGCGTGAGACATACAGATGGTCTGCGGGCGGGACTTGCAAAATCCGCGGACCTCTCTCCACACCTTTTCCATATCGCTCCAGTTTACAGCACACTCCAGGGTGTCTATGATAATGCCGTAATCCTGCAGATCTTCGCGCATATAGGGATCGTGGAAGCGTCCCTTTTCCCAGCGCTTCGTTACATAACCAGTAGCAGACATGGCCCGGTGATTTCTGGCTACCCGGTGGACCATCTGCTGAACCCTGCGGGCAAATCCTTTTTCACCGTCGGCGGTGCCCAGAAGCAGGCAGCGTTTCCCCGGCTTGTAACCTCGCAGCTGCAACAAGCGATCAATAATAGTTCCCTGTACCCCATAAAGACGCATACCTATCTCTGTTTCTTCGGGATCGGAAAGTCGAAATACCGAGGGCAGGCCGAACTCTCCCTGGGAAATTTCCCGTACTGCCTTTATGCCTTCTTCCCAGCTGCGAAAGACATAGCTAAAGCGGCGGGTATTTTCCGGGAGGTAACGAAAAATCTTCAGGGTAACCTCCACCAGGATGCCATAGGACCCCTCCGATCCGATAAAGAGATGGTCCAGTTGGGGTCCCGTGGCAGAAGCAGGATATTTTTTAGTGACAATTTTCCCGGCAGGGGTAACATATTCCTGGCACACCACCAGGTCTTCGATCTTACCGTAGTATGTAGAGTTTTGCCCCGCCCCTCGGGTTACCACCCATCCACCCACGGTAGCAGAATGAAATGATTGAGGCAAGTGCCCGCAAGTATAGCGGTGTGGAGCATTAAAACGGGCGGGGGCATTATTCAAGGCTTCTTCCAGGTCAGGGCCCATGATCCCAGGCTCCACGGTAACTGTCTGATCTACAGGGTTGAGTTCATGGATTCCGTCCATGTTCCGGGCCAGGTCCAGGGTAATCCCTCCACGGGCAGCCTCGCTGCCCCGCATTACACCCGAACCTCCTGCAAAGGGGACTACAGGTATTTTTTCCCGGTGGCAAAAGCTTACTATCGCAAGCACTTCTTCTTTGTTACGGGGACATACCACTGCATCGGGAAGGTTTTCAATGATCTTTCTTCGGAGGCGCATCAGGTCATAGATCATCTTACCGTAAGCCACGCGTAAACGGCTATAATCATCGATAAAAACATTCTCTTCCCCGGAGATGGAACGCAAGTATTCCAGTTGCTCCAGGGATAAATTAACAGGAACATCAAAGTTGACTTTCTCTTCCCCTACCTCCTGCTTCTCCTTAAAATAATCGTCGGTCAGGTTAAAAGTCTCTTTCATAAGTGCATAAAGACGCTGGTTGGGATGCTTAAATTCCTCGGGGTAACCCCACTTGAAAATAGAACGATAAGAGCCGGGCGGGGGGGCTTTATGATACCATTCCGGGGTAAACTCGCTATTTTTGTCACTCATGCTTTTCCTCCTTTCAGGTACACCCCTTCTTTTTTTCGCCAAACTTTTTACTCCCTGGCGGTATTTCCAGTAGCTATCAAGGGCACTCCGGTACCTGCCAGATCCTCCACCACTACATCACCAGGTTTCTGGTGACTTTTAACCAGCAATAAACTGATTTGCTCCATGGCCCGAAAGAGCTCCCCCAGAGGAATTTCTCCCCTGGTGCGCACCGGCAGCCTGGGAATATCTTCAAAAATGGTAGCCACGGTAGTAGTCAGGGAACGGGTAGGATTGGTTGCTTCTTTCCGGGCGTACTCTTCTCCCAGGCGGCAGTGGTTACCTTCCACCAACAGGTCAATTTTTTGCGTAAAGGGTAGTTGAACATTTTCTTTGCTGTTTTCCCGGCCAACTTTCTTCGGAGAATTATTTCCCCCTTCCCCTGAGTTTCTCCGGTAAACTTTCAAGGAACAACCCAGGGGGCACTGGATACAGGTAAGCTGCTTCGACCTGTTATTCAGCTTCATGTTTCCACCTCCCGCAGCCGCAATTCAAGCTTCCCATTCAGCCCATCCAGTTCCCGGGCAGTTATCTTTACCTTTTGCATTTCCGCAGGACGAAACACCGGGTATCTTTCTTCATGAAGTACCACTCCTGTGTCCCGGGATAATATTTCTAGCCGGGGGCGATAAACGGTCTGCTGGCTGCGAAAGAAAAAAGTAACTTGTGGTTCCTCCTGGTTAACGAGTTTAGCACTTTTATTTTCCCTGGTGATTTTCGTTAACGCAGCCAGGTTCAACCATTGGGGCACTACATAATTTATGCCGGGACCGGGATTCACGGTAACTTGATTCTGGCTAACCAGCTTATTAATATAACCCAGGGCATAACCCGCCGCAGCCTCACCTGCCACCCTGCCGCTTTCTGAAACGTAATCTACCAGGTCATTGACGTGAAGAGCGTTACCACAGACAAAGAGACCTTCAACAGAGGTCATGTGAAACTGGTCAACCCAGGGGCCTCCAGTTCGTAAATCCAGTCTCACCCCCAGGGATTCCAGCATATCGTTTTCCGGGATCAAGCCCGCCGAGACAACCAGCCCGTCACAGGAAACATATCTTTCTGTACCGGAAAGGGGATTAAAGTCATTATCTACTCCGCTAACGGTGACGCCACTTACCCGGTTTTTCCCGTGAACTTTAGTTACTGTAGAAGAAAGATAAATGGGAATGTTGAAGTCTTCCAGGCACTGGACCACGTTTCGGGTTAAACCTGATGGTTCCGGTTTGATTTCATACACTCCTTCTACCTGCGCCCCTTCCAGGGACAGTCGGCGCGCCATGATCAATCCGATATCACCTGATCCCAGGATGACGCATTTTTTCACCGGCAGGTAACCCTGGAGATTAACCATGTACTGGGCGGTACCCGCCGTTAATACTCCTGCGGGACGGGTGCCGTGAATGAAAACCTGCCGGGCGGTCCTCTCCCGGCAGCCGGCAGCGTAAATAACCGCCCGGGTGTTCACTGAAAAAATCCCCTGCTGGCTGTTTTGGAAGGTCAACTGGAAACCGGCGTTTTTATCAGTTATTTTTTCTCCTTCATGCTTCCGGCCAGCCCCGTGTTCTGCGGTAAACCGGGCTATCTCCAGGAGAAAAGTCCCTGTCCAAACAGGGACTTGCTTTTCCCTGAGCATCTGCAGGTAACGGTGGGCATATTCAGGGCCGGATAGTTTTTCCTTAAAACGAAGCAGTCCGAAACCGTCGTGGATACACTGCTTAAGGATACCTCCCGGCCTGTCTTCCCTTTCTATCACGCATACCCGGGCGCCACGCTCCCCGGCACCCAATGCAGCAGCCATACCTGCGGGCCCCGAGCCGATAATTACTATATCCCAGTATCGTTTCATCAGTTTCTCCTCTCCTGCTTGCACAGCAACCCGCCCCTATAAATTTACACCCCTCACTTACCAGGGTTGTCTCCTCTACTCTCGTCGGTACATTTATCGTCATACCTGACCCGTCCCAACCTTCCCAGGACCAATTCCGAACCGGGGCCGCTTTTGGTAACTTCTTCTGCGGTGATTACCGCTTCCCGCGCCAGGATATCCACCAGGCGAGGAGTGCAAAAACCTCCCTGGCATCGCCCCATACCAGCCCGCACTCTCCGTTTAATCCCATCCAGGGAAGCCGTTTCCAGCGGAGTGTGCAGGCTGTCCACCACCTCTCCTTCGCTTACCACTTCGCAGCGACACACTATACGCCCGTAAGAAGGGTTTTCATGAATCAGTCGGGAACGTTCTTCCAAGTCCAGTTTTTTTAAATCAGTCGGTGGTTTCCGATAGGGGTCAAATCGCGGGTTAGGGGTAACGTTCTTTTTCTTTTGCATAATTTCCACTGCCATGCGAGACACCTTCCGGGCAATGGCGGGAACTGATGATAAACCAGGTGATTGAATACCTGCCACGTGTATCAGGTTATCCACCCGGGAGGAAGGTTCAATGATAAAATCCTCTTCGAAGGTGCAGGCCCTGGTACCGGCAAAATAAGTTATGGTTTGCTCTTTACGAAGCTCCTTTACCAGGGGCAAGTGATATTTTAATATGTTCTCCATATCATGGGGATGAGTAGCATAGTCTTCACGCCGGGGGGTCTCTTCAGAAGTAGGACCTGCCAGCACATTACCGTCTATAGTGGGGGTAATTCCGCCTCCCTTGGTTTTGGCTTCTCTAAAAGGAAGGACTCCCATGTTATGTTTTAATAATGGGGCCGATTTTTTGTCCAGGATAGCTACTGCCCCACGCCGGGGATGAATAGTATAGTACCGGTCATCAGCCATTTCCGCTACCCGATCAGCCCAGAGGCCGGCTGCGTTTATAACCATTCCGGCAGTTAAACATCCCCGGCTGGTCTGTACTCTATGTATAATCTTTTTTCCTGGATGGTTTTCCAGCTCAAAATCCTGGAGGGCAGTGTTAAAAAATACCCGGGCACCGTTAATTACCGCGTTCTCCCCATAAGCCAGGGTCAAGTGAAAGGGAGAAACCACCCCTCCTTCTGGAAAGTAAAGCCCCCCTTGTTGATAAAAAGTAAGGTGAGGTTCCAGCGAGCGCATCTTCTCAGGAGAAAGGCATTCCATACCTTTGACCCCGTTTTTATAAGCACGACGGCGTATTATCGGCATTAAATAGCGTGCCCACTTGCGGGGAAATAAAACCAGGGTACCGGGCCAGGCAACCGGAACACCCAATTCCCGAGACACCTGGGGGAACATGCGATTACCCAGGACATTATAACGTGCCTTTTCTGTCCCCGGTCCGGGAGCAAATGCAGGATGAATCATGCCGTTATTCCTCCCGGAAGTGTGACATGCCAGGTCTTCTTCTTTTTCTAGAATAGCTACTTCTAGATTCCACCGGGTTAGCTCCCTGGCAATGGATGCCCCGACAACTCCCCCTCCTGCTATCACCACATCAAAATGCATATCCTGGAGAGTATTATCCCTAAAACCGGGTTGTTGAGGCATGCCCGTTTCCTGCCATCCTACCAAGTGTATATCGTTTACTACCTCGCGAAAGCCTTTCCCCGCAGCCAGGTAACCCGCCTGGATATAATCGTTCCAGGAAGCTACTTCACCAGTGAGGCGAACCGATTGCCTCCATTTTTCTGCGCCAATTTCCCGATAGTTATTTCGGGCCAGGGCTTTCCTTACCCTTCTTAGCTCTTTCAACAGGCTACCCCCAGGACAAGGCAAAGTTCCGAATGTCCGGACATTTATTATAATACTATTATACTTCCTGACAAAAGATGCCGTCAACTTTATTTTTTTCGATTAAACATTTTTTACTATTATTGATTTTGCACTTAAAAATAGACAGTTCCTTGGCTTTCCCTTAACGGTCCTCCGCTTCGCTTGAGGAAGATCACGAACCCTCCCCGTGGCTCCGCTCTTCTTAAATCTTGCAAGTCAGGCAATTGCCTGGTTTTTTTTATTTATATGTTTTCAGCTTCCTCTTCCTCCTCCTCCTCTTCTTCATTGTTTTCTTCGTTTTCTTCTCCTTCTTCCTCTAATTCTTCCAGCTCTTCCATAATTTCCACTATCCCTTCCATTAAGAGGGAAGCCTTTATTTTTACCAACCCCGGGTCTTCTTTCTTCAGGGCTCCTTCCAGGTTCTCTATAGAAGTATCCAACTCTTCAGCCATTTGTTCTCCTTCCTCATTCTCTGCGTTCTCCAGAGCTCCGGCCACTTCCAGCTTACGCTCCTGGATTTCATCCAGGATATTCCTGGCTTCGTTGTATTCTTCTACAGCAGAATTAAGGACCGTACTTCTTACATAATATTTCATTTGATGCGCCTCAGGGAGAGGCTCTTCATAAAATGGAACCAAGAAATCTGCCAGGGGATCGGTTAGCTTGTTGGTTTGCACCAGGGTGGCAAAGCGATCTTGTTCTGCAGCCCGGGCTGTTAGATCTTCCAATGCCTCTTCAAAAGCATTAATTTCTTCTTCTAGTAGTCCTTCTTCCTTTAATTGAGGTTCCAGATCATCCCACTGGTCATGGATTTCAGTAACCTTCTGTTTTATATTTTCCCAGGCCTCCTGCCGCTCCCGGGGCATTTCTTCCTCTTTTTCAGGTTCTTCTTCTTCTTCCATCCCTTCCATTTCCCGTGACAACACTTCTCCTAGAATCGTTTCCTCGTAATCCGGTTCATCACCCGACTGGTTGTTACTTTCTTCCTCTTCATCTTCCTGGTTTGTTTCATTTCCTTCCTCCTGTTCTTCGCCCCCGCCTTCTTCATCTTCGCCTTCCTCTTCTTCAGGAAGAAGCACTACCAGATCCGCCTCTTCCATGATTTCCAGGGAAGCCATTTCTATTTCTTCGATTTCTTCCGGGACCTCCTCCTCTTCTTCTTGGGGTTGTTCCAGTTCTTCTTCACCAGGGGCTCCTTCGAAGAGGGGACACCCCCCCATCATAATTGGAAAAATAAATGAAAAAAGAAATTTGCTCATGTTTTTAAAATCCACCTGTATCACCCCGGTTTTAGTATAACCAAGGAGCGAAAAATTACTTTTGGTTTAATTTAACTTAACCATCTTTCCGTTACCAACCTTAACCTGGTTTCTCAGCAGTTACGAAGTCAGAAGTTCAGAATAGAGTTGAAATTTCCCGCCCCGTGCAAAGAGCGTAGTAATAAACTCTGGCACATTTTTCTAATAACTCCACCCGGTAGAAGGCTTGTTCCAGGTCTTCTCCCAGGGCCAGAGCCCCATGATTCTTCAACAGGTAACAAGTCCCCCCGTTATCAAGCCGATTTACCACGTTCTGTACCAATTCCTTGCTTCCAGAAACTGCATAAGAAACCACTTCTACCTGCTCCTTAAGGCCGCACACCGCTTCATCAAATAAAAGGGGGACAGGTTGATTGATTATAGAAAAAATGCTGGCAAAATCCTGATGGGTATGGATAACTGCTCCCATCTCCGGGCGATTCCGGTATACCGCCAGATGCATACCCGTCTCTATCGAGGGCTTGGACGTGCCTTTCACCAGGTTGCCTTGAAAGTCTACCAGGGAAATGTCATCGAAAGAAATGTAATGGTAATTCTTACTAGAGGGAGTTACCGCCACCATCTCTTCCTTATCCAAACGCCGTGATACATTCCCACCCGTTCCTGAAAAAGTACCAAAAAAGCCCCGGGAAGAAAGCAACCGGGAATATTCCAGGACTTCCTCTTGGAATTTTTTAAAAGACAATAATACCCACCTCCATCTGGGAAGAAACTATAGCCCCCGTGAAATCTTATAAAAGAGACATAAATATATTTCCCTCTTTATGATAAAGCTCTATTTATCCAAAACCTCTCCAAGTTTTTCTTCCAGTGAATTAAGTGAAACTTTTGTATTACGGCAAGGCCCCAGGGGCCTTTCGTTTAAAACTCCCCATACGGGAAGAGGAAAACTGTCTACAATTCCACTGGAGAGATCCCTTTCACAGGCCACTGCCATTACATATTCGGGGCGAAGTTTTTTAACCGCACGGCGGGCCAGGGTACCCCCTGTTACTACCAAAACGTTAACCTGCCACTTCTCCACCAACTTTAAAAGTTTGTCCACGGGGCATTTACCACAACGATGGCAATTAAACGGGTCCTGAGTGATTTTATACGGGCAATTTTCATCCTGGAGACAATGAGGCAAAAGAAGCAAAAACTTTTGGGGGGAAACTTTTTTATTTTTCATTTCTACCAGTTTGTTGTTTACTTCTACAAAAGAACTCTGGATCTTCTCTTGAGTAATATGCAACATTTTACCCAGTTGCAGAATTATAGGAAACAGGTTAACCATGGTTTTTTTAACCAACCGGTTTAATCCAGGAGGAGGAGTGCCCCGGAGCAAGGAAATAGAAGCAAAAGCTAAAGCCAGGAGAGAAAACACCGCTATTATACCCAGGGCAATAAAGAAGAACAGAAAGGTATACTGGAAAAAAAGAGCTTCAGGGCTTTTAATAAAATACACCAGAAAGCCCAGCACTGATAACACTAGAAAAGTAAAAAGCAAAAACAACCCCAAAAAAAGACGCTTTGGTGTTTTCACCTTTCTTCCCTCCCCTGTTATTACCTTAAGTAGTTACTGACATGTTTCTCCACTAAATTTCTGTATTGTAACTACTCAGCCTATATAAACTCTGTATTAATTATATCGTATTTTGTTGCGTGTTTCTACACGCCCGGCCCAGATTTACTTACACAGAAAAATTAAATTTAAGCCTGTAATACATTTTTTTCTCAAGGCTCCCCGGGTAGAATCACCGGGGTTAGAATCTTTGTTCTGTCTAAATTTTAGTGGTAAAATGTTATGGAGAAAGTAAAGTAGATGCAAAATATACAAGGCAGCAAGGGAAACCTCTCCCTGTCAAACTATGCTGCCTGCGGAGGGATAGATTATGTCTAGATTAAAAAAACAAATGGAATTCGTAATGGAAGTCGATAAGTTGAAAAAAATTACCCGTCAGAACTATCTGGCCGACGGCTCCAGAAAAGAGAACGATGCTGAACACTCCTGGCATCTGGCCCTCATGGCCCTGGTTCTTTATGAGTATGCCCGGGAAGAAGAACAGCCCGATCTACTGCGGGTAATTAAGATGGTTCTTATCCACGACATTGTGGAAATAGATGCCGGGGATACCTACTGCTACGATGTAGAAGCAGGAGCTGGAAAACAGGAACGTGAACAAAAGGCTGCTGAGCGGCTTTTCAATATCCTGCCCCGGGATCAGGCCCTTGATTTTCGAGAGCTCTGGGAAGAATTCGAAGAAGGGCACACCCCTGAAGCACGCTTCGCCAAAGCCCTGGATCGGTTACAGCCACTTACCCTTAACTACCTGGCCGGTGGGATATCATGGGAAGAACACCAAATCGCGGTAGGACAAGTTCTTGAGCGCAACAGTCCTATCGGTGAAAGTTCTCCTGATCTCTGGAACTTCGCCGAAGAGATAATTCAAAAAGCTGTGAACAAGGGATACATAAGAAAAGACAAATAACCACAAGGGCAAAAGGGGGAATAATAGAAACTAAGTAATTAAAATACAGCGGTAATTAATTACAAGGTTTAAATGGTAATTCCCCCGCACCCCCGTCAACTAATAGAGGCTTTTAATCCCTTTCAGGTGAGCCAGCTTGCACCAGTAAACGAAAACAGCAATGAAGACCAGCAACATAAAATAGGAGAAATAAATATTAAAATAACTGTCCCCTCCCAGACTCCAGCGAAACAAGTCTACGGCGTAAGTCAGGGGAGAAACGTGGGCCAACCACTGTGCCCAGACAGGAAGCTCTTTAAGAGGAATAAAAATACCACTCATAAATACCAGAGGAAATCGTATCAAGTTGGCCAGCATCATTACATTCTGGGGCATTTCCGTAGGAAGTGCCGATACCAGGGAACCCAAGGCAGAAAAACAGAAAACAGCAAGGCACAGGGCTATTATTAAAGGAAAAAGGTGGACCAGTTCAGCGCCGAAGA
>Ga0207421_10005631_pt1 | contig 13972 bp, 11 predicted proteins | sample SodLakKL_010_SED_4_FD_187542 | JGI IMG/M metagenome (GOLD analysis project Ga0207421, IMG submission 187542) | Alkaline sediment microbial communities from Lake Tanatar, Kulunda Steppe, Russia - 8KL_010_SED (SPAdes) (version 2) | ecosystem: Environmental > Aquatic > Non-marine Saline and...
ATTTTGTATCCCGCCCTGGCTGCCAGCCGTTTTAACAGTTGTTTAATCATAGCACGGTTTGGATACGGACTGATGTTGGTTTATGAGCATTTGCAAGGGGGACATGGTGTATGGTACAGGTAAATAGGATACCCAACAAATCACGGTCCGGCATTACTGGCAATTTCCACCTTTCGGGCATCCACCGGCCGGACAACAATATTCAGGGAAATGTAAGAAAAATCTTTGACCCGCACTCTGAAACTACCTGTTGATAGGTATGGGTTATGATTTTTTTAATACGTTGCAGAGTCAGATTAATGCAATGCTAAAACCGGCAGTTGTTTCCAGGATGTTATAACCCTGCCTAGCCACCGGCCGGAAGTGGAAGTTTCAAAACATCATGCGGGCACAACAGAGTTGCAAACAGGGAACAATACTCTGGATCCCACCAGTCAATGACCATAACCTGAAAAGAATAGCTGGTGCGCACACGGATGATGGCATCGATTCGGGGGATTGGAAAGGGCAAATCACTATAATGCCTTGAGCTCTATTTTAAATAAGCAGCTTACTAAGCAAAAAAGAAAAAAAACACTGCATTTGAAAAGATAAGTGTTCATCCGAATTGCCGTTCACGCATTACAATCTCTGTGGAGTACGCCTTTATAATACTGTCGATTCTTTTTAGCATGAGATTCCTGTCATTCGCACTGAGGATATACTCCATTTCGCTTGGGGTCAGACCAAAAAAGTGTTGAACCGCAGTTTTACCCCAACACTTCATAAAGTAGGGCCTGATTGCTCCTGTGTAATCCCGCTGCCTGCGTAAGCCGGAAACCATGAATGTCGGGTCGGATGCAATTTCATCCAGTATGTGTTTCTTTGACTCAATTTGATATGAGTGGACAACGATTTTTGTAAGATGTTTTAATTTTCCGATGGTATCCATAATAATTTTCGGTTTAATAATGTGCATTATTCACCGTAATCACGTCATCTGTTGCTATCAGATTACGGTTCCATCTAATCGAATACTGCTTGTCAGTATTACGATCCTCCCGTCCATGAACAAATAACGTTCATGTTCCTCGTCTGTAAAAAGCCACTTATCAGCTTTACAGACGTTATTGCAAATCAATCAAGCAACTGCTTCTACTATTTTTCCATGCCCGGGGGCGGTTTTTGATTGCCAGAGTCTGAAGTCTGATGTGCCGAAATAACGGCAGCCAGTGATAATGGAAATTCAGGTGGTTATGAAGTAATGATTTCTATGTATGCGATGGTATCTGATTGCATCGTACCGTAAAAATGAAAACCGATAGCACAAAACAGGCACTGCATATAACCCATAACTCAACTCCCATTACGATTAGTATAGCTAAAGTTATTAGACTTTTTTAACAAGAAAGCGCATTATTTGTTATGTGTATTAAGCCCATTCAGATAGCAGTTGCAGAAGGGGTGAAGTGGATCCCGCTGTATTTTACATATGCATACAGATGCGGCTACATGTTCGAATAATAGTTAGATATTTTGATAATTATATATGGAAAATGTTAAAAAATAATAGGTAATGACCTCATCAGAAATGTAATAGCCCATATACGGGTGTATATGACAGTATCTGAATTATTAACAGATTGATAATGCCGGTTGACGACATTATTAGGTTAAATTTGGAGCTATGAAAACTGATGTATATAAAATGATGGTCGAGCATTCAACGGATGTTATAGCCAGGCATACGCTGGACGGAGCGTATCTTTATGCCTCACCTTCATCTGAAAACTTGCTGGGGTACACACCGGAAGAGTTGATGGGAAAAAATGTGTTCGAGCTATTTCATCCGGAGGATCGGGAGAGCTGCTTGCCTTTACGAGAAATGTCACACAGCGGAAAAAGTATAAAGTCGGCAAAGTCATCGGCTGGGGTGAAATTCCAGACACCCGGTTCCGGGTAGAGCGGCCCTGCAAGTGTAACTTGAATCTGCAGCGTATTGTTGATGGCTGACTTTTTTTCGAACTGTACCGAAAGTTAAACAATCAGGCATTGCAGCAAAAATGGGTTTTTGTGTAGTGTTTTTTAATGTACATTATGAGGAACGTCTTCAGGGGCTATTTCAATTCATCATACAGTTGATCGATGTTATTACTGAAATATTAATATATGAGCGCAAATTTTTGGCCTGTATTGAAGTTTAAATATGGAAAATCGGATCATACTGTTGTACCTTATACCGTGGATAGCTGATCCGTAATATGGTATCTCCGGTATCATCAAAACAAATGTACACCCGATTGTAACCCACATAATTGCGTGAGTGATTTTCTTTACTCTTCAGAAAAAAGGCCGCATGGCTTGCTCGCGGGTTACCTCCGGGAGATTTATCACAGAGACCCACCGGAAGTGAGCGAATATCACGGGGAGTGGGGCAGTCTGGCTGTCAGCCAAAATATCTACAAAGAGTTTCAACCCTATGAAACGGAAGCGCAGCTTTTTGTAATCATCGGAGGGCCGGTACTGAATTTCTGTAGCAACCGGTTCTTGACCGGGGATGACCCGTTGGGGGGGACGCTGCCGGTCTTTGAAAGGTTTCAAAATGGTGATATTCGCTGGGATGAAGATCTGTCCGGTCCATTTGCAATTCTCATTGTAGACAAGCTTGAGAAAACAATTCAATGTATTACCGACCTCATGCTTTTTATCCCGGTATATGAATTTGTCAGTGACCGTTTTACTGCTTTGGGAACGCATGTAGATGCCCTTGCTAAAACTGCAGGCCGGCAATCTGAAATCGACAAGGTTTCGCTGGTAGATTTTGTTCTTCACAAGCTGATAACCTATCCCTATACAGCCTATACCGGTATTTGGCAATGCTGCCCGGCAGCAAACCATACCTATTACCCGTTTTCCGGGCCATCTTCGAAACCGGAACCGAAACGCTATTGGACTCCGGTTGAGCAAAATAGTTTTGATACAATTGACGAGGCTGCGGAAGAGCTCAGGAAGGCGGTCACCGAGGAAATTGAGAGGGTGACCGAGAGCATGGTACATGTTGCTCAATTTATTAGCGGCGGTGAAGATTCCCGGACTATTGCCGGTTTGATGCCGGACCATCTTAAAAAGGATGGGTTCATATTTCTTGACAACATGAACCGGGAAGGGCGGATCGCCCGGAAAGTATCCGGGGTATACGGACTAAATTTTACAGTTAAACTAAGAGAACCCACCCACTATCTGAAGATTCTCCCGGAAGCGTCAGACATGATAGGCAGTGGCAGACAATTCACCCATGCGCATACCCTGGGCTTTCACAAGGAATGCAAGTTAACGGAGTATGATGCCGTATTTGGAGGTTTCTTGGCAAACTCCCTGCTTAAAGCCGATGAGGCCAGGAAAACCGATAAACGGAAAAGGTATCCGTTTCTTCCTGACAAGCTGGTTGAGGGTGAGGAGCATAGCAGACCGGTTGAAAACAAGCTATTTACCAGCCCGGTACTCCGGGAGATTGACAAGCGGCGCCACAGCTTTATAAAAATGCTCAGAGAATACAGAAAGGATTCTCTGCATGAATGGTTTCAGTTCTGGCCGAGATCCATGGGATATGCGTGTCCGAATGTTGATGTCAATCGACGCCTGTTCCGGTCATATGAGCCATTTTTATGCAATAAGGTGATCAAAATAAGTGCTTCTGTGCCAACAACATGGAAATTGAATCGCAGGATATACGCCAAGGCTTTCCGGGAAAGTCACAAACCTGCCAAATGGATTCCGCATGCCAACGGGTATCTGCCTTTCTTCCCCTGGTGGTTCAATGTTCCACTTCTGTTTTTTTTCTGGTTCAGAAAAAAAATCAAAAATCGATTGGGTTTATCTGGAAAAGTGCATGATGGTCCGTGGTTCGATTGGAACGCCCTTGTAAAAACCGATGAATGGAAGACACTGGTAAAGGAGTGTGAAAAAGATTTTATTAAAGACTTTTTTGAGGGGCATCTTTCTGAAAAAAGGAGCGACAGGCTAAGTAATGAATTGAAACATTCCAGAATCATTAACCTGATACAAATCAGATACCAGTTTTATAAGAAGAAGCAATAACTTGTTGAATCTGGTGATGTCGTTGACGTCACCAGATTCTAAAACAGATTGCTCATCAGAATCAGATCAACTTCATCCTATTTCACAAAAAGCATCTTCCTTGTTTCAATAAAATCACCCGCTTCCAGCCGGTAGATATAGGTTCCGCTGGACAGGTTTGCAGCATCAAAACGCACATTGTGCCAGCCGGTACCCCGGGTCTCATCTACAAGTGTGGATACCTGTTGTCCCAGCATGTTATATACCTGTAATCGCACATGGACCTGCTCCGGAATCGCAAACACGATCTGCGTCGCCGGATTGAAAGGGTTTGGATAATTTTGATTCAGCTTGAAGGTCTCCGGTTTTTCGGAAAACTTCTCTTCGCTGCCTGTTTCCGTTTTTTCATTTACACGTTCACTTAGCGGACTGGTAAGCCTGTTGGGGTTTCTTTCATGTGCCTCCGTCCGGGTCTGAACAGCGAAAAAATATTCTGTGGCGCTATCGAGTCCAGTGATAAAGATTACAGACTCCGTTTTATCATTGGTAATTACACTATCCGTAAGATTTTCCCGATCGGTTCCGTAGCGGATGATATAGTACCCTTCATCATCCGTATATGCGATAGGCTCCCACGTGACCTCATATTCGTTGGGTGTTTCCAGTACCTCAACGTTCGATCCGGTCACTTCGTTACGAACGACAATATTGGCAGGAGTAACGGTTTGAGTTTGGTACCAGGATTCATCCAGCATATCCAAAAAATCCATTACGGTCTGCTCGCTTGCGGTGAGCATGTTATAGCTGATGCTCGTCCATTCCGGGTCGAGGTTGGTCAGCCCGGTAAAGGCTTCCGGGATATCACCCTCCAGAGCATTTCCGTCCAGGAACAGACTCCACAGATTTGTGAGATTGCCCAATTCGGAAGGAATCTTACCGTTCAGGCTATTTCCGCTTAACGTCAGCACCTGCAGACCGGACAGGCTTCCAAGCTCCGGTGGAATCTCACCGCTGAGACGGTTGTTGTCCAGCCATAACTGTTCCAGCATGGAAAGTGAGCCAATTTGCGGAGGTATGCTGCCCTCGAAATCATTGGCAAATAGTGAGAGTTCTTCAAGATTTGCCAGTTGCCCCAATTCGGAAGGAATCTCACCGCCCAGGTTGTTATTGTGAAGCAAAAGCTCTTCCAGGTTGGAGAGCCAGGATAGTTGAATCGGAATCTCACCGGTAAGTTCATTGTCATGTAAGTAGAGGCCCAAAAGACCGGGAGCTCCACCAAGCTGTTGTGGAATACTTCCGCTCAGTTCATTGCCGCTGAGGCTCAGCCATTCCAGACTCAAAAGGTTTCCGAGCGACGGAGGAATGTCTCCGGTAAATTCGTTGTCATTTAGATAGAGTTCTTCCAAATCTGCAAGTTGCTCGAGTTCTGCCGGGATAGATCCGCTAAGGCTGTTATCATACAAAAACAATCCCCTCAGATTCGAAAGCTGTCTCAGCTGTATGGGAATCCCTCCGGTTAGTGCATTTTCATACAGCGAAAGGACTTCCAGATTGGCAAGGTTACCAAGTTCAGCGGGGATTGTACTGCTGAGGTTGTTGTCATACAAAAACAGCCATTTGAGGCTGTTAATCTCAGCAAGTTCTGCCGGAATTTCACCATTCAGATTGTTGCCGCTCAAACTCAGCCACTCCAGGTTTGTAAGCTGGCCCAGTTCTGCGGGAATTTCTCCGTTAAGCTGATTGTCATCCAGCCATAACTCCTCAAGATCAGCCAGATTACCGATATCCGGGTGAATGCTTCCGGTGAGATTGTTCGCAACAAGGTTCAATTCCGTGACCAATCCGCCCTCCACAGTCACACCAAACCATTCTGCCACCGTCTCTTCAAGCCAATTGTCATTGCTGGTCCATTGACTTCCATTGGTCTCTTCGTATAAAGCAACCAGTGCCAGAGAGTCGGCATTGCTGACAGATTGCGTTGAAGCTACTGCAGACTTTTGAGTTTGAAGAGACAACGCATCACTACGGTTGTGACCGAAACCGGTTTGTCCCAAGCCGGATGCTCTTTCTTTTTTGTGGTTGTTAATCACCTGGTACCGATCCGTTGCCGTAGCGTAAACTCCCTGTTTTTCCAGGCCATCGGTATGTTTTGTATAACCTCCCGGGTTTGAAGAAACCAGGAAAAGTATCATCAGTAGTACAGTGTTCATATAAATAGCGCTCTTATGAATGATGCTTATGTTACCGTTATTGAGATGTTTTTATATAATTTGGATAATAATTACGCTATTTACAAATAGCTTAAGGTATTATAACGCCGATTTTAAAGGCCATTTTTGCAAGTTTGGTTCGTGGGCAGGAACCCGTTTTGAGTCGGTCAGCTGTAAGATATATTAATTTTTCCTCACTTATGTGCTCATAAACCGCTTAAAAAAAGATGATAAGCCGATTACAGCTAAAGAGTTGTATAGTAACAATTTGTTGCAAAAAATTAATTATTTAACAAGTGAGTAACTCTCTAATATCTATTTGCAACAATAGTAATCTTTGATGAAAACTATATACCATAACGAGGCAATAAAAAGGTCTCATAATTAAGAGGGATAATAAACTAATATGGAAAAAATGAGCACAATAAAAGGCTTGGTGCCGATACTGTTGATGGCATTTGTTTTCACAAATTGTGATATGCAGGAAAGTACTGTGGGAACATTTGAGGATACAGCAGGCAAATTACCGAACTTCTCGGTAATAGAAGGCGCTGAGGATGTTACAGTCAGCGTGACAAGAAATAATGATGTTGGTTATTTCGACGCGGTTCTTACCAATGTAGGTAATAATCCATTTGTAGTGGACGGAAGCTACACCGCCTGGTGTGCCCACTGGAGTGCCCCGATTGATTCGGATGGCCGAAAATATGATGGCGTCTCGCTCTATTCCACGCAAAATGACAAGAACTGGAATAAGTTGAATTACGTCCTGAACGAACGATCCGGTTATTACGAAACCATTGAAGGGGTTACGTATAAGGAGATTCAGGCGGTCATCTGGACTCTTATTGAGTTCAAAGAGTTCGACATCGAGAAAAACCGGATATTTAGTGGCTTGAACAAAGATGCGTATTACGCCGTATTAAGTGATGCAAAAGAAAATGGTGACAGTTTTCAAAGCCAGCCCGGTGACATTCATGCGGTATTTGCCAATATGAGTGTGCTGCAAACGGATGGTGATAACACACAAACGGTCATCATCGAAGTTGTAGCTGCCGGCCGTGCATGGGGTGGTGACACCATCGCTGGTACAGATGACTTTACCTGGTACTACTATAATACCAATGGTGATGAAGTCCAGGGCATCTATACCATCACTACCAATACACGTGCAGGAGATGTCATGATCAGTGACCCTGTTGATGGAACAGTTACCTTGTCCATCGAACTGTATAATGATGGTCAGGTAGGATGGTTCTACCGCCCGTTTGATGAAGTGCTCTTTATCAAGGGGTATGATGACGAAGCAGAGGTAGCGGGACTTGTCCAACCGGATCAACCCTGGTTGTATGCCGGCAATGATTTGGTAGTTGAAGTTGATGAGTACGAGTTTTATGCCATCTACTTCCAAAGTCTTGAAAAACGCCGGGCACAATAGTTACATTTTGTTAAATGATTTAAAGGCCCGTTGTTTTCGGACAACGGGTTTTTTTATGTTTCATTTTTGGTTTTATATTGATCCATAAAACGATTACTATCATAACTTTCGAGGAGCAAGTTGTTCAGAATGGCCAAGTTTTTTAAATGTATCATAATTTTTATTCCACTTCTGCTGATCGGGTGGACTTCGTATGCACAAGGAATTGACTACGGACTGAAAGCCGGTAGAAATATCGCTTTCATGCATGGCAATTATCACCATTCCCATGAGGACGTAACCATATCTCTGAACCCCGACTTTTCATGGCAGTATTCTGCGGGCGGGTTTTTGCGTTATGAGTTTATACCTGCTTTTTCCATTCAGTCCGAACTGCTCTACACCACACGTGGTGCTCAGTTTTCCGATGATGTTGTCATCCGTGGTCAGGATATGCGGATTGACAGTGATTTGATCATCAGGTATGTAGAAGTGCCGCTCATTTTTCGGTTTTCAACCAGAGAAGCACTGCCTGAACCACCCCGGTATGTTTCCGCATCGTACTCTTATAATGCGTACACCGGTATTTCTGTAGCCTATAATACGAGCGCTACGTTTTCCGGTGACCTGAGCGGGGATGTTTTCGGAGTCGATTTTGATGAGCCTTTCTCAAATGACGTCCGGAATCAGTTCACAGAAACGGATATCCATTTTGTCCTGGGTACCGGTTTTGAGTACGGCCGTCATACACGATTCCTGTTTGATCTTCGTGGTTCCATCAGTCTGTTGGACATAAGTGACAATGCGGAATCCAATGGAAATATGCGAAACAGCATGGTTTCTGCCGCAATCGGGGTCATCTTTTGATCTGGTAAATGCGTTCGGGTTGGTAAGGGAGTCATCCTCCCCATCCGGGAAATATGTTCGTATTTTCCTTGCATACCAACGTGTAAGTCACTATGTGCCAATGCGATATCTCATATATTGTTTACGAATTCCTGCTTGTTCCGAATCCTTAAACAGGTACATCTGAGGACAAATTAATTGACACCTGTTATGAATAAGTATTTATAAATTCTAATTATAGTCTCCGGTTTAAATTGTTATCATTGGGTTAGATGTAAAAATATAGCAATAATGCTATCGGAATAAGATATATCAGGAGGAATACCAATGAAGAGGATAAACATTACTAATTTAATGATGCCTCTGCTATTGATGGCTTTTGTCATTATGAGCTGTGATATGCAGGATAACACGGTGGGGACATTTGAGGACACCGCAGGTACACTGCCGAATTTTTCGGTGATTGAAGGTGCTGAGAATGTTACGGTCAGCGTGACAAGAAATAATGATGTAGGTTATTTCGATGCGGTACTTTCCAATGTAGGGGAAAATCCATTTGTTGTGGACGGAAATTACACCGCCTGGTGCGCCCACTGGAGTGCCCCGATTGATTCGGATGGCCGGAAATATGATGGGGTTTCACTTTATTCAACTCAGGGTGACGAGAACTGGAATAAGTTGAATTACGTCCTGAACGAAAGATCCAATTATTACGAAACCATCGAAGGGGTTACTTATAAAGAGGTTCAGGCGGTCATCTGGACTCTTATTGAGTTCAAAGAGTTCGACATTGAGGAAAATCAGATTTTCAGTGACCTGAACAAAGATGCATACTACGCCGTATTGAGCGATGCCAGGGAAAATGGAGACAGTTATCAAAGTAAACCCGGAGATATCCACGGTGTTTTTGCCGATATGAGTGTTTTTCAGCAAGATAATGGTGATAACACACAAACGGTCATCATTGAAGTCGTAGCTGCCGGACGAGCTTGGGGTGGAGACTCCATCGGAAGCAGTGATGACTTTACCTGGTATTACTATGATACCAAAGGTGATGAAGTTCAGGGCATCTATACCATCGCTACCAACACACGTGCAGGGGACGTCATGGTAAGTGATCCTGTTGATGGAACAGTCACCATAACCGTTGAACTGAATAATGACGGTCAGGTAGGATGGTTCTACCGCCCGTTTGCTGAGGTGCTCTTTATCAAGGGTTACGATGACGAAACGGAAGCATCAACAGGTTTACAGCCGGATCAACCCTGGTTGTACGCCGGTAATGATATGGTAGTTGAAGTTGATGAGCATGAGTTTTACGCCATCTATTTCCAAAGCCTTGAAAAACGTCAGGAACAATAGGAACATTTGAAAGAAATGTAAAAAAGGCCCGTTGTTTTCGAACATCGGGCCTTTTTTATATTCGCCCGGAAGGGCGCATTTATCTCCTGGAAGGGGTAAGTAGTCCAACGATTGCAACAAATATTACCGACCCGATAATCGACCAGATAACCGGGAATGAAGTGTCTCCGATATAGATGTTGAAAAGCTCCGGTAGACTTAGCTGGACACTGATCCAGGAACCGAGCAGCGCTCCAATGAATCCGACTACAATGGCGACAATACATCCGCCGCGACTGTATCCCGCAATGGATTGACCGATAGCACCACATATACCGGCAATTAACAGAAGCATAAGAAATTCAATTAGTCCCATAACTGTTATTTTTTAAGAGTTTGTAAATCAATCCTGATACCTGTTTCAGAATGTGCCTGAAAGGTGTTCCGTGTGTTATGATTGCAATTACTTATACCAATCGTTATTCACAAGTGCCTAATGAGTATTATCCCTGGAATATCAACTTGCATAATGTCCGGCCATAAGGTGATAACTTCAGAAGTAACGGATCAAGCAGGATCATAACCACCATGGTTTTTCGCAACCAGCCTGATTGCGGTGCGATATGCTCCATAGACTACTCTGCCATCTGTCGAATCTGCTCAAGTTCCGGATCTTGCAGCACTCCATTCCACATCTCTATGGTGCCACCGTCGCAAGCTCAAGCACATCTTGCTCCATGCCAGTCCAACTCCACCTGATAAAAATTGCAGCTTGTTACTCCTGATGGCATCTTTTTTTTATTGGCAGGTGTAATCTTCATGACAAACCTGTGAAAGTATTGGTCTGTAAAAGTATACAAATTAACAGGTTGAAAAGAAAAGTAATTTGAAAACACGAAAAAAGTATTAGTATGCTCTACGGTTGAAGCAGGTAGGCAATCTAAAACTTATTGCATTTCAGCCGTTGCAAAAGAAGCATAATATCCTTTTTTTGAATAGTTAAAATTATTTACGAATCTGAGGTCTGAATAGTTGTTAGTAATACGTATGACACTTTTTTCTTCCGTATCGTAGTTGCTTCACGCCAGTATAAGTTTGGTCCTTTGTGTTAGATAACAAGTCTGGGAGCTCAGATTTATGCAGATGCTTCCGGCCGGATTGGAGCATGAATACAATATTTGACACGGTAAATCCGCCGACTGCGAAGTGATACAATATAACATGGAGTTCCTGTATTTAACTTAAAAATACTGGGTTCTGTCTCTGAACACGAAATATTATTAAATTACAAAAAAACAGTAAAATGGGAAATATTACCAATGGATCCATAAGGTTTTACAATGGAGATCAGATACCTGTAGAACTACACAAAGTACGAATGGTACAGAAACTGAATCTCAAACCGATTAACGAGAGACTGGAGGCGATCCAAATAGGAGGGTACAACACGTTTCTGCTGAACACCGAGGATATTTTCCTGGATATGCTGACCGATTCGGGAACCAATGCCATGAGTGATAATCAGGTTTCTTCCATGATGAGAGCCGATGATGCCTATTCCGGGTCCCAGAGTTATTACCGCATGGAGGAAGCTCTTCGGGATGTGTTTGGTAAGCATTATATTTTGCCAGCCCATCAGGGAAGAGCAGCCGAAAATATTATTTCAAAAGTTTTTATCAAGGAAGGGGACATCATCCCTACAAACTACCATTTCACCACCACAAAAGCGCATATGGAGCTGAATGGTGGGAAAGTGCTGGAAATTTTCGGGGATGAGGCGCTCAGGATAAAAAGTGACCACCCCTTCAAGGGAAATATCGATCTGAACAAGCTTGATCGCATCATAACGGAATATGGTGCTGACCGGATTCCCTTCATTCGAATGGAAGCTTCAACCAACCTGATTGGAGGCCAGCCATTTTCAATGGCCAATATGCGCGATGTGAAGGAAGTTGCCGACCGGCACGGCATAATGATGGTATTGGATGCCTCTCTGATCGGTGAAAATGCTCTTTTTATTAAACAAAGAGAAGAAGAATTTGGCAGCCATACAATTAAGGATATCCTGATTGGAATGTGTGATATGGCCGATCTGGTCTATTTTTCCAGCCGGAAGGTTACTTCAACAAGAGGGGGCGGATTATGTACCGATAACAAAGAAATCTATATGAAATTACGGGATCTGATTCCGCTATATGAGGGATTCCTCACCTATGGCGGAATGTCGGTACGGGAGATTGAAGCTATGGCTGTCGGGCTCTATGAAACAACGGATGAAACAGTAATCAACCAGTCTCCGTCCTTTATTAAATATGCTGTGGATGAGCTGGACAAGTCAGGGATCCCGGTAGTTACACCTGCGGGGGCACTTGGGTGTCATGTCGATGCAATGGGTTTCCTGCCCCATGTTCGGCAGGAGGAGTATCCGGCCGGTGCGCTCGCGGCTGCTATGTTCATAATCTCGGGATGTCGCGGCATGGAGAGGGGGACCATCTCCAGCGAAAGAGATGAAAACGGGGATGATATCCTGGCAGATATGGAGTTGCTGAGACTGGCTTTTCCGCGAAGAGTCTTCACCCTTTCACAAACCATGTTCCTGATCGACCGGATCAAATGGCTGTATGCCAACCGTGAACTGGTCGGGGGATTGAAATTTGTGGAAGAACCACCGGTTCTCAGATTCTTCCTGGGCAGACTGGATGCCGTGAGCGATTGGCCTCAAAAACTTGCCGAAAAATTCAAAGAGGATTTCGGAGATTCGCTGTAAGAGGTATGGTGCGTCAGGCTCACGTTAAAAATCCCGAAACGGAATCGCTCGTAATTGGAATCTGGATTGCAGTCATCGGATTGTAGATTGGCAATATCGATTGATATCATGGAACAGCTTCACGTTTGTCCGTGTGATTCTGACGTAATATCATACATGCCTTATAATTGGATATGGTAGCATTCAACGGGTTGCTGCTATTTTAAGTTTCGTTATAAAAGTTTTGCAAGTCCTGGTTTTTTTGTTACTCCCATTATCAGTATTGCATCATCCTCCATATTATTGTCATAATACTTTTGTTATAATATTCTAACCATATTTTCCATTAAATATCAAGAAATGGAGTGGGGGAAGCTTGACTCTATGAGATAATTAAGTCATTATATACAGTGATTTATCGAGAGAAAAAAAAGGTTGCTATATGTATGTCGTTTCATTTATGCTGAAGCATCCGGCTAAGGAAACAAGCACATGTAACCGAAATATCCCAATATCATCAATTATCAAGGAGATACTATGAACAAGCTGGAATTGAAAGGGAATTGGAATGAGCTGAAAGGTAAGTTCAAACAGAAATATGGTGATCTTACAGAAGATGATCTTACTTATGTTGAGGGAAAGGAAGATGAACTTCTTGGACGATTACAGAAAAAGACGGGTAAAACGAAAGAGCAACTCGCCGGAGAGATTAAAGAACTGCTTGAAAAAGAATCTTGAACGTAATAACTAACATCAACGCTAAGCCATGTGATATTATGAATAACCCGGTAATTAACACTTTTTCCGTAGTGCTATTTATCATAGCAACTTCGCTGTTGCTTGTGAATTGTGGAGAGGATAGAACAAGTGATCTTGAAGAAGAACGTACTGAGCTCAGGAATAATCTTGAAAATCTGAAGGATGATCTGGATGATCAAATTGATGAATTGAGTTCAAGAATCGACGCAGCCGGCGATGAAGCAGACGAAGATCTGGAAGCGGCACGTGATGAACTTCGTGGTGAACGGTCGGATGTTGAAAGGGCTTTGGCCGATGTTGAGAATGCAACCGAAGATACCTGGGAGTCTGTTAAATCCAATACAAAGGATTTGTATGACCGCGTTTCATCCACCCTGGAGGATTGGGCAGATTCCATTGAAGACAGGTTTGATAACTAAATCTTTTCAAACAGATCTTTGGCAAAATCAGGTATTTGCCAAAGATCTGTCTTCACTCAAATTCAAATTTTGAGAGGATATTACTATGAGATCATTGCTTTATCTGATTGCCGTTATTCTGATAATCGGATGGGTTATTGGTGTTGTGGGCTATTCACTCGGTGGATTGATACATATT
>Ga0207421_10005632_pt1 | contig 13969 bp, 28 predicted proteins | sample SodLakKL_010_SED_4_FD_187542 | JGI IMG/M metagenome (GOLD analysis project Ga0207421, IMG submission 187542) | Alkaline sediment microbial communities from Lake Tanatar, Kulunda Steppe, Russia - 8KL_010_SED (SPAdes) (version 2) | ecosystem: Environmental > Aquatic > Non-marine Saline and...
AGTCGGGCAGCGCAGCGAGCTCGCCCGTGTCGGCTCACTCTTTGGTATTGCCCTTTTCTGTTTTCCACCTTTCGACATTCTTCCTGAGTTCGGTTCGGCAGGGTTCACAAATTGCACTACCTTCGGTTGTAACGGATCCTTCTTCGCACTTGAGACAGATACTAACCCTTCGTAATCTTTGTACATGTTTCACATGAGAACTCATAACAACCCTCCTAACTGGTGTTTCTGTTGATATCTTCCAGGTGTAACGCGATAAGCCGCAGGGTCTCGTTCATGTCACGCATTGCTTCCATTATCATACTTAGTGATTCAAGTAGCAGTCTGGTGTCATTCTTGTCCATGTTGCTCACCTCCCTTGCTCCATTCGAATCCCATACTCCAAGTTCGCGACTGCACGTAAGGATTTACCTGCATCCTTGCTCACTTGCTTCCGTTCGTCAAGCGTCAGGTGCCCTCTTTCGGCTACGATTCGCCTCACTCTCTCAACCATTTCCGGTGTCCACACGTCATCCACCTCCCTTTTCCCGTGAACCAAGTCAGCCAACATTTCAGAGTTGAGATGCACGATTACCATATGAGGGTGTTCTACGTCTTTGATAGTGAATGTCTCGGATTCTCTCTGTCCTTTGTGTTCGCAAACGTATATTGTATGCACCATAGTATCGTATACCGTCTCTACGATGTACAACCTCCATACTGAGTCGCTTTGAAAATTACGCACCAGTAAACCATCTCCAGGTACAATTACATCTTTGTCAAACACCGTCTTTTGTGTTAACACTCTGTTCACCTCCTTTACACTAGCAGTAGTACCAGAAGAAAAGTAATGACCATTACAGCCACCACGATGCCGCGCGCGATCTCGTTCTGTCGGCGTGTTAGTTTAGGATCGTCCTCTAGTGAGTCTTCAGCTAGACTGATGACTAGACGTGGTAGTAACATTAACAAGTTCCAGATTGCACCCATCCTTAGCCTCCTTCCATTCTTTACGTCTCAATGAGTTTGAACTTCCAGGTTACTCCGTAGTACTTAGTGAAGTAATCATCGATGCGTTTTTGAATCGCCTGTGCTGTCAGAATTTCTTGGTCCGGCTTTGGAGCACTAGGTTCCCACATCAATTGCATTTCCATGTCGTATGCAAACTCGTATGATTGGACCATGATGGATTCAGGTGTGGTTAGTTGGTATTTATATTTGGGACATTCCATTCGGGGTACAAACATGTATTCTCTACCATCCCTTGGATAGAGCTTCTCTAGGCAGTGCTGACGTCCAGTGTTGTGTGAGATTATATAGATTGCTTGGAGTGCGAGGTTACGAGTGATAGCACCTCTCATGAAGGTGTATCCTCTTTCGAAGCTGTCTTTGTTGTCGGTCATCGCTACGTCTACCACGTCTAGGGGTGTCATCCAGTTGACTACTCCTGCTCTGCTGGACCAGGGACCTACGATTGTTCTTTCTTGAATGTGTCCGTCGTCATACTTAACTCGGATTGTAAAGCTGCTACCACCGAACCCAGTGGGGTCGGTAGCTAGTTCGTATAAGTAGTGTACGTATCCGTCTTCTTCTCCATAGTATAGAGCGCCGTGTGTTTCTGTTTGGATTACTTTGTGTTCGATGTCCCCGATCGGTGGGATCTTGTCGACTAGAACTTGCAGTTCAGGACTGTTCGCAGCCCCTTCGAACCAATTAACTCTTGCGTTCAAGATTCTCATAAGCGTAATCCTCCTTCTTTGATTTCCTCTTGGAGTCTTTGGGCGCTGTGGAGGTTCGGGTAGGGAAAGTGTATTCTCCCTGCCGCCCTCTCGCCGTACTCGTTGTAGAGCATGACGTATGCAGTTACCACGTAGCCTCCGGTTATGGAACTTTCCTCGACTATTGGGTCGTGTAGTTCCATCCTAAGAGGTGTGTTCATTTAAGAGTCCCTCCCTTACAAGGATCTTGATTGCACTACAGATAGAATCATGAGTCTTGGTGTAAGTATTGCCGTACTCGTCCTCGTATGTTTTGGTTTTTTCGTTAAGGCAGGTTCCTTTAGTTTGGAGCTGTTCGCAGTGCATGCAGCACTTGAACTTACACTTGCCGTATTGCCTCCGGCTCTCAATCTCACTCGGCTCGACACAGGTAGTGTTTTTCTCTTGGTACTCGGGGTGCTGTCGCAGTGTAAGGACGCACCTCGGTGTGTTGTCGATTTCCTTGGTGAACGGCACTTGAATTTTGTTACTCTTGGAAAACATAATTAATGACCTCCTTATTTTTGGTTTTGTCCTTCCCAGTGTCTCTTGGTCGCTCGACCACCCCTGATTGCCTTTTGTGAGTCATTGTAGGATAAGATCGCGTACACTTGGACGGCTGCGAGCTTGTTGATGTGTGGCAGGCGTTCTGTGAGGTCGACGTGTACCGTGGTCTTACTCCACCCGGTGAATTCGGCTACCCCACGCACAGTGGTTTGCAGTGAAATCATGAGTGTGGCGTGACGCAGTGTGCGCTGCTCAATGTCCATGTGGGTTCCTCCTTTCTTTTAGGTTTAGAATAGGTCGCGTTCGATCGCATAGATGTCAATGATAGCTTGGATTGCTACTTGCTCTTCGAGTGCGTGTTGTACGAAGTCATCGATTTGGTCGTCGTCAAGTTTGAGCCCGTTGTGTTCGCAGTGGTATTCGGCTAGCTTTCTGAGTAGTAGTCTGGTTTCGGCTTCGCACTCTACTACAGGCTGTCTGCTGATTTCGTACGCGAGAGCCTGTGCTGCAGTGTACCTGTTGCGTTCGTAACTCATGTCATCACCTCCTCCTCTCTGCCCACCTCCCTTTGTACCAGAAGAAAGATGGGCAGAGGCAGCAGGTGCTTACGATTCCGCGAGTTCCTTGACTTCTGCCATAAAGGAATCTGATTCGCTTCGTATGTTCATTAGTTTGAGCATGGTTGCAACGAGTTCGTGGGTGTTATCTTTCTTGGCTTTTAGTGCTTGTTCGAGAGGGTCTTTAATTTCAATCATGAGTAGTTGTAGTAAGCACACCTTAGACGCTATGATGTTCAGCTTGGACTTGTTGTCGTCGGCGTCTTCTTCGTTAATGTCTTCGATAGGTACAACGAGATGTCTTTGGTTGGCGAAGTCGAAGATCTCAACGGTTTCCTGTACGATGTTCTTTCCCCTGTGGATAAGGATTTCCACTCTTTGTTCGTCCATTCTTTGTTCCTCCTTTCTTTTCTTTCTTCCCTTTTCCTTAGAGATACTGACGCAGGTGTTCGTGGATCTTGTTCTTAATCAGTGCGAACATCGCCATCAGGTCGTCGTGTGAGAACGGCCCGTGTATACCTCCCGTTATCTTGTCGTAGTCGGTGGTGTATATTATCTCGCCGTCTTCGTTGTAAGTAGTAACGCCGCTTGCCGCAAATATGAACTGTCCAATTTCCATTCTTGTTCCGTCGGGGTAAATCACAGTTACCTTCCCCAGTTGGTTTGCTCCTTCTTCGTATGACTTCTCACTCATACTTTAGCCTCCTTTTGGTTCTGGTTCTGGTTCTGGTTCTGTTTTGCCTTTTTGATTACGGAGTAGACGTAACTCCGATCGTCCTCTTGCAATTTGAAGTGTTCAAGGATGTCGTCAACGGTGTAGTTCTGCTGGTGCAGCTCGATGATTTCCTCTTTGTTCGGTTTGTCTGTGGTTTGTGTGTTTGTGTTTTGTGTGTCTGTGGTTTGTGTGTCTGTGGTTTGTTCGCGTTCGTACCTACGAATGACACGATGGACAAAGCTGTAGTAGTTGTTCGTGGTGCGTGCTATTTGGGCGATTGTGTAACCTTGATCGTACATTTGCCGGAATAGGTCACTCTTTGTCTTCGGATGTTGCATGGTTATACCCTCCTTCTGTATTCTGTTCAGTAAACTTAGCTTTTAGTCGTTCGTACTCTTTCTTTTCCCGTTCCAGTTTGTGTGAATTAATTGCCACATCGATTTCGTGGGGTTCTGTTAATTTTCTTAGTTCTTCGGGTGTGAAGTGTTTACCGCCTATCTGGATGTCGTGTACCCACACGGTAGTCTGAATTTCCTTGCTCGTCGATGCGTACCTGTTTGATACTTCGATTTTGAACGACCTTGGTTGGTCAGCGTTTGGGTTGTGGTAAATCCAGCCTAATAAGATTGCGTACTCTCTTGGTGTTAACATGGGTTGGGATTGGTTGTGGTTGTGGTTGTGGTTCATGTTGGTGTCCTCCTTTCTTATAATTGGTGTTTCATACGGATACCTTCCAGCCTGATTTCAGTTACCACACAGCTCGCGACGAGAGGTGAGGTTTGTGCAAATTCGAAGTCACTGACCGCGTCGCTCCACGCGTTTGTACCAGAGAAAATAGCAGATACTTCCGAACCGTCCCGGAGTTCATTGCCGTAGTCGCTAATTTGCATAGTCATACACCCCCTTTCTTTTATGCTTGTTATTTTTATTATAATATATTTTTAAAAATTTATCAACGGCAAATTTTGGTTTCTGAGGTATTGTGATTGGTCTTCTGTCGCTGGGCACACCCTATTCTCCGACAGGGTATAGTGCCAATTGTCAAGGGAATTGCATCGGAAGCCGACGCTAGCTATCGCAAAATTTGGATTTTATCGTATAAATAAACTATAGTCCACCGTCGTATTTTTAGTCAAAAATTTGAATAGCCCGCGTCGGCTTACAGGTAGTAGAACCCGTAGCAGAGAGGGGACTATCCGACAAAGTATAGTCGATTTATACGAGAAAATTGTCGTATTCTATACGAGACTTTATAAAATATAGTTTCGTATTTTTGACTATAAAAACTATAGATTTTAAGTAAAATGGTTGAGAATTTAAAATAGGGGGTAAAAAATTCCTTGGAACTATTGTACTAGGGGGGAAAATTTAAAAAAATAATGTTAAAATAAAAGGTAAAAAAACCTATAGTTTTTATAGTCCACCTTCGGAAAACTGTCGGATTGGGGCATGCAACTTCGGATTACATTCGACGGAGCTCGATCCCACCACCGTTTATACCCCGCTCGTTTTAAAGGTTTATACCCCGTGGGGTTTTATGGGTTTATACCCGGTGGGGTTTTATAGGCACATCGCCCCATAGGCCCGGATCTTGAACTTATAGTTGCTGTTACTACTGGTACTGGGCAGGTTGCAGACATTGGCGTTGGCGCTGGGACTCCCGTAACTATAGAATGTTAAGTGCTCTGAGCGTTCCAAGCACTACAACGCCCGCAACATAGACATACGCGTACCAGGGATACAGGTAGCGGGTCCTCATAGATACACCCCCTCTCCTAAGTTATATGGCCGCCCAGGTGTAACGGGCAGACCTATGTCCGCGCTGTTCAGGGGTTAGGTTTTATCGAACATGTTATCCCTCACCTCGTTCGATCGCTTTCCAGTCAACCCCACTCTTGGTCCATTCCGTGGTTGTGAGCAGGTTAGATACCGCGTCCACCAACATTGCTGTACGCATCTCCCACTCTTCCGCATAGAGGTCGGTGTCCTCATCGTATTCCATTTGTTCCACGAGCAGGTTGGATACCAGATCCCGCACGGCTTCCACGAACTCTTCATTAAAGTTACCATCGGCGTCCTTGTAATAGATTGCTTCCGTGTACTTGACTACCAATTCCTTGACCCTCTCAGCCACCTCTTCGCCATAGAACCCTTCGTAGTCCCTATACACGTCCTTACCATACCTTTGGATTAATGAGTGAATGTTCCACCTCATTATTGGTCCCTCCTTTTATTATTGGTTACAGATTCTCCGTTCACCTCGATGACCTGACCGCCATCGAGGTATTGCTTCCAGTAACTGTGTCCACCAGGTACGTTGGCCTCCACCGTTACCCGGTCTCCCTTGTGGACGGTCACACCTTTGTACGTGGCTCTCATTACCTTAACACCTCCTGTGCTATTGGTTCCATCACATCATGGACAGCAAAGATACCTACGAATACCAGGAACACGACAATCCAAGACAAGATTACCACCAGCACCATGTTGGTTCGCATGCCATCGTCCTCCTTTTTTCTTGGTACTACGGAGCTTAGGCTCCACCGAGCCCGCTGGCGCACCAACGAGCTCGAGCAACCTAGCTACTAGGAAGTGTAGTCGTTTATGATGTCATCGAGTGCGTTACGCACCTGTGTTAGGACGTCACGATCCATTGGGATCCAAATACCCTTACCCATGTTGGGGAACCCTTCCTGGCCTTGGTTGTTGAACCAATTCCTGATGTCCACAAAGCTCTTACCGTCCGCTGTCCACATGACGCGCACGCGCACTATGCTGTTCGGAGCATTGGGTTTCTCAACCTCTTGGATCACCCTAGCATCTGTTACTCCCCAGTTACCGTTACGCTTCATGTTCCCAGTCCCCCCTTTGTTTGGTTTGTACGATATCCACGCTCTCCACGAACCAGCTACCCCTAGCATCTTGGCATAACTCTACTCTGTACTCATCGATAACGGTGGTCTCATCCTCTGTTACGTAAGTATCTCTAACGATCACATCAACTATACCTCTCGGGTCACCTTGGGCTTCCAGGTGTGCTAGTCCCATCATAGCACCCTGTTCCACCATTTCCTTAAGGTTTCTCATAACACATTCCTCCTTATATTATTATGCTACACAAGCACCGTCGCGCACACACTCACCGGGTATACATGGTGGTGTTCCTTCTGGTTGTTGTTCGTACTCACACCCTTCACACTCGATACATTGTTCCCCAGAGAATCGGCACCAATACATTTGGTCACCCCCTTTACTTTGTGGTTCCAAGGTATGTGGGAAGCAGCAGACATTGGCGTTAGCCCGATGGCAGACGTGTAGCAGGAACGTTACAGCGTTGGGATGCTCTAGTTACTTACGCGCAAGAGCTCATACAAACCCCAGTTGTGGTAAGCTTACTGTAACAGGCTGTACAGATACCTAGTGCGTCCCAGCTTGCTTGTTCCTCCTTGAGTCTCTGGTCGCGATACTTAACTGCGATTCCTCGTTTGCGCTTGAGCTCCTTAAGCTCTCGTTCGCTATAGAGCTCTTCGTCCGAAGCTAACCTGGCGTTCTTCTTTCTCGTAGTTATATAGTTGTTAGGCTGCTTGTTATACTTTGTTTTACCCATACCTTGGACACCCCCCAATTAATTTTATTTATATATAATTATTATATAATAAAATAATAAAAAAATAAAGGGTGGGACTTTACTTAGGATCCCTCCCGGGAATCTTCCTAGGCATCGTCCCGGGCATCTTCCCAGGGCAAGGCCCAGGTTTATACCCGCTGGGGTTTTATGGGAACCTAGTTGCTGGGACTGAAGTGTGGTGGGCCGACCGGGGCGTGCTCGTTAGGTGGTTGGGGTTATCTTACTTAGGACGCCCGGGGCCACCGCCACCACAAAGCCCGTGTCGGTCCCCAAGGTTTATACCGCTTGGGGTTTTATGGGACGCTTGTTTATCTGGGCAGGGGTTTTATTGGGCCGCCGTGGGGTTGCGTCTTGGGGCTCCCTGTCCACCAGGTTTATGTGGCGTGGGGTTTTACCGGGACGCCCAAACGTTTGGAAGGAGGTTTATCCGGGCGTGGGTTTTATTGGGACGCCCAAGCGTTTGGTATGGTGTGGTGTGGATGTGGGTGTATGTATGGTATGTAGGTATGTCTCGTGGACTGCGCGGGTGGTGTGCGCTGCGCGGCTAGTGGTTCTGATCTGCAAGCAGATCAGGTATGGATTATTCAAAGACAAAGACAAAGCGGAAAGAGTAGAAGATAGTAAATGGTTCTGATTGCTTCGCAATCAGGTATGATTAATGATAGACTGATAGCTGGGAGGGTGAAAAGAACGGATAGGGTATAATTTATAAATAATATAAAATAAAATTAATGTAGTGGTATAAAAAAATTGAAAATTTTTTTATAATAAAATTAATTAAAAATATGGTTAGTGGTAAATAAAAAATTTTAAATTTTTAAAAAATTTTTGAAGGGAGTAGTTTATTGTAAAAAGGCTTCGCCTTTTTATTATTTAATCAAAAATTTTTAAAAAATTTAAAGATTTTTTATTTTATTATTTAATGATTTTTAATTAATTTTATTTTTTATTTAATATTAATTTGATTTTATATTATTTATAAATTGGCCTGGGGGGTGAAGATTTAAATAATTTAAAGAAGGGAGGTGAACCGGATGTTGGGAGGTTATAGGCCGGAGGTCAGAGAGCTAGAAGAGCGCTGGGTTGATTGGTACGAGAAAGCTATGGAGTTGAAGCGTAAGCAGTGGGAAAACGAGAACTGGGAGCGTCAGGTGCAGGTTAGGAGGATCAAGCGTAAGTAAATTTAATTTTAAGGAGGTAGTTTTGATTATGTTGAGTAAGCAAGAAGTAAAGCGTATTGTTGAGGAGAATGGATTAGATGCAAGCTGGGAGAAGAAGCTGTTAGATGTGTCTAAGAAGGTAGCTGAGAAAAAGATTAGTAAGAGTGCTGCCATCGTTGAGCTGAGTGATGTATTGTATAGAGGGGATTTGGGGAAAGTCGTAGGTTGCTCGTATAACATGGTATTTAATGTGCTAGATTCGAAGGGCTTAGTTGGTAAAAAGAAAGCTGATAGCGGTAGCGAAAGTAAGAGTGCTAGGATTAGAGCTTTGTGGAAAGAGGGCTATGAGGTTAAAGATATTTGTAAAGTATTTGCCGAGCGCTATCGCCAATATGTTAATTATAATTTTGTTCGTAGTGTTGTTAAGAAGGCTGAAAAAGAAGCTGAGCGAACAACGGAAGCTGAGGACAAGTAGATAGCTTAGAGGCTAAAGCGATAGCTTAGGTTTAGGAGCTAGCGGGGTACAGTGACTGAGAGCTAGCGAGTTTGATCGTTAGCGAACTGTACCTCGTTAGCTTTTTTTTTTATGTGAAAAGGTAAAAATTGGTAAACCAATTTTTTTGATTTATTTAAAGATAAAGAGATTGTAGTGTATAGCGAAAGCGAATCAATAAAGCCGAAAGCTCGCGGCCGGCCGTAAAAACCCACGTGCTCAGCCGAAACAGCCCTCAAACCACCTTGTCCGACGGTGGACAAAAAATTTATTAAAATTTTCCGACAAATTGGGGTGATTTCCAATAAGGACATATGTTATAATATAATTGAAAATCTAAATAAATACGAAAAATGCGTTACAAAGGAGGGCACTGTATGTCCACCCAACTTACAACATGGACGAACACACAACTGCGAGCACTCTTTCGCACTGCTCTCCTATGTCATAACCTTCAAAAGCAAGTGCTGCATACCCCCGACGGAAGTCCTCTTGCATACGTAGATCCCCCCACCATACAAGAGAACTACTACGATCTTCCCCCGGAGGAAGCTCACCCCAACGACGTGCACGATGCACTGCTCCCCCTCACGCACCACGACGGCTACCCCTCCACACCAAACGGCACGCCGTTCTGGGAGCGGCTAGAGAATGAACCCCAGGAGTACTACGATCTGTTCAGAATCTACCGCGACGACACCTATCTGAAATCCCTCCAAACCGCCCAAACCCAAAACCAAAACCCAGGCAGATACCCCGTTCACGCACCAGAAGGTCACCGCAGCCGACGTACGATCACGGCAGTGGCAGACCGAACGGACACGGATCGCGACGTGGTCAAGACACTGGCTCTGCTTTATCATTGGTACTCCCGTGCTGCTGAGTACGATAAGTTCAACCAGAAGCAACTAGAACTGCGAAAGCAAGCAGAGATAGCTCACATGGAGAACACTCACAGAAACGCGGCACAGCAGATCTTCAATACCGCTATGGAGTACTTTGAGGAACACAAAGACGAACTCAACCCGAAGACAGCACTCGAACTCCTACAGACTGCAGTAGAGCTCGAACGTCTGAGCCTCGGGATGCCTAAAGATAAACCACAACAAGACCACGAGACCCAAATAGGCGGCGATCGTAGACCTTGGGTACAGATAAACCAGCAATACAATCAGAACCCCAACGAAAACACGAGCGGGTCTAGCAACAGCGAAGACTCTCTTTCTTCTGGTACTAGGGAGGCGCGCATCACTACCATCCTTCGTACCTTGCAGAACTCGGGCGCCATTGATTTCGGCGAGGGAGAGGTGATTGACATTGATAGTCACGAAGGACCGAAAGACGATGAATCGTCTGGAGGAGCTGACCACACCCCGAACGACTAAATACATCCCTCACGCACCCACACCGAAACAGACGGCATTCCTCCTCCTTGACAATAAGGAAGCGTTCTACGGAGGGGCCGCAGGTGGTGGCAAGAGTGACGCCTTGCTGATGGCCGCACTCCAGTACGTCGACATCCGAGGATACCGCGCGCTCCTACTCCGCCGTACGTTCCAGGACCTCAGCCTCCCAGGAGCGTTGATGGACCGGATGAAGGAGTGGATGAGTCCCTGGATCTGGAGGAAGGAGGTCACTTGGATTGAAAAAGAGAAGACTTTCCTCTTTCCAAGCGGAGCAACCATCACGTTCGGTTACTTGGAATCCGAGAACGACAAGTACCGTTACCAATCGGCCGAGTTCCAGTTTATCGGATTTGACGAGCTTACCCAGTTTACTGAAACCCAATATACCTACATGTTCTCCCGACTCCGTCGACTGGCCCACGCCAAAGACGTACCGCTCCGCATGCGCAGTGCGTCCAACCCCGACGGTACGGGGCTCGAGTGGGTGAAGCAGCGTTTTATCGTAGAAGGACTCAACAAGGGTAGGATCTTTATCCCGGCGAGCCTGGATGACAACCCATACCTGGACCAGGAACAGTACGAAGAGTCCCTAGCCGAACTCGACCCCATCACCAGGGAACGCCTACGGCACGGTAACTGGGAAGTCCGTGAGACCGGCAAACTCTTTAATCGCGACTGGTTCAGCACAATCCAGTGGCACGAACTCCCGGCATACATGAGAAAGGTAAGGTACTGGGACCTCGCCGCCAGTGACGAACCTAAGGCAAACCAGAAACAGACAGACCCTGACTATACAGCTAGTGTACTCCTTGGTGAATGGCGTGGAATGTATTACATCTTGGACGTCAAAAGGTTCCGTATGACGCCTGAAGCAACCGAACTCAAAATCTTGCAGACAGCACAGCAAGATGGGTTCGATGTACCAATATGGTTTGAAGAAGAACCGGGAAGTGCCGGTAAGCACTTAATCGACTATTACGCACGTAATGTCTTGAAAGGGTACACAGTGCGTGGCAATAGAGAGACTGGGTCGAAGGCACTGAGAGCAAACCCAGTCAGCAGTGCCGCCGAGCGAGGATATGTAAAACTCTTGGAAGCACCGTGGAACTCAACACTCCTAGATGAGCTTGTAATGTTCCCCACCAAAGATTACCACGACGACCAAGTCGATGCTCTCTCAGGTGCATTTAGAATGCTTAAGACCAGTGAACACTTAGATGCTCTCCCAACAGAGGTGGGACAGCAAGAGTCATACTGGAGGCAAGCAGGACTTTAGCGCGCCAATACCCCACTAGTTTTATAAGGAGGAAGTCTTATGAGTCTATCACCACAACAAATCAAACAGAACAGGGAAGACTTCCTCGATATCTGCAACAACACTACAATCCTCCCAAACTCACTTTACCACTTCCTAGAGCAATCCGATTTCTGGAGAGCACCAGCATCCACTAAATACCACGAAGCATATGAAGGTGGTCTAGTACAACACAGCTTAAAGGTGTACGAACAGTTAAGTATGTTGAACTATAACCACTTCCTAAACATCCCGGACGAGTCGATTACCAAGACAGCGCTCTTCCATGACCTGTGTAAAGTAAACTTCTACCGCAAAACTTACAAGAACAAGAAGATGGAAGATGGTCGCTGGCAACGTGTCGAAGGGTACGAAGTTAATGATGACCTCCCCCTCGGGCACGGAGAGAAGTCGCTGTTTCTTCTGGTACAACACGGCGTGTCGCTGACTGAGGAGGAAGCGCTCGCGATCCGTTGGCACATGGGTGCGTGGAACGCGACCGGGTACCAAGAAGAACAAGCGCTCGCAGGGGCAATGAACAAGCATAGGTTGGTGACGGCACTACACATAGCCGATATGATGGCGGTGTGGGTATGCCGTTGAATTACCGAATAGATGGTTCCGGTGTCTACTTTAAGGTCTACGTCTTCCAGTACTTCGTAGTAAAGGTTCCCAAGCATAAGAGGTTTAAGGATCTGAAGGCTCTACAGTACATTGCAGAAGCGCAGACGTACTTATCCCAACACGTAGAAGGGGTATTACCATGCTACTTAATGGGTAAGTGGCTTGTGATGCCAACGGCACCGGGTAAGAGAGGGGATGCCTTTAGCGATAATAAGTGGGAATGCATAAACAGAAGCGAGACGAGATTGTTAGCCAAATAAGAGAACACGGCTATACTCTTGGCGATGTAGGTAAGAAGAATGTGTTTTATGACGAACGGGAGGATAAGGTCTACATCATAGACTTCCACCCCGTGAAAAAACAAATCAAAAGGAGGTAAATTATCATGACAATGAGTTACCAGAGAGCAGACGACACACTGCAAGCTGCTCTGAATACCGAAACGGCGGATGATGTTTATTTGTGGTTACACACCGGAGACCCGGGGGCTGACGGCACTGCGGCTGTAGCCAAACAACCCGACGGTACCACCGACATCGTTCGGAAAGCGGTATCCTTTGCGTCACCTGAGAACCACGGAACGAACGACGAGCGTCGGTGTCTATCTGACAGTTCCGTGGAATGGACAGGCGAGGAGATCGACGATGGGCAGGAGATTACACACTTCTCTATCTGGAGTGACGACGAAGGTGGTCAGCCGGAGTTCGTCAGCGGCGTTGTCGAATCCAAGACAGTCGGCTCTGACGGAGTCACCGTCGGCGAAGGCGACATTGAGTGCGCCATCGAAGTCCACGAAAAGCCCGCGTAATGACGTAGTAGATTATTCAAAAGTGTGGAGGGAGGGCAACCGATGCCTGAACTAGAATATGGGAGGGTTGTTCTCCTGATAAAAAAGGATGGTGAGGACATTTGCCACAGAAACTCAAGAAAATCAACAACACAACCTATGGAGCAAGTTTTCCTAACAGAACAAAAGTAGAGATTGGTGATAGGGGAGATAAGCACTTTATTCCTTCTTGTATGATGTCTTGCTTTGATGATGAAGTAATATTAAAAGTGTCTTATGCTGATAGACCTTATAATATGCTTACGGATATACAGCTTGAATTTGACGAAGAAGAAAATGAATATATCGCTCCTGATGAACTAAATAAACTTGTCCTCACCGAAGCGGTGCATTACCCGCCTTATGAGATCGGTATCTGGTATGACGCTGGCGATCTGCTGGAATATAACGGCGGCCTGTATGAGGTTGTGCAGGGGCATACGTCACAAGAAGACTGGCCTCCCGATACGACTTCTGCCCTGTATAAGACGAGCACCCCTCCGGGTGTCATTGGTGAATGGGTGCAGCCTGAGGGAGCGCATGACGCTTATAACTTAGGCGATAAAGTATTATTTGAAGATAAGATATACAAATCTCTAATAGATGCTAATGTATGGAGTCCTACAGATTATCCTGCTGGTTGGGAAGAAACCGATGGGCAAGTAGACGTGGAATGTTACTGTCTTGAACCAACAGAACAATATAAGTATGGCGGGTTTGAATTTGAAATAATTTTAAGAAGCAAACCTGTCAGCAATATAATAAATATGGATATAGAAACCAAAAATCTTGAATTTTATTATCAACCTGAAAGAATAGGTATAGAACAGCCTGAAAATGTTATAGGCAGTTATGCGGTTTACCATAGTTTATGTGGCAATATTCATCGTGAGAGATTGGCAGAAAAGTACAAAACAGGCAAGGCGTTTCATATCTACCGCCCCAAAGTGGTTGATGTAAACGGCGATTGGATTTGGGGCGAACTGAGTATTGACGTTGAATCAGGGACATTAAACATCACAG
>Ga0207421_10005634_pt1 | contig 13966 bp, 13 predicted proteins | sample SodLakKL_010_SED_4_FD_187542 | JGI IMG/M metagenome (GOLD analysis project Ga0207421, IMG submission 187542) | Alkaline sediment microbial communities from Lake Tanatar, Kulunda Steppe, Russia - 8KL_010_SED (SPAdes) (version 2) | ecosystem: Environmental > Aquatic > Non-marine Saline and...
CTTCGCGGTAACATTCGTCGAATAGGGTCGAAAAGGAGTCGTAAGTTTCCTCGTTTCGACACAGTACGCCGTCGAAAAATCTCGTCGGGTTCAAAGGGTTGTAAAGCTCCAGGAGCAGGGCCTCGCCGTCCTTCAGGAAGAAGCTGAAAGGAAAGTTTTGGTAGGAGCAAACTTTCATCGATTTTTCCGCCAGCTCCTTGAACTTTTCCCTCTTTTCCCTCCCCAATGTGCTCAAATCCCCTTCAAATTGGTTAGCGGTTGTTCGGGCATCAAAATCCTGATTTCGACGTCCTCGTTCGCTCTGAGCAGCGAGTTCAGGATTCTGCGGTCGGAAAAAGTCAAAAATATGGAGAGATCCCTCTCCGCGTCCGCGATCAACCCGTTGGCCCTCTCGACGAACGGCTCGTAATCGCCGACGCTTTCAAACTCTTTCAGCTGGAGGTCGTCGGATCCGTTTCCGAGAAGCTCGTTCAGACCTCTCCTCTCGACGGATTCGACCTCGCCGGGTTCCATCCCCTCCATATCGTCCGGATCCCCGACCGTCACGCCCAGCAGGAAAAGCAGGTTGAGGACCTTCCTACCCCTCCCCGTCGTCCTGTACTCGTCGACCTCCTTGTCCAGCAGGTCGGCCTCCTGGAGCGACCGGAGACGGGTGTAGTATTGCTTCTTCGACAAGCCGAAGTCGTTCCAACGGCCTCTGGCCGAACGCATGCCCGAATCCGCCGACTTCAAAATTTCGAAGGACCCCCTCTTCGACAGTACGGACAACACGTCCGCCAACTTTCCTTCGTCCGAAGGGAACTCGCAGTCCTGGTCGAAACTTTCGAGCAGGGGAGACTTTCCGTATCCGTCCTCCAGCGCCGTCGATCCGTCCCGCTTCCCGGCCTTTTCACGTATCTTCTCCTTTAACTCCTGAAATTGACTCTCGAAGTCCGTCTTCTTTTTTATGTATCCGTCCACGCCGCGGTTGAGCGCCTTCATGGCGACTTCCTCGTCACCTCGGCCGGTGAAGAGTAGGAAGGATGGACGATCGCCGTTTTCCTTGATCCTCTCCCACAGGTCGATGCCGTCCATTTCGGGCATCCTGTAGTCCGAGACGACGACGTCGAAGTTCTCCTCCTCCATCAACTTGAGCGCCCTTTTCGGGGAACTGGCAGTTTCCAACTCCAAGGAGTCTCCTTCCTTTTCAAAAAAAGTCTTCGAGAGGTTCAAAATTTCCTCTTCATCATCTACCAAGAGAGCCTTAAACCTGACCCTCTTCAAATTTTCCAAGGTCCAGCCTCCCTAACTAGTAATTTTATCGGAGATGATAATTAAACCTTACCAATTATTAGCGTCCATATCCAGGCTTGCGGAAATTATGTCATGCGAAATAACCACTTTTTAAAAAATAGATACTTTTTCGGCCAAATCTTTCCGGTCGGTTATATTATCGATATAAAGGCGTTATTAAAAACCGAACCGGTCGATAAAAATATATAATAATGTTATATCTATTTTTAAAGTCTATTTAAAAACCTTAAAAGGGTAAAAAGTTTTAATTTTCTAAAACTTACACTTCCAATCCCGAGTGAAACTTGATAAGCCTTTCCCCAATCACCCCGGGCTTTTAAAAGGAGTTACGTAACCTCATCGTCCCGGATCGAACTCGAGCATTTTAAAATTCCCTTTTTATAACCATTTTCGACTATTTGGATTCGCTTCGCCGACGAAAAACCTGCTGAATTATAAATCATCGATAAAGATCAATAAATTCGACGGATTCACTTTCAAACGCTATAAAAATCTGAGTTTCGAACCCCCACCGCCCTACAGAACGTCCTTCCCCACCTCCTCCACGTCCCTATCCCTCCTGCTCTCCTCCTCGGAAAAATCCTCGTACGCCGACCTGCACTCCTCGGCGACGTCGGGAGTGGTCCCTCCGTGTTCCGTCCTCCTCCTCCTGATATCGACGAGCACGGGGGTGTTAAGACATTCGCCGGCTATCACCGCCTGACCGGGGGTGAGTCCCGGAAGATCCCTGATCAGATCCTCGCTCGCCGCCTCCACCCCTTTACGGATGCTGTTCTGATCCGCCTCGTTCTTGATCTTCATAATTATATTAGAATTGCACTGTGAGAGCACGTCCTCGTCCAGCCTGCTCGGCCTCTGCGTCACCACGCACAGGCCAACCCCGAACTTCCTCCCCTCCCTCGCGATGGTCCTCAGCAGGTCTCGAGTGGGCACGTCCCGATTCGCCGGGGCGTAGTTATGCGCCTCCTCGAGGACGAGAAATACGGGGAACTTTATCGTCTCGGAACTTTCGGAAAGCCCCTTACCCATCCGGACCCTCTTGTAATTTTTCCTCGCCTCGAGGATCTTCCTGGCGAAGTAGGAAAGCGCGATCTTTTCCTCCACCTCGCTCGCCTGGGGAAACTGAAGGATGGAAAACTCCCCCGGCCGGCAGATATCGTCCAAACTGGTCTCCACGCTCTCGTCGAATACGCCGAAGTTTTTAATCGAATTTATGCGCCACCTAATCGCAGACTCCGTCTGATCCTCCTCGTCCAGTTCCGCCAAAACTTCGTCGAACCCGTAATTCACCTCGTCCCCCAACTCGTTCAAAACCTGGTACAGTCTGTTCCTCATCTTCCCCGTCAAACGCCTGGGGCTAGCCAAATCGTAATCCTCGACAGTCATATTGCTGACCCTGATCTTAGGCTCGTAAATTTCGAAACGGTCGCCGAACTCCCGATCCTCGGCGAGGGTATCGTACTCCCCGTGTATGTCCACGACGACGCCGCTCCCCCGATTATCCCCCCTCACGAACTCCTCGAGCAGGACCCCCACTGTGTAGCTCTTCCCGCTTCCCGTGGACGCCAAGATCGACAGGTGTTTCGTTACCACTTCGTTCATGTCCAGCTTCACCTTAACCTCCCCCTCGCACCGATTCAACAAGCTGCCCACCTCCAACAACCCGCGCTCCCTGGAAGGGTAGAGCACCTCCTCGAGATAACCGCTCTCCGCCATGTAGACAGGAGTGCCGGGCTCCGGCGGCAGGCGCAAATTCTTAAACTCCCCCTCCTCCCCCTCGTACGTCCCGAGTATCTTCGCCTTCACCCTGTAACTCCTCATCTCCTCCCCCGAACCCATCCCCAGAGCGGAGATTATCCTCCCCGGCTCGTACCTCTCGCTGTCCAGGAACGAATCGGGATAGACCCGAACCTCCTCCCTCGACATGACCCTGCAAAGGGATTGACTATCCCCTGCCTCGAAGTACACGAACTCTCCGACGCTAACCTCCCCAGCCCTGCCCGTGACGAACACGAGCTCGTCCTCCGTCTTCCCCGGACCTACCGCTCTGCCGACCAACATCAATACCCCTCCCTCATACCTTCGAGTTTCGACCTCGTCGAGACGTCGTCCCGAATCTTCTCGAGCAAACCCACGTCCCTCTCCAGAACGTCCCCGATCCTGTCGACCATCTTCGAAAAAAGGTGGGGGGAATTATCCAACTTCAGCAGCCTGGGCAGGTAACCGACGGACAAAGACCCCTCGTCGATATGGAAATTCTTAACTTCCTCGTCGCTCATCCCCACGACCTCGTCGTGCAACCGGGGGACCAAGTCGGGATACGAATAGTCCGCCTCCCCCCTCTCGACGGTGCCCAGGTAATAAACCAAGATCAACGTCCTCACCCGGTCGCTCAGGTCGGGCATCAATTCCTCTATCTCCTCCCTATTCCCCGCCTTCACCCGGAGAGTCCCGTAATCAGGGTTATGAACGACCACGTCCCTCACCACGGACACGAGTTTGGACTCGCCGGCCCGAACTTTGAGGAAAGTGCCGACGCTGAAATCCCTCCTGCCGGGCGGGGAACGCACGTCGCCCTCCCTGAAAACCTCGACCAGCCAATCCAGAACCGAATCCACCCTGACAACTTGTCCGATAGGCGTCATCTCACAGGCCTCCTCTTCTTAATCTCCTTTTGCGATATTGAATAATCAATCCCCTCCCTCTCCGCCACGCCCTGCACGATCTCGTAGAACCTTTCCCTGTCCGACATCGAAATGGTGACGTGTTCATGAGCCTTCGAAAGTTCGTAGGGATAGCCCTCGCCCAAAACGCACGAAGCCCTTATCAAATCGGCGAGTTTATCGACGAGCCCCTCCCTCCAAATCCAAAGGGGGAACTCCACCCTCATCGGCCTGTACGAGTGAGCTTTGAGGTAGAAAAAACCTATCTCGTTCCTGTAATCTACCTCCCTACCTTCCAGTTCCGACCCGTACCGCCTCAGAACCCTCCTCCTCGACCTGTAGACGCAGGTCCTATCGAACCGACCCAGGTAGCCGTGGACGAGGGCGGAGTCGTTTACACGATCCTTTTCGATACCGTAAACGTCCGACAACATATCGGAGATTTCCTTGGACTGAGAAGGATCCACCACCCCGGCGACCATCGATTTTCCCTCCGTCCGAGCCAGAAGGTTCAACAGCGACTTCAAGTGCAGTTCGAAATACTCGGATATACCGCCGGTCATCAGGTAGGAAAGGATGAAGGTGTTATCGATCAAGACCAGGGACGTTCCTTCGCGAAGAGATTCCAGAGCCACCTCGTTTTCGAGATCGAACCTAGTAAAGTTGACCTCCAGATTGTTTAGACGGTAGTAATCGGGAGATTCCAGGGAAGCGTCTTCAGGAGTCAGAACCCTGTAACGTTCCAGCCGTTCGTAACCCCCGTCGTGTCCGTTCAGAAAGGCGACGGCGCGAACCAGAGCCATAGGAAGGGACAAAACTTTGCCCGCCGGAGCCTGACTACCGTCCACCCCGCTTATCGGCTCCCCCTTCAAAACGGAACCCGCCCAATCCCTCATATCACGCCTCGTATCGAAACTCCTTCCGAAATCGAACTCCCATTCGTCTTCCAGCGGTACGCACCCCCCCACGGTTCCATCGACACTTTCCATTACCGCCTGCGGGGACCGCTCCCTCGCACTTTCGTAAGCCTCCCGGTAGGCGTCCAGAGAAACCCTCTCCCTCCTGCCGATGTCCTTCAAAGTCTCGATCTTATCCGCGACCGCTTCCAGGACCATTCTCCTATCGATTTCAGCCATACTTCACACCTCACACGCTGGTCTCTATCACGCTCGTATCGTCCCTACGTTTACGAATCTTGATCTGCTGATCAGTGTAAGACTCAAACGTGTCGTCATGGCTAATTACGACGAGCTGGTTCAGACCCTCTATCTGCTGGATTTGTTCGGCGAGCTTCGTACAGGATTGATCGTCCAGATGTATCGTGGGTTCGTCGAGTATAAACAGGCCTAGCCCCCCGATGAATTCCTGCAGAGCCAGACGTACGGACAACGCCGCCGCCACCCTCTCCCCGCCGCTCATTTCGTGAATCGTCACCGCCTTGTTCCTCTTCCTCCTGTAGGCGAGATAGGAATCGTCCCAGATAAGTTCCCATTCTGGATCCATCAAATTCTGCCAATGTTTATTGGCTATTTCGGTTATTTCGCCCACGTAAACGGACCTCATTTCGCTAAGTCGACCTATTCCGGCTCTTATCTTAATCGAAAATTCCAAATCGTTTTCCGTTTCCTGCTTCTCCTTCTTCTTTTTCTTTAGCTCCTTATTTTTATTTTCTAAATATTCAATTTCCTCTTCCAGTTCCTCCAAGTGTTTTTTCTCCTCCTTCAACTTCGTCCGTTTAGCGCCAAGTTCCTCCTTTCTCTCCTCGTACTCCTCCACCGTTTCCGAATGTCTCTCTTCATCGTAATCCCCCTTCAGATCCGACATTCGTTTTAAAATATCCTCCTTATCCGATTCCTTGGCCTTCATTTCACTCTTTATATCCTTCAAATCCTTCTCTATCTCATCCAAATCCTCCGATCTAGTTTTCGCCCTGTTGTACTCCTGATAGACCTCCTTGAGCTCGTTCCTCCTCTCCTTCAACTTCTTCCTTCTCTCCATAGAACCACCCTTTTCCTTTATCTTCTCGATCCTCTTCTTCAGCTCCTCAAGCCGACCGCCCCTCACTTCGACCTTCTCCTCGAGACCCTCCAGCTTCTCCACGTTCTCCTCCATATCCCCCTTCAGTTTTTCCAAGTCGCGAAGCTTATCACGCGCCTCCCGCAAACCTTCGAGGTCCTCTCCAAGCCCCTCCAACTTTTGCGAGTTTTCCTCGAGCTTTTCCTCGATCGTCTCCCGCTCGCCGGTAAGTGTCTCCCTCACCTTTTCCGCGGAAGGGCACTCCTCCCCTATAAAGGGACAACCCTCCTCTCGTAGGGAGTCGAGATTCTTCTCGACGGTTTTCAGCCTCTCGGACAGCTTCACGACCCGCTCCTTGACCTCCTGATGCCGCTCCTTGACCTCCTCGAGCCTCTCGGCCTCCTCCTTAACCTTATCGAAAGCCTCAAGCTCCTCCTTCTGACGGCCTATGCGCTCCTTCAAATCATCGATTTGACCCTTCCACTCCTTCAATTGAGTTTCGATATCCCCCGCCTCCCGCTCCAAATCAGTCCTCTCATCGAGTAGCTTCTGAACCCTCTCCAGCTCCTTCTCCACCTTCTCGTATTCTTCGGCATCCTCACCAAGCTCCTCCACCTTTTTCAGCGCCTTTTCAGCCTTTTTCTTTCTCTCCTCAGCCTTCCTTAATTGTTTTTTAAGTCCTTCTATCTCCGTATCAATTTTATCCTTTTTATTGGTCTTTTCCCTTATTTTATCCTTTAAATCATCCAATTTTTCCTTCTCCTCCTCCAAATCCTTAAAAATATCGTGTAAAGAATCTATTTCTTCTTTCAAATTTTTTATTTTCTTCCCCTTTTCCTTAAGCTGCTCGCTCTTTTCCGGAAGTTTCCGAACCACTCCCTCCAACTCCCTTATATCCTCCCTCAACTCCTGGAGGTTTTCCTCAAAGTAGTTCTTTACGTGGACGAAATCCCTCTCCGCCTCCCTGTAGTAGCTGATACCCAGAATTTCATCGAAGTAATCCTTCCTCTGCTGCTGACTTTTCATGAAGGGGTCTATTATCTCACCCTGCAGGACGGTAACTATGTGAGAAAAATAAGTCTCCAAGTCCCCCCTATACGAATCCTTGATGCTTAGCGCGTCACGAACCTCGTTCAGAACTCCCCGCTTCCCCGGGTCCTTATCCCTAACCTTTCCGTCCCTGTAAATCTCCCAATCCTGACTGGAGCTCGAAATTTTGTTGATCACCTCGTATTCCTCCCCCCTCCCATTTTCGAACACGACCCGGATCCGACCGCTCTCACTGCCCTTCCGCAGCAACATATCGCGGACGTTCGGAGAGTACTCCCGGCCGTTCGGAAGCTCGACGGATTCGCCGCGTCGATATTCAGGATCGTATCCGAACACGGTGTGGCCCAGGCTCTCGATAATGGTGGTCTTCCCGGAACCGGTCTCCCCGGTCGCGCTGATCGTGCCGTTTTCAAAATGGACCTCCTCGTCCTCAAAAGTGCGTATATTTTTCAGCCCTACCGTCTTCAGCCTCACAGATTGTCCCTCCTCCAATTCGCTATGTCCTCGGCCAGTGGCTTGGCGCTCTCCGAGTTCGAGGGCGACCTGTCGAGGGTCATGTCAAGCATCGACGCCGTAAAATCGGCGACCGATTCGGGATCCTCGAAATCCCCCCTGAACTGGTCTATCAAGATATCCCTCTCTATCTCGTGGCTTTCCATCCCCTTCCAGTCGGATTTGCTCTCCTCCGAATAAGTATCATCGAAAATTTTGAGAACCAGAGGATCGTTCCCTATCAACTCCTCCAATTCCCAGCGTTTGAACTCCGACTCCAACTTTCCGAACACCCTCACACGTACCAGGGCGTCCGTCAAATCCTGATCCTTTAATTTGTCGCTCAACTCGTCCTTTACACGCCCCCAGTCGTCCCCCGCCTCGACATCGTAACTGTGCATAGGTCTGGTGTCCAACTGAACCTCCTCGAATTCGACTCTACCGTCGCGAACGTTCACGTGAAAGAAAATTTTCGGTCTATTTTTTCGTTCGAACTTCTCCCTCTCCACGCTCCCAGGGTTGAACGCCCAATCGTCCAACTTGAATGAATCGTGATAGTGACCCAATGCCAGATAGACGGTTCTTTCCCTCAACTCCTCCAGCCTTTCAGGAGTAATGTGCGACGCCATCCCCTCTATGTACCCCTCGACCCCTGCGTGGAGCATCGCTATATTCCTCCCATCCTCGGGCAGTTGTTCCACGTAATCCCCGATCCAGTTTTTCAGATACATGCCGGGATATCCGAGCCCGACGACGTTGTAACCCCCTACTTTGAAGATCGATTTCGAGATATCCTTACCCGATGGGGTCAAGAACTTACAGTAACCCAGCCTTTCCAGAACGTCCATCGTGGTGTTTTTCTGCCTCCCTCTCCTCCGATCGTGGTTCCCCTCGGTCACCAGGAAGGGGATGTCGTTTTCCTTCAAAGAGGACAATATTTGGAAAGCCTGGACGAGCGCGTCCTGGTCAATCTTGTTGGAGTTAAAGAGATCTCCGGAATGGATGACCATGTCGACATCGTTCCGAACCGCATAGTCGATTGCCTGCTTAGTTGCGTTCCCCCAATCCCTAAACCTCTCGTCGAGTCCGTATTGTCTATACCCGAGATGCGTATCGGCCAGATGGACGAACTCAATTTCGGACATTTTCCCACTTAAATCTCGATCTCTTCATTCAAAAAACAACATACGGTAAACTCGATAGATATCGGAAAAATCGAGTATCCTCCGATGATCAAATCTACCTTCCCCCTGCACAGGTGAAAATTTTTCGGATTTTCGTATTTCAACTGACATGTCAATCGATCTCCCCGGCATCACCACACCTCGTGTCATTACCCCTTATCTATAGACGCTTTCGGGGAGGGGTCGTTGAAACTAAACGCCAACTCATCACCCACGTAAAAAGAGCGGGAAGAGGACCTCCCGGCACGAAAAGTTAAAGATTGGAGATTAACAAATTGAGACTAAAGTTAAACGAGTAGAAACTTAGTTATTGGGGTGAACTGGAAAAATGTCGCACATAGAAACAAACGAGAACAAGAGACACATAGAAGCAGTCGTATTCGATATGGATAACACCTTTTTCGACTTTGTAGAAGCCAAACTAAACGCATGCAATAAAGTAACCGACTTTATAGGAAAGAAAAACGGCGAAAAACTTTTCGAGTATTTCCTGAGAGACGAAGTCGGTTTCGAAGACGTAAAATCCATCGAAGATTACCTCAAAGACGAGGGAAAATACGAACGGGACGTCTATGAAAAGTGCTGTAAAATTTACGAAGGCACGAAACTCGAGAGCCTCCAACTCTACGAAGGGGTTGAGGAAACTCTCAGGGATTTGAAGAGCCACGGACTGAAACTGGCAGTAGTTACCAATGCAGGACGTGAAAATCTCTCATTAAGACTCGATAAGACGGGTTTATCCCCATTTTTTGAAACTACGGTATCGAGAGACTGTACAGGGAAGGCGAAACCCGAACCCGAACCAATACTGTCGGCCCTCGAAAACATCGAAGTCGAGCCGGAGAAGGCGTTGATGGTCGGGGACAGCATTCAGAGGGATATCTTCCCGGCAAAGAAACTGGGGATGATGACGGCCTACGCCGAATACGGGGATCGAAACACAGAAGAGTACAACTGTATCGAACCCGATCTGATATTAAAAGACATCAGAGATCTATCGAGGATTTTCAATTTCGAGTAAATTTTCATCAATTTTATCGAGGGAATACCCCCTAAGTAGAACGTTTGTCATAAACTTAGAATCGCTTTTTCGTTATGAAAAAAATTGGAAAGAAAGTTGTTCAATTCGTGAATAGAGACAATTGGTACTTTTTTATACATTCTCATCGGAGCGTTGCAACTCAAGACCACTAGAGGATACTTATCCCCCTCCTTTGGAATTTTCCGAACTCTTTCAATTTGATCCTCGACGGCCTTTTTCAAGCCATATTTTATCCTGCGTTTATTATCCCACTTCTTACAATCGGTTAAAATCCAGTGCCCTCGTTCGGCTATGACATCGTACTGCCGCTTGAATTCTTCAAAGGTGACCACCTTCCCCACCTCAACTTCGTAGTCGTGAAACTCGAATATCTTTCCGACGATCTCCTCAAACCTCCGCCAGTCCGCCCTCTCCAATACCTCCCTAAGCTGTTCGTAACTCCCGACCTCTTCCAACTTTACGCCTTCTTCTCCCACTGACGACAACTCCATCGGATTATTCACTTCACCCCTAATCTATCTTGTAGTCAGTTTCCTAACTTCGAAGTAAGGATTGGAAAGGACCAAAAAAGGTACGCCTAAAATCATTTGAAGAACAGTAAACAAGGATAATTTTTCCATGTTTTCGCCTTTCGGACATAATGATCCGGTCTTGAAAAGGAAAGGATCGGAAAGCGAAAGAAAGTTAGCCGTAAGAAAGAACGATAATTATTATCTATCAGCCCGTCTTTTTGATATATGGGAGGGGTTGAATTGATGGAAATGATAAAGAAGGTTCTAGTCCCGATCGACTCGATCAAACATGACAATACCCTCCTCGCAGTGGAGGAAGCGATCAATTTCGCAGACGGGTGCAAGGTTGAGGGAGGAGTCGAGCTAATTTTCTTGCACATCCTACCCCAGAGTTCAAAAATGTCTACCGACGAGAAAAAAATAATAGAGGATCTGGATCGGAAGGAGATCGAAATAGAGTTCGAAAAGATCGAAGAGATATGCAAAGAAAAAGGTCTTACCAATTTTAGAACTTTAGCCGCGAAGGGAAAACCGCCCGAACAGATCGTAAAAATGGCTCAAAGGGAAGGAGTAGATATGATCGTGATGGGTTCCGGTAGGTTACACGATAGAAGTACCAAAGGCAGAATACAAAAGTTCGTTTACGGAAGCGTCACCGAAAGGGTGATCCATAAAGCTCCCTGCTCAGTCCTGGTAGCAAGACCTTGATTTATACGATGCGAAAGGTCAAATAGATTACTTTACACAATTTCGGCCTTTCAGCTACATCTTCGTATTTCTTTATTAGTTAGTTGGACTCTAGGATCCCGGAACATTTCGATTTAATAGAAACCGTCCGGCATTTTTGACCTTTGTATCTTCTCCGAACTCTCCTAGGTCTCTTCAAATTATCCGAAAAACAACACCCAGTTTTCTTAACGCCGTTAACTTTTTAAATTAGGTTAGCCTAAAAGCGAACGGTTGAAATAATGGAAAGTGCGAAAGGGAATAAATTGAACTTGGCAGCGATAGTTATCGCAGTATCCCTTTTAGGAGCCGGACTGTTTATTTCGGCCGAGATGTCGGGTCAAAATTCACAGGACTTAGAAATAGCTATGATGCCACAGGAGGATCCTACGCAAATAATGGACGAAGCTCAACCTTTCGCAGAGTATCTAGAAGAAAAGCTGGGAAAAAATGTAAACGTAGAAGTTCCGATGAACTACGCCGCAACTACCGAATCGATTTTAAGAAACCACTCCCAGATAGCCTTCCTCAGCGGATGGCCGGCACAGATAGCGATCGAAGACGGTCGAAAGGAAAACATAGATATAGTGCCGATAGCTGCCGAAGAAAGGCCAGAAATCGTGGAGATGGACCCATCGAATCCCGTAAAAGGCGAAAAGATCCCTAACTATTATTCACATATCTATGCGAGAGAAGACGGCGCTATAGAAAGCCTCGAGGATCTGGAAGGAAAGGAGATTGCCTTCACTTCGCAAACTTCGACGAGCGGATACTTAATGCCCGTTGCAATGCTGGTTCAGCACGACCTGATCCGGGACGCGGACGAAGTCGAGGAATTCTTTTCCGAGGCAATCTTTGCAGGAGGTTACGAGCAGGCTTTGTCGGCCCTGGCACGGGGAGATGTCGACGCCGCGGCCTCTTCGGACTACGCATTTTACAGATTTCTCGATGAAGACGAGAGAGGGAAAACTAGAACCGTCCATCGGAGAAAGACCACCACCCACATGATGGTCGCGAGGGGAGATCTCTCCGACTCGACCTTGGAGATTATCCGGGAAGCCGTTACGGACGAGAAAGGTCAGGAACTGTTGGAGAAAATATACGGAGCCGAAAGCTATACGCTGATCGGCGACAATCACCTGGAGCCCATTAGAACCGCCCTGAAAATGACGGAGATCCAGAGATAAATTCGGAAGGAGATCGGGAATATGACCAACATAACCTTCGATAATTTTTCCGTAAAACTGAACGGAAAAAGGATAATCGAGGATTTTAATCTCGAAGTACATTCCGGCGAGTTTATAGTACTTCTGGGATCAAGCGGATCCGGCAAAACTACCATTCTGAGAAGCATAAACGGTTTTATTGAACCTTCCGAGGGTTATGTCAAGGTCGATGATAGAAAAATAAGCGAACTTGGTAAAGAAGATCTCAGAAAAATGCGGAGAAAGATAGGAGTGATATACCAAGACTTCAACCTAATAAGTCGATTGAATGTAATTAAAAATGTTTTATGTGGTAGGCTTGGATATTTGGACTCTCTAGAATCTTCGATCGGAAAATTTCCTGAAAAAGATATCGAATTATCTAAAAAATGCCTGAAAAGAGTCCACATGTCGGATAAATCTGATCAAAAAGTTAATTGCCTGAGCGAAGGAGAAAAGCAGCGAGTTGCAATAGCTAGAGCGCTTGCTCAAAGACCAAAAGTTCTTCTGGCCGACGAGCCTTCAGCAAACCTTGACCACGATCTAGCCCACGATATAATGGACCTTCTGATCTCCCTTTGGAGGGAGGAAAAAGAAACCATGATTTTAAGCACTCACGATTTAGGACTCGTAAAAGAATTTTGCGAAGACAAGCGAATCGTAGGGATAAAATCCGGAAGAAAAATCTACGACAGTCCAATAGAGGAATTCTCCCCCTCCATTGCCGCAAAAATATACGGCGGAGACTATGAATTCTAAGTTAAAAATATCGAAAAAGGTCTTCACACTATTACTGATAATAGCGGCACTGATATGGGCGTCCGGAGGGATAGAGTTAAGCATTACGAGATTGATCAGAGGCATCCCGGAATTTTTCGAATTTATTATGGACATGTTTCCACCAAATCTTGAACAAGAATTCCTATTGAATTCGCTCGGAGCGCTTAGAGAGACCATTCAGATCGCAATTCTCGGGACTTCCATCGGATTCGCAATAGTTATGCCGCTCAGCCTTTCCGCCAGTAAAAATATCGGACCCAAATACGGGCGGGAGATTTCCCGCGGATTTTTAAACGTAATTCGATCTATCCCCTCGATCCTGTGGGCTCTGATGTTCGTCGTGGCGGTGGGGCTGGGACCATTTTCAGGTGTTTTGGCCGTTTCGGCCTATTCGATAGGATTCCTAGGTAAATTACTCTACGAAGGATTCGAAGACATCGATATGAAACAGTTAAACGCCATAAAATCGGCCGGTGCCACGAAGTTACAGACAGTTCGTTACGGAGTAATCCCTCAAGCTACGCCTATGATAATTTCACACACACTATACATGTTCGAATATAATGTCAGAGCATCGGCAATAGTTGGAATAGTAGGTGCAGGAGGTATAGGGCGAGAACTGGAAACCTATCTGCAGTTAAGACTCTATTCAAACGTAGGAACACTTCTTCTACTCCTTATAATTTCCGTGCTGATAATCGACTTCGCGAGCGCCCAAATAAGGACCAGATATCTCCAAAACGGCAATCAATAAAAGCTTCCAATACAAATCAACAGCATATATACCCGATTTTGAGAAGGACCGGCGGCAAATTCTATGGACCGCCATCCCTTTTCTCATAAAAAGAATACAACAGATGGATTAATATAGAAAAAAGTTAATCTAAAAGGTGGTTGTTGTTCCCATGAGATCCATGAAATGTCCCGACTGCAGTTCGAACAACTGCACCTGTATAGCAAGAATGTATCCGATCTTTATGTTCGAATGTGAATGTGGACGAGT
>Ga0207421_10005635_pt1 | contig 13965 bp, 16 predicted proteins | sample SodLakKL_010_SED_4_FD_187542 | JGI IMG/M metagenome (GOLD analysis project Ga0207421, IMG submission 187542) | Alkaline sediment microbial communities from Lake Tanatar, Kulunda Steppe, Russia - 8KL_010_SED (SPAdes) (version 2) | ecosystem: Environmental > Aquatic > Non-marine Saline and...
AAACGCTCATGAAAAAAGCAATATCGGGGCAGGGAAAGATGGCGAGGGCCTTGAAAAGCCCAGCCATTCCCTTTTCCCTCGAATATTGAGTGAATCAATGCATCGTCTATCACAAAACCTGAGAAACCGGCAAAAGCGAGTGCCCGTTATGCGGACTTTGCAGGAAGCTATATCAAGCCCGGCCTTCGTTCATCTCATCAAACCCAGAACACCGATGATGATCAGGTAAATGGCAATGACATAGTTCAAAAGCCTCGGCATCACAAGGATCAGGATTCCCGCCACAAGGGCAATGATGGATTGCATTTGATAGTCAAACGTCATTCAAGGCCTCCTTTCCCATGCCCGGCTACTCCCGGTGGCTTCCTGCTTTGCACGCAGGCTGGCAGCTCGATCCGTTTCTTCACTTTTTAGGTTCTTCTGTTCACTTGTTTCCAAACCTGGACTTCATGGACTCAATCTTCTCCTTCAGGGATTCCCACGAGGATTCGGCACCCAGCTTGAGATTTTCCCAGGTGGATTCACTGGCTTCCCGTATCTCGATGAGCTTGTTCTCCAGATTATTGCGTTTTTCACGCAAACTTTCTATTTCTTCATTATATTCAGCTTCTTTTTCCGATTTTACTTCTTTGGCCTTTGCCGACAGCTTGTCGATCTCTGCATTCAACTCTTCGATTTTTGCCTTCAATTTTTCAACATATGCATCTTTTTTCTCAGACATAGTGACTCCTTGGAATAAAAGGTTCGAGGTGATGAAATGGGATGACCCTCTCAAGGGCTCCCATTTCCGGCTGACATCAAATTTTTGCATCAGACAGTTTTGGTCATGATTGTTTTCTTGGTGGATTGGCTGCGTGGTCCATGATTTCCCAGTCAAATGCTTTCCAAAGCACATGACCTGCCCGCAATACTTGTCTGAAAGCTGCAGACCCGCCTGTCCTCCCCGGTCAATCCATCAGATTTGCCATGGAGAAGACCGGCTAATATCTCCTGACGGGGGCAGGGGTCGGCTGGAGCTCAAACTCAGGGGCGGCTTCAATAGCCTCCCTCGTTACCTCGGGCAAAACCACAAAAAAGTCATCGGCATCTTCCATGTCCACAAATTCCACAGCTTGCATGCTCACAGCGACCGCCCGGGTAGCGATCCCCAGAAAACCACCCACATCGACGATCACAGCAGAAACCTGACCTTCACGCGTGAGGACACAATCGGAGATATCCCCGACACTTTCCCACCCGTCAGGAAGAGCGGCCGCGCTCTCGGGCACTCTTTCATTTTCAGTGACATAAAGGGGCTTGTCCATTAGACTCGATGCCAGAAAGTCTCCTCTTTCTTTGTAGGAATAGAACTTGGAATCTTTGTTCTCCTGGTCGTTCTTTTCCGCGAACACAGGGGCCACCACCAGCATTCCCATGACCAAACCCAACAACAATCGTTTCATCCCTCTTTCTCCTTGTACAAGTCCATGTGAACGATGCACACCCAAGCTTGCTCATTTCTCGTGCGACGGAGCAAAACGGGTGCAGCCTCAATGACACCAGGGGGCTTTTGTAAATTTTTAAAAGAACGTCTTTTGCTGTTTATCTGCGCGACCGCATGCTGGAATTGTCACCTGAGTAAAGTGAAAATGAGTGATGAAACGGCTATCGAAGATAGTTTGAGGAATTTCAAAAAACCATGAGCAATGTGGTGACAATAATTACCGGATGAAACATTGTCAAGAAGGCGCTCAAAACAACGAAGCCGGGGGAGCGGGAGTGGAAGTTTGTGCTCCCGGCACCGAAAGAACCAGGCAGGAACTGACTGATTTCAGGATTCTTCCAATACGGAAGCACGGTCGCTGCCATGCGCCCGGTTCTGGTTCACCGAACCAGGCCAAGAATACCGATCAGGATGAGATAGATGGCAATGATGTAATTCAAAAGCCTTGGCATCAGAAGGATCAAAATGCCCGCCACGAGGGCGATGAGAGGTTGCATCGCAATGTGAAATGTCATACCGAGCCTCCTTTTGTCAGATTCGCGTTTTCATGAAGCCATCATAAGGGTCCATGGACCTGGCAAGCAGATGAACGCGTTTCAGCGTTTGCTGAAGAGCTCGCTTCAAGAGCCTGGAGAACATGAAGGAGCATTTTGCCCTGTTCCATTGTGTCAGTTGTAAATGATCGATCCTCTGCGGATCTGCTCTTTCCGGGTCTCATATTCCTCCTGAGTGATGAGACCTTCCTCGTATTCCTGCTCCAGTCTGTCCATCTGCTGCTTGGCCCGCAGTTCGTAGGCGGCTCCCGTGCCCACCACGCCTGCGCCCGCGCCACCCAGAAACCTTGGACCGCAGCCCAGTTGCGTGAACGCAAACCCAGCCACAAAGGCAATGACCAATAACATGCGGATAACTTTTTTCATCACTCACTCCTTTTCCTTTGCTTGTTGGTTTTAAAATCCCCACCATATCCATGGGACACTCTGCGGGACACTCTGCGGGCCCTTATTGACCGGGTTCGTTCCCCGTTGCCAAATCAGGGGGGAGTTCCCTGTGGTCGATTTTCTCACCCTCCCCACCTGGAAACCCCGCGAATCCGAAAACGGAAAAGGCGCTGCGCTTGAAGGTCAAATGAAAGAAAAATGAAGAGCCAGAATCAATTGTCCGTGCACAGAATCTTTTTGACAAACACCATTGGAGACGGGCATTCCTGCAGGCACCGCAAACCCCATGGCCTGCTCGAAGCTCATGTCCACCGGTTCCAAATTCTTACGGGGAACCATCACCATATGGCCACCCACCCGGCCTGCCCGGTCACTCCATCGAAATCAAAGCTGCCATAAAAAAAGACCGCCCATTACCTCCTGAGGGGAAAAAGCGCCGACTGGAGCTCCAATTCAGGGGCGGCTTCAAGAGCGTCCCTCGCCATCCCGGGAAAAACCACAAAAAAATCGTGAGGATATTCCCTTTCCGGCAATCCCACCATGTCCGGCAATTCCACCATGCCCACGAATTCCACAGCTTGCATGCTCACAGCGACCGTCCGGCTACCGATTCCCAGAAAACCGCCCACGTCCACCAGCACAGCAGTGACCTTTCCGTCCCGCGTGACGATACAATCGGAAATGTCCCCAACATTTTCCCAGTCGTCAGGAAGCTCGGCCGGACTCTCTGGAACCCTCTCGGGCACTCTTTCCTTTTCAGTGACATAAAGGGGCTTGCCCACTAAATCCGATGCGAGAAAGTTTCCCCTCTCCTTGGACTGCAAGAACTTGAGACCTTTGTTCTCCTCGCCATTCTTTTCCGCAAACACAGGAGCCACCACAAGCACTCCCAACACCAAAGACAGCAGCAGTCGTTTCATCACTCCCTCTCCTTGTATGAGGTTATTGTCAGGGATACGCCACAACACAGCACATGAATCCTCATGCCATGGAGCAAAGGGGGTACAGTCGCAGTGGCGCCAATAGCCGGTTTTTTGCAAACCACCATCTCCTGGTGGTTATCCACTTGATCTCATACGGGAACTGTCGAAAGGAAAAAGGAAAAAATCTGAGAAACTCAATAAAACATCAGCAGTGCATTATCCCGCTTGGCAGAGAGAACATTGTCAGAAAAACGCACAAGATGAGGAAGCCAAGGGAAGAAATCACCTTTTGCGCCCAAAAACAACGAGAAGCAATCCTGCCACCGCAGCGGCACCGCCAGCGACAAAGTACCTGATGGTTTCATCGGTGTATCGGCCAGTCAAGGTTTCGTGCGCCTCTTCCACAATGGAGTCGGTGGCCTGCCAGCCAAAAAATAGCAGAACAATGCCCGCAAACAGCAGCACGATGCCCAATATGCGTATGGGTGCCATGATGATACTCCTGTTCCCTGGTTACTCACCGGATCGCATGCTGGGAATCCGGATGGAAATGGAAGAAAAAAATGGATGAGCGATAAACTTCAAGGACTTAAAAAAGCGCTTGTTTATAATTGAAAACTAATTCCCAGGGAAAATATTGTCAAGAAGGCGGCCAAAGACAAGAAGGGGGGAGCGGGAATGAAAAATTGTGCTCCCGCACGAAAAGCACGGCCTTGGACATAAAGGCTTCATCCGCCAGTCATCGAACACACCTCACTGACACCAGCGCTACGAAGGAATCATCTTCTGCGCCTAAAAAAAACAAGAGGCGGTGCTGCTGCCACAGCAGCACCGCCTCCGGCAAAGTAAATGGTCTCAGCAGAACATCAGAAGAACATGGAGTGAAGAGCAGAGGGTTGAATGAAAGAAAGAGGAGCCGGAATCAGTTGTCCGGGGACAGGGGCTTTTTGTTGAATACCTTGGAGGCGGACATTCCCGCAGTCACCGCAAACCGCATGGCCTGATCGAAGCTCATGTCCACCGGTTCCAGGTTTTCACGGGGCACCATCACGGTGTAGCCACCCACCTGGTAGCTCATGGGCAGGTAAACCGCCACTTCATCGGGTCCAGCGATACCGGCGGGCAATGACTCGAAATCCTCCCGCGTGATCATACCCACCAGGCGTGTCCGCACATCTCCCAGGTAAAAGGTGATCATGACCACCTGTTTGCCCCTGCTGGCAGTGCTGCTGGTGAAAAAGTGCATGAGGTCCTGGACGGCACCGTACATGATTTTCACCAGGGGGATGCGGTGCATTATGGATTCACCCCAGTCAAAGAGCTTGCGCACCACCCAGGCGTTGAGCATCACGCCCACCATGAAAATCCCCACCACACCGAAAATGATACCCAGGCCGGGGAAGTAGAAGGGAAGGATCCTGTCCAGAATCCCGCCCAGAACGGCCTCGGCCAGGCCAGCCAGCCAGTAGATCAGGTAGAGGGTCACCACAATGGGCAAAACGGCGGCCAATCCCTTGAAAAAGGTAGCACCCAAACTGCGCACATTGGTTTCGGTCATGGCAGGAATCCTCGCAGGGCTGAAATGAATGGTTATGATCGAACATGGGAACCATGGCTCATCGCTCAAAAAGGAAAATAACAGAGTCTTGAGAGAGGGTCAAAAGCTATTGCGCCCGACGTTCCTCTGAGGAGTCCCCGAAAAGGGGCTTTTCACGGTTCCAAAAAAGGTTTTGCACTCAGGGATTGACAGGTTGTGTGAAAAAAGTTACAAAACGGTCATCAAGTGATGAGCGGGTTTCAAAAGTTTATGGGAACAGCCCAAGGGCTTTTTCGTTCCCTTTTTGCAGAACCCAATAAAATTCAGCTTTATTGACAACTTAAGCTCAGTCAGGTGAAAAAGTTTCGTATTCGACTCAATCTTCCTAAATTTTCCAAATCCTAACCAAACAGGATGGTGCCAAATGACAACACGTGTTCGATTTATCCATGCTCTTCTCGTCGTCATGCTGCTGGCTCTCACCGTCATGGGCCGCATGTCCATCGATCCGCCCCGTGCGGAAGCACAGCAACCGGCCGTCATGGAAACCCAGTCACCCACCTCGAATTCGCCCTCTGAAAACTTTGCGCCCTAGTGAGAATGGAGCATGATGGAGTCAAAAGCCGTCATGCTCCACCCTGAAATGAACCTTTTCCCTCCTCCAGCTGATTTTTTCACAGGTCGTCAGGGGACAGGGGCCCGTCCCATACTCGATGACCATCCTCCCACAGTTTGCCCTCGACCTGAACCATCAACCGGTCCACAGTGCGGAACTGGGCGGCAGTCCTCACAAAAGCCTGCGTGAAAACGGTTCCCTGCAAGGACCCCCCACCCCAGCCCTCTCCGAACATCTTCCGGGAAACATGAACCGTTGCCACACCATCAGCAATTTGCACCTCCATGATTTCCAGGGACTCATGAACCACCGGCAACACCGTCTCATCGCCGGCCGCGGGTCCCTGGATCAAAGCCTCCAAAGCTTCCCGTAAAAGTTTTTCGGGTTCCTCAAAGAGCTTCACCTGGCGCTGGACCGGAATCACGTAGCCGAAAGGGCCGGCCCGGCCCGTGCGCACCGCCTCCGGGGATGCGAAGTAAAGCTCCACGTCCACAAATTCCTCCGGTTTTCTCCTGAAGAGGGCCACCAGTTTTTGGTCCTTTTCGATCACAAATTCATAGGACTCTTGGGAACTGACCCTTTGCCCCTCTTTTTCCCATCCCTCAAAAACGTAGCCCTCAGAGGGCTCGGCCACCACCGTCACCGTGCTTCCATGCCTGTAGGTTCCGGCCCCTTGCACACCGCCACCCTCTTGAGGCCTGACCTCCAGGCTGATCTGGTGCTGCACGGCACACCCCACTCCCAACACGCCCCCGAAAAACAGGAGCAACATCAAATTTTTCCAGCTCATAGAGGAGCACCCTTTCAGAGAATTGTTTGCCAAAAGATGAAAACGCAAGGTCTTTCCAGGCCCGCACACCCCCTGCCACAAATTTTCGGCTTCAAGTTTTTTTTGAGAATGCCGATCATTGGCATGAGCCAAAACCATGCAGACGCCCTCTCCCGCAGATCGGCACCTGCGGGAGAGGGCACACTTTCACTCACATGATGCAAACGTTTCCGCGACACCGGGCCCAGGAAACCCATGAAGGGGTAAACTTCATTCAAAAGCCTTTTTTCATGGAGGAATTTGCCTCGAAGGTTCGGGAATCCCTGGAGAACCCCCCACGCCATGCCTTGAAAAGGACAGCCTGACAGCTTTTATCTGTCAGTCGGCTCAACGTCATCTGCTATAGGCAAAATTCACCCTCCTGCTAAAATTCCCCCCAGATATCCCGCCAGTGCGAAGGAGCCCCACACTTTCGGGGTTTCTTTCCTTCGCCAATTCACCGCTGTCGGTTCAGGCCTCTCAAGATAGTTCATTTTTGCCTGGCAGCTCCAGGGAGAATCTGGCGGAGTCCATAGAGAAACCAAATAAAAAGCATCCGCAAAACCTGACAAACCCATAAATTCCAGAGAGGGAAAAACGTGAATGGCCACATGTCCCGAACCGAAGAGTGTGTGAGGATTTATCCCTCCAAAGGGATCGAATCCCTTGCCGGGTCCAACGGAAGGCTTCAGGCGGAAATCGCCATGCGAAAACAGCTCGAAACACGACAGAGACTCCATGACGCACGCCTGGAGGCTCTCCACAAACTCATCCACATGACCGACGAGTCTGAACAGGAAATCGCCCGATTCACCCTCGAGCAGCAATTGCAGCTCACGGAAAGCGCAATGGGATGGATGGGTTTCATGGATGAAAACGAGACCATGAGGTCCCTTTTTGCCTCGTCCCAATGCCTCATGGAGGATGAAACCAGAAAGGCGAAGCCTCTCATTTTCAAGCTGGATCCTTCCGGGCTCTTGGAAAACGCCCAAAGCTGCCGGGAACCCCTCATCATCAACGACTACTCCAACAGCCAGGGCTGCGAAACGGGCCTTCCCGAGGGACACCTGTTTTTTCAGCGCCTCATGGTGGTTCCCCTTGTGAACGGCAGTTCCATCGTCGCCCTGGCCGTGGTGGCCAACAAAAAAGAGGACTATGACGATTCCGATGTGAAGCTGGTGCGCCTGCTCCTGGATGGGGCGTGGAAGCTCATTCATCGCAAGAGACTGGAAAGGGAACGGAGGGAATCGGAGCGTTTCATGGCCATGGGGAGCACCCTCTCCGCCCTTGCCCACGACATGAAAGTCCCCCTGGTGGCCATGGGAGGGTTCACGCGCAGAGCCATGAAAAACCTGACACCCGAAAGCCAGGACCACAGAAGCCTGAGCATTGTTTTTTCTGAAGTGAAGCGCCTTGAACGAATGGTCAGAAACATCCTCGATTTTTCCAAACCCATCAGGCTGGAACTGGAAACGGTGGATGTGGAGCCCCTCATCAGGGAAAGCCTCGCCCTCCTCGAACCCATCATCGGTGAAAACCGGGTGAGCGTGGAAAACCGCTGCCCACAAGACCTTCCCCCCCTTTGCTTGGACGCTCAGCGAGTGAAGCAGGCTCTCCTCGGTCTGCTGGTCAACGCCATTCAGGCCGCCCCGCCGGACAGCCGTGTGACGGTGAACGCTTGTGCAAGGGGAAAAAAGCTTTTCATCGAAGTGACGGACCAGGGAAAGGGCATTGCAGAGGGAATGGAGGATAAAATCTTCAAGCCTTTTTTCACGACCAAAAAAGACGGGAACGGCCTTGGACTCCCCATTGCCTGGAAAATCATCGAGGCTCATGGAGGACAGCTCAAAGCCATGAAGAATCCTCTTGAAGGGGCAACCTTCAGAATCGAACTGCCCTTGGGGGAATGAGGCACAAGAACCCCGGGATTCCTTCTGAGACAGTCAAGGGAGTTGATGATTACCTGGTTTATTTTGGCACATACAGGAGGTGAATACTGGTTTCTGAGTCATGAATGAAACACATTCCTGCCCTGAAGCCCCAGGACGATGGGCCATGAAATGAAAGGAGGACCAGCATGCCGTATACGTTGAAACCCGGAGATGCCCTCATCGTGGTCGATGTTCAGAAAGATTACTGCCCGGGAGGCACCTTGCCAGTGAAGGATGCGGAAGCGATCATCTCCGTCATCAATGGCTGGATTGCAGAGGCCATTGCCAGAAAAGTGCCCGTATACGCATCGCGCGACTGGCACCCCCGAGGCCACATCAGCTTCCTGGAACGGGGAGGCCCCTGGCCCCCGCACTGTCTTCAGGGCAGTGACGGCGCCCGCTTTCATCCTGAACTCCTGCTTTTCCAGTGGGTCAACATCGTGACAAAAGGAATGCATCCCCACCGGGAACAAAACTCCGTCTTCGACGGGACCGCACTTGCGGCCCAGCTGCGCCGGAAGGGCATCGAACGCCTCTGGATCGGAGGGCTCTCCAAGGGGCTGTGCGTCTGTGCAACGGCCCTCGATGCCTGCAGGGAAGGGTTTGAGGTCATCCTGATCGCTGACGCCACACGGCCTGCCCCTCAATGGAACATCGAAAGCATCCCCTTTGAAAACTGTGAGACCTGGATGGAACAGCACACCACGTGAGGTTTTTTTGCACCCGAAAAGTTCCCCGGGACTCGGGAGAGGGGCATGCCGAAGGAAGATGGATGCGCCCTCTTTCACCCCCTGCGCAAAATATTTCAGCCCGCCCCGCAAGAAAAGCCACCCCTGATCACGCCAGGAAGAAAACCCGAAGGGGACAGGCTCCCAGACGTTGCATCAAGCAGGAGCCTTCCGCAACAGTTCCTTCTTTCCCATGCTGCTTTCTTCTGTGATCAGGAGACCAGCGCCCGCCGCAGGTAGACGAGCCCCAGTTCCAGAAGGGAAAGATCGTCATGGTGCACACGGCGGCGCAGATATTCCTCTGTGTTCAACGCGTCCAAAAGGTTGGTGGAAGCGACAAAGTCCCTGAAGACATCGAGATTGTACAGGGCAACGACCACCTTATGAAGTGCCCGTTCATCCAGGGGCCGCCCAAGAGACGTCTTCACTCTCAGGACAAAATCCACCATGCGATCGTTCAGGGTGAGATACATTCCCAGTTCCTGGTCAGCCACCCACTCATGGACGGTTCTCACAGGATCTTCCCGGGTCCCCAGACAAGCCGGTGCGTCCAGGAGATAGTAGAACTCCTTTCGAACCTCACCGCCCGTTCTGGCGGAAACGGCCCTGGCCAGGGGATAGAGCCGGCAGGACGTGGGACGGTCTGCATAAACGGTGCACCCTCGAACACTCACAAAAGGGCAGGTTCTTCCCGGGTCATCTTCCATCCTGATGGCAACAACGGGAAAACCCGTCCCGGGATCGACGTTGTAAAGGGTGTGCCGGGACAGGAAGTCGTCCGAATGCATGCCAAGGGCGTTTTTCAGCCGCAGAACATCATAGGGGGTCAGTGGCAGATGCTTGTTGGCACAGCAGCTATTGAAACAGGAGAGGCCCCCATGGCATGAGAACCGGAAACGATCGAAGGAACTCAGTCTTCGAATGTTGGAAGGTGTGGAATCTATGAACATTATTGTGTTCTTCCTCCTGATATCCTTGCACTGGGCTGCAGGCCCCTTGCCGGCCGCCAGACTATCACAAAAACAACTGTGTACGGAATTCATGAAAAATCCGGGGAGGCTTTTTTTAAGGTGGAGCGGCATGCACACGGAGCCCTTCGTGCACAGCCTCCCCGAGTTCAAACAGCAAAGGGGCTACGGTTTCCCGTAACCCCTTGGTTTTTCTGGTGCCGAAGCGGGGACTCGAACCCCGACAGGCATACGCCCACTAGACCCTGAACCTAGCGCGTCTACCAGTTCCGCCACTTCGGCTCATAAAAAATATTGCAATCAGGTAAGGCGTAACGTATGCTAAAAATCTTTTGCTGTCAAGGTCATTTTTAGTTAAAGGGAGGTTCAAACAATTCTCATGGACGTGTTTGTGGGCGTCGACAACTTAACGAGATCCTTTAAAAATCCAGTCATCACCATCGGCAACTTTGACGGGGTTCACTATGGCCACCAGGTTCTTTTTCGCAAAGTCAAGGACTGGGCCCGGGAAGTGGAAGGGGAAGCCATGGTCATGACCTTCAATCCCCATCCCCTGGAAGTGCTCTTTCCCGGAAAAGGACCCGAGCGCATCACCACCCACGAGAGGAAGCTGGAACTCATCGGAGCCAACGGCATGGACGCCACGGTTGTCATTCCTTTCACACCTGAATTCGCCCGTATCTCCGCCAGGGATTTTGTGAAAACCATCCTGGTGGACAAGATCGGCGTCAGGGGCATCGTGGTGGGCCATGATTACCGTTTCGGCCGTGAACGGGAAGGGGACATCGCAAACCTTCAGGAGATGGGTGCAGAGTTCGGTTTCGAAGTGGCCACCCTTTCGGGCATCAAGATGGGGAACACCGTGGTGAGCAGCACGGCCATCCGCCAGCTCATCAAAGGAGGGGACATCGCCGAAGTCAACCGGCTTCTGGGAAGGGCCCACGACATCTCGGGAACGGTCATCACCGGGCGGCGCCGCGGCGGAAAAACGATCGGCTTTCCCACAGCCAACATACGCCCCGCGCCCCAGGCTCTTTTAAGGCCCGGAGTTTACGTGGTGCGGGTGGAAGTGAAGGGAAAGATTTACGGGGGAGCGGCCAACATGGGCTACAACCCCACTTTTGGAGACACCCCCCTGTCCCTGGAGGTCCACCTGCTCGACTTCCAGGAAGACCTTTACGGGGAACACATCACCGTTCGATTTCTGGAGCGCCTGAGAGATGAAAAAAGGTTCTCCGGCATCGATGAACTCATTGCACAAATAAGAATAGACGTGGAAAAAACCCGCCAAATTCTGGCAGAAAAAGCTGGCCAGCCCTACTGATCGGGGCCCTGCGTTTCCTGCTGGCCCTGTTCCCCGGAATCGCCCCCCGTTTCTCCCTCGCTGAAAACCTCCCGCTCTCTTTTCACCAGCATGGCGTCGATCTGGCTTTCCATGGCCTCGATGAGCGGCGTCAAAGACTCCGTTGAGAGGGCTGAAATGGCGATGCCCCCGTATTTTCTGAGGCAACGGTCCAACTCTTCGGGCTCCACCCGATCTTTTTTGTTCAAAACCAGGATGCGCGGCTTCTGGTGCAACTCGAGCTCGTCAAGAATGCGTTCCACCGACTCCATCTGCTCTTCAAATCTCCGATTGCTCACGTCCACCACGTGGAGCAGCAGGTCCGCATCGTCCAGCTCCTCCAGAGTGGCCGCGAAGGCATCCACCAGGTCTCTGGGCAGGTCCCGTATGAACCCCACCGTGTCCGAGATGATCACCTCGAAGTCCCGGGGAAAACGCAACCGCCTGCTGGTGGGGTCCAGCGTGGCGAAAAGCTTGTTTTCCACAAACACGCCACTCTGTGTGAGTGTGTTCAGCAGGGTTGATTTCCCCGCGTTGGTGTATCCCACGATGGAAATGATGGGCATTTCTTTGCGGACGCGGCGGGATCTTCTTTGAGCCCGGTTTTTCTTCACCTGCCTGAGCTCATTTTCCAGCTGGCTGATCCGATCGCGAATGCGCCGGCGATTGATTTCCAGCTTGGTTTCACCGGGACCGCGTGTGCCGATGCCCCCCGTCAGGCGGGACAAGGCATCGTCCTTCATCCCCAGACGGGGCAGAAGGTACTTGAGCTGGGCCATTTCCACCTGGATTTTACCTTCGCTGCTTCGTGCGCGCTGAGCGAAAATGTCCAGGATCAGCTGAGTGCGATCGATGACCCTCAGTTCCGTGTTGTCCGTGAGAGAGCGCACCTGGGAAGGGTTGAGTTCCTGGTCGAAAATGAGCAGGTCCACTCCGAGCTGAAGGGCTCTCAGAACGATCTCGCTCAGTTTTCCTTTTCCAATGAGATACTTGGGATTGATGACGCGGGGACGCTGAATGATGGTGTCCACGGCCGTGATGCCGCTGGTGTGAGCCAGTTCCACCAGTTCGTCCATGGAGGCCTCCGCCTCTTCCCGCCCGGCGTTGGTGACGCTCACCAGAATGGCGCGGTCTCCCCGGCTCGAAGCGGGCAGCGCCATTCGGCTCCGCTCCAGTTCATCCTCCAGAGACTGAATGAGTTCCTGAAAATCAAGCCGATCGGGATCGTGGCAGGGTATGAGAGGCAGAATGTGCCAGCCGTTGCCGACTTCATGGGCAGAAGGCATGAGATGGGCCACTTCCAGCTGGGTGGCACCGCCGTGCTGGTCCACTCGCACCGCGGCCACGCAGTCGAGGCGCAAAAACACCAGGTCCATGAGGTCGTCCTGAGTGAGGCCCTCTTCCTGAAGGTGGGTGTGGACGAGGCGAAGACCGCGCAGGCGCCACCTTCCACTGCGGCTTTTGGGCAGCTCGGGAATGAAGATGGCCCGAGGCCCTCCCACAATGATCATTTCCACAGAGCCATCCCGGCTCAGAAGAAGCCCCAGCTGGCGTCCGCACTCGAATGACAGGCGGGCCATGTCTCGTGCAAGGTCGGAAGAAACGACCTGGCGAAGATTCACTTTCCGTCGGCCAAGCTTTTCGATCCGCTGCCGAAGGCTGCCCTTCAGTCCCGAAATATTACCGTGAATTCTTGCGATGGAATGTGTCTCCTTTTAAATGAAAGATTTTCAGCCTTCACGAGCATGAAGGAACGCATCGGCTCCTCACTGTTTCCGCTCGTCCACCAGCCGCACGGCCTTCCCCTCGTTTTTGGGCAAACTGTGGGGTTCCACCAGTTCCACCTGGGGAGTGACCAGCAGTTCCCCCCGCAGGTCCCGGGCGATCTTTTTCTGGAGCGTCTGCAAACGACGCATGTCTTCCACAAAGACGCGGTCGGTGACTTCCACACGAACGATCATATCGTCGATGTTGTTTTCGTTGCGCAGAAGGATCTGGTAATTGTTGCCCACTTCGGGAATGTTCATGAGGACCTGTTCCACCTGCACGGGGAAAATGTTCACCCCCTTGATGATGAACATGTCGTCGGAGCGCCCCTGCATGCGGTCCAGGCGGCGGTGAACGCGCCCGCAGGGACATTCACCCGGAAGGATTCTTGTGAGGTCCTTGGTGCGGTACCGGAGAAGGGGCATGGCTTCCCGTGTGAGACTCGTGAGAACCATTTCTCCATAGGACCCCGGGGGCACGGGCTCCAGGGTCTGAGGGTCGATGATCTCCACCAGGTAGGAATCCTCCCACAGGTGCATGCCCTGCTGGCAGGGACATTCAAAGGCCACTCCGGGCCCGTTCATTTCCGAAAGGCCATAGCTGTTGTAGACGCGCATGCCGTAAAAGTCTTCGATGCGCCGCCTCACCTCTTCCGAGTAGGGTTCAGCCCCCACGAAACCGATGCGCAGGTTCAGCTCGCGCCGTGGGTCCACGCCCATTTCCATCATGATGGGCATGAGCAGCAGGGCGTAGCTGGGAATGATGTGGATGACGCTGGTGGAAAAATCCTGCATCAGCTGAATTTGACGCTTGCTGTTGCCCGCTCCCGCGGGAATGGTCAACAGCCCCAGCCTTTCGGCTCCATAGTGGAAACCGAGCCCTCCCGTGAAAAGTCCGTAACCCGTGAGATTTTGAAAGGTG
>Ga0207421_10005637_pt1 | contig 13963 bp, 10 predicted proteins | sample SodLakKL_010_SED_4_FD_187542 | JGI IMG/M metagenome (GOLD analysis project Ga0207421, IMG submission 187542) | Alkaline sediment microbial communities from Lake Tanatar, Kulunda Steppe, Russia - 8KL_010_SED (SPAdes) (version 2) | ecosystem: Environmental > Aquatic > Non-marine Saline and...
ACAATCACTATCTACAATCAACATTCAATATGGAAAAAAAAGAGAAGATGGAACAGACTACCCCTGACAGGGAACCTGCATCCGGTGGAATGAACAAGGGCATGGTTATTAATGTGGTTCTTTTTCTGGGCCTCGTTGTACTCTACGGACTTCATTTTATGGGAAGCCCGGTCGGGGAAGAACAGAATGCAGGGGAGATTCCTGTGGTTGAAAGAAAAATTGATGAGGCCACGCATGCCATTGCTTATGTGAATAATGAGATTCTGATGGAGCAGTATACCATGGCCATTGATATGCGGGCAGATTTTGAAACCGAGCAAAGACAGCTGGAAACTGATCTGGAAAGGCGTCAACGCACTTTTCAGAATGACGTGGAGCGCTTTCAGCAACAGATTCAGGCGGGGACTATTGACATGGAAGAAGCCCAGCTGATGGAGCAGGAATTGATGCAGCGTCAGCAGGACCTGATGCAGCTTAATGAAACATATATGGATCGCCTTGCCAGGAAGGAAAGGGAGTTGAATGAGGAATTGCTGGACAGGATCAGTGACTTTCTGGAGCGCTACAACCGGGATCAGGGGTATGACTTTATCCTGGGCTATTCGCGTGGAGGCGGAATTCTGTTTGCTGACCAGGCATACGATGTGACAGCAGAAGTTCTTGATCAGCTGAATTATGAATATGAACAAAACCAATAAACCCAATTGAACGATGATTAAAAAATTGACTGTTTTTTTGATGTTTGTCTGCCTGGCAGGTTTCTCCGGGCTTTTTGCCCAGGGGAATTATACCCTGGTAATCCACGGTGGGGCCGGAAATGTGGATCGTGAGCGGGTGCCTGAGGACCGGGAAGAGGCTTTTTATGCCAAATTGAATGAGGCCCTGGATGCCGGGGAGGCCATACTTGAAGCGGGTGGTTCCAGCCTTGAAGCAGTGGAAGCTGCAGTGCGGATCATGGAGGATTCTCCCAAATTTAATGCAGGGAAAGGAGCTGTTTTTACGCAAGAGGGTGGCAATGAGCTGGATGCTTCCATTATGTGCGGTCAGCAGATGACGGCAGGTGCCATTGCAGGAGTGACCAATATCCGAAACCCCATCAGCACTGCCCGTAAAGTGATGGATCTTTCCCCCCATGTGCTTTTGTCCGGTACCGGGGCGGAAACTTTCGCCATGGAGCACGGTGCAGAAACCGTGGATCCTTCTTACTTTTTTGATCAGTACCGTTACGACCAGTTGCAGGAACGGCTTCGCCAGATGGACGAAACCGGCTATATCGATTCTGCAGATATGATGGGTACAGTTGGTGCGGTTGCCCTTGATAAAAACGGAAACCTGGCAGCCGCTACCTCCACGGGCGGAATGACCGCAAAGCGCTACAACCGTGTGGGAGACAGCCCGATTATCGGTGCAGGGACCTATGCGGAGAACTCCAGTTGTGCCGTTTCCTCCACCGGGCATGGCGAATACTTCATTAAATATGCCGTGGCGTATGATGTGTCTGCACAGATGCGTTACAAAGGTGTTGAACTGGAGGAGGCCACCAACAGTATTATCCATGGAACTCTCCGGGAACTGGGTGTGAATGGCGGTCTGATTGCCGTTGATAAAGACGGCAACGTGAGTATGCCTTTCAATACGTCGGGAATGTTTCGTGGCTACACCCGTTCAGACGGTGAGCGCGTGGTGAAGATCTTTGGCGACGAGTAACACTGATCACTGATTTTTATATTGCAGTACCTCATCTGAGAAATATTCAAGTACCACGCCGGCTTCAGCGAACAATTGTTCCGATTCACTGCCGGCGTGGTATTTTTTTTCACAAACCACCCGTTTAATCCCGCAGTTGATTATGAGCATGGCGCAAACCCTGCAGGGAGTCATCCGGCAGTATAGGGTGGCACCCTCAATGCTGATGCCCAGTTTTGCCGCCTGGCAGATGGCATTTTGTTCAGCGTGGACTGTCCGCATGCAGTGGGTGGTTACGCGGCCATCCTCGTGCTGAAGTTTTTTCATTTGATGACCCGCATCATCGCAATGAGGGAGGCCTGTGGGAGATCCCACATAACCGGTGACAAGAATTTGCCGCCCTTTGGCAATGACGCATCCGCTTCGTCCCCGGTCACAAGTTGCTCGTTTGCTTACCGTATGGGCAATCTCCATGAAATATTCATCCCATGAAGGTCTTTTATAATTACTGGTTGTCATAGTTATCCGCCTGGTTGCTTATTTTGTTCTGTACCTATATGTTTGAGAAACGCTTCTGTTTTCCGGTGCAGATCTGAAAGGCTGCCGTCATTCCTGATTACATAATCGGCAGCATCAATACAGGCTGCAAGGTTTTGCTTATTGGGATCGGTGGTGTGCATCTCCCTTTCTTCATTCATGATGAAAATGGAATAGGATACCCGGTCGGTTTCAGAATTCCTGTAGCGGATCCGCTTGTACCTGATGCGGGGGTCTGCGTCTACGGCCAGCAGGAAAAACGTTTCTTCCCTGCGCAGGGCTTCCACTTCTCCCGGCGTCCGAATGCTCTCGATCACACAATTCTGACCCAGATCCTTTGACCTTTTTATAAGGGCTTCAGCGATGTACGAAGGGCCGTATTTTGCCCTGATTGAGTTGGCGATGGCTGTAAGGGTATCCCGATCTACAGGCATCTGTCGCCTTTCCAGCTCCTCTTTCAGAAATTCACGTACGGAAAAATGGGCGAATCGCTTTTCCCTGACCAGGTAATCAACCACCGTTCCTTTCCCGGCTCCCAGCGTACCTGTTATCCCAACAATGACCATGCTTGTTTTTGGTGTAAAAGTAATGGTTTTTTCAAAAAAAAAGCTCCGTAAGCGATACGGAGCTTTGACAGCATAAAGACAAACAGGTCATTCGTCTTTCTTTACATTGATTGCTTTTTTCCCCCTCTCATCTTCAGAGATTTCAAACGTTACCTTGTCATTGTTGGTGACAGGATCAAGCAAGCCGGTGTGGTGAACAAAAACATCCTTCTCTGTTTTGTCATCAACGATGAACCCATACCCTTTTTTCTCATTAAAAAACTTAATTGTACCGGTTTCCATAACAAACGGATTAAATAATAAATTGGTGGACAAATCAAATGTACGAAAATTTTGTCCATTCACAAGGATTTTATGGAAAAATTCCCGGCAAACTGCAATTTTTTATGACCGAATGGCGTATTGTGTGGGATTGAAGATAACCGGCAGCTCCCGTTTGTGTGACTCGTGCAAGTAGAGAGGTTAAGGTCAAACGGGCTTACTGCCGGTTATGTCAGGATGTTTCTAGAAATGGTTGATCTCCTGCATCAGCTGCTCCGGCTGTTGTAAAAGACCGGGGTTCTTGTCAATATGGATGAGTCCCGATACTGATAGTTTAACGGCCCTGACACTATTTTGTTGTTCCCCATCTTCTCCGTGACATTTCACCACAAGCAATGATCCTGCTTTGATCAGAAAACGTGGGATATCATTTGTCAGGTTCAGCAGATCCCGGGTTGTTTCTTCAAGTTGCTGATTGGCGCAATTTCTCCCATTGATGCATTTGGCGATGTCGTCAATGCGCTCGTAAACTTCGTAAAGACTGAGATCATTAATGGATTTTGTCATGTGTTCGGTCAGTCCTTCCCGCTTTTCTCCGTTGGAGAAAAATTCAAATCCCACAGCATCCATTAACCGGCTCAGTTCCCGGTTGCATTTATTCAGCACATCCTTATTTTGGGTATCAAAGAAAGAAACCACAGGCACATGTCTCTTCAGCTTTCGTTTTTTATAGTCGGTATTGATTGAGTTGAAGGAGATGTATTCATTGAAAGAATTCTGCAGTATATAGATCTGGTCTTTAAGCCGGTGTATTTCGGCCATATGTTTTTTCTCCAGCCGGTCAATCTTCTTTTCATAGTACCGGTAATACTGCTTCATAAACTTGTTTTGGGGGCCAGCCGCTACAAGTCGCTGACCTTCCTCGGTATCAGTGAAATTATTAAAATTTTCAATGAACTTCTCAGCCAGCTGGTCGGCCTGCTTCATGTAAGCTGTTTCATACTTCCAGGTATTTTTGGGGTTCAGGATGCTGCCGTCGACACCTCTGACCTCTTTGGGTATCATCAGTCCGAAAGGTGCAAGCTCCTCCACCTCTGTCCGGTCCAGTGATCCGTCGAGGATGGAGCGGATAATATTCCTGGTGCTCTCAATATCTATGCGCTGCCCGACACCGTACGGGCCCCCGATCCAGCCCGTATTGACCAGGTAGGCGGTGGCACCATGTTCTTTCATCTTTTTAGCCAGCTCCTGGGCATAAACAGTCGGATGGAGCAGCAGGAAGGCTGCGCCAAAGGCCGAGGAAAAGGTTGGCAGTGGTTCTTTGACTCCCCGTTCGGTGCCTGCCAGCTTGGCCGTGTAGCCGCTGAGGAAGTAATACATCGCCTGGTCGCGGTTCAGGCGCGCCACAGGAGGCAGTATCCCGAAGGCGTCTGCGGTGAGGAAGATTATCTTCTTTGGGTGGGTGCCCTTTGAAACAGGTTTGACAATATTTTTAATATGATAAAGGGGGTATGACACCCTGGTATTCTCTGTTTTGCTGGTGTCCGAGAAGTCAATCTCCCCTGTTTTTTCGTCATAAACTACATTTTCCAGCAGGGCGTTACGCTGTATGGCATTGTAAATGTCGGGTTCCTTTTCTTTGCTCAGGTTGATACATTTGGCATAACAGCCACCCTCAAAATTGAAGATCCCCTCATCATCCCATCCATGTTCATCGTCACCGATCAGGTACCTGTCCGGATCGGCTGAAAGCGTTGTTTTGCCGGTGCCGGAAAGTCCGAAAAATATGGCTGTGTCACCATTTTTACCCATGTTTGCCGAACAGTGCATTGCGGCAATTCCTCTGAGCGGGAGGTAATAATTCATCATGGAAAAGAAGCCTTTCTTGATCTCACCGCCATACCATGTGCCACCCACAACGGCCTTTCTTTCTTTCAGGTTAAAAGCCACATATACGTCAGAATTCAGGTCCTGCTCTTCCCATTTCTCATTGACCGTTTTACATGCATTCAGCATCACGAAGTCCGGTTCAAAATTTTCCAGGTCTTCGTCGGCAGGACGGATGAACATATTCTTGACAAAATGGGCCATCCAGGCAACTTCCGTGATCACGCGTATTTTGATCCGGGTGTTCTCATTGGCACCACAGAACGCATCCATCACATACAGCTTCTTCCCGTGAAACTGGTTCAGGGTGGTCTCTTTCAGGGAATCCCAGGTCTCTTCGGTAATGGGCTTGTTGTCTGACCGGTTTTTCCCGTCGGCCCACCAGATATTGTCTTGTGAGGTTCCCTCCCTGACAATGTACTTGTCTTTGGGTGAGCGTCCGGTGAAAATACCTGTGTCTACCGCTACGGCTCCTGTGTCGGTGACAAATCCTTTTTCATAACCTTCCAGGGCAGGATCGGTTTCATGGTGAAAAAGTTCGTCATAAGAAAGGTTGTAAAAGACCTGCTGGACGTCATGGATACCGTACTGCGCAAGATCAGGGGCTTTGATTCCGGCGCCCTTTTTCGTTTCAGTTTCTTTCATGTGTTGTTTGGTTTTGGTGTCAGGTTGTTGTTGGTAAAAACCCCCGGCGGGGATGTTTCAAAAATAAGAAAAATGGTTCAGGTTCGGCAGATCTGGTGGTTTTTTTACCGGATCGGTGCGGATTAATGATCACGTTCGCCGAAAATTGCACTGCCAATACGGACCATTGTACTTCCTTCCTCAATGGCAAGCCTGTAATCGCCTGACATTCCCATCGAAATCTCTTTGAATGAGGCTTTCCGGGGAAAGTATTTCTCACGGATGGTGTCAAAGTATTGTTTAAGTTGCCGGAACTCTGATTTTACCTGATCTGTATTATCGGTCAATGTGGCCATGCCCATCAGCCCGCAAATTTCCACATTTCCCATATTGCGAAATGACTCACTTTCCAGTATCTCGCAAGCTTCTTCAAATTGAAGCCCGTATTTTGACTCCTCTTCCGCGATGTGTATCTGGAGCAGGCATTGAATGGTCCGCGCATTTTTCCGTGCTTCCTTGTTGACAATTCTGAGGAGCTTTAAACTGTCGATACTGTGTATAAGTTCTACGAAAGGAGCGATGTATTTCACCTTATTGGACTGCAGGTGCCCGACCATATGCCAGCGGATGTCTTTTGGCAGTGCCTCGTATTTTGGCAGTAGTTCCTGGGCCTTGCTCTCGCCAAACACGAGGTGCCCGGCATTGTACACCTGCATGACCTGGTCCGTGCTTTTTGTTTTGCTTATTGCAATCAGTCTGACTTCTTCGGGAAGCTCTTCAAAAATTTTTTTCAGGTTATCTGCAACAGTCATATGGCTCATTTTTTGTTGATGCAAAAATAAGAAATTACCATGAACGCTTTTTTATATCCCTGTATATTCGTCAGCGGAATAAATCATATAATTATCTTTGCATCATGCAAGAAATGATTTTGATTCTGGATTTCGGTTCCCAGTATACCCAGCTTATTGCAAGGAGGGTCCGGGAGCTGAATGTGTATTGTGAGATACACCCTTACAATTACAAACCCGACAATGACGCCCGGATTAAGGGGGTTATTCTGTCCGGAAGCCCGTTCAGCGTTCGTGACGAAGAAGCACTTCGTCCTGATCTTTCGTGGATTGATGTACAAAAACCACTATTGGGTGTTTGCTACGGGGCACAGCTGCTGACAGTGATGCACGGGGGTGAGGTCATGGCTTCTTCTACGCGGGAATACGGGCGGGCACTTCTCTCGCACATTGAACCGGGTGAGCCCCTGTTTCGTGATATTGACCTGAAATCCCAGGTATGGATGTCGCATGCAGATACGATCACACGATTGCCTGAGGGCCATCGCCTGCTCGCCCGTACCAATGATATTGGTGTGGCGGCTTTTGGGATTCCCGAGAAAAAAACATACGGACTGCAGTTTCATCCTGAGGTATATCATACTACCCGGGGGCAGCAATTACTCAGAAATTTTGTGGTGGACATTTGCGGGTGTGCGCAGGATTGGACCCCTGAGTCATTTGTTCAGGATGCGGTAAATAAACTCAAAGACAAGATCCGGGGCGATAAGGTGGTGCTTGGGTTGTCCGGTGGGGTGGACTCCAGTGTGGCGGCTGTATTGCTGCATCAGGCCATCGGAAGACAGTTGCATTGCATATTTGTGGATAATGGCCTGCTGCGCAAGAATGAATTTGAGGAAGTGCTTTCCTCCTATAAGGATATGGGGCTGAATGTACGCGGAGTGAGAGCCGCCGACCACTTCCTTCAGGCCCTGAAGGGGGTGACAGACCCGGAAGTCAAGCGAAAGGCAATCGGGCGGGTGTTTATTGAAGTTTTTGAAAGAGAAGCTCTCAAGATCAGGGATGTGAACTGGCTTGCGCAGGGAACCATATACCCGGATGTCATCGAATCGGTTTCTGTGAAAGGGCCTTCTGTGACCATCAAATCTCACCACAACGTAGGTGGTTTGCCTGATCTGATGAATCTGAAGGTTGTGGAACCACTGAACAGTTTGTTTAAAGACGAGGTAAGGAAAGTCGGCCACAGCCTGGATATTTCTCCGGCAATTCTGGGAAGGCATCCCTTTCCCGGACCCGGGCTGGGTATACGCATACTGGGGGAGGTGAATGCCCAAAAGGTCAGGATTTTGCAGGAAGTGGATCATTTCTTTATTCAGGCACTGAAAAAGGAGGGGTTGTATGACGATGTCTGGCAGGCAGCAGCAATTCTGTTGCCCGTACAGTCGGTTGGCGTGATGGGGGATGAGCGTACTTACGAAAATGCTGTGGTATTGAGGGCGGTCGGCTCTACAGACGGGATGACGGCTGACTGGATCCATCTTCCTTATGATTTTCTTGCCAATGTCAGCAACGCAATCATTAATAATGTAAAGGGCGTAAACAGGGTGGTGTATGACATCAGTTCCAAGCCACCCGCGACCATTGAATGGGAATAATATGACCGTATTGCAATTTTTTTCCCGGTACAGACGTATGTTAAGTAAACCATTTTTTAATATGGTGACACGATTTGTTTTTGCATTGATTGTCATCCTGTTGGTTCAGGCAGGATTGCCTGCTTTGGCACAAGAGCAGCAGGAAGGGCAGGAAGCCCGGGGGATTACCAACCGTTCGACCACCATCCATATCATTGATGAAAAGCCTTATTACCTGCATGCGGTACTACAGGGGCAAACGCTTTACTCTATTGCCAGGGCTTATGGTGTAGCGCAGGAGGACATCCTGGAAGAAAACCCGGATGTCAGGTATGGATTGCAGTACAATCAGGTGATCCGTATTCCTGTTGACGAAGAAGATTTTGACGAAGAGGATATCAGGAGGACGGAGCCTGTGGAGATCAGGGAGGTGGCTCCGGAGCCCCGGGGTGATTTTACCGGGCACGAAGTGCAGCGGCAGGAAACATTGTTTGGTCTGTCTCAGCAATACGGCGTGTCCATTGAAGAAATCCTTTTTTATAATCCGCAGGCACGCGGGGGGCTGCAGGTCGGTCATGTGCTGAGGATCCCTGCAGTGGATCCCGGGGAAGCGCAAGTTACGGAATTTGAAACAGATGGTGAGTACCGCCTTTATACCGTTTCTTCAGGAGAAACCAAATTCGGGATATCGCAACAATTCGGGTTAACGGTGGAGGTTTTGGAGAGGCTTAACCCGGATATCAGGGAGGGGTTGCAGGCAGGCCAGGAAATTCGGGTGCCAACCGAACCCATGGCAGCGGCAGAGCGGGAGCCTCAACGTGAAAGGCAAAGCTATATTTTCCTGCCGACTGATTCGCATAGGGAGGTTGCACCCCGGCCGGATGCCTATTGTTTTGAACCGGAACACAAAGACCATTACCAGGTGGCATTATTGATCCCGCTATTTCTGGAAGAAGTTGATCTTCCCGGAAAATTGCCCTTTATGGAAGACCGCCTGCCTGTTACGGTGCCGGAAGAACTCCTCAATAACAGACCCGGGCGCGGTGATTCCGGAAGCCGGCGTGCAGGGATCCTGCCGCTCGATCATCCTTCATTTGCTTTCCTGAGCTATTACCAGGGCGCATTGCTTGCCCTGGACTCCCTTCGTGAGCAGGGTATGGATGTGACGCTTCATGTGTATGACGTTTGTGAGCAATTGCCCAAGGCAAGAAGAGCCACAGACAGCAATGGGTTTCAGGATATGGATCTGATTATTGGTCCCTTTTATGAGCAAACCCTTGATTACATTGCAGCTTATGGTCGCCGCCATGATATTCCGGTAGTCTCCCCATTACTGCCCGCCAATCATCATTTGCGTGACATGCCGAATCTTTTTAAGGCCACGCCGTCACTGGAGACCATGCTCTCTGAGGTGGCAAATTATGTATCTGTCAATTACCCCAGGCAAAACATCTTATTGGTCCACAACAATCAGCCCGGAGCACAGGAAGTGATCAGTGCATTTCAGGATACCCTGCTGCAGAATGTGGCCATGCGCAATCATTTTTATGACAGCCTGCAACTGGCCAGGGTAAACGGGTATTATTATGATGGTACATTGGTCGGAAACCGCAGGGTCAGTCAGCTGGTGGCGGAATCGGGAGCCGGACAGATGCCCGGGATGATTTCAGGGCGACGTGTGGCCCGGCCAGAAAATGTACAGGAAGTGATCTATCGGCACGAAGGGATTGAAGGGGTCCTGGGGAAAATGAGGCCGGATCAGAAAAATGTGTTAATCACCCTGATTAGTGGTGAGCCTTTTTTGTCTGATTACCTGCGCCGGCTGCATGAATATCGCCGCGAGTTTGACATATCGGTGTTCGGTATTCCTGAATGGGAGGATTATCAAAGCATAGAAATTGACTATCTTCAAAACCTGAATGTCCATACATTTACCCCCGATTTTTACGATTACAGGGATCTGCATATACAGGATTTTGTAAACCGTTACAGGGGTGTCTACCACACTGAGCCCGATGATGATGCCTTCAAGGGAGCGCAGACCATTTATTTCTTCCTGAACGCACTGTACGAATACGGAAAAGATTTTGACCGTTGTATGGCGTTGTTAAATAACAGGGGGTTTGAAAGTCCGTTCTCTTTTAAGCGTCCCTTTGGTACAGGACATGGCTGGGAGAACACCAACACCAGCATTTACCGTATCCAGAATTATCGCCGGGTGGATGTCAGCCGACCCATCGAGATTTTTGCCGGAGAAGTTTCGGAAGAGAACGAAGAATGAGTCAGCGAAGATCTACGACCTCAATTTCCGGATATGCTGAGGGATCGAAAGAAAAGATACCGTCCGGGATGTCAGGGTTTGGTTCCAGTGCTTCTATATTGTAGCGGTAGATGCCTCCGTGCCTGTCGTGGGCCTGGGTGTATTCAAGCCGATGGGTTGTTGTATTGATGGCCACCCTGTATTTGTAGAAAGCCTGTGGTTGTTGGGGCATCATGTCAATAATGTGCACGGTTTGATTGTTATGGGATTCCTCCCTGAGCCAGGTTGAACGAAATTCTTCCCTGAAGTTGTCGAGTACGGAAGTGGGGGTCATGGCACCTTCCGTATCTTCCGCCAGGCTGATATGGACTTCATTGACCTCTTCCATGAATGTCCAGACCACTTCGCCGTCAGAAATAAAATAATTGGTGCCTATGCGCATATGATACTGATCACCCCTTGTGTACAGTATGGCATCCATTTCCTCTTCATAACCACTTTCCCCGTCCTCCATCTGATAAATAAATGAAGCATAAAGAGATTCATAACTCCTGAGAACCCGGCCGGCTTCCTCCAGGATCTCCTCAGCCTTTTCTTCATACATCCTGGGAGCATCGTCCTGATTCTGAGCCGAAATCAGCTGGATGCAAAAAATCAAACAAATAAATGCGATCATGTTTTTCATGGGTTTTGTTATTCGTTTTGCAGGATTTCCTCCAGGCGTACTTCGTCCCTGACCCGTACTTCCCTGGCTTTGCTGCCTTCAAAGGGGCCGACAATACCCGCTGCTTCAAGCTGATCAATAATCCTGCCAGCCCTGTTATAGCCGAGTTTTAACTTCCGCTGAATTAAGGAAGTAGATCCCTGCTGTGTGGAAACCACAATACGGGCGGCATCTTCAAATAATTCGTCCCGTTCCGACGGGTCTCCGGTTTCCTGTTCTGATGCCTCATCTTCGTGGTATTCGGGCAGGTGAAATGCATCGGGGTAAGCTCTTTGCGATCCGATGAATTCGCAGATGCGCTCAATTTCCGGGGTGTCAATAAATGCACATTGTAACCGGAGCAGATCACTGCCTGTGGAGAGCAGCATATCTCCACGGCCGATCAGTTGATCTGCGCCTCCGCTGTCGAGAATGGTGCGGGAATCGATCTTGGAAGTGACGCGGAAGGCGATCCTTGCCGGGAAATTGGCCTTGATGGTTCCGGTAATGATATTGACTGACGGGCGCTGGGTCGCAATGATCAGGTGGATGCCCACTGCACGTGCCAGCTGAGCCAGCCGGGCTATAGGCAATTCTATTTCCTTTCCGGCTGTCATGATCAGGTCGGCAAATTCATCAATAAACAAAACGATATAGGGGAGAAAGCGATGCCCCATATTGGGGTTGAGTCGCCGGGCCACAAATTTTGTATTGTATTCTTTGATATTTCTTGCCTGGGCATCTTTCAGCAGGTCATAGCGGTTGTCCATCTCTACACATAGAGAATTGATGGTTCTCACTACCTGCCGGGTTTCTGTAACGATGGCCTCTTCCGCATCCGGAAGCTTGGCAAGAAAGTGTCTTTCAATTTTGGAAAAAAGATTCAGTTCCACTTTTTTGGGATCGACCAGTACAAACTTTACATATGCCGGATGTTTTTTGTAAAGGATCGACGCCAGTATGGCGTTCAGTCCAACCGATTTCCCCTGCCCGGTTGCTCCGGCCATGAGAAGATGGGGCATTTTTGTGAGGTCGGCAATGAAGGTTTCATTGGCAATGGTTTTGCCCAGCCCAATGGGCAGTTCGTAAGAAGAATTGCGGAAACGGTCGCTGCCCAGTACTGATTTCATGGATACGATCTCCGGCTGACTGTTCGGCACCTCAATGCCGATGGTGCCTTTTCCGGGAATGGGGGCAATGATCCGGATCCCCAATGCGGCCAGGCTGAGGGCAATGTCATTTTCCAGGTTTCTGATCCTGGAAATGCGTACACCGGGGGCGGGAATGATCTCGTACAGGGTAACCGTGGGGCCAACGGTAGCCTTGATTTTGTCGATGCTGATGCTGTAGTTGTTGAGTGTTTCAATGATCCGGTTTTTGTTGGCCTCCAGCTCATCTTTGTTGATTTGTATTGTTCCGCTTCCCCTGTCGTCGAGCAACCGAAGATCAGGCAGGCGGTACTTTGGCAGATCCAGCGTCGGGTCATATTCACCCAGGTGTGAGAGGTCTGGTGTCTCATCACCCTCACCGGAAAAAGGGTCCTCGATTGACTGATAGTTGTTGCCAGTGATCTTTCCGTCGGCAATTTCAATTTCCAGTTCCGGGTCTTCACCGGTTTCCCTTTTTTTATCAACTTCATTGTCAGGTAGTTCGGTGTCAAGTTCAATGTCTGAAACAAGGTCTTTTTCATTGCCATCTCCGGAAGGTTCATCTTCATGCGTCTGTTCTGACGCAGCATCGGTTTGTGTGGAGGGCTCCATATCCGGCTGAGCAGGGTTCTGACCGGTTGAAAGGGAATCTGCAACTGTTTCCTGGTTCCACGAATCAGCCGGAGTTCCGCTTTCCGCTTTTTCCTGTTTCCCCCGGAAAAGACCGGCCAGGAAAATCCCGGCATTTCTGAAACTGGGATCAAATACGATGATGACCCATGCGCCGGCAGCGAAGAACAATAAAATGGCTGTTCCGGCTTTTCCCAGTAATCCATTCAGCCACAATGCCCCTTCATAGCCAAATATTCCGCCGAGTATCAGCAGGTCTCCGGCACCAATCAGATAGCCAAAGAAAACAGAAATCCAAACAAGGAGAAAAACTGCATTGGCAATGGTTCGTTTTAACGGGAGTAAATGAAATCCGGTTAAAACCCGTATCCCTGATACGAACAGGATCAGCACAAAAGCGAAAGATGCGAGGCCGAACCCCTGTTTGACAAAGAAATGTGCAAGTATGGCACCGATTCGTCCCATCATGTTCTCCACATCAATTGCAGAGTCTGTCAGTAAAGACCAGTTGAAGGTTCTTCCGTCCAGCATTGCGTCATCGGCCTTCCAGCTGAACAGATAAGAAACGAAGGCCAGCAGCAAAAAGACGGATAGCAATACCAGAAACAGCCCGCCGGCTTTCCGGACCCGGTTGTTTGCGGAGAAATGTCCCGGGCCTGACCACAGCTTTTTCCCGCCTTTGTTTCCTGCCGGGGTTTTGCCGGGCGACTTAAATGTGTTCTTCTTAAATGTATTGTTGTTGGAAGTCATTCCCGTGGCATTAAGTTGAAAACTTACAAAGTTAAGAAAATCGTGATTTAAAACCCGAGGGTTTTCAGCATCGATTTATAACTCTGTTCCTTGGCAAACAACTTGGTGTGGTATTCACCCTCTTCATCCCGGTCAATAATGACCATTTTCGGGGCCGGGATCAAGCAATGCTGAAGCCCTCCGAATCCGCCAAGGGTTTCCTGGTAGGCACCCGTATGGAACATCCCGATGTACTGAGTGCTGTCTTTTCTCAGTTTTGGCAGAAAGACTGCATTGGCATGGGATTCTGCGTTATAGTAATCCATGCTGTCGCATGTCAGCCCCCCAAGGTTCACCCTTTCATATTCCCTGTCCCAGTTATTCAGTGCCAGCAGGATAAAACGTTGCTTGCTGGCCCAGATGTCGGGAAGTGTGGTCATGAAACTGCTGTCGATCATATTCCACAACTCACGGTCATTTTGTTGTTTCTGATTAAGAATTGAATAG
>Ga0207421_10005639_pt1 | contig 13960 bp, 7 predicted proteins | sample SodLakKL_010_SED_4_FD_187542 | JGI IMG/M metagenome (GOLD analysis project Ga0207421, IMG submission 187542) | Alkaline sediment microbial communities from Lake Tanatar, Kulunda Steppe, Russia - 8KL_010_SED (SPAdes) (version 2) | ecosystem: Environmental > Aquatic > Non-marine Saline and...
ATCCGTTTATCGAAAGAATAGCGCTCCGGCAGCGTCCGGACAAAGACTCTCCGGTGCCGGGGGGATGGTGCTTCCCCGGCACCGGATGGCCGGAAAGATTTCAGCGGGGATGCGTGTTCCTCTGGCAGTCCGCCCACAATCGTTGTGCGTTCAACCGCGACAGCCAGCGTGAAAACTTCTGTTGAATTTAAAATAATATTTCGATATTATTCCCGGAGTATAAAACCATATACCTTTTTTCCGGGCCGGGAATCCCGAAGCCGCGGCCGGAAAATCTGATGCAGAAAAATTCACCATGCATGAATCACCAAGCCGCCACCGTGCATACCGCAAAACCATCTGGATGGTGCTGATAACGGCATTCATCCTCTTTGCAGGGGTCATCGCTTTAGGTCTGTGGCATTCAGCAGAGCTGCGCAACATCTTCTCCGGACAATTCAACGATGAACAACAGGTAATCGCGCAGAACATCTCGCGGCTCATTGAAAGGGAACTGGATTTTCTGGAAAAAGAAATCCGGCTGCTTCGCAGCGAAGTTGCCGCAAATCCCTTTTCCCCGGAAGCACTGCAGCCGGGCATACAAAAAAGCCTCGCCCGGATATCCGAAAGCGGCGTACGAAAAATCATGATCACCGATCCGGGCAAAAACACCGAAGAAGCTGCAATCCACCATTATACAACCGGCGATCACTGGGTACTGCCCGGCAGCGAAATGAACTGGCCGGCATCCTTTCCGGATCCCGGGGCACTTTCCAAAGAAACCGTCTGGTTTTCCAGGCCGAAACCGGACAGGCCCAACATCACGATGTTCATGGCAGCCGCCCTGCCCGCTGATAAGGGACTGATCGTTTTCGACATCAATGTATCCTGGCTGCTCAGCCCCTTTTTAAAGGATATCCGGTCGGGGAAAACGGGATATGCCTGGATCATCTGCGACCAGGGATATTTCCTGTACCACCCCGAAAATGACTTCATCGGCAGGGACGCATTTGACGTGCGGCAGCAGAAGGATCCCCGCATCTCATTTCACACCATTAACTTCATCCAGCAGGAAAAAATGCTTAAAGGGCTGGAAGGGACCGGGCACTACGAATCCGGGTGGCACCGGGGTATGACCGGCCGGATCGAAAAGCTCATCGCCTATACCCCGATTCGCATCAGCGATGCCTTTCCGCAAAGATGGTCCATTGCCGTAGTAGCACCGGTAGCCGAAATCGAGGGGCTTGTACGGGACGCCCAAAACCGCCAGATGCTGATCCAGGTGCTGATCCTGACCGCGATCGCCGCATCCGCCTCCGCGGTTTTACTATTTGAAAAAAGGTGGTCCAGGTATCTCGAACAGGAAGTGAATGAACGGACCCAGGCACTCAGCCGTTCCGAAGAGAAATACCGGTCGCTTGTCGAAAGCGCCGAGGATTTTATTTTCACCGTCGATCCAAACGGATACCTGATGTCCGTCAATTCTTTTGCGGCCGCTTTTTTCGGCAAAACGCCGGAGGAATGCCTCAAAAAACCGCTTTCCACTCTTTTTCCCCGGCATGCGGCAAAGAAAATGAGCCAGCTTGCCGGCCGGGTCTTTCGCGGAAAACGAAGCGTGCAGGACACTTTTGACATCGCGGAAAAAGACCGTCTCACCTGGATCAACGCCAACTTCATGCCCCTGAAGGACAAAAAAGGCAGTGTCGGGGCGGTACTTTGCATCGCCCGGGACGTCACGGAACAGAAAAACCTGGAAAGCCGGCTCATCAATGCCGAAAAACTCGCTTCCATGGGAACCCTTGCAGCCGGCGTAGCCCATGAAATCAACAATCCCATCGGCGTGATTTTAGGATTTTCCGACCTGTTGCTCCAGGATGCCGAACCGGATAGCCAGGCATGGGAAGACCTGAAGACGATCGAGCGCCAGGGTATGCACTGCAAGCAAATCGTGGAAAACCTGCTTAGCTTTGCCCGGCACGGACGGGAAAGCACGGAATATGCGGACCTTGCAGAATGCATCGATGAAGTCATTAAAATAACCCGGCACACCCTGGAAATGAACGATATTGAAACAGACATCCGCATGCCGGACCACCTTCCGTTGGTAAACGGCGATTTCCGGCAGCTTCAGCAGGTGTTTTTGAATCTGGTAAACAACTCCATGGCCGCCATGCCCGCCGGCGGCAAACTGGTCCTGTCGGGCAGCGTGGACGAAACCAACCGCCGGGTGATCATCACCGTATCCGATACCGGCACAGGAATACCGGAAACGGATCTCAGCCATATTTTCGAACCGTTTTACACCACCAAGGCCGAAGGGGAAGGAACCGGCCTGGGCCTGTTCGTCAGCTACGGAATTATCAACCGCTACGGGGGAATGATCGAGTGCACATCGCGGACGCCGGAAGAATCTGACAATCCGGGCACGACATTTACCATTACCCTTTTGCAGGCTCCGGAAAGGATGGACCATGAGTAAAGTGCTTGTCATAGACGATGAAAAGGATATGCTCACCCTGCTCAGGCGCATTATCAACGGGGAAGCCAGCCACGAGGTAACAACGCACAGCGATCCGTTCAAAGCCCTGGCCGAGCTGGAAGCCGGCGCCTTTGACCTCGTTCTGACAGACCTCAAAATGCCGAAAATGAACGGCATCCAGGTACTTGAGCGGGCAAAGGCCGTTCACCCGGACATGCCGGTGGTGATCATGACGGCCTACGGCACCATTGAAAACGCCGTGGAGGCCATCCGGAAAGGGGCTTTTGACTACATCACCAAGCCGTTCCGGCGGGAACGGATCCTTATAACAACGGACAAGGCGCTGCAGTGGCACGATCTTTTAAAAGAAAACCAAAGACTACGGAAACTGGCGGAAGAATCCGAAAGCTCCCCGGATCTGATAACGAACTCGCCGCTGATGCTCAAGGTTATCGAACGAATCCGGCAGGTGGCGCCCACCATGGGAACCGTGCTTATCACCGGGGCCAGCGGAACCGGCAAGGAACTTGCGGCAAAAGCCATTCACCGGCACAGCCTCCGGCGGGAAGGGAAGCTGGTCACGCTCAACTGCGCCGCCATGCCGCCCGAAATCATGGAGAGCGAACTGTTCGGTCATGTCAAGGGCGCTTTTACCGGCGCCCACAAGGACACGAAAGGGGTGGTGGAGGAAGCCCACAAGGGAACCCTTTTCCTCGATGAAATCGGGGAGTTGAGCCCCCGCCTCCAGACCCGGCTTCTCCGGCTGCTCCAGCACGGGGAATACAAGCCGGTCGGTAGTTCCATGACCAAAACAGCGGATCTCCGGTTTATTGCCGCCACCAACCGCAACCTGGCAGAGGCAATCCGGGAAAGGCGCTTCCGGGAGGATCTCTACTACCGGCTGAACGTGATCCGGATCGAATTGCCTGGCCTGAAGGAAAGAAGCGAAGACATCCCGCTTTTGAGCTATCACTTTCTGGCCAAATACAGCCGCATCATCAAAAAGGAGATACGCGCCCTATCCCCGGAGGCCATAGACGCCCTGAAGCACTATGATTACACGGGCAATGTGCGCGAGCTTGAAAATATCATCGAACGCGGCGTTATTTTCTGCCAGGGGGATGAACTGACCCTGCAGGACCTGTGCATCGAGAACGCCGGTGGCATCGGAGAGTACCTGCCCCGGAACACGGACGTTTTTTCCCTGCCGTTCAAGGAAGCCCGGGAAGCCGTGCTGAAACGTTTTTACCGGGCCTACATCGAATCCCAGCTTGAAAAAAGCGGCGGCAACGTGAGCCAGGCCGCCGAAGCGGCAGGCATCCAACGACAGTACCTCCACCGCCTGATCAAGGACCTTGGGGTGGGGCACGTGGAAGACCGGCTGGAATGATTGAAGTACCGCCCGATATACCCAAAACCGATGCACCCCCCGGGATGCGAGGTATAAAATGATCAATGTCTATCGCTCTGCCACCGCTACAGATAACGTTGACATAACCATCGAGACAGAATATATTTTATCAAATCAATCGCTATAGACCCCGAAGGCCCGCTCAAAATATCCGGGAACACCAGCGTTTGTCTACCCGGGCAATGAGCCGCCTGAAAAGGCCGGGATCAAGAATTCAGGTTACCCCCTTGTACAATATGCCCAAAAAACGCTTTCCCCGGTTTCCCCTGTTCATCCTTGCCGTTTTTCTCTTTTGCGGGCTTTTCGCCTGCGGAGAGCGGGAGGAGGCAGTCAAGGTTTCTCTGGAAAAACGTGAAGAGATCGCATTCAGCCCGCAGCTTCCGGCCCTGACCTACGCCTATCTGCCCCAGTATTCCCACACCGAATCATTCCAGCGCCACCACCGGCTTGTGGAATACCTCTCCGAAAAAACCGGGCTTTCCATACGCCAGGTCTTTCCGGATACCTTCGACGATCATATCAACATGTTCGCACAGGGAAAGATCGATATCTCCTATTCCAATCCCTTTGTTTATGTGAAGATTGCCGACCGGTTCGGCGCCCGGGCCATGACGCGGATCATCGAGGAGGACGGTCATGCCGAATTCCGGGGACAGATCATCACGCGGAAGGACAACCGGGATATCCGCAGCATTGAAGACTGCAGGGGTACCTCCTGGGTGGCGGTCGACCCGTCATCGGCAGGCGGATACCTGTTTCCCCTGGGACATTTTGTCGAACACGGCCTTGCCTTAGATGATTTCCGGGAAGTGATCTTTGCCGGAGGCCGCCAGGAAAACGTGATTCTGGGCGTCTATGCAGGGCTTCATGAGATCGGGTCCATCCGGGAGGGATCCCTGCGTGTTGTCGAGGATAAAATCGACACTGAACAGATCCGGATCATCGATACCACCCGGTCCTATCCGGGATGGGTATATGCCTACAGCCCAAGGTTGCCCGAAGACGCTGTGGACCGGATCCGGGAGGCCATGCTGGCGCTTGACTACGAAAACGATCCCCGGCATCGCGAAATTCTAAAAGCAGCCCGTTTTATCGGCTTCATACCATCGGATGACAAGGATTTTGACCCGATCCGGGAACTCGGTAAAAAAGTGGGACTTGACCTTGACTGATTGGCTTTCAAAATTCTTCCGGGGTATGAAGCTGCGAACCAAGATCATCCTTGGCGTAACCGCCATGCTGGTATTTTCCGGAACAGGTATCGGCGCGACACTTTCCGGCATGTCTTCCGCAGCCCTTCTGGAAGAGGGAAGAAAACGCGGCATGGCGCTGGCATCGGGACTGGCTTTCCGGATGGCGGAGCCAATCCTGTCCATGGATTTTTTGCAGATGAAAAACCTGATCGATAACGTGCACAACCAATACGACGATGTGATCTATGTTTTTCTGACGGACGACAGCGACAATATCCTCAGCCATACCTTTTCCGGCGGATTTCCCACCGACCTGCTCCGTGTAAACCTGGAAGGAGAAAAAAACCAGCCGATGCTCCTGTCGACGGAGCACGGTCTCATATACGATTTCAATGCCAGAATTTCCCTCGGGGAAAGGGACCTGGGCACGGTGCGGCTCGGGCTTTCCAGGCAGGGTATGGACGCACAGATTCAACGCCAGCGGATGACCAGCCTTTTCATAACCATGGGGGTTGTCGGCCTGGGCGTCGTCATCGCCCTTTGGTTTGCCCATACCGTTACGGCCCGGCTCAACAAGCTCAGACAAACGGCGGAAGCGATGGTCAGGGGGGATCTCGATGTTCACACGGGATTTACCCTGGACAAAAACTGCTGGGAGATCATGGATTGCGACCGCATGGAATGCCCGGCTTACGGGGATATTCGAAGGCGCTGCTGGTATTTGGCCGGGACCATGTGCCAAAACTGCGACGGGCGGGAATTCCCTTACAAAATGGAAAACTGCCGCCATTGCCAAGTTTACAAGCAAAACACCGGCGATGAACTCCAGGAGTTGGCGGAAGCATTCGATGTAATGGCCGTAACGGTCAAAACACATATCGAAGAGCTCACCGAGCGGGAAAAAACCATTGCCCGGCAGCAGGGCCTCCTGAAAACCATTATGAACGTCACCCCGGATTTTATCACCCTGCAGAACCGGGACCTGACCTACCAGTTTGCCAGCAAGGCCTTTTGCGACCACTTCGGTCTCATGGAAGAAGAGGTTATCGGCAAGACAGATTTTGAGATCTTTTCAGAAGACCAGGCCGACCAGAATTTTCATGAAGACAAGCAAATACTGATTACGGGCCGGCACATTGCCAAGGAGATAACCGTCAATCGTCCGGAAGGCCGGACATCGCTTCATGTTATCAAGATCCCTGTCTACGACGATGACGGCACGATTATGGGCCTTCTTCTCACCGCCCGCGACATATCCATCCTCAAGAAATACCAGGAGCAGCTCATCCAGTCCCAGAAAATGGAAGACCTTGGCCGCCTGGCCGGCGGCGTGGCGCATGAAATCAATACGCCCCTGGGAATCATTCTCGGGTATGCGCAGCTGCTGATGGAAGAGATCGAGGATGAAAACCTGCTCGAAGACCTGAAGATAATTGAAAGACAGACCCAGGCCTCCCGCAAGATAGTCGCCGATCTCCTCAGTTTCTCCAGGTCCTCGCAGTCAGTCGTCGGATCCGTGGATATCAACGAATCCATCCGCGAAGTCATAAAGCTGGTGGCGAATGTATTTTCCCTGAACCATATCGAAATAGTGACCGATATGGATGACAATATTCCGGTGCTGAGCGGAAACAAGGAACGGCTCAAGCAAGTCTGGCTCAATATGCTCAATAACGCCGCCGACGCCATCGGCCAGGAAGGAAAGATAATCATCCAGTCCAAGCTCTGTGCCCACAGGCAAAGGGTCCTGGTGAGCATAACCGACACGGGTACGGGCATCAGCGAGGGGCATTTGAGCAACATCTTTGACCCCTTCTTCACGACCAAACAGGTGGGGAAAGGCACCGGACTGGGATTGTCCGTTTCATTCGGCATCGTTGAGGAACATGGCGGCAAAGTATCCGCCCTGAGTCCGCCCCCGAAGGAATACCTGCCCGATGCCTTTCCCGCACCCCCCCATGCCGGCCCGGGGTCGGTTTTTATCATTGAACTGCCGATAGGGGATATACAACAATAAACGGAGGGAACCCATGGCGATTGTTGCCACGCTCGATGATGTCTATGACGAGGGCATCCTTATCCAGAGAATCCTCAAAAGAAAGGGCCATACCGTGCACCCTTTTACAGAAGAGGAGGACTTTTTATCGTTTATCAAAAAAGAGCCCATCGATATGGCGGTTTTGGACATGAAGCTGAAAAAGCTGAGCGGTGTCGAGGTCCTGGAAGAGACAAAAAAAATATCTCCGGCCATTAAAGTCATCATGCTCACAGGTTATCCAACCATCGAAACCGCCCAGCAATGCCTTCAGCTGGGCGCCGACGAGTACCTGGTCAAGCCCATCGATATCTACGAACTCGAGGATAAGGTGGAAGCCGTTCTCGGAATGACGACCCGGGAATAACAGTATGTGGATTACGCAGCTTTTCGATTACTGGTCCCGGCAAATGTTTGCACCGGGGACGGCCCTGCGGAAAAAGTACCAGTACTTCAGGGACCTTCTGGCTCTGGACCGTTTCTGCCTCGAAAAAATGGCCGAAATCGAAGAAATCCATTACCGGGGCATTCCCTGCGACTACGCGCGGGTAGTGCGCCTCTGCCGGGAACTCGACCACGCGGCAGGCAACCTCACAAAAAGCCTGATCGCCCTGAATCCCCTACAATACAGGGAACTCAAGGCGCATTACCGCCGGATATCGGCAGAGATAAACGAGATCATAGGATTCGAAGACCCGGAAACCGCCCCCCCCTTTTCCATCGATTTGAAGCGGGCCGCAACCCGCGATCCGGACCGAATGCCGGATACGACACTCGTCGGCGGAAAAGCCCGCAATCTCGCTTTTATACAATCCAGGGATTTTCCCGTGCCGGAAGGATTCTGCGTCACCACCCGCGCCTTTAACGCGGTATTATCCGCCAACAACCTCCGTCCGCGGATCAATGACATTCTGAGCCGGATCTGCCTGGATTCAACAGAATCCATAGAGGAAAAATGCCGCGATATCCGCCGGATGCTTCTGGAAGCGGTGATTCCCGATGACATCCGAAAAGAGCTGGAGGCCCGGCTTGAAGGTTTTTCCGGAAAAAAGCTGGCCGTTCGCTCGAGTGCGGTGGGCGAAGACGGGGAACTGAGCTTTGCCGGGCAGTACAAAAGCCTGCTGCATGTCGATCCGGAAGATTTTTTCGATGCATACCGGCAGATCCTGGCCGGGAAATATACCCCCCGGGCGACAGCCTACCGGATTCAAGCGGGCCTTCCCGACGAGTTGATTCCCATGGCCGTTTTGGCGCTGGAAATGATCGACGGCCGGGAAAGCGGCGTGGTCTACTCGTCAGGAATCGGCAATCCGGAGGAAACCGGCATCTATGTCGTCTCCGGCACCGGCGAAAGGCTGGTCGGCGGCGAGGTGAAGGCAAAAGAATATTTTATCGGTAAAACAGAAGATGCAGAATTTCCCGCCGACAGTCCGTCGTATATGAAAACCCTTCGCCGCCATGCCCTTGAACTGGAAAAGCTGTTCGGAAAACCGCAGGATATCGAGTGGGTCGCGGACGTAAACGACCGGCTGCTGCTGCTCCAGACCAGATCGCTGCAGTCGGTTTCCCCGGATCCGGAAGCACCGGAAATCGATCTGCCGGTTCTGGCTAAAGGCGAGTGGGCCAGCCCCGGCCGGGCCGGCGGAGAGATCTTTATCCTGAAATCCAAAGCAGCGGTATCGGAAATCCCTTCGGGAAGCATCGTGGTGTGCGATGGGCTTTACCCGGAGCTTGCGGCGGCCGCCGGGAGGCTGGGCGGCGTGATTGCAGCAGAAGGAAGTGCGGCCAGCCATTTTGCTACCATCGCCAGGGAAAGCGGCGTGCCGGTCGTCATCAACGTGCCCGAAGCGACGGCGCTTTTTGAAAGCGGGCAAATGGTAACCATCGACGGGCACCGGGGCCAAATCCACGACGGAAAAGCAAAACCTTCCGAACTGCATTTGGCCGGCAGGAAAACCTGGCTTTCAGAAAAGATGAAAGAGATCCTGAAACCGGTGGCCCGGCTGAATCTCACGGATGCGGCATCGGAGGATTTTGTGCCGGAAAACTGCCGGTCCATGCACGACCTGATCCGCTTTTCCCATGAAATGGGCGTTCGGGAGATGTTTGCCCTGGCCGACCGACGGGGAAGAGGCCTTTACCAGTCCAAAGTGCTGGAACTGGAAATCCCTCTTTCCTTCCGGGTCCTGAACCTGGAGGGGGGATTGACGGAAAAAGGGGACACTCTGAAACGGGTTTTTCTGAAGCATGTCGCCTGCAAGCCGTTTCTGGCCATGTTTGCCGGCCTGGCCCATGAAAACATCGAATGGGACCCGGACACAATACACTTCGACTGGGAGGAATTCGACAAGATGAGCGCCGGGATTTTCAATCCCACCGACTCTCCGCTGCTGAGCAGCTACGGCCTTCTGGCCCGCGACTACATGCACGCGATGATCCGGTTCGGATACCACTTTGCCGTTGTCGATGCACTGCTCGTCAGCCAGGCCGAACAGAACTACATCCAGTTCAGCTTCAAGGGGGGCGGTGCTTCGGAGTCCGGGAAAACCATGCGCCTTGAAACCATCCGAATCGTACTCGAAAAATACGGTTTTACCATATCGGTGCGGGGTGATATGCTCAATGCGGAATACAGGCGACAGAATCCGGAAAACACGGAAAAGCGCCTTGCGGTCATCGGATACATTCTCGGCAGGACGCGGCTAATGGACATGCACATGGATGAGAAAAATATTACGTCTTTCGCCGAGGCTTTCTCAGGAGAAATCGATGCTATTTTCGTGGTTTAAAAAATCCGGCGAAGACGACTGTGTAAGCTGGGTCACACCGGGGCTGGCCGTGGGGCATGCCCCCATGTCCTGGGATCATCTCGATCGGCTGAAGGCGTTGGGCATCGACGCCATCGTCAATCTGTGCGCAGAGTTCCCGGATCTGCCGGAAATCGAGAGATCGGCGGGGTTCGACGTCTACTACCTGCCCATCGAGGACGAGGAAGTCCCGGAAATGAAAACCATGGACGACGCCCTGGAATGGATCGACGAAGCCATCTACCTGGGCAAGAAGGTCCTGGTCCACTGCCGCCACGGCATCGGCCGCACCGGCACCATCGTTTCAGCCTACCTCCTGCGCAAGGGTCTTTCCGGCCGGGAGGCGAAAAAAAAGCTCAAAAAGCTTCGTTCCCGACCGGCAAGCTACTGCCAGTGGCAGCTTCTGCGCAAGTACGGCCGCGACCAGTGCCCGCTCACCACCCGGGAGCCGAGCCTGGAACAAAAAAACGTCGTCGATCTCAACCCGTTTTTCGACGACCTGGAAAGCCTCTTCGGGTGGGTGGACGAAAGCTTTGCCGACACGGGCGGCCGGTGCGGGAAAGACCACACGGAATGCTGTAAAGCTGCTGTTTCCGTGAGCTTCGTGGAGGCGGTCTACATCACCCAGAAAATCAACACCATGCTGACCAATGAAAGGCGGCGCGAACTGATCGGGCGGGCATCCGAAGTCCTGTCCACGCGCAAGGCCTCCGGCAGGGGTGCCGTTGTCAGGAGCGACCATCTGATCTGCCCCTTCATCCAAAACGAAACATGCTCCTTTTACGAGCAGCGCCCCCTGGCGTGCAGACTTTGGGATCATAAAAAATTTTCCGCCGGCGACAGAAAAACAATCGATCGGGATATCCGGAGCCTGTCAGGCGATCTTTTTCTTGCATTCACCGGAACGTTTCTGAAACAGGATCTCTTTTTCGACCTCAACGCGGTGATTTCCGGAAAATATGTCCATACCTTCTTTCATGCCCTGGCACAGGAAAAGGAAGTGGCAGAATAATGTACCCAGGCGGATCTCATATGTCCCTGTGATATACCTGCAGCGCCTTTACCTCCGGCTGGCCGTCCCGGCGCGCCTGGATGCCCTTTGCAGTCGCCACCGCCGCGGCGATGGTGGTGATGTAAGGGACTTTGAAGCGGATTGCGGTCTTGCGGATATAGGAATCATCTTCCTGGCTGTCTTTCCCGCTGGGTGTGTTGATGACCAGATGAACCAACCGGTTCTTGATGGCATCCACGATATCGGGCCGGCCGTGCCCGAGCTTCTTAAGCGCCTCCGATTCGATGCCGTGTTTTTCCAGAAAGACTCGGGTACCGTTGGTTGAATAAATTTTAAAACCCAACTCGGCAAAAAGCCTGGCCGGCTGCAAAACGGCTGTTTTATCCCTGTCGGCGACCGTTATCAGGACGCTCCCCTCGATGGGCAGGGCCGTCTGGGTGGCCTCCTGGGCCTTGTAAAAGGCCATGCCGAAAGAATCCGCAAGCCCCAGGACCTCTCCTGTGGAACGCATCTCGGGCCCCAACAGGGGATCGACCTCGGGAAACATGTTAAAGGGAAACACGGCTTCCTTGACCCCGTAATGGGGGATCATTTTCCGCTCGAGCCCGAAATCGGACAGTTTGGCCCCCAGCATGATCCTTGTGGCGATCCGCGCCATGGCAAAGCCGCAGACCTTGGAGACGATGGGAACCGTACGGGACGCACGGGGGTTGGCCTCCAGGATGTAGACCATGTCATCGGCGATGGCGTACTGGATATTCATGAGCCCCACCACGCCGAACTCGATTGCGATCTTGCGGGTGTATTCGATGATGGTATCCACGTGCCTGGGCGGGATGCTGACCGGCGGAATCACGCAGGCGGAATCCCCGGAATGAATGCCGGCGTACTCGATGTGCTCCATGACGGCAGGGACAAAGGCGTCCGTGCCGTCGGCGATGGCGTCGGCCTCGGCCTCGATGGCCGATTCCAGGTACCGGTCGATCAGTATGGGCCGCTGCGGGGAGATCACGACGGCCGCTGCCAGGTACCGCTCCAGCATGGCCTCGTCCATGACGATTTCCATGGCCCGGCCGCCCAGAACATACGAGGGTCGGACAATCAGGGGGTAGCCGATCTCGCGGGCGATTTCCAGGGCCTCGTCAAATGAATGGGCCATACCGGATTCCGGCTGGGGAATGCCCAGCTTCCGGACGATCTGGTTGAAGCGATCCCGGTCTTCGGCCAGATCAATGGTTTCAGGCGACGTGCCCAGAATTCGGACGCCGGCCGCTTCCAGTTCGCCGGCGATATTGAGCGGCGTCTGGCCGCCGAACTGAACGATGACGCCCTCGGGCTTTTCCTTCTCATAAATGGCCAGGACGTCTTCCACCGTCAGGGGCTCGAAATACAGCTTGTCCGCTGTGTCGTAATCCGTGGAGACCGTCTCCGGGTTGCAGTTGACCATGATGGACTCGTAACCCGCTTCCCGGATGGCGAAAGCCGCGTGAACGCAGCAGTAGTCAAACTCGATGCCCTGGCCGATCCGGTTGGGGCCGCCGCCCAGGACCATTATTTTTTTTCGTCCGGAGACGCCCACAGCGTCTTTTTCCCCATTGTAGGTCGAGAAGTAATACGCCGCGTCTTCGACGCCCGACACCGGCACCGCATCCCATGTCTGGACCAGACCCGTGGATTTTCGCCTTTCGCGGATATCGGCCTCCTTTACGCCGAGCAGGGTCGCCAAATAACCGTCGGCAAACCCGTCTTTCTTGGCCCGGGCCAGGAGGTCGTCCGGCGGAATCCCGCCCTTGTGTTTCCGGATTTCCTCCTCCAGCGCCACCATCTCCTTCATTTGCGTGATGAACCAGCGCTTGATCCGGGTGATCTCAAAGAGGCGGTCCACATCGGCACCCTTGCGCAGGGCTTCGTACATGATGAAATGCCGTTCGCTGGTGGGCGCACCCACCATATCATACAGCTCATCAAGCGATTTGTCGTTGAAATCCTCGGCAAATCCGAGTCCGTAGCGGTTTATTTCAAGAGAACGGACGGCCTTCTGGAAGGCCTCCTTATAGGTTTTTCCAATGCTCATGACCTCGCCCACGGCCCGCATCTGCGTGCCCAGCTTGTCTTCCACGCCGTCGAATTTTTCAAAGGCCCACCGGGGAAACTTGACCACCACGTAATCCCCCGAGGGAGTATACTGATCCAGGGTGCCGTCCCGCCAGTAAGGAATTTCACTTAAGGTCAGGCCCCCGGCCAGCATCGCCGAAATCAGGGCGATGGGAAAGCCCGTGGCCTTGGATGCCAGCGCCGAGGAGCGCGATGTCCGCGGGTTGATCTCGATGACCACCACGCGCCCGGTTTCCGGGTCATGGGCCAGCTGGATGTTTGTCCCGCCGATGACCTCGATGGCCTCAACAATGGCATAGGATATCGACTGAAGCCTTTCCTGCAGCGCCTTGTCAATAGTCAGCATGGGCGCCGTGCAGTACGAATCGCCCGTGTGGATGCCCATGGGGTCGACGTTTTCGATGAAACAGACGGTGACGAGGCGGTTTTCGGAATCCCGGACCACCTCGAGTTCCAGCTCCTCCCATCCCAGGACAGACTCCTCGATGAGCACCTGGTTGATGATGCTGGCAGCCAGGCCGCGGGATGCGATATTCCTCAGCTCTTCCACGTTGTAGACCATGCCGCCGCCGGTCCCCCCCATGGTGTAGGCCGGCCGGATGACGACGGGGTAGCCCAGCTCCGCTGCCACGGCCTCGGCGTCCTCAACGCTGTTGACCGCCCGGCTCTGGGGCATTTCCACGCCGATTTGTTCCATCGTCTCCTTGAAGATGGTGCGGTCTTCACCCCGCTCAATAGCCCCGGCATTGACCCCGATCAACCGAACCCCGAACTCTTCCAGCACGCCTTTGTTGCCGAGTTCGGAGGAAAGGTTCAGGGCGGTCTGTCCACCCAGGTTGGGAAGCAGCGCATCCGGACGCTCGACTTCGATAATCCGTGACAGGGTCTGGACGTTTAGCGGCTCGATGTATGTGATGTCCGCCATTTCA
>Ga0207421_10005640_pt1 | contig 13958 bp, 11 predicted proteins | sample SodLakKL_010_SED_4_FD_187542 | JGI IMG/M metagenome (GOLD analysis project Ga0207421, IMG submission 187542) | Alkaline sediment microbial communities from Lake Tanatar, Kulunda Steppe, Russia - 8KL_010_SED (SPAdes) (version 2) | ecosystem: Environmental > Aquatic > Non-marine Saline and...
AAAATAGTGTCAACAACCCCGTCCCCTTGACATGAAAATAGTGTCAACAACCCCGTCCCCTTGACATGCGTCCCCTTGACATGAGTGTCAACAACCCCGTCCCCCTGGCACTATTTGATTAGGCGGCGGTGCATTAGCATCTGGGGCAAGGGGAAAATTGCGGTGATGAATACCAGCAGCCACAGCAGGTGGATAATTAATTCAGGGCCGACTGTTCCCAGGGTGAGGGAGCGTAATAGCACGACAATGTGGTAGAGGGGCAGCAGCCAGGCTAAGGTTTGCACGATTTCAGGCAGCACGTCCATGGGGAAGAAGACTCCGGAAAAAAGAAACATGGGAGTGACAACCAGGGTGAAAAAGTAAGCGAAGTTATCTATTTTCGGGACTATTCCTGTCCAGATCATGGCCACCTGGGCAAAAACGAGACCGTTTAAAACCAGGACAAAGGGGACCAGCAGGGCCCAGGGGGAAAGGACCAGCCCGAGTGCGGCTATAACCATTAAAATGACTGTGCCGGAAAGGACGCTTTTGAAGGTGCCGTAAAGCAGTTCGCCGACCACCACTTCCTGCAGGTTAATCGGGGTGGCCACGATGGCATGGTAAATTTTTTGGAAGTGCATCCGCACAAAGGAGTCATAGGAGCACTCCGCCGCCGAGGCCCACATGGCCGAAGTGGCGACAATACCCGGGGCAATGAACTGGGTATAGGTCATGCCCTCGAAATCCTCGATCATTACCCCAAGGCCGATGCCTAAGGCAGCCAGGTATAATAGAGGTTCGACAATATTAAAAGCAATGCTGGTGGGCCAGGTTTTCTTAAAAACCACCAAATTGCGGTTGAGCACCTTCAGGGCCCACCGGTTCAGTGGTTTATAGTACCTGGTTAGAGATTTCATTGTCGGGGTAAAGCCCGGTTTCATTGCCTGAGCCTTCTTCATAGATTAATCCTCTTCCAGTGAGTTTTAAGAATACATCTTCTAAATTGGAAGGACGGACCTGGTAAGTCTGCACGCTGCTGTGCGCATTGAGGCGTTCTAAAGCCCCGGTTTCGTCCTCGGAGATAAACAGGTAAACAGTGTTCCCGGCTACCTGGTAACCGCGGATTTCTTTTTTGAGGCTTTGCAGCAGTAATTGACGCTGTCCCGGGTTTATTTCTACTTCGATTACCTTGGCGCCCACGTGGCGGCTGATCAGCTCTAATGGCCGCCCCTGCTCTAAAATATTTCCTTTGTCCATGATAATCAGGTCGTCGCAAAGCTGGCTCGCTTCTTCCAGGTAGTGGGTGGTAAGGACCAGGGTCAGTCCCTTTCTTTTAAGCCGGCGTAAGTGTTCCCAGATCAGGCGCCTGCTCTGGGGATCGAGGCCCGTGGTCGGTTCGTCTAAGATCAGGATCTCCGGGTCATGAATCAGGCCGCGGGCGATGGTCAGCCTCCGTTTCATCCCGCCTGAGATTTGTTCAACCTCCTGGCTTGCTTTGGCCGAGAGGTCAAAGAAGTAGAGCAGTTCATCGGCCCTTTTTGCGGCGGTTTCCCGGTTGATGCCAAAGTAACCGGCGTACACCAGCAGGTTCTCCCGCACGGTCAGCTCCTGGTCCAGGTTGTTTTCCTGGGGGACTACCCCCAGCCGGGTTTTGATTGCCCGGGGATTTTCGCTTACCTCGTGTCCAAGGACATTTAAAATGCCACTTGTAACCGGGTGGAAGCAGTAAATCATGGCCACCACGGTGGTTTTGCCCGCGCCGTTGGGGCCGAGGATGCCGAAACATTGCCCCCGGCAAATGGTGAAATCGATTCCTGCTACCGCGGTAAAGCCGTTATAGTTCTTGGTCAGGTTTTGTGCTTCCACAACTACGCTCAAAGCCGTTTCCTCCCATATCTTTTGTTTTACGGGGTAGCAAGACCATTTTATATTAAACAAGTGCTTTTCGGCAAGTTGATAGAAGCCGAAATTTCGGTAGGCTCCGGAACCAGTCTTTTTTGAGATCAGGCTATTAAACAGCCGGGCGGGTTGTGGTATAATTTACAGCATTCCGGGAGTATGTGAGACGAGCGCCTGGCAAACTTCGGTTTAGATAGAGGTGGCCAGATAATGAATTGCAGCCGGGAGGGCCTTGATGAAGAAAAACAGTGAAATAAAAGTCAAAAGGAACTGCCTGCAGTGTGCCCATTACTACGTAACCTGGGATAAGAACTTTCCCCGGGGCTGCCGCGCCCTGGGATTTAAAACCAGGTACTCCCCGGCTGGTTCGGTGTTTAATGCTTCCGGAATGGAGTGCCTCTATTTTAAGCCCAGAAGAAAAAAAGCAAGCCGAAGTAAGCCAGGTCAGTAAACTCTGCCTGGTTGCCAGTCGTTTTGGTCATAATGAAGGCAACTCTCTTTTGGAGGGCTGTCTTTTTTTGAGGACTGCCCGATAAAGGAATTACAGAATATATAGAGAATTCTAATGTCAGATGTTACTCTTTGGCAAGGAGGAAAGGTTATGTCAGCATCTGGCAAAGAAAAGGGTGGTGCAAAGCCCTGGTTTAAGTATTACGATCCGGGAGTGCCTACCCGGATCGACCCGGCAGATAAAACCTTGCAAGGCTATTTCCGGGAAACAGCAAACCGCTACCCGGATCATTATGCCCTTTCTTTTATGGGCGCTAAAATTACCTACAGGGAACTGCTCGCCATGGTTAACCGTTTTTCCAGGGCCCTGCGAGATTCCGGCCTGCTTCCCGGAAGTAAACTTGCGATCCACCTGCCCAACTGCCCCCAGTTCGTGATTGCTTACTGCGGCGCCCTGCAGGCGGGCTATACGGTGGTGCCCTGCAATCCTCTTTACGTGGAAAGGGAAATGGAATATCAGCTCAATGATTCAGAGGCAGAAGCAATTGTTACCCTGAGCCGTTTTTATCCCATGATTAAAAACATAGAACAAAAAACGGGGCTTAAGAAAATAATCGCCGCCCGGATCAAAGATTATTTCCCCGGTTTCCTGCGCTTTCTTTACACGCTGACCAGGGAGAAAAAAGAAGGAGAGCGGGTCAGCCTCCAGCCCGGGGATGCCTGGTTCGAAGACTTTTTGAAGGGTTACCCGGACAGTTTCGCTGAAGATTATGGCAAGCCTGATGACCCGGCCTGTCTTCTTTATACCGGGGGGACCACGGGAACATCCAAGGGGGCGGTGCTTACCCACCGCAACCTGGCGACGAATGCCATTCAAACGGCAAGTTTTCTTCCCGACCTGAAAGAAGGCGAAGAAAAAGGCATTGCCGTGTTGCCCTTTTTCCACAGTTACGGGTTGACCACCTGCTTAAACCTGGCCTTGATTAAAGGCGGCACCCTGGTTTTGGTGCCCCGATTTGATGTTAAGATGATCTTGAAACTGATCGATAAAGAAAAGCCCACCCTCTTTCCGGGTGTTCCCACCCTTTACGTGGCCCTGATCAATTCCCCGGAGATAAAAAAATATGACCTGAGCTCGATCCGGGTCTGCAACAGCGGGGCCGCTCCCCTGCCGGTGGAAGTCCAGGCCAGGTTTGAGGAAATAACGGGCGGCCGCCTGATTGAAGGTTATGGGCTGACTGAAACTTCTCCAGTTACTCATAGCAACCCAGTTTACGGGACCAGGAAGGCGGGCAGCATCGGGGTGCCCCTGCCGGGCACAGATGCAAAAGTGGTTGACCTGGACAACCCGGGCCGGGAAGTGCCGGCAGGGGAGAGCGGCGAGCTGGTGGTCAGCGGGCCGCAGATTATGCAGGGTTACTACAAGAAACCGGAAGAAACTGCAGAAACCCTTCGCAACGGCTGGCTTCACACTGGTGACATTGCCAAAATGGACGAAGACGGCTTCTTTTACATCGTCGATCGCAAAAAAGATATAGTTATTGCCGGCGGTTACAATATTGTACCCCGGGAAATAGAAGAAGTGCTCTACAGTCACCCTAAAGTCCAAGAAGCTGTGGCTGTGGGAGTGCCCGATGAGTACCGTGGAGAAACAATCAAAGCGTTCATCGTCTTGAAAGAAGATAAATCCATGGCTGAAGAAGAGGTGATCGATTTTTGCAAGCAACACCTGGCTTCCTACAAAGTTCCCAGGAAAGTAGAATTCAGAGAAGAGCTGCCCAAGACCATGGTCGGTAAAATATTGCGGAGGGTGCTGGCAGAAGAAGAGCGGGCTAAGTTTAGTTAACCGTTTAAAATGTAAAAAAACCGGTAACGTTTTATGTTGCTTGCCAGTGCGAAGACCTGGTTAAAGATTACCTCTTTATTGAAAAAGCCGGTAAAATAGCAGAAATGAGAAAAAATGTATGCACAACAAAGAAAATAATTGTTCAATGACAGGTCAATTATTGATTCACTTAGCATAAGCTATTCACCTAACCCGGACAAGCCGGTACCATAAAAGTTTGATTTCAAAATGACCCCTTATAAGCATAGTGTACATCGGCGTTTGCGGGATCGCTCAAAATAGCCTTGCCAAAAATGTGCAGTACTTCAGGATTATGGGCCTAAATAGTGGCCTTGCCTCCATTTTCCTTCTGCAGTTCTGCCGTCCTTGTAGACCAGGGTGCCCTGGCCGTGCTGGCAGCCTTCTTCCCATTCGCCTTCATAGTATAGCTTTGGATCATTTGCTGGCCAGGTGAATTTGCCAAAACCATGATACTTGCCCTCGAACCAAGAGCCTTCATACCGGCCGCCCATGTTGCTGTCCCAGATGCCTTCCCCGTGGGGTAGGCCGTTTCTGGTTTCACCGGTATATTCCCCGGGAATTCAGCCTGGCATTTCGAAGATGAACGAACTTTCTTCCGGCTCATGGGGGCCGCAGCTGATGCTAATAAAAGATAACAGTATAAACAGGGTGGCGATGCCTAAATATTTCAATGCGAACACACTCCATTCCAAGTCATAAACTATATTTATCCTACCGTAATTATAACATAAATGCAGGAGGGGGTTATTGTAGTAATTCTTACCCATGAAACAATATTAGAGGAAAGGTAGTTAATTCTGTTGAATTATAGAATTAGAACAATGATCCAGAATACTGTCTTGCCTTCCAGGGGGTCTTCATGCAGCCGGAGCAGTTAACCGTTTTCATAACCCTGTTTGTAGTCCTCGTTCTATTCATCTGGGGACGCTGGCGTTACGACCTGGTAGCCCTTTTTGCCCTGCTTGTGGTAACTATTGCCGGCATTGTTCCTGCAGATGAAGCTTTTGCCGGGTTCGGCCATCCGGCGGTGATCACCGTAGCCGCTGTTTTGGTGGTAAGCCGGGCCCTTTTTAATTCCGGGATGGTCGATTACATCGCTGGTTTGATGACCAGGGTAGGCAGCAACCCCAATCTTCAGATTGCCGCGCTGGTGATAGTGGTAACGATATTTTCCGGGTTCATGAACAATATCGGGGCCCTGGCACTGTTCATGCCGGTGGCTATCCGCATGGCCCGCAAAAACGAGGTTTCTCCTTCGCTTTACCTGATGCCGCTCGCTTTCGGTTCTCTTTTAGGTGGGCTTTATACCCAGGTGGGAACACCGCCGAATATCATCATTTCAGTATTCAGAGAGGACACGGCGGCGGCCACGCCGTTTCGTATGTTCGATTTTGCCCCGGTCGGCGCGGCAGTAGCCCTGGTTGGTGTCATTTTTATTATCTTTATCGGCTGGCGGCTCATTCCCAGGCGTAAAGGCGGGCTCTCGCGAGAAGATCTGTTTCATATTGAAGACTATATTACAGAAGTACAGGTAACCGATAAATCAAGCTTAGCTGGCAAACGTATCCGCGACCTTGAAGAAGCTACCGAAGGTGAGGTGGTGGTTGTTGCTCATGAAAGAAATGGGCAGAAATACCCGGCTCCTTCGCCCTACCGGGTTTTTAAGGAAGGCGACAGCCTGGTGATCAAGGCTAATGCCGAGGATTTGCAGGAGTTTTTGGATGCTACCGGCCTGGAACTTGCCGATACTGATGCAGAAAAACCGGGGGAAGACGCCTTAAAATCAGAAGAAATAACCGTAATCGAGGTAACGGTTACCACCAACTCCGTTCTTGAAGGGCGCTCGGTCAGGGGTTTTAAGCTACGCTCCCGTTACGGGATCAACCTCCTGGGGCTTGCAAGGCACGGCGGCCGCCTGCGCAGCAGCCCGGACAGCGTCCCCTTGAAAACGGGTGATGTTCTTTTGTTGCAGGGACCGGCCGAAACGATGCAGGAAGTTTTGCCCAACCTTGGCCTGCTGCCCCTAATTGAACGGGGATTACGGGTGGGCCAACCCCGGCGAATTGTCCTCGGAGTAGCTATATTTGCCACCGCGATCGTCTTAGCGGCCCTGGGGGTTCTGCCGATCCAGATTGCTTTTGCCGGCACAGCGCTGGTAATGGTTCTTTTTGGATTTATCTCGGTGCGGGAAATCTATGATCATATTGATTGGCCGGTGATTGTCCTTTTAGGGGCAATGATTCCGGTCAGCGGTGCCCTGGAAACCACCGGCGGGGCGGAGTTGATCGCCGGTGGCATTTTAAGCCTTGGGGAAAACTTCGCGCCTTGGGTGACCTTGACCGTGGTGATGGCCGGCACCCTGCTTTTATCAAATATTATCAATAATGCTGCAGCTGCGGTTCTAATGGCCCCGATCGCCATCAGCATTGCCGGCGGGCTTGGCGCAAGTGTGGATCCTTTCCTGATGAGCGTGGCGATCGGTGCTTCCTGTGCTTTTCTTACTCCCATCGGGCACCAGTCGAATACCCTGGTGATGGGCCCCGGGGGTTACAAGTTCGGTGATTACTGGTTCATGGGGCTGCCTCTAAGCATCATTGTTATCCTGGTGGGTGTGCCCATGGTCCTGGTGGTTTGGCCGCTCTAGGCCTGAGTTATAGCGGGTTATAACCTGTAGTGATAGTGGTAAGATTAGCATGATGAGTAATGTGCTTTATGCCAGACAGGGTAAATATAAATTTACTTGATCCCCAACTTTTTAATCTTGTAATCAAGGCTCTGCCGGTTCAAGCCGAGCATACTTGCTGCCGCGCTAATATTTCCGCCGGTTTTTTCGAGGCATTGAGAGATAATTTCTTTTTCAATGCTGTCCATCCTGTCTTTCAAAGTGCCGCTTTGGCTCATTTCTTTATGGATTGCCGGGTCTTCAATTTGATTATCCATGCAAGAATCTTTTAGAATTTGATTTAAAATAAAAGCGGATAGGTGTTCTTTTTTGATGATCTCCTCGCTGCCCACTAAATTCAATGCACTTTCGATGGTGTGTTCAAGCTCGCGCACGTTACCCGGCCAGCTGTAGTTATAAAATAAATTTATTACTTCGTTTGATACGCCGGTAACATTTTTCCCTAAGGTTTGGTTGAACTTATTTATAAAATGGTTGATGAATATAGGGATATCTTCTTTGTACTCCCGTAAAGAAGGAAGCCTGATGATTACTACTCCAAGGCGGTAAAACAAGTCCCTTCTTAACTTTTCAACTTCGATAGCCTCCACGGGATCAATGCTTAAAGCGCTCATAATCCTTGTGTTAATGGTTCTTTCTTCGGTTTCACCAATGCGCCTTACTTTGCCTTCTTCGATCACTCGCAATAGTTTTGCCTGTAAATTAAGAGGCATTGAGTCTAATTCATCTAAGAAAAGAGTTCCACCCGAAGCTTTCTCGAAAAGTCCCACATTATCTACCGAACCGGTGAAAGCTCCTTTAGCGGTGCCGAATAAAATGCCTTCAAGCAAGTTTTCCGGGATTGCCGCGCAGTTTAGCGGCACAAAGGGACCTTTGAGCGGCGATGCATTATGAATGCTTTGGATTAACATTTCTTTGCCGGTGCCGGTTTCTCCGTAAACCAGGACAGAAGAAGTGGTTTGGGCGGCTTTTTTTGCTGTTTCAATGCTTGATTTTAAAAATGGGCTGGTCCCGATGATATTACTAAAGTTGTATTTGGATGGAGCTTCTATTTTTTCTTCCTTTTCTTCGACGCTGAGGCGGTAACTGGTAAGCATACTTTCGAGGATATTAATATTTTTGGTTACTATAATTGCGCCATAAAAGGTATTGTCTACATATATCGGGTAAGCATTACTGACCGAAGTAACCCTTTTACCGTTAATTACATCGTATTCTTGGTATACGTTTTCAATCGGCTTTTTGGTTCTTAAAACTTGTAAAGTGATGCTGGTTTCTTCGTTGAGATTGTAAATTTCGGTTATATGTTTACCAATAACCTCTTCAATATTAAGCCCGTCAAGTTTGGCATTAGCCCTGTTGTAAAGGACAAACCTGCCCTCATTGTTTATTACAAAAAGGCAGTCATCGATTATATTTAAGATTGCATTAATGTCTTTTGAAAAGTCTATACTATTAAGGATTAGTTTTTCCAAGTAAAAAATTCCTCTCGGAAGGTTTTGAAACTTTTTAGTTTAGCTTATTCTATCATTAATAAAAATCCCTGTTAACCTGAAGTTTTTCTAGTCTGGGTTAATTATTTCTGCAGGATGTACTTCCTCTTGCCTGCTTTTAATTACTGGCTCTCAATAATTTGTCCAGTTTTTTTGCACCACACAAAATATTTGTCCGTTTTACTGCGGGTTTTTTTCTTCTATATCAAAAAATTTTGCGTTACTCTGGAGCTTGTTTGTTGATTTAAATTAGTATTTGATTTGCTCTTAATGCCTCAATTTAAGGGTTTTCAGGTATTTTTAAGGAGTTGGCATGGCGATTGCTATTTGATACATGTAAGACCGGTTATGAGCATATAAAACGAGCCTGTCAGATGCCATGCCGGTGCCAGTGTTTAATAATTGAAAGGGGTTTGATGGCAATGCAAATGCAGGATATGGAAAGGATTAAAAGTTTGCATAATGGGGAAAAGGTTAAACCGACATTTTCTAAGGCAGAAATGAAGCGACGTATATCTAAATTGCGCATGCACATGATTGATAATAATATCGACGCTGTGCTCCTAACTTCTTATCAGAACATTAACTATTTCAGTGATTTTTTGTACACAGCATTTGGCCGCAATTACGGCCTGATTGTTACTCAGGAAAAACATGTTACAATCAGTGCCAATATTGATGGGGGCATGCCCTGGCGGCGCAGTTATGATGAAAATGTTGTCTACACAGACTGGAAGAGGGATAATTTTTTCTATGCGATTAAAAAAGTCCTGGAAGAAGCCAACATAAACCGTGGCATAATTGGCATTGAAGAAGATTTCGTCAGTGTAATGCTTAAAAAGCAGCTAAAAGATTACTTTCCCGACTTTGAACTGGTCGATGTATCTCAGGCTTTAATGCGGCAGCGGATGATTAAATCGGATGAAGAAATCGCCCTGATAAAAAATGGCGCGCATGTTGCTGATATCGGGGGATATGCCGTCGTTGATGCCATAGAAGAAAATGTGCCGGAATATGAAGTGGCTCTACGCGGCACCGAAGCAATGGTCAGGGAAATAGCAAGATTATATCCCCATGCTGAACTACGTGATACCTGGGTATGGTTCCAGTCAGGGGTTAATACTGATGGCGCCCATAACTGGCCTACCTCCCGGGTTGTGAACAAGGGAGATATTTTAAGCCTTAATACTTTTCCCATGATTGCCGGGTATTATACGGCCTTAGAGCGGACCCTGTTTTTCGAAGAAGTATCCGATAAGCACTTAGAATATTGGGATGTCAACGTTGAAGTACACCGACTCGGGATTGAACTGATTAAGCCTGGTGTAAGATGCATGGACATTTGCGCCGAGTTAAACAAGATTTATAATCACTATAATTTGTTGGAAAACCGGACTTTTGGTTACGGTCATTCCTTTGGAGTATTATCTCATTATTACGGCAGAGAAGCCGGTCTTGAATTGCGTGAGGATATCGAGACAGTATTGGAACCCGGGATGGTAGTTTCGATGGAACCGATGATCATGATTCCTGAAGGAGAACCGGGGGCCGGTGGATATCGGGAACACGACATTTTAGTGATCAATCATGATGGAGCAGTTGAAAACATAACTAAATTTCCCTTTGGACCTGACCATAACATTATTAAAGGCTGACTGTTTAGCCAAACATTACGGTGGGATTCGTTTTTTAACAGCACAATTTCTTGATGTGTAAAGCTGAGGGAAAATGTTAAAGTTCTTTTTTAAAGGTGAGAATAGCCCGGTTGTGATTTTAATAAAAGTTTTCAAGCAAACTACACAGGGAGGTGGCATAAGGTGTTTGATTCCTGGACATTAAACGGTTATATCATAGCAAATGTCCTAACGATAACTTTGGTTCTAATAACGTATTTTATTAGGCTGGCCAAAAATAATTAAAAATATGGCAACTAATAGTATTTATGTGGGTATACCTGTTGAGCGAATTTTTATATTGAGGAGGAAATTTTGATGTCATATAACTGGTTTATTTTAGCATTAGGAATGCTCTTGCTAATTTATCTGGGGTTCCGGGCAAAAAAGATTGCCAGTTCAGAAGATGAAGCAGGGTTTTTGCTTGGCGGCAGAAGCTTCGGGCCACTTGTAGCGGCTGGTACATTAATGGCGACAGGTTTTAGCGGTTGGGGCTTTGTTGGATCCCCCGGAGCAGCTTATGAGTATGGTTTTACAGAGATTCTTGCGAATTTCTTTTTTGCACCGGCAATTTTAATTGCCATCTTGTTTTTCAGCAATCATATGCGGAAAAGGGCGATGGGGCTTGGCAGCTTAACCCTGCCTGAATATATTGCCCACCAGCATAATTTCAGCCCAGGTTGGAGCCGAACCTTGCAGGGGCTCGGTGGTATTGTTACGGTCCTGATGATGATCACTTTGATGATTGGGCAGGTAAGAGCGTTAGGCAGCATTACCGGCCAATGGTTGGGAATCCCTGAAGAATATGCAGCAATAATGATGGTTGCCATAATCATTATTTACACTGCTACAGGAGGACTGGCTGCTGTTGCCTGGACTGATCTGATCATGGTTTTTGGCATGTCTTTTGCAGCAATTATTGTTGTCACCCAAATATTCGGAGATACCTCTCTAGCTAACATAGTATCGCAGCTGAAGGCTATTGACCCTGAATTAGTTAACCCACCATCAGGAACCCCGTACGGTAATTTTAAAGCTGCAGCATTTTTAACCCTGCCCTGGGCTTTTTTATGGGCCGCTGTGGTTCCCTACATGGGGGTTCGTTTTCTGGCTTTTAAAGAAACCACCAAAGAGCGCGATGTTGCCCTGATCGGACTGCCGCTTGGAATATTGTTGAGTTTGGTCCCCTTTGTGGGTGTTTATGTCAGGAGCCAGGGCATTATGCTTGATCACCCAGATGATGCTATGGCTGTGTATCTTGCCAATTACCTTCCCCCGTTGCTTGCTGGCATAATTTCTTTGTTTATCGTTTTTGCGATGAGTTCAACAGCTAACTCGGTGCTTCATACAATGGGTTCTGCAGCAAGCAATGATATCAGGAAATCGATGTTTTTTAAGCGGGATGTAAAAGGAGGAACTAAAGTCACGATACACCGCATTGGGATCATTATCTTTGGGCTTCTGGCATTTATATTTTATATTACTTCCCCGCCATTTTTTATCAATTTCTTGGCCTATCTTGGCACCGGAACCCTGCAAGCTATGTTAATTGGCCCGGTTTTTGTAGCTACTTTCTGGAGAGGTAATGCTGCAGGTGCGCTTGCATCAATGGTTGGTGGTTTTCTATCCTGTACTTTATTGCTTTTCTTAACAGATTTAGGCTGGGTAGTTGCTCCACTTGTGGCTGATGTTATTGCAGTATTTCTTTACGTGGTTGTAAGCCTACTTACATTTAAGGTAATGCCTCGCAGCGAGATGGAGAGGGTTGCTTCCTAAAATTAAAATATCTGTGTGAATTAATAATGTTAGTGACCCGCTAGGGGGGATGGCGAAGTGAAGCATGTTGCCACCCCCTCATTCCTATATAGTTGCGCAATGAACACCTGCTTAAATTCTTTCCACCCGTATGTTTCTTTTCTTTAGCGTCACCAAGATCACGGCAGGATTCCTCCGGGATAGTATGGCGGCGTTCTAAGACATCTTTTTCAACCATTGTAGGGTTGTAGTGTGTGCTCCTTTGCTTTTCCAGCCTGTTAAGGGCCTGCTGGAGAGAAAGTCTGTAGAAGTGCATTCTATCGAAATACTCTCGCCCTTTCTGAGCCTCGAAGCTGACTCTGCGGTTTATTCCAGATCAACCAGGGGGTATTTTTGCTTTCATTACCTGGTGCAGGAAGAATAGATCAACCTTTTTTAAGTCTATAACATCAATTTCCAGTTCTAACAAATCTTCTAAGTCACCGGTTATTTCAAGCTTCCTGGTAAACCGGTTATGTACAGAAGAATTTACAAGGAGTTGTTTGAATTGAGCAAACTATTTACGGTGTCTGCAACTAAATCAAGCTAAAAACCATGCTCGGGCTTTTTATATTACCACGAGCATTGGTGCTCTGTGCAAACCAGGATAATATGATCATAGTTTTAACACAAATAAAATATTTTGTAACTGGTTCGTAACAGCAATTGAATATACTGATATTAGTTGAAGTTAAAATAACCTTTTGAGTGGTGCGATTTCATGAAACGAAACAAGACATACAATATTTGCAACATGGGTGGCAGTTCTTCGGATTTTGTGATCAGGTTAGAAAATAACGAGGGTCCAAGTTTAAGAGGAAAAATAGAGCATGTTAAAACCGGGCAGGTCCAGTATTTTGAAGATTACCTGGAACTTCTGATGTTGATGCAGGAAAAGCTTGATGAACAGGGTTATCCCCAAAGCGATACTGAGCTGCGCACTTTTGGTGATTAATCAGAGTGCTGGGAAGGAGAATCATGGAAGAACCCAAAGAACAAAAACAATCTCAAAAAGAAGATCTCGTTTTTTTTGTTCGGGTGCAGTATCGCTGTAACACCAGCTTTCAGGGGACGGTCCAGTGGATGGACGGGAAGAAGTGGTGTATATTCCGCAGCGTTCTCGAGCTTGGAAACTTGATCTGTGAGGCGAAAAAACAAATGTCCACTGAAGGCGACGAGGGTTTTGTTAAAACCTGGCAGGATAAAGAAGACGTGTCATAAGTAATCAAAGTAATGCGAGAGCACCAAAATATTCCTGATTATTCCTGGAGGGAAGAAAAATGATCGGACACAGTAAATCAGAGTTTGAAGAAGGCGCAGACAAAAGGTTCAAAAAATATGCTGCGGCAATTATCGTATACCTGATGTTGTTATCACCAATTCTATCTTTTACTGAAGCAACATATGCAGGAATTGTTGAGGATAGGAACAATGAAGATAGTATCTTTAGCGCTATTGATTCCAACTCACAGAGTAAAGACCCGGAAGCTATTGTGCGGGGGGAAGAAGAAGAAGAAAATGAAGAGAACTGGGAGCCCGATAAAAAATTTAATTGGGAAGGCCAGGGAGATGAAAACGCCTCCATCGATGGAGACACCTATACCGGCTGGCACTGGGTTTTAACTCCCGGCGGATCTGCCACAATCATTGAAGGTAAGATAACCGTAACTTATAAAGATGAAAATGATGAAGAGAAAACTGTTGAAGCAGAAGGTTATCGCCCAGGTCAAGGTGGTGGAGCAATGCATTTTGATGTAATTATCGAAGGCTCCGGTGAAGTGATAGATGCTTATGTAGAGTTTACTTATGAAGGGACAATTACGGGCAAAACTGTCCTGACCATCAGCAACAAAATAGATAACGGCACCCCTGGCGACGACGATGACGATGATGACGATGATGACGACGATGATGACGACGATGACGATGACGACGATGATGACGATGATGACGATGACGATGATGATGATGACGACGATGATGATGATGACGATGATGACGATGACGATGATGATGATGACGACGATGATGATGATGACGATGATGATGATGACGATGATGACGATGACGATGATGATGATGACGACGATGATGACGACGATGACGATGACGACGATGAT
>Ga0207421_10005641_pt1 | contig 13955 bp, 12 predicted proteins | sample SodLakKL_010_SED_4_FD_187542 | JGI IMG/M metagenome (GOLD analysis project Ga0207421, IMG submission 187542) | Alkaline sediment microbial communities from Lake Tanatar, Kulunda Steppe, Russia - 8KL_010_SED (SPAdes) (version 2) | ecosystem: Environmental > Aquatic > Non-marine Saline and...
GGAAATGAACTGGATGTGGAGCAAGCTGGACCGTTTTGCCATGGTGTCCAATTCTGATGCACACAGCGCTGAAAACCTGGGCCGGGAAGTGAATCTTTTCCAGGGAGAAATGAGCTACGAGGGCATGTTTCGAGCCCTGCGCCGCGAAGGCCTGGGGAACAGGTTCCTGGGAACCCTGGAATTTTATCCGGAAGAGGGCAAGTATCATCTGGACGGACACCGCAAGTGCAAGGTGGTCATGGATCCAAGGCAGACCCTGGCCCACAGGGGGAAGTGCCCGGTATGCGGCAAGAATGTCACTGTAGGCGTGCTGAACAGGGTCATGGCCATGGCCGACCGGGATGAACCCGTCCGTCCCGATTATCAGCCCGGGTTTTCCTCGGTAATCCCTTTGAAGGAGGTTATTTCAGAGTTTTTGGGGGTGGGCCCCAAAACCAAGAAAGTGCAGGGCTTCTACAACAGTCTGGTGCACAGGTTCGGCCCGGAACTGCAAATACTGCAAAACGTACCCGTGGAAGATCTTGGAAAATTTCACAGTCCACTGGGCAAAGGCATTGCCAGGATGCGTTCTGGTGAGGTTATCCGCCGGCCCGGGTATGACGGGGAATACGGAGTAGTCAGGGTCTTTACCGACACCGAAAGACAGGAATTCAAGAAGGGCAAAAGGCTCATGCCTGCGGCGGGAGATACCCCGGAGCAGAGATATAAGCGCATAAAGTCCTTGCAGGAAGTACCTGACCAGGCTTCCGGAAGTTCTGAAAAGCCCCTGGAATTCAACGCCGCTCAAAAACAGGCCATTGAGGCCGGTCCTGAGCCAGTTCTGGTCCTGGCCGGTCCGGGCACGGGCAAGACTCAGACCCTCATGGGCAGGGTAAGCAGGCTTCTTGAGCAGGAGGTCAATCCCAGGCATATCCTGGTGGTGACTTTTACCCGCAAGGCGGCCAGTGAGCTAAGGGAGCGGCTTATAAGCATTCATGGAGAGAATCATGCCCTGCCCCTGGCGGAAACCATGCATGCCATGGCCTTTGAACACTGGAAAAAAGTCTATGGAGAGGAACCGCTTATCCTGGGGGAAGAAGAGGCCTTCAAGGTGTTTGCTGAGTCCAGTCCGGAACTCAAGGGCTCTGCACTGAAAAAGGCCTGGCAGGAAACCGGGGCTGCCAGGGAACAGATGCTGAAGATTCCTGCGGCAGGAGAAAGCTACAATCGCCAGAAGCAGGACTGGAACCAGGTGGACTATGCCGATCTGCTGGAATTCTGGCTGCAGGAACTGCAAAGCGCAAGATTTGTCCGGGCCTGCACCCATGTGCTGGTGGACGAGATTCAGGATCTGTCCAGGCTGCAGCTGGAGATAATCAGGGAGCTGCTTCCTGAGGGAGGGGAGGGCTTTTTCGGCATCGGCGATCCCAGGCAGTCCATTTACGGCTTTCGGGGTGCAGTGGGGGATGTTCCGGAGGTGCTTGGCTCTTTCTGGCCGGATCTGCAGGCTGTTACCCTTACGGAAAACTATCGCTCGGCCAAAGAGATCCTGGAGCTGTCCCAGGGCCTTTTTCCGGAAGACGCAAGCCTTGAGGCCGGAGTGGATGATCCGGGCAAAATGACCATGTACCGGGCGGTCGATGGAGTGCAGGAAGCTCACTGGGTGGGGCAGAGGATCGGAGAACTCCTGGGCGGTGCAGGGCACTGGCAGATGGACGGGAAGACAGGCCGGCCGGCCCTGGCCCCGGAGGACATAGCCATCCTGGTGCGCTTCAAGGCTTTGGGGGTTGTCCTGGAAAAAGAGCTGCACCAAATGGGCATATCGGTGAGCATGCCGCAACAGGAGCCTTTTTTCCAGGATCACCGGGTGGAGCTTATCCTGAAGGCAGCAGCCCGGGTGCTGGGAGTCAGCTGGAGCGAAGAGGTGTTTGAATGCCCGGAAAAGGTACTGGCTAAAGGTCCACTGGGCCTGGCGGCTTATCTCGGGGACATACCTCCCTTTGACAGGTTTTTCTGGCAAAGCAGGGCCTTCAGGGAGCTGGAAAAGCAGTACCGGGAAAAAGGAGGATGGACAGGGCTTATCAACCATATTCGGCTGGAAAGCGAGCTGGAGCAGGCGGAAATGAAGAGCAGAAAGGTCAAGATCCTGACCATGCACGCGGCCAAGGGGCTTGAATTTGAAGCAGTGTTTCTGCCGTGCCTGGAGGATGGAATTGTGCCTTTCGCCGGCATGGATTTTTTGCTGGGCAAACCGGTTTATGCAGAGCAGAAAAGCGATGAACTGGAAGAAAAAAGGCTTTTTTATGTGGCTCTCACCAGGGCCAGGCGGCATCTTTTCCTGAGCCTCGCCGGCAGCAGGAAGGTGTATGGTCGCCAGCTCATGCTCAAAGAGTCCAGGTTCTTCTCAGGGCTTGATCTCTCAGGGGTACGTAAGACCAGGGCCAGGATCTGCAAGGCTAAGAGGGAAAAGAGACCCAGGCTTTTTTAGTCCGGATGGAGTGGACAGGCGCTTCACCCGGGAGGCAGGTTCAGGCAGGGGGGATGCGATTCAGCGCAGAAGGAAGTTGTAGAAGAACTTTTCGTAGAGCGTACAGAATCTTTGAGCCATGACCGGCTTAAACCCTGCGCTCCTGAGACGACAATAGACATGCAGGGGATTAAAATGATGCTGAATAAAACTTTTTACTTTTTTCATATAAATATCTGCAATAAGCATGCCTTATTGTCTCGAGATGAATTTCTATCTTTAAAAGACAAAAAAATCAAGTTTTTTGTCTGGTTTGTGGGTTATAGAATTAAAAAATTCCGGGGTTCAGGGATTGAGAGATGGGAGGAGGAGGAAGGGTGTGATCCGGCCGGAAATGCGGGGTTTCAAATTGGCATTGCATATGTTGTGCACTCAGGTTAAAGGGGGGCTTCCAAGGCGTTAGGCCTTGAGAGTTTTTCAGGCCTGACGGGACAAGTTCTTTTTCCCGGGCCCAAGAGGAATTATGGCATATTTTAGAACCCTGGAGAACCGTCTGGCCAGGCTGCAGGGAATGTTCAAGAAAAAAGAGCGGCTGCTCATCATGATCAATGCTGATCCTGACGCACTGGCTTCAGCCCTGGCTTTGAAGCGCCTGTTGTATCGCAAGGTGCATTCGGTGGGCATAGCGCATGTAAACGAGATTTCCAGGCCGGACAACCTGGAGATGATAAAGCTCTTGCGTATTCCTGTGCAGAAGTTTTCCCCTCCTCTACTTCCCCAGTACGACAGGTTTGCCCTGGTGGATTCCCAGCCTCATCATCACAGGGATTTTGCCCGGGTGGATTTTTCAGTGGTCCTGGATCACCACCCCCTGGATAAGAAGTATCCTGTGAAGGCCGACTACCAGGAGATAATTCCGGAATACGGAGCCACCAGTTCCCTTCTTACAGAATATCTGTACAATTTGAAGATACGGCCGGGCAAGCTTCTGGCCACTGCCCTGGTGTACGGAATCAAGACCGATACCCAGAGCTTCGAGCGCAAGTTTTCCGATGTAGATATACGGGCCTTCAGGCATCTGACCAAGTTCTATGACCCGCTGCTTCTGCAGAACATTCTCAGGTCCGAGTTTCACCGGGAATGGCTCAAGTATTTTTCCCAGGCCTTTCGCAAGATCAAGTTTCTGGGCAACGGGGCCAGTGTATTCATGGGTAAGGTTGACTCCCCGGACATCCTGGTGATCCTGGCGGATTTCTTCCTGCGGGTGCATAATATTTCCTGGGACATCATCAGCGGCATTCATGAGGACAAGCTGGTGGTCATTTTCAGGGGCGATGGTCTGCGCAGGGACATGGGCAAGCTTTCGGCCCAGATGTTCAAGGATCTGGGGCCTTCCGGAGGGCACAAACAGATGGCCAGGGCAGAGATACCCCTGGAAAAGATCGATCAGATACATGCCCAGCAGTTTATCCTGCAGCGCCTGGCCGATGTTGGAAACAAGAGAAAAAAGACTTCCAGGGCCGCCAACTCCAGCAAAAAAGAAACTCCTGCAGGGAAAATGGATCATGATCCGGGAAAAGATTGAGTATAAAAACGAACCGGTTTTTTTAATCGACGGCAGTTCTTTCCTGTACCGGGCATTTTATGCCTACCCGGATCTTAAGCGCTCCGACGGCTTTCCCACCAATGCCATTTATATAGTCATCCGCATGCTTTTAAAGATCATCAGGGAGGAACAGCCTAAATTCATGGGTTTTTTTTTGGATGGCAAGGGTCCGACTTTTCGCCATGAACTGTATGCCCCTTACAAGGCCCAGCGTCCGGCAATGCCCGAAGGATTGTCCGCGCAGATTGATCCTCTGAGGAAAGCGGTACGGATTCTGGGAATCCCTGAATATACAGCCGAAGGTATGGAAGCGGATGATCTTATTGCCGGGTACACGCAGCTCTTCAAGGGCAGGCATCCGGTGATCATAGTGGCCTCGGACAAGGACCTGAAACAGCTCCTGGATGATCATGTCTACCTCTGGGACCCGGGGGCAAAAAATTCCGGGATTCTTGATTACGAGGGGTTCAGACGGGAAACGGGCATAGTTCCTGAACAGTGGCCGGATTACCAGGCCCTGGTGGGAGACAGTTCGGACAATATCCCGGGGATACCCGGGGTGGGACCCAAAACCGCCCTGAACTGGCTGAAGAAATTCCCCTCCCTGGAAGAGCTGCAGGCGGGTCTGGAACAGCTCAAGCCCAAAGAACAGGAAAAGCTGCGTACGCATCTGCAGGATGTCTTTTTGTACCGTAGACTGACCAGGCTCAAGCCGGACTGCCTGGGCGGGGCCGGATTGGAAACCCTGAGGACAAGTCCGGCGGATACCGGCGAGCTTCTTGATTTTCTGGAAGAGTATGAGTTTAAAAGCCTCAAGAATGAGCTTCCGGGGAGCCCGGAGTCTAAACCGGGGCAGAGTCGGGAAAATGCCGATGTCCGGAAGCATTATGCCGCATCAGAAAAACTGCCTGATTGCCGGGGGCAGGATGCCGGTGTTTTCCCGGGCCGCGACAGTTACCTGGTGGCCCTGGAAGACCAGGAATGGGAAGTGCCCAATAAAAAGCCGCCCATTAAAAAGCTTGCAGGATGCAAAAAATTCGTTTTTTCCCTGAAGGAGCTGTACAGGGAAAAACAGGAATGGATGAAGGAGCCTGTGTCCGGTTTTTTTGATATTTCCCTGGGGGTGTATCTGCTCAATCCGGAAGAAAGGGATTACGGTTATGACCGGATATTCAAGACATATGCCCCTGAAACCGGAGTGCACCGGGACAACAGGGCCATGGCCGCCCTGAAGATCGGCCAGCTGGTGCAGAGCCGTCTTGAATCCGCAGGGCTGCTGAGGCTGATGCAGGGGCTGGAGATGCCTCTTGTGCCGGTGCTCTGCCGCATGGAAGCCGCCGGGATAGGCATCGACCTGGAGGCTTTTGACGATTTTTTAAGGCAGGTGAAAAAAAGCCTGGATGGTTTGACCGCCAGGATTTATTCCATGGCCGGGAGAGAATTCAATATCCGCTCCACGCAGCAGACAGCCCGGGTGCTCTTTGAGGATCTGGGACTCAAGGCCAGGCGCAAGACTCCCAAAGGGGCATATTCCACCTCCAACGTGGTCCTGGAATCCATGCGCCGGGAACACGATATAGTCGATCTTATTTTACAGTACAGGACCCTGGAGAAGCTGCGTTCCACCTACCTGGAGCCCCTGCCCAGAAAGGTGGACTCCGGGGGCAGGCTGCATACCACATTCAATCAGCTGGCCACAGCCACCGGGCGTCTTTCCAGCAGCAACCCCAATCTGCAGAATATTCCCATCAAGGGTGAATTCGGTCCCAGGATGCGGGCCTGTTTCAAGCCGTCTCAAGGCAAGCTTCTGGTGGCGGCGGACTACTCCCAGATTGAGCTGCGCATACTGGCGCACATGTCCGGGGACCCGAATCTGCTTCAGGCCTTCGGGGGCAACGAGGATATCCACAGACGCACGGCCGGGCTTTTGTTCGACAAGGATATTGAAGAAGTTAGCCAGGATGAGCGGCGCAAGGCCAAGACCATAAACTTCGGTCTGCTCTACGGTATGGGACCACAGAAGCTCAGCCGGGAGCTGGGCATTTCCATGGAGGAGGCCAAGGAATTCATAAGTGTTTACTTCAGCAAACTGGACAGGGTGCGGGCCTTTTATCAGCAGATCGAGGAAAAGGCGCAGGAGCAGGGATACGTGACCACCATGGCCGGGCGCAGACGCCTTCTGCCGGATATTAACTCCAGAAACAGCAACATGGCCCAGCAGGCCAGGCGAACAGCTGTAAACACGGTCATCCAGGGGTCGGCAGCGGATGTTATAAAAAAGGCCATGCTGGCTGTAGACATTGATGACGAGCTTCGTTCCCTGGGAAGTGTCATGGTCCTGCAGGTGCATGACGAACTGCTTCTGGAAGTGGATGCAAACGTTGCCAAAAAGGCCGGTGAAAGGCTGGCCCGGGTGATGGCCGGGGTGGAGAACCTGGAGGTGCCTTTGCTGGTGGAGTGGGGAACCGGGGGGAACTGGGCCGAGGCTCATGGGTGATTCGGGATTCTGGGATTCTGGAATTGGGGAATTGTGTTGGCGACAGATATCCAGCTGAAGGCGGAATAAAACCAAGCGCTGAAAGATACTTTCGATACCGAACCGATTCCGACCACGAGAAGGTTAGTAAGTCCCTGATTCATAATGGAATATAGGCTATGAACAAATTTACATATCTGACCCCTGAAGAAGGACCTCTTCCGGAAAAGGTGCGCAGGGCCATGAGCCGGGATATATGGGGCCTGACTGAGTGGGAAATCAAAGAGGCATGCACCAGGGTGGAGGCCGGTCTCAAGGTTCTGCTGGGAACAAAAGAGCCTGTAACCGTCTCTTTTGCCGGTATGGGTGAGGTCCAGCGGAGGACGCTTCAGGCCCTCTTCGAGCCTGGAGAGGAGGTGCTGGTGGTGGAAGCCGGGGTGCAGGGCCTGCAGCTTTCCCATGCCGCACAGGCCTGCGGCCTGGAGATATTGGCGTTGCCCATACCCTGGGGAAGAGCGGTGAAGGTCGGGGAAGTGGAGAACACCCTGGCCCGCTGGCCTAAGATCAAGGCTGTACTGCTTCCGGCAGTGGAAATCTCCACAGGCGCGCTGCATCCAGTGCAGGAGATTGCAGGGCTGTGCAGGTCCTTTGAAAAGATGCTGGTGCTGGATGCAACAGGGTTTATCGGATCCCATGCAAGCATGATTGATGCCTGGTCCGCTGATTGCGTCCTGAGTGCTTCCGGCCCGGATATCATGGCTCCCCCTGGGGCAGTGTTTACTGCTTTCAGTCACAGGGTTCGCGAAAAGATGCATAAAGTTTTTCAAGCGGATAAGTCCCTCTGGCTTGACCCGGGGAAAATCAGGCTGGAGGAGGTTTCCAGTCATCCGCTGCTGCATTTGCTGCCTGCCCTGGATGAGGCTGTGGGAATGTTCATGCATCAGGGCCTGGATCAGGCATCACAGTACCCAAACGCACTGTGTTTAATGGCCAGAGCCGGAGTTGAGGCCATTGGCCTGGAACTTCTGGTCCAGCGCGATTTCGCCCGCAGCCTGACCAGCATCAAGCTTCCTCCGGGAATTGATGAGAAAAGGCTTTTACAAATCGCCAGGGATGATTATTGTGTGGTCATGTCCGGCGGGCAGGGGCAGCTGGAGGGAAGAACTGTGCGCATGGGGCATGCCGGATGTACATCCTGGAAGGATGTCCTGGCTGGCCTGGTGGCCCTTCGCGAGGCCTTTTTGGATTGCGGCGGGGTGTCCGGGTCCAGGGACTATCTGGAAAGGGCCTGGATGGCTTATGCCCATGCTTCAGACCGTAAACATCTGTAACATTACAGTTTTTAAGGAGGTATTGCTCATGGAGGAAAATAAGGAAAATGTCAAGGTAACGGATCGGAGAATCAAATACGATCAGGACAACACTGAACAGGCTGGCGCTGCTCAGGAAAGCGAGGCCAGGAAGATGGAACGTAAAAAGGCGGCGCAAGACTACAGAGATGCTGCTGCGGATAATGACAAGGCTTTCCCCCGACTGGATTTCTCCACTTTCGTGTTTTCCCTCAGTTCATCCGCCCTGGCCCACCTGGGAGAGATGCCCAATCCGGAAAACGGGCAGCAGGAAGTAAATCTGCCCCTGGCCAAACAGACCATAGATATTCTGGCCATGCTGGAGGAGAAAACAAGAGGCAACCTCAACCCTGCAGAGGAGCAGCAGCTCAAGGACTTTCTCTTTGAAGTGCGTATGAAATACGTGCAAAAGGCCAAGTAAGGCCCTGGCTGTTATACCCGGACGGGCTCGAAGCTTTCTCCGGTAATGCACCTCCCTCCCTGGGAAGTGACCTGGAAAGTGTTTTCCACCCCTACCATACCCGTATCGGGGATGCCGATCTTGGGCTCCACCGCCAGGAACATGTTTTCCTGCAAAGGCTGATCAAAGCCTTTGGCCAGTGGTGGATACTCATCCACCGCCAGGCCTATTCCGTGTCCCAGGAAGGGGACCTTGTTGCCGCCAAGCCCCATGAATCCCGCGGACATTCCTTCTTTTTCCGCCATTTCCACAGCCATGAGGTAAAGCTCCGAAGGGGTGCTGCCCGGCCTGAGCTTCTTTGCCACCTCTTCCTGGATGCGCATGCACAGTTCATGCGCTCGCATCACTTCCCGGGGAGGATTCCACCGGCCGGGAAAATAGACCTGGGTCTTGTCCGTCTGGTAGCCTTCCAGGGCAAAGCCGCAATCCAGGGTCAAAGGTTCGTCTTCCTGCCAGACTTTGCCGGCATAGCCCATCTGGGTAATGGCCGGGTGCTCTCCGCGCAGGCCCACGGGTCCGTTGAACACACTTGGATAGTTGGCGCTGTCACCGGCGGCCACATGGCCCAGAAAGATTTCCTCCCCGAAGTTCTGCATGCGCATAAGCCCCTGATGTCCCTGGGAAAAAAAGGACTCCCATACCTTCATGCTGATTTGGCGTTCCGTCATGCCGGGACTGATCATCTCCGGCAGAATATGGTACAGGCAAAGGTTGTGCCGCTGCCCGCAAAGGTGCATTTTTTCTGCTTCCCAGGAGGTTTTGACCATACGGGTCAAAGCCACGGCCTGGTCCACGGCAACGAATTTCGGCCCGGCAAGGCGTTTTTGCAGGTTTTCGGCCAGGGCCCAGGGAATCCCCATTTTTTCCGCACCCAGAAGTTCAGGGATGCTCAGGTCGAACTCAGAAAGTATGCCCGGCACCTGGCCGAAGGACTTAAAGGACACCACCCGTTTCAGCGGGGATTCCAGGCTGAATCTCTGCAGGCCCTTGCGGCACATGAATACCGGTTCACCCTGCATGGGTATCCAGAGCAGGCCGTTGCCGAAGGAGCCGGTAAAGTAGTAAATGTTGAGGCGTGAAAATATCATGGCCGCTTCGCAGTCCAGACCACCGGCGCGGATGTTCATTCTGAAGGCCTCGATTCTGCGCTGCATCTCCTCTGCCGGGAGCTTTTCCAGACTTTCAAACATAAGTTCTCCTAAACCTGTTTATTCCACCAGGGTGTAATCCATTCTTCTTTTCCTGGGCTCGAAGCCGGCTTTTTGAATCAGGCCGCGCAGTCTGTCCTCGGGCATCTTGAAACTGACACCGGCTGCTGCCACCACGTTTTCCTCGATCATGGTGGAACCGAAGTCGTTGGCTCCCCACATTAGGGCCAGCTGGCCTACATGGGCTCCCTGTGTCACCCAGGAGGCCTGGATATTGGGGACATTGTCCAGATACAGGCGGCTCAGGGCCAGAAATTTCAAGTACTCCACCGAGGATGCTTCGCCTGTGTCCATCAGGGTGTTGCCGGGCTGAAAGGTCCAGGGAATAAAGGCGGTAAAACCATGGGTGATATCCTGAAGATCCCGGATTTTCTGCAGGTGCTCCAGTCGCTCCTCTGTGGTCTCCACGTGCCCCATCATCATGGTGGCCGTGGTTTTAAGCCCCTGATTGTGGGCTTCGCTCATTACATCCAGCCACTGCCTTGCGCTGCACTTGCGCGGTGCCAGCTTCCGGCGCACCCGGTCCACCAGGATCTCCGCCCCGCCTCCGGGTATGGAGTCCAGGCCGCTTTTTTTCAGCCTGGAGATGACCCGGCTTACGGCAATATCTTCCTTGCCGGCCAGGTAGAAGATTTCCGGCGGGGAAAAACCGTGCACCGCAAGCTTTGGAAACCTGTCCTTAATAAAAGACAAAAGCTTTTCATACCATTCCAGACCCAGGTCGGGGTTCATGCCGCCCTGCAAAAGAATCTGCATGCCGCCCATTTCCATGGTTTCCTGAATTTTTTGCTCCAGCTGCTCAAAAGTGAGCAGATAGCCTTCCTGATCACCCGGAGGCCTGAAGAATGCACAGAATTTGCAGCCCGATACGCAGATATTGGAATAGTTGATGTTTCGGTCAACAATGTAGGTGACCATGTTTTCCGGGTGCAGCTCCTGCCTGGCTTCATGGGCCATGCTGCCCAGCTCGAACAAATTCTTTTCTTGCCAAAGCTTTTGCGCCTGGTCTAAATTGATTCTATACATAGATTTTCCGTGGGTAAACTCGCGTGGTTCAAGATGGCTCTACAGGGTGCATCTGCTAAAAAGAAAATTGATAGTCTCACCATCCGGAGAGAAATATTTTTCGAGTGGAAACTAAAAAGTTTTCATCGGGAAATAAAGAATTTCCAGTTGGAAATAACCGGAGGCTTTTGAACGTTGGTTCCGGATAAAGGAGTACATTATTATGGATATTCACAGGGATCAAGATATAAAAAATCTCCTGCAACAGGCTGCTACCATAGCAGTGGTGGGGGCCAAGGATAAGCCGGGGCAACCGGTGGATACCGTCGGCCGCTATCTCATTCAGGCAGGCTACAGGGTGATACCGGTGCATCCCAAAAGAAAAAGCGTTTGGGGCCTGGATACTTATGCAGACTTGACCCGGATTCCGGAGCCGGTAGACATAGTTGACCTTTTCCGGGCTTCAAACTATTGCCCGGACCATGCCCTGGAAGTGCTGGAAATGAAACATGTCCCCAGGGCTTTCTGGATGCAGCTGGGAATCACCTCGGCGCAGGCAGCTGAGATTCTGCAGGAAAAACCCATCCAGGTTGTCCAGGATAAGTGCATTCTGGTGGAACACAAGAGACTTCTGGGAGTGTAGAGGTGAAAAAGACAAAATCAGCTTTTGTTTGTCAAATTTGCGGCCAGTGCTGCCAGGGTTCCGGAGGGATTGTGGCCACCCTTAAAGAACAGCAAAGAATGGCCGACTATCTGGGAATGGACATCTCCGGGTTTCAAATGATGTATGTGCAGAGGAAAGGCGACAAGTTCTTTATCCGGAACAATGACCAGGGTTGGTGTATTTTTTTCAACACCGGCAAAGGCTGCACCGTGCATCCCGCCAAACCCCGCACATGCCGGGCCTGGCCTTTTTTCAGGGGAAATCTCATGGATGAGTCCAGCTTTGAGATGGCCAGGGAGTACTGTCCGGGCATCGATCCCGACACGGATTTTGAGGAATTCGTCAGGCTGGGGGTAAAGTATCTCCAGGAGCATGGACTGGGGCAGGAACTGGAAGACGATGCCGGGAATGCCCTGCGTACCTCGGATATTGCCTGATCAGGTTTATACACAATAAAAATAAAATCCAGCACGTAGAATGGACAGGAAGGAGGGTTTGAGGATAACTGGACTTGGCCCGGATGCTGATCTGGAGAGCATCAATAAGTCCTGCATGGATGTTGCCTTTGATCTGTATCAAGATCTCAGCCTGAGGCTGCCGGCCAAATGAGCCCTAACCTGAGACTGAATAAAGCTCTGGCACGGGCCGGAGTCTGTTCCAGGCGCAAAGCTGACGATCTGGTTTTTTCCGGCCGGGTGAAGGTTAATGAAGAAGTTGCCCAAGAACCCGGGTCCAGGGTGGACCCGGAGAGGGACAAAATCAGTGTTGATGACCGTCCGGTGAGGCTGTTGCCTGATGAAGAACGCCGTCTCGCCTATGTCATGATGAATAAGCCGGTTCAGGTGGTGACAACCATGAGCGATCCCGGAGGCAGGGTGAAGGTCACGGATCTGTTGCCGGACAGTCTCAGGTATCTTCGACTTTTCCCGGTGGGCCGTCTGGATTATTTTTCCCAGGGACTGCTGATTCTTACCAATGACGGTGATCTGGCGCACAGACTGACCCACCCTTCCAGAAAGACCCCCAAGGTGTACAGGGTGAAAATGCGCGGGGAACTGAGCAAAAAGAAGCTGCAGGTCATGCGTCAGGGCATGGAGCTGAGTGAAGGGGAAAAGCTGGCCCCGGTGGAAGTGAAAATACTGCAGCAGACCAGGAATTCAATCCTTGCAGAAATGACTCTGGTGCAGGGTATCAACCGTCAGATCCGCCGCATGTGCCGGGATCTGGATCTGGTGGTTCTTTCGCTGGTCAGGATAAGGCAGGGTTCCCTTGCTCTGGGCGATCTTAAGCCCGGAGAGTGGCGCTATCTCGAGCCCGGGGAAGTAAGCAGTCTGAAGAAGATGTAAAGCATAAAGCTCGTCCTGCCGGTTTCTTGCTGTACCGACAGGACGTAAGACCGGAAAAACCGGCGGGGGCGACTATTCCTCAAAGGCCCTGGCTATGACCTGCTCCCTCTTGAGGGGGCAGAAGGAAGGGAACTTCTCTTCAATCTCCGGAATAGCTCTTTTTGAAGGCATGGACACGTTGCACTCCATTTTTCCGCTTTCCAGGGTGTTGCAGAAAGGGCATTCCGAAGAACACTTCTTGACCACTATAACCATGATTTTCTCCTGTTCGGGTTGGGATGCTTTTTTCTGGGTCACTTGGCCTGGCCGCAATTAATAAAATCAGCCGGCCTGGCCTTCGCGGATTTCAACGTCTCCGGCCCTGAACTCAAACTTATCCCCGTCCAGCTCAGGGTCTGTCTCCACGGATTCAAGCCTTAGTTCGTTGCCGTTGCCGAAAAAATCCACCAGAAGGATACGGTGCAAAAGGCCCTGGTCATCTGACCACAGATAGGCCAGGACCAGGTCAGGCTCCGGATTGGCCGGAACCAGCTTGAGCTTGTGCAGCCCGTCTTCCATCCCCTGGTCTTCCACCTTAAAATCCTCTGTCAGTTTGGCCTGACCGGAAATGAAATTTATCATGGCCCTGGAGGTGAGTACCTCTTCCACCTCGTATTCGTAGGCAACTTCATCATCAGGAAAATAGTTCCATACTTTGTCCTCGTTTATCACCAGCAGTTCCCTGTGGGGTGCATCGGACTCCCAGCGCACCTGCAGCGGCTTTTCAAAGTAGATGCTCCCGGTACGTTCCTGGCTCTCCCTGGTGGCTGCGTTGGTCAGGATCTGCACGTAATCGGCCTTTAGACCTTCCAGGGCATCCAGGCGCTCCTGGACCCTGTCCACCACCTCCTGGTCTGATGCCTTTGCCGGCAAGGCAAAGCATAATATAAGTGTCAGGCAAAAGATAATATGTTTCATAATTTTTCCTGCCAGCTGTACGCTTGGGTTATGGGTTGGTTTTTTATGATCAAATAACATTTATAATCCGCCGGGAGGAGTTTGTAAAGTAAGATTGTTTTTTGCCTGCAGCCTATTTTAAAACAGCGGTGGGCTGTGATGGATAAAGAGCTTTAATACATGGTTCCCGGAATTGCGCACTCCGTGTTCTGCACCTGCCGGGGCAAAGATGTAGTCGTCAGCCGTTACCGGGTGCCAAGAACCGTTTAAGTATACCTCACCCTCACCGTAGACCACGTATATGGAGTCCGCCTGGTTGTCATGGATGTGCGCGGGAATTTCCACCCCGGGCTGGATCTCAAGCTGGGAAACTCCCACAGCCGAGCTTTCCTGGCTGCTTACCTGGATGGCTATCCTGACCCCGGAAAACTTTGGATGATCCTTGAACTCTCTGTCTCC
>Ga0207421_10005643_pt1 | contig 13950 bp, 37 predicted proteins | sample SodLakKL_010_SED_4_FD_187542 | JGI IMG/M metagenome (GOLD analysis project Ga0207421, IMG submission 187542) | Alkaline sediment microbial communities from Lake Tanatar, Kulunda Steppe, Russia - 8KL_010_SED (SPAdes) (version 2) | ecosystem: Environmental > Aquatic > Non-marine Saline and...
GCTTTTCTTTATCTTCAGTTTTTTTCTTTTTAGCTGAATAAGGCAATACCCCACTCCCTTTCTGCCCCATTGATTTTTATAATATAAAAAAGGGGAGCAGCGTTGTCCTTTTTCATCGAACCAACTCCACACTGCTGACCTGAACACCCTTATCTATAATAGCGCCCTGCACCCTTAACCCTACAGAATCATTAACCGACAAAAGCTGTAGCTCTTCCGGGCATACCTGAGCAGGTATAAAAAAATCCTCTTTCGAGTGTTCATGAAAGATTTTAATAATCTTCCTGGCCTCATGCCTCAAAGGCTCCTTGTCCTCGTCTGTTAGCTGTTTGAATGGCGTTTTATTCCTTCGCTTAAGGTAAAGATACCTGGCTAGCTTTTCTTCCAGAGGGTCGGGTTCTGCTTGCTTCTCCTGACGCTCCTGCTCCTTCATGTATTCCTCTTCTTCTTTCCTCATCCTCGCCTGTTCCTCGGCAATCTGATGCCTTTTTTCGCATACTTTAGCAAGCCCAAGGTTTTTATGCTTTTCGCCGCATGTGCTACATTCAAATAAAGTATCTTTCTCTTCTGACATATTAGCTCATACCTCCTTTTTCCTCAAACATCGGCCTGTTACCATCTATAAACAAAGGGGGGTCATCTTCTACCAAGCTTAAATCAATGCTTGCAAGGTTAACGTCTATCTCTGCATCCTCTTCTTCCTTTGGTGAAAAGCTAGGACAAAGAAAGGTAGGCTCCGTGAACAAACGAACCCAAATAAGCTCGTTATAAAGAACAGTTTTATGTAAAATCTTGCAGGGAGCGCCACCGTCAAAGGCAGGCTCGCTTATTGTTTCGTCCCACTGTTCACAGCAATAGCACCCTCTGTTGTCGGCCTTTGCAATCTGATTTGTTTCGGATTCAGGGAAGTCCCCCTTCTTCTTATCCCGTAATTTTCTAAGCGAATAATCAAAGAAAGCAATAAACGAAAAGAAAACAATAACGAAAACAGGAACGACATAGAGCATTTCCACTAACTAAAGAACCCCCTCTCGCCCTCTCGCTTCTTCTTTTCTTCCTCGTCCTCTTCCTCGGGCTGGGGGTCGTCCTCTGCCTCGTATTCCTCCGGTATCTTGCCCGCACCCTTATTTAACTTGCCCTCCAACTTGTCTATCTTTCCTGATGCCTTAGCTTGAAGCTTGTCTATCCTGTTCCTCTTGTCATAGTTTTTTTGCACATCCTTAAGCTCCCTATCTATCTTTCTTGAAGCCCACTCTTCCTTGAATATCCCGAATATCCCAGGTAGTATGCTCGCTATTATGCCCAGGGTAAAACAAACTAAACCAAAAACAATCTGCTCATTCACTAGGGTTTTCCTCCTTTTTTATTTCAGTACATTTCTACAATCCCCAAAATCTATATCATGGAGCACTTCACGTAACTTTTTCGGTTCGGGTTTTTCCTCAACATTAAACTTGATACTGTCCTTCGATTTCTGCTCAAAAAACCTCTTTGCACTATCCACTGTCCACCCTTTATTCATCAACACCACGCCTCCCACAAAAGCAACACCTACCTCCCAAAGAAGTCCATATCGTCACCTTCGTCATCGAACTCGTCCCGGCCTAACTCCCTATCAAAATCGAAGCCCTCTGCATAACCACCATGACCCGGAAAACCACCAGGCATAACTACTTTATCATTATCTAGCATATCTGAAGACTGCTGCCCACGTATCTCAAGAGCTATAGCATCAGCAAAGATAAGGTCATCGTTCATGCCCTCTGCCGCCTCCGGCTTACCCATATCATTCCTTACAAAGGACAGCATCTCTTCCAAAGTATTAAAATCATTGAACAAAGATACATGGTCCCTAGCTAAACTTACGTGCTTACTCAACATAGCAGACCTGGTTAACTTGGTGGTCTTATACCCTAGCTTCTCCTGCGGCTTCTTCGTAATGCTATCCACCACTTCACGCCGATATTGAAGCGGATAGCCCAACCTCATTAGCTCCTTGGTAGGGTGAAGGTCAAAATTAGTTTCTATGCCTATCAAGGCATCGTTATAAAGCCGCCCTAAACAATACATCTGCTTAGCGTAAAGGTCGGTATCTGTCCTCTCCCTGTAAGTGGCCGCCTGGTTCCAACTAATGTTATTCCTAACAGAGCTTGTGCAGTAATCCTCACCACCCTCAGCAGTATCACCGCCAAGCACATAAGGGAACTTATACATAGGATATTCATATATCCGTATCGGGCCGTCAGGGTCATCCACAAACTTGATAGTATCATCCTTTATCTCCTGCATATGGTAATCATACTCGAAAAAGCCCTGCTTAATAGGCTTATTGTTCTTAAGCTGTTGCAGCCTGTTGGTAATAAGTATCTTCGGGTAAATGGTCTTACCTAAAATACCCCACTGCCCCAAGCAGTAAACCATGTAATAATATTCATCTACCAGCTTAAAGCTCTCTAAAACCCTTCTGCTTTCCTTATCCAAAAACTTGTTATCGTGAAAGGTCGAATGAAGCGTTACAGCCCCTTCCTTCTCCTTATCAAAAAATTCTTTCTTTAACCAATGAGTGATAGAAATAGGGTTAAAGGAAAGTATTATCTGCCTGTAATGCTTGGTCTTGCCACGCATCCTAATATCTAGCTGCCTGAAATCTTCAGGGGTTATCTCACTAGCCTCTTCAATCCACATCGAAGTTATGCCCCGAATAGACTTCCTGCGCTCCACATCATCCAAACCATAAAACAACATCTCGTTACCGTTAGCACTCTTGATAAACAGGTTCCCACTCCTGCCCGTAGGTATATAGAACAGCTCCTCCAAACCCCAATCACGTATTATACCTTTAATCTCTTCAAAACAACTGTCCCTTAAGTCATCCTTAACCTTCCGCACTATCAAAAAGCGGTGCCCTGCTTCGGCTAAACACCTGAATACAATCTTCTGGGCCGCAAACACACTTTTGCCTGACGACCCACCACCCCAAAGGACAAAATACCTTGACCGTGCACGCTTGCCCTTTAAATAAGGGTAATATTTAGGGTTTACCACCTTCGGAAGATTCCTTAAATCAACTATAGGGGATGCAGGGGCACGTCCTACTGTCATAACGAACTACCTCCTATCTACTTAGGCGCTTCGTCGCCGGCTTCTGTCCGAAAAGTAGACACCATCTTGTTAAACTCCCTCCTAACCCAAGCAGGAAGTATCAGGTCAAGGTGCTCACGGAACAATAGGTATAGGTTGAAATCTATTCTTCTGCCGGCAAAAAAGTAAGCCGGGTTAATATAATATTCCACCTGCTTGTCATGCCTTGCAACGCTTTGCATAACACCAAGTTCTATCATTTTACTTAAAAAGATTTTACCCCTTTTCCTCGATAAACCAACAACATTGTATATGTGCCTTTCGGTATAAGGGTGAATTTGTCCGCTTCGCCTATAACCAAGCATGTTCGATAAGGGTATCATTAACCGGGCAAGCCTCGTTACCTTACCTATTTCGGCATCTGTCATACCTTTAGGAAAAGATACGCCCTCAAACATCCTCGCACCCTTCTTATGATAAGGAACCTTATAACCCTCGTCATTAAAGGAAGGCTCATAATAAGAGGATTTTTCCGAATATATCTCACCCGTTGAAGGGTTTACATTTCGCTCCAACCTTAAAACCTTACTCCCTTTTCCCTGCTTATTATTACCCGTCATAAACATACCCCCTCTGCCTGATTATTTACAACATTGTATTTTGGTCTATATTTAAAGTGGGACGTTTATGTTCCATTTTGAGGTCATTTTGGGACGTTTATGTTCCACTTTAAAAACCTTGACAAAGCCCCGCCAATAAAGGGCTGATAGGCTGTATTTTTTAAAAAAATGTCCCTTTGATATAAGTATCACTACTATATCGGGGGGACAAAAGGCATATTTCTTATGTATTAACCAAATATTGGAAGCCTAAAGGGTGGAATTTTAGAAAAAAATCTGTGAGGGGTGATAATATATAATACCCCCGCCCCCACTTTGGGACACCCCCCCCTTGCGTGCCCGCTCCTAATGGCTTCGCCTTCCTTTTTACCCACGCACACGCATAGGCACACACCCACGCACAAGGGGCTAGCCTACCCCTACCCCTCTCTAGCTTTTGGTATTAAAGCAAGCGCTCCCTCTACTATATAGAAGGAAGCATACCACTGGTGGTAGCATACCGGCAGCAGCTAGTCGTCATCATCGCCGGGCATGGGTAGTAGTAGGTCGTCATCATCTTGGCCAGGCTGTAGCTCATCGTCAACGTCATCAATCTGGTCCAGTGTCCCTTGGCTTTCCAACAAGTCATCATCATCTGGCAACATTAGTTGGAACGTGCCTACCATGTTAACCTGCTCTTTGAATAGTCCCAGGTGCTTACCCAGGTTCTCCAACGCTTTGAGTTTATCGGCCAGTTTAATCTTGGTGGTAACCTTTTCGCCGCTCTCACCAAACGTTGTCCTTGTTTCTGTTACCTCTCCTACAGCAGATGTTTGCTCTTGTGTTAGCTCACTGGAGCTTCTCAGGCTAACACCATCTTCTCCCCAGTTTGCAAATTCCCCCATATCGGCAAATCCGACCTTGGCGAACTCCTTCAGCACCTTCTCCGGGGTTATCTCGTATTTATCGACTTTAGAGGCTATTAGCTCCCTTTTCCTCTGTAATTCGAGCGCTATCTTGTGATTCTTTAGAAGCATACATCCCGTGCTATATGCTGATGTTTCACTATATCCTGCTTTTATAGCTGATTGAGTTGCATTGGGGTCTTTTAGATACTCTTTTATGAACTTACGTTGTTTTTCCGTCAATTCTCTTTCTTTTGTAGCTTTGTTCATGATTTTTATCCCCTTTCCCTTTACCCTATGGAGATACTAGGGGTCTGGCAAGGTTTTTGGTGCTTATATAGTAGAGAGTGTTTTTAGTTACTCTCTCACTATACATTAAACCCTTTCATAATGGGCTTTTGGTGGTATCAAGAAAAAGTTTTTTTCTATTCATTATGTGCAATCCCTTAAAAGCCCTTGTTATATGGGCTTTCTAGTAAATTGTTAAGTTATCTTAATCTTTGTTTACATGCATACCATTCTATGTTATTATTTAGCTGAGGGGCAGGTTTTGCCCTCACCGAAGCACAGCAGAATAGGAGCAGCTACCACCCGCCACAAGAGCCGGACGCAGGGAACCTTAGATGGCATAGGGTTAGCTGAGTATCACCAGCAGGAGAGCAGGAGAGCAGGGCAAGGCCGAAACCTTACACTACTGTATGCTAGGGTATGCTGGTAGAGCCAGTACTGATGAGGCCAGCTAAAAAATAATGCAAGGAGGTTGTTAGAGGTGAGGATGATGAGCAAGCGTAAGGAAGAGCAAAGGATTGAGGGATTTGTTAAGGGGATTAAGAGAGTGCTGGATATACAGGGCACATTAGCTTATGAGGAGGGCAGCGAGGATTATGAGGGGCTTTACTTTTACTACGCTCCAGATGATGGGGTTGACAAGATAGAAATTAAGGTTAAGCTGAGCGATTTATCTGTATGGTGTAGGCAGGAAGGGTTAGAGGATTGGGACTTAGTAGACTACATTATTTAATCGGGAGGGGCTTCTTGCCCCTTCCTCCATAAAAATTGAAGGAGGTAGTAACAATGGTTAATTCTTACGAATCTTTTATCGACTTTATGCGGGTGGAGTTAGGCATGATGAGTGAAGACTGGATGGACTACGAAGTCGAAGCAGAGATTGAGCGGGTATGCTTTGACAGGGCGGAGGATGAGGTAGGGGAGCTTGAAGAGGATGAAGCGCTGGACGACAGAGCGCAGGCTCACTATCAGAACTTCTTGGATATGTGGGGCGACTCTCTTCTGGATAATGTTTTAAGGAGGTGTAAGTAATGACCACCAGAGATAAGCTACCGGAAATTACAGGGAATAGACACTGGGAGCCAGGCAAGGTTTCTGACGGAGAAACCTGCCCGAACTGCGGACGTTCAGTGGACTTAATGATTGAAGAGGAAAACGGGATTGAATTAGTAATAGCTGAAAAATGTAATTGGTGCGATATGTGGACCAGGAACTTCTTAATCTAACCAGGAGAAAATAAGCAAGAGTAAATTAATATCTATAAGGAGGTGTAAGGATGAAACTGGTAGGCACAAAAGAAGAAAGGATGTACGATTATAAGGACAAGGCCGCCTTTCTTAGGCACAAGGAGCGGATGGAAAGTAACGGCTGGAGGGCTAAAGAAAACTACCAGAACGACCATCTGAAAGCTAATACGGGTGGGAAGCGGAGCTTCACCGCTTTTTTCACCAGAGAAACAGGGTTGTTTGGATAGCCCGCAGGGAGCCGGGCAAGCTCCCTAAAAAATAAAAGGAGGTAAGCAAAATGAAAAACTTAGAGAATGTTTTATTAAAAGATAACATAATTTGTGATTGGTGCGAGAAGAAGGGAAGTGGGGGTAGTGCCGTAGTAAAGACAAGAGACGGAATTGTGGCACAAGCTACATTATGTCATGATTGTTTATTAAATGACGCTGAAATAGAGGATTAAAGAGTATGTTTTTTTACCTAAAACCCTTCAATCTGAATAGTAAAATCTGAATAGTAACTAAAAAAAGAAAGGGGCTAAAAAAAATGGCAAAAGTAATAAAGGCGGAAAGGGGTGATTAAATGGATAATAAAACTAGAGTTTCATTCAGAGTAGATGTAGAAACAAAAGAGCAATTAAAAAAAATAGCAAAATCGCATGGGTTAACTTTATCATCATATTTAAGTTATATAGCAACAAAAATTACAGAGCAATATATTTATACTATATCAAATGACCATATAGAACCTTACAGTAACATTAATAAAACAGATAACGATTAAGGGAGCATTAAAGGAATGAAGGGTACTAATAAGGGGGCTTCTTGCCCCCTGGTAGCAGGAGTAATAGCCTGCCTGATGAGCTCTATAGGGAGCGAAACCAGACTAAGCTAAAGAAAGGAGAGAGCAGCATGTATATTATCGAGGTTCCCCGGTATGACTACCGGGAAACAGTAAACGGAACTAAAGAAGAAGCAGTAAAAAGGTTTGAAGAGGTGCTTTGGGAGTTTGACATTCTTAAGGACCACGAAAACCTTGTGCCGGCTGATATGGGTATAGCCGGAGGGAAAGCCCTGGAAAGCATCTTGCAAGAACAGGGCTTTATAAACTATGGAACAACAGGGGAAGGGCTACCTTGTCTTTCCCTGTTAGAAAAGGGAGGAATTAAGGATGAGAATTAAGGATGAAAAGGGTGCACTGGTAAACATTCTTTGCGACCTTGTAAACAAGGTGATGAAAGAAGAAGGAGAACATATCGCAACACATCAGGGGGCTGATTATTATTACCTGGCAGATAACGGGTTTGACTACAGTAAAACTTCCAGCTATCCCGTTTCTACCCACGAAGCAATATTGTGGGCGATGGAAAACAGAAAGCTGAAAGTAACCACAAGAGAGATTATCATTCCAGGGATAGTATTTGACCTGGAAGAAGGGTGGTTATAAGGAAGGCATAAACTACTTACTAAGAAAAGGAGGCAATGATTATTATGATGAGATGGTACCCGACTAATCCAGGGCAAGAAATAGCAAGCATGGCCATGGAGTGTGAGGAGTGTGGTAGGGACATGAAGCCTTTTCCCTGCCCGGACGGGAGCGAGGTAGTAACATTTTACTGCTTTTGCGGAGCGGAAGCAGAAGTAGAGTAAAATAAAAGGAGCAAAAGGAGGCGCAACATGGAAATTGCAATAAAAGTTTTACAGGAGCTAGAGGCAGAAATTAAAACCCTATTCGATGAAACTGACGAAGATAACGTCAGCGAACAAATCGGGCTGATAAAAGCACATACTAAAGTTAAGGAGCGGAGAACGCTCCTGGAGCAAAAAGTAAAAGGTTAGCAAGGGTATCACAAGGGGAAGGGTAAAACCTTCCCCAGGTAGCAGGATAAGAAGCTTAGAGCCTGCCTGATGAGGCCTAAAGGCCGAAACCAAAAAAGGAAGGAGGGCGTAAAATGATGAATTGTGAGTGCATGAAGGGTTGTTACTACAGGGTAGGCGACAGATGTAAGGCTTTAGAGTGGGAGTTCTCCCGAGAGCCTATGGAATGTATAGAAGAAAAACAACGAGATGAGGAAGAAAGATAAGGTTTAAAATCAAGGGGGAGGCTATAAGAGCTCCCCCTAAAAAAAGAAAGGGGTAATAAAAGTGGGATGGACTGGAGCTAATAAACCAAAAGAGGTAAGCGTAAAGGAGTTTTTTAAGGAGGAATTTGGTGGAGAGAATGGGCAGGTTATAGATGTAGCGGTAGTAAACTTTAAAGAGGCTTACATCGCATACGAGAACCTTACAACAGGCGAGGTAATAGGAATTGTGTGCCTGATAAGATACTACCCTAAAGACTATTTTAACTTGATGTATAAGGATATGACGGAGAACATGGGGCCGTTTTACTATGGCTGCCCAGAAAAGATATTAAATCTCTTAACTGAGCCAAAAAGCGAAGAGGCTAAAGAGTGGAGGAGAAAATGCCGGGAAAAGCTAGAGAGCAAGAAAAGAAACAAAAAGGTAAAGGAAGGGAGCGTAATAAAGCTTGACGAACCCCTGGAGTTTAGCAACGGAGATAAGGTTGACACTTTTATTCTTTCAAAGGTAAACAAGAAAACTAGGTTTCACGGGGCACGGAAAGACGCTTACGGTAACTGGGAGAAGAACCCTTACTCCTTATACCGTATAACAAAATGGAAGGAGCGAGATTTTGAAGTATTAGCTTAACAAATCAAGGGGGAGGTAACAATGCCTTCCCCTAAAAAAGAAAAGGGAGGAATAAGCATGGAGAACAACAGATACCTGGAGCTTAAAAGAAGGCATGAAAAAGAACTAAACGACTTTCCTATGTTTTTTGCTTTTAATAAAAAGCAATTTGAGGAGGGCATGGAGAAGCTGGGCCTGGAACCAGGAGATACCGACAAGGTTTACAGGTTAAGCAACACCGGGGGCTTTTACAAAAAGGTAGATGCCCCTAAATTCAAAAAGATGTTTGACAGGCGGGAGCAGGAAAGACAGGACGCTATCAATGCAGATGAAACAGGGGAAGGATATATATACGAGATGTTCCAGTACGAGCTAGCAAATCACGAATATGGATATACAGGGAGGATTGACGATACCCTGGAAGCCCTGGGCTTAACCCTGGAAGAGGTTAAGGGCTGCGAAAGATTGAGCCGGGGCTTAGCATTAGCAAGGGAGGACTACTAACATGAAAAAGATTAAGAATGTTTACGAGGTAACGGAGCAAGATTTTGGCTGCTATATCAGGCTAGGAGGACGGGGAATACTGGACGGCCTAAAAGGAGAGCCCGTTAAAGAGGACCTGTATAAAATAATCGGGATAAATGATGAAGGCCTTGTTGCCAAGGGATACAGAAGACAGAAAAGGAGCATCCTACCCTTCCACAGCTTCGAGCAGGAAGCAGAAATTTATACCCCTGCCGAAGTTAAAAAACTAAGAAAGGAGGCCTGCTAGCATGAAAAACAAGACAACTAATGAATTAATAGAACTGTTAGCCCAGGTAGCGGATGAGTTGGAATCCCGGCAGGATAAGGCGGAAAGCCAGGCAGGGCAAAGAGACGAGCAGTGCGGGGGCTGGACCTATACCTATGATAAGGAGTCGAGGGATAGATACCAGTTAAAAGCAGATAGTCTACAGAGGGCAGCAGAGCATCTTGACGAAGCAATATATCACCTTGACAGGATGATGAAAAAGCTTTACGGAGAGGAGGCAACAAGATGAAAAAGCCAACAGTTGAAGAAGTTAAGGAATATGCTATGGAACACTACTTCAAGGGCGGAGACGTTATTGTCGAGGCCTGGGATGACGAAGAGATAGAAGAAGTAATAAGAGACGAAGACAATCCTATGGAAGTGCTTAAGGAAATTATGAAAATTTTACACGAAAGGCAGAAAGCAGCAGAGAGCCATGCTGATAATAACCCGTTAAAGGGGGAGTAAAAATGACTATCCCAAGAGGTAAATGGCTAATATCTAAAGAGCTATTGGAGGAAATTTACGAGGATATACAACATAACCCTGATACAGCAAAGCTAAAAATAATCGATGTTCTGGAAGGGATAAAGGTAAAAGACAAAGACAAGGAAGAAGTTGAAAGCAGGGGGGTGTAGGGGAGTAAAAATGAAAACAGAACAAAAGAAGGCTTACCCTTACCCTATCGTAAACAGGGTAAGAAAATCAGTAAACGGGGCCTGCATGAAACCAGGACCCTGCAAGAAGCAAGATAAAAATAATTGTCAAGAAAAAGGCTGCCTGTTCTACAGGTAGCCTTTTACAACGAAAGGAGGATAAAAGCAGTGCCGGACTGGATAAGGTGGGAAGATTGGATTAAGCAGGAAGAAGAACAGCAGGAGCGGGCATGTATAGAGTGTGCCCAAGCTAACGGGTATTCTATAGGGGAGTCGCTGGGATGTGAAGACGGACACTTAAATTGCAAGGGCTGCCCCTGGGGAGGGAGTGAAAAATAATGTATATCTACCCTTATGTGTGCATTGCAGGTTGGCTAGTCATAATAGTCCTGTTTTTGACAGGGGCCTATCACATAAAATAATCTTGCCTGCATACAAGTATGTAAACCCCTTATAATAGAGAGAGGAGATGATAAGAATGGCACAAACATTTTATTTCCTTCAGGTTCGCATCCCTGCGGACCTGGGGGAATGGCTAGAAACAAAGGCCAGGGAGCATAGCTCCAAGGCCGGGTACGTAAGAGAACTATTAGAAAAAGAAAGGGAGAGAGAAAAAGGCATGGTAAGGTGTTTTTCCTGCGGACTATCTCTAGCACAGGAAGAAGCACAGGAAGATGAATGGGAAAGGCATTACTGCCCTGCCTGTATGTCTCAAGATAAGGGAGGCAAATAAAAATGGCAAGAACAGCAGCAAGATTTACAGGCTATTGTGGCAAGATTGGCAAAATAGGTTCAAAGGTGATTGATTGTGAAGATGTGAGAATGGATGCACTAGAAAAAGTTATTGAGAGAAACCCGGAGTTAGTTGAAGCAGTAACAGGAATATATAGGCAAGGAGCAGCAGGAACAAAAATCAAGGTAGAAAATGACGCTGGTGTAAAGAAGTTGGTTACGGGGAAATACTACATCATAGTTGAAAATTAATTGCAGGGGGCGGTAGCCCCTAAAAAATCTAAGGAGGTTAGCTAAATGACTGAAGAAAGACTTGAAGCGATAGCCAAAAAGATAAGGGAGAGTAGCAACTGGTTAAGCGTTTGGGCAGAAGTAGAAGAACTCTGCAAAGAGGCAGGACTAGAGGAAGCCTGGGAAAATGCAGATGGCGAGGACTTTGAACGGGTAATAGAGCGGGCAGCTTTTATTCTGGGAGTAGAAATATATTAGACCACAGGGGCAGTAGCCCCTACCAAAACTAAAAGGAGGTAATAAAATGACTAACGAAGATTTAAAAATGCTTGGCAGGATAACGACTACTGATGAGGCCGGCAGACACTTTACTGAGGTTTACCCTGACGAATGGTTGGAACGAATGGAAAAGGAAGGATATATTGAGATTTACCGGCCGGTTCATGAGCCTACCGGAATTGAATACGGCCAGGAAGAATGGCAGGTTGAGGTTACGCAGAAGGGTATTAAGATTGGGGAAACTTTAAGCTGGGGGGAATAGACCACCCCCAAAAGAATATAACACTAGCCCGCCTTAATTGGCGGGCTTTTTTTTGCTCTTACAGCAACCCCCTTCTTAGTGCTTCCCTGGCCAACTCCTGCACTATTTCCTGCCACCAGTAATAATATGTTTTACGATGTCGCAACCCGTTATCGCTCTCTGTTCCTAGCTCTTTTTGTAGCTCAGAACTAAACCTGTATTGTATGGCCGAGGTCCACCCCTTCCTCCCTCTATGGTAACGGTACTCCCTGCGTAGCTTAAGGTATATCCTTTTCTCCCTGGGCAAGCTTTCCTCAAATTCTTGTAGTAGCTTTAACCATTCCTCTATGTCCCCCAAGGATGCTAGCTTTACCCCTCTGTTCCCTGTCTTGTCCGATATTTCCCCTGGCACTAATGATGATATATCTACTGTAGAGGTAGAAGGTGATAGCTCTAAAATTTCCTCTCTGGCTTCCTGGTAGGCTTTCTCTTTTTCAAATCGATACAAAAGCCATCTTTCAGCAACAAAATTCTCCTGTTTGCTGTCTTCCTTATAGTCTGCCATGCTCTCGCCCCTCCCTTTTTTTCATTATCTCTCCTATATGAAAGGTGACTACCGCCCACCCGCCTAACACTTCAGGCTTTACTACCGCAAACAACTGAGGGCGTAAGCGAAGGAGGAAGCCCCAATCTCCGGGTTCACGATTTACCGATAAGTCTGCCGGTAGCCCTACCTGCAAGGTAGCAAGCAGGTGACGCTTAACTTCGTCCCTGATTTTATCTTCCTTGTCTGGTCCTATATAGAGCCTCCAACGCTCTAATGCGTGAGGCGCTATGCTAAGCTTTAGGTCTTTTAATCTTTTAGTCACATGCGACATCCCCCTTCCTTTACCCTTCAATCCGTGGGGTAGTATACCAAAATAAATGCCCTTCTAAGGCTCTGACGCTTCCGTGTGTTGATTTTAATACTAGCCCCTTCCCTTTACCCTTCCAACTCTTTTAATCTTCCTAAAAGGGTGTCAGGGGCTTTGGATGAAAGGATTACTCTTCCGTCTGTCATAAAGAGAACCGAGCAAACCCCTCTGCCCGTAGAAGCATCTATGGACTTCCCGGTATCCTTAGCATCTGCTATCGCCCTTCTGGTAGGAGCTGACATAGTTTTGCCTATCCCTGATTTTACAGCTTTTCCTTCCAGGATGCAGCATATTTTATTTGCTGCAACATAGTTGCCGAAGCCTATATTTACAAATTTCATTTACTCTCCCCACCCTAATTCAAATTTTAAATTCTCGATTATTTCTGCTGCTTCTTCTTTGTCAATCCCCTCTTCCAAGGCTTCGTAGATTTCGTGCGGAACCTCGATAAACCTACAGGTACAATCATGGATTAGTGCACGGATATACTCTAGCTGCGGTCTTGTAGCTTCCATCTACTCACCGCCTCCTTCCAGCATCTGCGCTGCCTGCACCCACGCCGCCCGTCCATCTGGTGACAGTGCCGGCAAGGGTATCTCCAACATCAGCACGGCCAGGACTTCCCGCAACTGTTTATTCTTTTTCTCTAGCTCACTCATTCTAGTGAGCACATCGGAGGTGTCTCCATAATAAACCCTGTCCTCTTCATTAACCATCACTCCCGCCTCCCTTCTTTAATAGCTACCACAGCAGATACCCTGCCTATTGCCTGAGCTTCTGCTTTACTTCCTGTAGCTAAATCAAACTGCGGATGGCCGGCGTTGTTATAGCTTATCATGCTTCCCCGGTCATTTATTTCATAGAAGCCGTGACCATCAACGTAGATTATGCTACCGAATGGCACGTCTGCTGGCCCTGCTGCTGTCCTCCCCGGGACAACCTGTCCACCGCTTGCCGTGATACTAGGGTTGCCACTGTAATCCCAACCTGGCACGGCTTCCTCACACAGAGGAGCATAAGAGGTTACCTCCGCCGAAGTGATTTCCCAATCCTCTAGCCATTCCTCAATCTTGTCTTGCATTTCTTCGTTCCTGTCCTTTAGCTCTTCAATCTTTTTGATTAGCTTCTGGCTATCAATGGCCTGGTTTCTCAGCTCCTGCACTTCTTCCTCTAGTTGCTGGATTTCTGCCTCATACTTCCCCTCCATATCATCCACAATGTGATTGAAAAGGAAGACGAACCCTATAACAAACAGGGCAAATAAAGCCAGCAACATTAAGTCAAAGCCACCCCTCACTCTTCCTCGCCTCCTTCACGC
>Ga0207421_10005644_pt1 | contig 13949 bp, 10 predicted proteins | sample SodLakKL_010_SED_4_FD_187542 | JGI IMG/M metagenome (GOLD analysis project Ga0207421, IMG submission 187542) | Alkaline sediment microbial communities from Lake Tanatar, Kulunda Steppe, Russia - 8KL_010_SED (SPAdes) (version 2) | ecosystem: Environmental > Aquatic > Non-marine Saline and...
GCCCTGCATCCTGCAGGGCGGTCCGCTTCGGCCTGCTCTTCGTCGGCTATGGCAACCGCTCACTAAATGTCGCTTTCGCCGACCCCCTCTCCGGCTCTCAAAACCGGAACGCAGGGACAGGTCCCTTGTCCCACTTTTCCAGGAACAATAATTAGCTCCCTCCACCCCATCTTTTTGCGATGAGGCACTGGAAGCATAGAAGCATATTAGCCCCTCCCTGAACATAGCTTTTTCGCTCCCACAAAATTTTACTGCCCAAAGTAATTCTGCCTCCAAGCATTTATTAAGGTATACTGGCTTCATAAATAAAAGTTATATTACCCCTATCTATTGCTTTCTTTATAAGAAAGTGGGACAAGGGACCTGTCCCCGCGTCCCGCCATGAGAAGTTTTTTTGAAGTGTTGAAAAAATATTTTATGATAAATGCTAATTATTTGTTCAGAACAAATAAATTTTTAGCAGGATAATGTTAAAATAAGGAGAACGAATTTATTAAGGAATTTATTAGAAATTGATTTTATTTTGATTTACAGGAAATCGGGAGGTGGCAGTTATTTTAGGGAAAAACCAGGATAATGGAAAATTTAAAAACCTGGTGGAAGACCTTTGGCCTGATATTGTGATGCAATTGGATACAGATCTGAAATTAATTTATAGCAACCAGAAAGCTGAAAAGGAATTCCAATTATCTCAAGAAAATATGCTTGGCAAAAGGCTTGAAGATTTAATTGATACTTTCAGTGAATTGTTGACTATAGAGCCCGGTACACCTGAAATTATTGAATTATTAAACACTAGTCTTCATTCTGCAGAGGAGCAAGAACTTTACATAAGCCTCCTTTTCAACGAGGGAAGGAAGTATTTTTGGACAAGGATTATTCCCGAAAAAGAATCGCTGGGCTCCGTCCAGTCAATTTGGATGGCTTGGATAGATGTTACTAAGGAAAAGAAAACAGAAGAAACATTGCGTCAATCTGAAAGAAAATACCGAGAAATATTTTCAGCCATTGAAGAAGGGTATTATGAAGTTGACCTCAAGGGGAATTTTGTTCTTTTTAATGAGTCTTTATGTGAAATGATAGGTTATTCCAGAGAAGAACTAATTAATTTGAGCTACAAGGATATTTACAAAAATACGGATGAGGTTTTTAAAACCTATAACCGGGTATATAGAACTGGAGAGCCAGAAAAAGCAGTTAATTGGCCGGTGGTAACTAAAAGTGGCAAAGAAATTTTTGTAGAGATATCCATTACTTTACAACATGATAGTGAAGGAAAACCAATTGGATTCAGAGGAGTTGCCCGGGATATCACCGAACGTAAATTAGCTGAAGAAGCTCTACAAGAGAGTGAAGAAAAATTCAGGGTATTAGCTGAATCATCTCCTATGGCGATAATGATGTATCAAGATGATTACTATGTTTATGTAAATCCTGCAGCAGAAGAAATATCAGGATACTCCAAGGAAGAACTTTATGAGATGAAATTTTGGAAGTTTGTTCATCCTGATTATAAAGAGATTGTTAAGGGAAGAGGGCAAAAACGTCAGCAAGGAGAAAAAATTACCCCTACCTATGAACTGAAAATGATAACCAAACAGGGAAAAGAAAGATGGGTGTCTCTGACAGGGGCAACAACTCACTTTCGGGGAAGGCCTGCCGGTTTTATTACAGTAATGGATGTAACTGAAAGGAAAGAAGCTGAAGAAGCTTTGCGGAAGTCTGAAGAAAAGTATCGCAGGATACTTGCTACTATGGAAGAAGGATACTATGAAGTTGACCTGGCTGGCAACATTACCTTTTGTAATGAATCTGCTTGTAACATGGCAGGCTATAAATATGAGGAGTTGCTGGGTGCAAGTTTTAGGGAGCTGTGCAAAGAACCGGATAAGGTTTTTCAAAGTATAAAAGAAGTGTATAAAACTAGAAACCCTTACTATACCCTAACTCTTGAAATTGTGAGGAAAGATGGTTCTAATGTCTACATAGAAACTTCAGTGACACCTATTATAAATGAGAATGAAGAAATAACTGGATTCAGAGGTGTATTTCGGGATATTACTGAACGTTACCGGTTTGAGGAACAATTGAAATACCTGAGCTTACACGATCAGTTGACGGATTTATATAATCGGGCCTATTTTGATAATGAATTAAATAGGTTGGAGGGAAGTAGAGAATATCCTATTACTATTATTTCTCTGGACCTGGATGGGCTAAAGATGGTGAATGATACCATGGGCCATGCCCAGGGGGATGAACTTCTGGTCAGGTTCGCTAGGATATTACAGGATCTTTTTAGAAATTCCGATATAATCGCCAGGGTAGGCGGAGATGAATTTGCTGTGATATTGCCTCACACGGATAATATTACCGGGCAAAAAATAATGGAGAGGGTTGAAAGTGCCCTTGAAAAATACAACCAGGGATGGGAACAAGAAGAGAAATTGCCTATAAGTGCCTCTATAGGAATGGCTACTACTCAAGGCCAAGGGAAAACTCTTGAAGATACTTTCAAGGAAGCCGATGATTTGATGTATCAGGATAAAATGCGTAAAGGTATTTATAACCGTTCTCAAATGGTGCAGGCTTTGATATCCATATTAGTTAAAAAGAACTTTGTTAACAGGGAAGATGTGCAGAGGTTGGAAAACTTATGTATAAGAGTGGGAAAAAAAGAAAATTTATCGGAAAAACAACTTTCCAATCTGGAGCTTATGGCCAGAATGCATTATATAGGGACTATAGGTGTACCGGATTCTATTCTTTTGAAAGAAGAAAAACTTACCCCTGAAGAATGGGAAGTTCTGAGGCAACATGTAGAAAAGGGGTATCGTATTGCCCTATCCTCTGTGGATCTGGCAGAGGTGGCAGATTTAATATTAAAACACCACGAGAGATGGAATGGAACTGGCTATCCTTTAGGGTTGAAGGGAGAAGAAATTCCAGTAGAATGCCGTATTTTGGCTATAGCTGATGCTTATGAATCAATGACTCATGATAGGCCTTACCGCAAAGCAGTGAACATTGAAGAAGCCAAAAACGAATTGAGGCGCTGCGCGGGCAATCAATTTGACCCAAACTTAGTAGAAACATTTCTCACGGTAATAGGAGAAGATTAAACAGGAAGTGATTGCTTTTTGTCTGCAACGAAAATTGTGCTCAAAGATTATTTGCCCCAAGAAATAAGAAAACTAATTCAAGAAATGAATGAACCTTCTTATCGGGCAGAACAAATTTTGGATTGGATGTACAAGAAAAAGGCCATCAATTTTGCAGAAATGACCAATTTGCCTTCAAGTTTAAGGGATAAGTTAGCCATGGATGCGGAGCTTATCACCCTTCAGCTGGCAGAAAAAGTAACTTCTTCTAAAGATGGCACAGAGAAATTTTTATTTAAGACCAGGGATAACGAATTTATAGAATGTGCACTTATGAAGCAAGATTATGGCAACACAATCTGTGTTTCTTCTCAGATTGGATGTGGGCTGGGATGTGTTTTTTGCGCTTCTGCTAAAGGTGGATTGGTCCGCAACCTGAGCGTAGGAGAAATGATTGATCAGGTTATCTTGGCTGAGAAGAAAATGTCGGGAAAAGACAAAATAAATAATATTGTAGTGATGGGTATGGGGGAGCCGTTGCATAATCTAAGCAACCTGCTTAAGTTTTTGGAAATGCTCAATTCTGATGATGGTCTGGGTATAAGTTTTCGCAACATTACGGTTTCCACAGCAGGCATAGCTCCCCAAATAGTAGAGCTTGCTGTAAAAAGACTTCCCATCACTCTGGCAGTTTCTTTGCATGCCTCTGACAATGAAACTCGGTCCACGTTAATGCCTATAAATAAAAGATATCCTCTGGAAGAGTTATTAGCTTCTTGTAAATTATATGTAGACAAAGTGGGCAGGAGAATTACTTTTGAATATATCTTGCTTAAAGATATAAATGATAGTGTGAAACAAGCCAAAGATTTGGTTCACCTTTTAGAAGGTATGCTGTGTCATGTTAATTTGATACCTGCTAATCCGGCTACAGAGAGGGAATTGCTAAGACCCCCACAAAAACGCATTAAAGAATTTCACAACATATTAGATAAGAATGGGATACCTGTCTCAATACGCAGAGAACAGGGTACTGATATAGAAGGTGCATGTGGGCAATTGCGGCGTAGATATTATGAAAAAGATGGAATATATCTTGAGAAAAAATAAGTATAGAAATATACAGTATAAAAAATCCCTGCAACCTTAATGAAGATGTTGCAGGGATTTAAGATTTAAGATGTATAAAGTTACTAACTTAGGAAAACCTCAAGATTTATTCGTCTTCGTACATTTTTTCAATCAAATCTGCGTATTTATCAGATACTACTTTTCTCTTTACCTTTTGGGTAGGTGTAAGTTCTCCAGTTTCCTGAGTCCATTCGGCATCCAGAAGAGTAAATTTGCGGATTTGCTCTACTCGTGCAAATTCTTTCGTTCTTTCATCAATTTCATTACGGTAAAAATCAATAACCTGCGGATGATTGAGCAATTCATTTACATTATTATAATTTATTCCTTGTTGCTTAGCCCAGTTTTCCAGTTCATCAAAGGTTGGAACTACAAGAGCTGAAAGGTATTTCCGTTTATCACCAATAACAGCAATTTGCTCGATAAAACGGGATTCTTTAACACTATTTTCAATGTTCTGCGGGGAAATGTTTTTACCGCCTGCAGTTACAATTATGTCTTTGATTCGACCAGTAATTCTTAAGAAGTCTTCATTGTCGATTTCTCCTACGTCACCGGTTCGGTAAAAACCATCAGGAGTTATAGCTTCTTGGGTGGCTTCCTCATTCTTGTAATATCCCAGCATTATTTGAGGGCCTCTGGCCATTACTTCCCCATCTTCACCAATCCTTAATTCTGTTTCTTTAATTTTTTGTCCTACCGTTCCTACTTTTATGTTCCAGGGACGGTTAAAAGTCAAAATGGGGGAAGTTTCGGTTAAGCCATAACCTTCTAATATCTTAAGCCCCATTCCAATAAAAAATTCTGCATCGGCAGGTGCGAGAGGGGCTCCTCCCGAAATAGCATAACGAAGTTTATCCATTCCCAGAGTTTCTTTCAATTTGGAAAAGACAAGTTTATCTGCAAGTTTGTATCTGTTGCTTCTTATTTTTTGATCTTTACAGACTTTATGCAAGTTTTTCTTGGCTTGGTTTGTTGCGAAGTTGAACATAGCAACTTTTGCCTTGGAAGCTCCTTCTAACCTGGAATAAATTGTAGCGTGGATTTTTTCATAAATACGAGGCACACAGATAATGACGGTGGGACGAACATCCACAAAATCTTCCATTATGGTGTTTATATCTACGGCAAAAGCGGTTTTAGATCCGCAAAAAACTGCTCCGTGAAAACCAGTTGTTCTTTCCAAAGAATGGGAAAGAGGCAGGAAGGAAAGAAAAACATCGTTTTCGTTTATTAAGAATTCACCAGTATTGGGGTCTTTCATTTCATGCATAGTATAAGCCACGTTAGAATAAAGATTATTATGGCTAAGCATAACCCCTTTGGGCTTACCAGTTGTTCCGGAAGTATAAATAATAGTAGAAAGGTCATCAGGTTCAATAGAATTTATTCTATTGTTGAATTCTTCTTCCGCCGGGTTTTCTTTTCCTTCTTTTAAAGCTTGTTCCAGGGTTTTCACTCCTGTTTCATTGCCGGTGTAATCGTCAAAAATAATATATTCTTCAATTAGTGGTAGGTTGTCCTTTACCTTAAGCACTCTTTCTAGCTGATCGTTATTGCCTACCATGCAAAGTTTGGCGTCTGAATGTTCCAATACGTACTCTGCTTCTTCTGAAGAGTTAGTGGCGTAAATAGGGACATCAACCGCACCAATTGAAGTTATAGCAAGGGCTGCCAAATGCCATTCGTAACGATTGAAAGCAAAAATAGAAACGCAATCTCCTTTTTCAATACCCTTGGAAATTAGATAATACCCTAAATTGCGCACCATGTTGTTCATTTCATTCCAAGAAAGATCGGTATAATTACCATCTTTTCCCCTATAGGCGCAGTAAGGCTTATTCTTTAGTCGTTGAGCATTGTTTTGAAATACTGCAGCAATGGAATTCTCTTTGAACTGGCTCATAGTGACCTCCTTTATTTTTTTAAAAATTTAACTTAAATCTATGCTTTGAATTGTTAAAATAATAACATAATTTTGCATTATAAGTCAACTGCAAAAGTTTTAATCTGGGCTTCAACCGTCGTTTTGAAATTAATCTATAATTTAATGAATGAAAAATTTATTTTGTTTCATCCTAGCTTACAGAAATGTGCTGGAATTTGAAAAGTGTTTTTGAAAAGGGGGGAGATCGATTGCTTATTGTAATTGTGAGAACGATTATTTTATTAGCACTGGTTATAGTAGTGATTAGAATTATGGGGAAAAGGCAAGTTGGACAGATGCAGCCTTACGAACTGGCTATCTTGATTATGATTTCTGCTCTTGCTGCTATCCCTATGGAAGATATTGGCATCCCGCTTTTAAACACCATCATTCCAATTTTATTGTTATTTTCTATTCAAATTATCTTATCTTTTGTTGCTCTAAAAAATGAAAGGATTAGAGCAGCTCTTGATGGGCGTCCCAGTATTGTGGTGCAACATGGCAAAATATTAGAATCAGAATTGCGAAATCAGCGAGTTAATTTGAATGATTTGCTGGAATTATTAAGGTTGGCTGGTTACCCTAACCTTTTGGAAGTGGAGTATGCTATCCTAGAAACCAATGGAAGTATAAGCATTATTCCCAAGTCGCAATCTCGCCCTGTAACTCCCTATGATCTTGGTATAAAAACAAGTTATGAAGGGTTGTCCTATCCCCTTGTAACTGATGGTAATATCAATTATGAAAACTTGAAAAATATCCGGTTAAGTGAGGATTGGTTAAAAACTGAGTTAGCCAGACTTGGCTATACTAGGTTAAAAGATGTATTTTTTGCCAGCCTGGATACTGGAGGAAACCTGTTTGTACAAGCTAAGGAATAACCTGAGAATGACAAAACAGCTACAAGAAGTAAGTAAAATGTTGGAAGGAAAAAAATAAATGAAACTGGTAATAAGCATAATGGTTTTAGTAGTTTTTATAATCGGAAGTGCTACCGTATTTTATTTTTATTCGGCAACAATCCATGAGGAACTTCATGATATTATTGAAAAAATTGAAGAAGCTGCTCTGGAAGATGACTGGGAGAAAGTTAATAGAAAAAATGATAGTTTACAGGAACTTTGGAGTAAAGGAGACGCCCTGTGGACTCCCGTAATAGATCATAAAGAGGTAGATAGGGTTGATGAGGCAATTACCCGTATAGATGCTCTTTCCCGTCTTTGCTTGAAAGACGAATTACTTGTGGAAATTGTTACTGCCAGGCGTTTGATATCACGCCTTCAAGATAACGAAAAGCCCACATTGCAAAGTATTTTTTAGCCAGGAAAAGGTTTTTGGGGAATAACTGCAGAATTAACATTTTGATTATTTGTTTAATATTTCTTTCGCAATATGGGAGTGAATAGGTTTATCTTATGGAGAATTGGTATGTATCACAAAATTCAGCGGTAACCTTGGGCCTGCCTTTTTACAGCAACACTAATTTAAGCCATTTAAAGCAAGCTATAGATTCAATTTTAAATCAGTCTCATGTTCCGGAAGCGATCCATCTGTTGCAAGACGGTCCAGTATCTAAAGAACTTTCTTCTCTGGTAGAAGATTATAAACAAAAAAATGAGCAAATCGAACATATAATATTTTCTCAAAATCAAGGCCTCCCATATGTTTTAAATTATTCCATACTGCATTCTGTTAATAGTTACTATGCTCGGATGGATTCAGATGATATTGCCCACCCGGAAAGAATTGAAAAACAAAGGATTTACTTGGAGGAGAATCCTGGTATAGACATCTTAGGAACTGAAGCATGGGAGTTTACCGGAGACCCTTGGAAAGAAGAATGTTTTTTAAAAAAAATGCCTGCTGATCCTTCTGGCATCGAAAGCTTATTTCATTATCGAAGCCCGTTGATTCATCCCTCGGTAATGTTTCGACGTAGCGTGTTTGCTAAAATTGGGCTTTATAATGTTAAATTTTATACTGAGCAAGATTTAGAACTATGGTCCAGGGCCTTGCAAATGAAAGTGGGGATAACCAATTTGCAAGAACCTTTACTTTATTATCGTGATATGGGCATGGTCAACAGGCGCTCGGAACTGGAAAGATTGCTCCGGCAGTTTAAGGCCCGGTATGCTTATAATACCTGGTCTCCTCGTTTAAATGCTTTGAAGATAGCTTCTCTTGTTTTTAGGGTAATGCCTGCATTTGTCAGAAAATGGGGGTATAAAAGGCTACGTTAAAATGGATAGGCAAGTGTTTCTTAAGATTTTTTTACATATGAAGAGGGAATTATATCTTCTTAAAGTAATTTACTTTTCAATAAAATTGTGACATTGGCGAAATAACCCGAAGGAAGTCATTTGGGTCTCTTGTAAATAAAAAGAAACTCTTTTATAATTAAGAGGCGGTTCTTAAGAAACCATAACAAGGGCCTGTAAAAGAAGGAAATAAGCCTTATCAAGTTGAAATCAAAAAGTATATATCGTACTTATAAAAGTCATACATTATGCTTGTTAATACTTATTTGCTTAATCATACTAAAGATACTAAGGATCTATCTCTTCTTCATTAACCCATGGTTCCTGGGGATGTTTGGTTTATTTATTCGTATAATAATTAAGCATAAATATAATAATAACAAGTTAAATTTTGTAGATAGAATTTTGTGAGATTTAGGTGTAAAATAAAAAATATAGAATATTTGAGAGTTTTTGTTCAAGAGGGGAGGGGAGACGTTGGGAAACAACGGCCCCAAAACAGGATTTAATTTGTTTCAACTTGTGGGAGATATAGCACTGGTTAACTTGGCAATAATGCTGGCTTTTGTATTACGCCTTATGGAATTGCCCAGCGATAAGTTTGCCGCCTACTTAAACATGGTCCCTTTTGTTTCAATTATAGCAATTTTCATATTTAATTTTTATGGCCTGTACCATACTTCGCATAAAAAATGGTCAGAAATACTTGCTTCTTTGATAGTTTCCATATTTTTACTTACTCTGGTAACTATTTCAATGTCATACATGTTTCAGGAGTTCCATTTCCCAAGAAGTATCTTTTTCATTGGAGCAGTTCTCCAGGTAATAATGCTAGGAGTGTGGCGCTGGTTTATGCTCAACTGGGAAATGCGAATGCGTCCACCGCGGCGGGTAATTTGCATTGCTCCCAGTAATGAAGTGGATTTTCTGGTGCATAAGCTGGCCCAAAATAATGAAAAGGTTCTTGGGGTAATTACCAGTGGTATTGAAGAAAATAATCATGGAAGTTTTCAATGCCTTGGCAACTTTGACCAGTCTCGTGAAATTTGTACGCATTACAGGCCTGATGCTGTAATCTTATCCGGGGTGGTTCCTGATAATATTAAGGAAGAAATTGTACGGGGGAGTTTATCTATTGGATGGGAAATTTTTGTGGTGCCCAGCATTTATGAAATAATGATTTCTCAGACTGAGTTAGAAACTATTGAGGATACACCAGTTCTGAAGATAGATACTCCTTTAAATCCGGAACGTGAGCAGGTAAAGCGTATGTTAGACAGTGTAATAAGCTTTACCGGCCTGGTAATTTTATTACCTGTGATGCTGCTTATTGCATTAATGATTAAACTTGATTCCCCTGGCCCTGTTTTATATAAGCAAGAAAGAGTAAGCAGGAAGGGGAAGCATTTTATGCTTTATAAGTTCCGCACAATGGTGGATAAAGCAGAAGAGAAAACCGGGCCTGTTAATTCGAGCGCACATGATAACAGGGTTACAAGAGTAGGGAAATTACTCAGGTTTACCAGGCTTGATGAATTACCTCAATTATATAATGTCCTTAAGGGAGATATGAGTATGGTTGGCCCTCGCCCGGAAAGGCCCTATTTCGTGGAGCAATATGAACAAGAAGTTTCCGGTTATTCTTACCGGCATATGACTAAAGCGGGGATCACTGGCTTAGCTCAGGTAATGAGCAACCACAGCACATCCATTGAAGATAAATTGCGTTATGATCTTCTTTACACAAAAAATCATTCACCATTAGTGGACATAAAAATTCTTTTACAAACCATGAAAGTTGTTTTAATGCGTGATCGAGCATCATGAGCAATGTTTGGCGGAAATGAGGTAGGAGCATGAATTATAAAGGTGAAAAGTTATCCATTACTATTGTGGGTACCGGCTATGTGGGACTAACCACCGGAGTAGCTCTAGCATATTTGGGCCACCATATATTTTGCGTGGACAGCAAAGCTGAAGTGGTAGAAAGTTTAAAAAAGGGTGTTCCCACCATATATGAACACGGTATTGAGAGTTTGCTCCATGAAGCTTCGCCCAATCTCTCTTTTTACAATCATCTGGATGAAAGTTTGCCCGAAGCTGATATTGTAATTATTGCAGTGGGGACTCCCTCAAAAAGCAATGGGGATACAGATTTAAGTTACGTGGAAGATGTGGCTCGTGCCATAGGAAGAAAAATGAATCCAGAAAAACCTATTGTAGTGGTAAATAAATCCACGGTTCCCATTGGAACTGCCAGCCGGGTGAAAACAGTGATCAAAGAAGAATTGAAGAAAAGGGGAACAGAAGGAAATTATTATGTAGCTTCTAACCCGGAGTTTTTAAGAGAAGGAGCTGCCTTATACGATACCTTTTATCCGGATCGGATCGTTGTTGGTGCAGAGGAATTGCATGCTGTTAATATGCTTAGGCAAATGTATGCGCCCATATTAGAGCAGACTTTTATCCCCCCTAAAGATATAAGTCGTCCGGAAGGCTTTGGGCTTCCGGCTTTTGTCACCACCTCCCCCACCAGCGCAGAATTGATTAAATACGCCTCAAATGCTTTTTTGGCCATGAAGATATCTTTTATTAATGAAATTTCTATTATAGCAGATAAAGTAGGTGCCGATATCAGAGAAGTATCCAAAGGGATTGGACTGGACAGACGGATAGGAAGTGGGTTTTTAAAAGCCGGTGTGGGTTGGGGAGGTAGCTGTTTCCCTAAAGATACCCGTTCTTTGCTTTTTACTGGCAAGCAATATGGAGTTGATATGCCTATGGTATCTGCTTCTATTGAAGTTAACCGGAGGCAGCGCATGGCGGTAATTGAAAAATTGCAAGCGACTCTTAAAATTATCAGGGGAAGCGTCATAGGCATTCTGGGTCTTGCCTTTAAACCCAACACTGATGATATTCGTGAATCGCCAGCTATAGATATTATTAAAGAGCTTTTAGATATGGGGGCCAGTGTTAAGGTTTATGACCCGGTGGCTATGGAAAATTATCGTGCCCAATTTCCAGAACAGGATTTGATCTACACCGATTCAGTAGAGGAAACGGCCAGGGAAAGCGATGCTTTGGTCCTTTTAACTGAATGGGAGTCATTTCTTCATGTTGCTTGGGATAAACTAGTTTACGAGATGCGAAACTCTATTTTCATAGACGGTCGTAATTTCCTGGATGGTGAAGATATGCGAATTTGGGGATATAATTACGTAGGAATAGGTTGTTGACAAGGTAATTACAAGGGCTTGAATTGCAACCAGTTAATAATAAATGCTTTAGTTATTATAAATTATTTGAAAAACTTAAATTAGGCAGGTATTATATTATGAATGTTAATGAGAGTCTTTATAGAAAAAAAGGAACAGTTGCAGGTGATGTGCCTAGTGTAAGAGGTACTTCTAAAAAGAAGAAGCGTGTAAAAAAACAGAGAAGACGCCAAAAAGCTATCAATATACTGATAGTAGTTGTGGCCTGCCTGGCAGTGCTGGTAGGCGGCGGAAAAGTGATATATAATTATTACCAAGATACTGCTAAAATTTTACAACCTGTGGAGAGCGAGGATTCGGTAGTAGATTGGGAAAATAAAATAGCGCAGAATTTTGATAAGAATATTATAAATTTTGCCTTGTTGGGTTTTGATAAAAGTGCCAGCCGTGAGGATGATTATGGCGAAGGTAGCTACAGGCCGGATACCATTATGGTACTTTCAATTAATTTTAAGAGTGAAGAAATGTCCATTGTCAGTATTCCCCGGGATACTTACGTGGATATTTATGGACGGCAAGGCGGGGACAAAATAAATCATGCATATATGTATGGTTATCGGCATGCAGAGGAGGAGCCACACCTAAGTGGTATAAAAACAACGGTGCGTACTATTCAGGATTTTCTGGGAGGGATCCCTGTTCATTATTATGTAGTGCTGGATATGGATGTTGCTGAAGAAGTTGTAGATATTATTGGTGGCATAGAATATGATGTAGATGTTGCTGTCAGGTCTCATGCAGGAAGGGGGCCGGTAGTAGTTGAAAAAGGGCCTCAAACTCTTGATGGCAGAGATTTCATGCATTATGTAAGGTTTAGAGCTGATAGCAAAGGGGACTTGGGACGTATAGACAGGCAGCAGAATATCATGATAGCTGCTTTTGAGCAGTTGCGGGAAAAAGGAAAGCTTACGCAGATCCCTGACATCTACCGTTCGGTCCAAAAAAATGTGGATACCAATCTTTCACTTTCCCAGATGGGGGCTCTTGCCCTCTATGGAATGGAAGTAGATCCCTCAGATATAGACAATTATAGGTTCGAGGGAGAAGGTCAATATTCCGCCAGAGGCGGTCAGAACATTTATTATTTAGTACCTAATGAACAACAAAGAGTAGAACTTATAGAGAAAGTTTTTGGGCAGAAAGTTGATCAGCGTTCTCCGATCAACTTGCCGCCACCTATTCCTGATGAAGAAGAAGAGGAAGAAGAACCGGAACCGGAGCCGGAAGAAGAGGAAGAAGAAACTGGGGAAGATCCTGAAGATAAAGAAGATGAAGAAGAAAAAGATGAAGATGGTGAGCAGGGAGATGAGGAAGATAAAAAAGAGAATGGTGAAGACGAAGATGAAGATAAAGAAGAAGATGGCGACGAGGAAGATGAAGAGCAGGAAGACGATGTAGAAGACAATGGAGAAAGCGAAGATGGAGGTAGTGAGGAAGAAAGTGAAGATTAATATGTAATTACCTTTTACTATATTTATAATAAATACTAAACGTTGAAAATACTATTTAGCATTAACGCTCCCGATTCTTGTTGTTTGCTAAAATTATATATGGTAAGATTTTGTAAACTGTATAAATTGCGAGTAATTTAATAGAGAATTAGGAGGTAAACACATGGATGTTTTAAAGGCTTTGGGCGAGAGGCGCAGTGTGCGTAAATTTGATCCTTCTCAACAGGTGGCCGAAGAAATAGTCCAGGAATTATTGGATGCAGCCCGTCTGGCTCCTTCTTGGCAAAACTTGCAATGTTGGCGCTTTATTTTGATAAGAGATCAAGAAAAGAAAAAACAACTGGCAGAATCACTACATGAAGGCAATCCTGCAGTTAAAGCCATGGAAGATGCTCCTGTAGTCATAATGGTCTGTGGCGATCCCGAGTCTTCTGGCAAAATAGATGGTAAAGAATATTATCTTCTAGATGCCGGATTGGCTTTGCAGCAATTGATGCTTGCTGCTCATGCACGTGGGCTGGGAACCTGCTGGGTGGCATGGTTTGATGAACCAAAAGCACGGGCTGCCTGTAAAGTGCCGGAAGAATACAAAATTGTGGCTATGACCCCGCTGGGATTTCCCGCAAAGGAACCCAAGCCGCGCCCACGTATGGAAGTCGGGGAAATAGTTTATCAGGATGAATGGGGGAAGCCTTACACTGATAGTTAAAAAGTGATAAATTTTGAACTATGCCTTGGCAAATAAAGTTACCCCCCGGTAAAGAGATTTCATGTTTTTTACCGGGGGGATTTTATTGGATGAAGGA
>Ga0207421_10005646_pt1 | contig 13944 bp, 12 predicted proteins | sample SodLakKL_010_SED_4_FD_187542 | JGI IMG/M metagenome (GOLD analysis project Ga0207421, IMG submission 187542) | Alkaline sediment microbial communities from Lake Tanatar, Kulunda Steppe, Russia - 8KL_010_SED (SPAdes) (version 2) | ecosystem: Environmental > Aquatic > Non-marine Saline and...
CTCCTGGGGGGCACCTTTGGGACACTCACTTTCTTCATGAGCTTCAGTGGCGCATTCTTTGCGGCACTGGTAATGGCGATCGTCGGACACGGCCCCGTAGGCCCGGTCGGCCTCAGCGTGATCGGGGCAGCAATGCATAACATCACACAGTTGTCCGTATTCTACCTTGTGACCGCGTACGTGGGGGTATGGGCATACCTCCCGCCCCTATTGCTCCTGGCCGTTCCGGCGGGCGCTGCCACCGGCCTCGCGGGCGCTTACCTGCTATCGCGCATCGCGGGCCTTGCACCATTCAACGATTTCGGCGGGAAAAGCTCCGGATACGTTCGGTGACCTCGTCGACACGATCCACCGGTTTTACCACCGCGAAAACGACGCGCTCCCCGGCCAGGGTTCCGATTACCTCGGGCCAACTGAGGGCATCAAGGGCTTCGGCGACGGTCTGCGCCGTAGCCGGGAGGGTATGTATCACGATCATGTTCCCACTATGATCGATGCCGGTGACCGAAATCTCCAGGTTACGCACCAGTTCGCGATTAATCTCGGAACGATTGAATCGGGAGGCCTCGCGATAGCGGTACCCCCCATCCTCGGCTGGCGTTTTCACCAGCCCGAGCTCCTTAATGTCACGGGAAACGGTGGCCTGGGTAACCTGTAACCCCTCTTCACGCAGCGCGCGTACCAGCTCATGTTGCGTTTTCACCGGTCGTTCGTTAATGATCCCCAGAATACGCATTTGTCGCCTGGTCTTCAAAAACCTCGCCTCATTCTGTCAACTTGCGTCAAGGGCCGCGCCATGTGGCCGCGATTAACGATCATTATTCGTTCCGAGCAGAGTCCACTCCTGCCCCGTTCCTCTCGTTCCCGGGCAGGCGCAGGGCATATACCAGCCCGCGACGTGCATCGACCGTCACGAAACTGCCAGGTTCGATCGTCGCAGTGGCGGCTTTCACACCCACCAGAACGGGAATTCCCCGGCCCAGTCCCGCCAGCGCCGCGGGCGAGCTGAGACCCGGCTCCTCTGCGATGATGGCGGCCGCATCTTTGACGAAATCCCCGAGGCCCGCGTCCCAGTTGTCGATCACCATCACGTCGCCGGCGCAAAACTCCGGGTTGAACGTCGTTTCGCCCGTCCGTATCGCCGCGCGGCCCCGTGCCGACGTCCGGCCCACACCGGCACCCCGAACGAGGATCTTTCCGAGCGTACGGACCTGTAGGGCATTCGTGGTACCCGGTACTCCCTGGGGCTGCCCACTCGTAATCACGACGCGGGCCCCGGGGGCCACGCATCCCGCGGCCATCGCCACATCTCCGGCATCCTCGACCACGTCTCCCTCGCCCTCTTTGAGCAAAGGATGCACACCCCAGACCAGGGCCAGGCGCTGCCAAACAGCTCTGGCGGAAGTGACCGCGATAACTGGGACCTCTGGCCGATGGCGAGATACCATGATTCCCGTATGTCCGGACTGCGTCGGCGTAAGGATCGCATCAGCGGCCACCTTGGCCGCAATCCAAACGGCGCTCCTTGCGACTGCATCGGTGACGCTTACGGATTCCCCGTCCGGCTCCGATCGCTTCCGAGCACTTCCCCATCCGGATTCGGTCCGCACGATAATCCTGGTCATGGTGGATACCGCTTCCGCTGGATACTTCCCGATCGCAGTCTCGGCGGAGAGCATGACCGCGTCGGTTCCATCGAGGATCGCGTTGGCGACATCACTGGCTTCTGCCCGCGTCGCGATCGGGCTTTCGATCATGGACTCCAGCATTTGCGTGGCGGTTATCACGGGCACGCCGGCTCCGTTGCAGCGCCGGATGATGTCCTTTTGCATCAAGGGAATCTCCTCGGGTGGACAATCGACCCCGAGATCTCCGCGGCCGATCATGACACCGTCGGCAACCTGCAGGATGGCGTCGAGGTTGCGATAACCCATCAGTGTCTCGATCTTGGCAACCAGGGCGGGAGGATTATCCCCGAGGTAGTCACGGGCTTGCAGCACGTCGGTCGCCTGCTGCACGAAGGAAAGTGCGACCCAGTCGGCTCCCACTTCTGCCGCGAGCTCGAGGTCGCGCAGATCCTCGTCGGAGAGAAAAGGAAGGTCCAGCGCGATACCGGGAAAAGCGATGCCCTTCCCGGGTTCGATGGTCGCCGGATTCTCCGTTACGGCGATCACCCAACCGGCCAGGACCTCCACCACGTGCAGCACGACACGGCCATCGTCGATCAAGACGCGCGCATCCTCGGGTACATGGTGGACCAAGTGTGGAACGCTCGTGCGAACCGTGGGCACACCTTCCGGTGCTGCTTTGGGGGCATCTTCGAGTCCCGCCATCGCAAGCCGTTGCCCGGCTTCCAACCTGATGGGCTCCTCCAACCCCTTGAGGCGAAGCTCCGGTCCACGGGTATCGAGCATCAGGGCAAGGGGCCGCTCGGGTGATACACGGCTACCCGTTTTGCGGACCATGGCGATCATTTCCCGATGCGCGGCATCGGTGCCGTGTGATAGGTTGACCCGGGCGACGTCCACCCCACGCTCGTATAGCCGAAGTAGGGTAGGTTCATCATCGCAGGCTGGGCCCACGGTGGCGACGATCTTCGTGTTTCGCAAAAGGGTGGACAATTCACTCCCTCATTCCTGTAGCTCTGCAAGCATCATTAGACCTCGGCTGACCCGATATGCCTCCTCGTAATCCCGGGCTTGGTAAGAGACGGTAAGGGCGTCAAGCCGCCTGGTGCCCGGTATGTAATGATGGGCATCGGCCCGCGTGCTGTCGGTGAATTGGAGGGTAATGTGTACGGGCGCACTGATTTGTAGCGGCTGCACCTGGTTGGCCGCGAGAGCGGACCGCACCCCGGCGCGTATGTGCTCCCGGGCCAACACCGGATGCAACGAGCGCGCAGCTTGTCGTCCCCGCGCACGCTTGACCGTAACGGTGGCTACCCCGGGCACAAGTTCGGCGGCTTCCCGGGTTGCGTAATCATCGCCGCTTGCGAATACCAGGGGTACACCGTAATACCCGGCCAAGGCGGTGCACATCCCGATTTCGCCAAAGGCGCACTCGTTTACCGTGTACCGCAATACTCCACGGGTGTAGGTGTGGTTGAGCACACCCCGCGTTCCCGCCATCGCGTGGGTACCGATCATGATGAGCGCAGTGGTAGTACGATCAAGTCCCTCTACCATGCTCGCTGCCTTGGGGCTCCCGGATACGAGCTCGGCGCGTGGGTCCAACTCTTCGATCATGAGATTGCGCATACCGCCGTGGGCGTCGTTCACCAGCACACTGTTCGCCCCCGCATCAAAGGCACCACGAACGGCGGCATCGGCCTCGGCGGTCATCAGGCGGCGGAACCTTTGGTACTCCCGATTTTCCGACGCCGTCTCTTTCCAGTCGACGACCCCTGCGACGCCTTCCATATCAACCAGGATGTATACGTGCATGACGTACGATCACCTCGCTTGTGCCCCGCGTACTCCTTCCCGTGAAGGAGCATGCTGTCTGTATCTTCGCTCGCCCAAGGGACTTCCCCTGCCCAAAAGTGGTGCAGGAAGAAGAGCCGCACGAGGTGAATTACCTAAGGTTGATGCAGGAGCCCACGCCCGTGCACTTCGCAGGAGCAAAGGAGAAAGGACGATTTATCTTGACAGATTTCGGTCGCCACTTCGATACCCGCGCCATCCACGCCGGGGAGTCCCCGGGCCCGGATCCGGGCTCGCACGTCGTGCCGATATACCAGACCTCGACCTTCATCTTTGACGATGCCGAACAAGGGGCCCGCCGATTCGCCGGTGAAGAGTCCGGTTATATCTACACCCGGCTAGGAAATCCCACGGTTCGTGCCCTCGAGGAGAAAATGGCCGACCTCGAAAACGCCGAAGATGCCGTCGCGTTCGGTTCCGGCATGGGCGCCATTAGTGCAGCTTTTTTGCAGATGCTGTCGGCGGGAGACCATGTGGTATCGATCCGTACCATTTACGGATGCACCTATGCACTGCTGACGGGTATGCTCAAACGCTTCGGGATCGAGGTTACCTTCGTGGACGGGAGGGACATCGACGCAATCCGGGATGCCGTTCGACCGAATACCCGCATGCTATACGGGGAAACGCCGGCGAACCCGAATATGGCCCTCGTAGACCTCGAAGCGTTCGCCGCCCTGGGGAAGGAAACCGGCATTCCCACGGTGATCGACAACACGTTCATGTCCCCCGCCCTGCAGCGCCCAATCGACTGGGGCGTCGACGTGGTGGTGCATAGTGCAACGAAATACCTGGGTGGCCATGGGGACGTGATCGGGGGAATCCTCGTGGGCTCTTCGGATTTTGTTGGTCAAATCAAGGACGATGTCCTTAAGGACGTGGGCGCGGTACTGGGACCGTTCGACGCGTGGTTGCTGATCCGTGGACTCAAGACGCTTCCCCTCCGCATGTCGCGTCACAACGAAAACGCCCAGCGCGTGGCGGAGTTCTTACAGGCGCATCCGGCGGTTTCCTCGGTGCACTACCCGGGGCTCCCATCGCATCCACAGCATGCCCTCGCAACCCGGCAGAATCCGATGGGTTTCGGTGGTATGATCTCTTTCCACCTCGACGGCGGGATCACTGCCGGTCGACGGTTATTGAACGCCGTAAACGTTTGCACGCTCGCGGTAAGTCTGGGGGCGTGTGACACCTTGATCCAGCACCCCGCCTCGATGACGCACTCCACGCTGGACCAAGAGCAGCTGATCGCGGCCGGGATCGACCCGGGCCTGATCCGCCTGAGCGTGGGCCTTGAACATGTCGACGACATCATCGACGACCTGCGAGATGCCCTAGACTACGCATAAGCGACGATGAAAGAGTGGGGAGACGCGCGGCGCCGAATCGGCAAATATTTCAAAGCCATTACATTCTGGGGAGATTTCTGGTATATCGGGGTGCAATGCAGAGCAATCCCGGTGATATCTTCCCTCCGGTCACCAGCCGAACCGGGGTCTGCGAAAATCGTGAGATTCGGGCGAATCAAGAGGTTTACTCATTGTGGAGAATCCATCTAGAATTGCAATAAGCAGTTGTGAGGGTGTTGAATTGCGAATAAGCGCGATATACTTCTAGATGCGAAGTATTTCTCGGTTTTTTCGGCAAACTCCACCCTCCACTCGAAAGACCAAATCGTTGGATGTCGTCGATGATCCCGCCGAACGACCCTTGGGAGGGGGTGGCTCGTAGGGCGAAAGACCATAATCGTATGGACCCACCCATGCCAATTTCGGTAGACAAAGATTTGCGAAGCACACGTTTCGTGACGAATTCACCAATTTCGAGGGGGTTACACCTGTGAAACGAGTTCTCAGCATACTCTTCGTCCTGATGCTGATGTTTGCGCTGGTCGCCTGCGGTGCACCTGCAGACGAGCCTGCAGATCCCGAGCCTGCCGAGCCGGCCGAGCCCGCGGACGATGAAGAGGACGAGGAAGAAGAAGAGGTCGTCGAGGATCCGGACGCGAAGACCGACTGGGTCATTGCGCTGGAGACGGACATCGTCCAGTTCGATCCCATCCAGATCGGTGACGCCACCACCAGTGGCGTGGCCTTCCAGATGTTCGAGCGCCTGATGACCCGCTCGCCCGACGGACAGCCCATCCCCTGCCTTGCGGAGGATTGGGAAGTTTCCGATGACGGCCTCGAGTGGACGTTCTTCCTGCGCCAGGGCGTGGAATTTCACGATGGGTCGCCCTTTAACGCCGACGTCGTAGAGTGGCACTTCAAGCGGGCGCAAAGTGACGATAGCAACTTCCAGGCGCAGTTCTCTGCGATCGTCGACATGGAAATCGAGGATGACTACACGATCACCTTCACCCTCGACGAACCGAATGCGGCTTTCCCCGACAACGTGATCATGCCCAACGGTGGCTTCATCCCCAGCATGGAAGCCTTCGAGAGCATGGAGTACGAAGACTGGGCGATGGAACCCATCGGGACCGGCCCGTTCATGTGGAGCGAATGGGTCCAGGGTCAGCGTGTGGAACTCGTCAAGAACCCCAACTGGTGGGGCGACGGACCCAAGCTCGAAAAGGTCATCTACCGCGTGATTCCCGAGGCTAACACCCAGGTCATCGAGCTGGAGACCGGTGGCGTAGACATGATCACCCGGGCATCCGTCCAAGATCTCGAGCGCTTCGAGGCCAACCCGGATCTCAATGTCATCGTCACGCCGGCCTATCGTAGCCGTCAGTACGAACTGAATGTCGAGCGTTTCCCCTTTGACGACAAGCGAATCCGTGAAGCCGTCAACTGGGCCGTGGATATGCCCTCCATCGTCGAGGCCGTCGCCAGCCCAATCACCCAGTACGCGGACTCCCTACTGCCGATGGCCGGTTGGGGTTATCCCGGTGAGGGCGTACTGCCAAACATCGGCTATGACCCCGACAAGGCACGCGAGCTCATCGAGGACGCGGGTTTTGAGATGGTCGGCGACTACTACGAGAAGGACGGGGAGCGTCTCAGCATCGAGATCCACTCGCCCGATCACCGCTACTTCATGGACAAGGACATCTCCGAAGTCGTCCAGAACCAGTTTGCCCAGGTCGGTATCGAGTCCAACGTAAAGGTCATGGAATGGGGTGCCTTCCTCGATGAAGTGCGCGCCAGCGAATTCCAGATGACCTTCCTCGGCTGGAACCAGTCCGGTGCCGATCCCTCCCTGTTCACCGACGCCAAGGTGATGACCGGTGGTCGCGGTAACTACGCCAACCATAGCGATCCCGAGCTGGACGAACTACTGCGCGAAGCGCTGCGCGAGCAGGATATCGACGTCCGCAAGGAGCTCTACGAAGAGGCGCAGTTCATGATCAACGAGAACGTCTGGCACATCTTCGTCGGTAACGAGTCGCTGATGTGGATCCACCCCGCGAACGTGCGCGGTTGGGATCCCAGCCCGGCCATTTCCGGCGACTACACGCAGCTGTACTTCGAGTAATCGCCATTACCGGCTCACTGCCGCGCACCGGGCGGTGCGCGGCAGTGAGCACCTCTGTCAGGAGGAGATGCCGTGTTTGAATATGCGATGCGGAAGATAGTGAATGCCATCCCCATACTCATCGGGGTGAGCATCCTGGTGTTCCTGCTCGTGCACCTAACCCCGGGAGACCCGGCACGAATCCTCGCCGGGCCGGAGGCCTACGAAGAGGATATCGCGGCGATACGCGAGCGCCTCGGGTTGAACGATCCGATCCACGTCCAGTATTGGCGCTTCATCAGTAGCGCCGTGCGCCTTGATTTTGGACGATCATTTCGAACGCAACGTCCCGTGACGCAAGACATACTCATGCGATTCCCCAACACCCTGCAACTGGCGATGGTGGCCATCACGTGGTCGGTGATCTTCGGTGTCGGCATTGGTGTGTACGCCGGTGTGCGGCCCAATTCGATCGGCGATAGCCTGTCAATGGGCGCAGCCCTAGTCGGGGTCTCCGCGCCATCGTTTTGGAAGGGGCTATTGCTCATGCTGATCTTCGCCTACTGGCTGGGTTGGCTGCCCGCTTCTGGAATGGGGGAGTCATTCTTCTCGGCGGATGGACTCAAGCGCATGATCATGCCCGCGATCACCCTCGGAACGGGAACCGCAGCGGTCATGGCCCGCATGACGCGCTCGAGCATGCTCGAGGTTCTCAACCAGGATTACATCCGAACGGCGCGGTCCAAGGGTTTGAGCGAGCGCAACGTCGTGTATCGGCACGCCCTGCGCAACGCACTCATCCCGGTCGTCACCTTGATCGGCCTCCAGCTGGGTGTATTGATGGGTGGCGCGGTGATCACCGAGCAGGTATTTGCCTGGCCCGGGGTCGGGACTCTGGTGATCAACGGGATCAATGCGCGGGACTATCCCATGGTGCAGGCGTGCATTCTCTTGATCGCCACCATCTTCGTCGTCGTAAACCTGCTCGTGGATCTGACCTATTCGCTCATCGATCCACGGATTCGATACAATTAATTTGGGGGCTGGTGTGAAATGAACGTACTGATTCGCCTAACGCGACATAGATCAGCGCGCGTGGGACTTGTGTGTCTGGCTCTCATCTTCGGGATGGCAGCCTTTGCACCATGGCTGGCCCCGGAGGGTTATGACGACCAAGACCTGATGATCCGCCTGCAGCCGCCGTCGAGCGAGCACCCACTGGGCACGGACCAGCTCGGGCGACAGTTGACCTCCCGCATCATATGGGGTGCGCGGATTTCTTTGCAGATCGCATTCTTAGCGACCGGTATCGGTCTGGTGATCGGATCCGCCCTCGGTCTCACGGCGGGATTCTACGGTGGCAAGCTCGATCGTTTCATCATGGGACTCATGGACGTCCTCCTGGCCTTCCCGGGGATTCTCTTGGCCCTCGCGGTCGTGGCCGTACTGGGCCCGGGACTCTATAATGTCATGATCGCCGTGGGCATATCGGGCATACCGCGTTTTGCCCGTCTCGTCAGGGGGTCGACCCTCTCCGTTCGTGAGAAGGAATACATCGAGGCACAACATGCGCTTGGTGCACGCGACCTGGGGATTCTCATTAAGCATATACTCCCGAACATCATCGGGCCCATCATTGTATTGGCGACCCTGCGCGTCGGTACCTCGATCATGCAGGCAGCCGGTGTGAGCTTCCTGGGCCTTGGGGCACAGCCTCCTCTTCCCGATTGGGGCGGTATGGTCAGCCAGGGACGTCACTTGCTGCGCTCGGAATGGTGGGTCGGCATCTTCCCAGGTGTCGCGATCTTAATTTGTGTGTTCGGCTTCAACCTTCTCGGGGACGGTGTGAGAGATGCCCTGGACCCGAGGGTGCGTATCGCGAAGAAGGGACAGGGACCAAAGGAGGAAGCCGCTACCCCCAGCTAACGGCCCATGTTGGTCTGTAGGTAGAGACCGTCTGGGATTTGGAGGATGGGAAGATGGACCCGGACTCGAAGGACGAGAGAACCCTGGATACGACCACTGATCCGAAACGAACACTCCCCGGAGGCCGTCGCGTCCCGGGGAGTGTTCGTTGTTTATGATGTGGGGCATCCCGCAAACCCGTGCCGAGTACGGAACAGGCATGAACTACCCCCTGTGCACCGCGATGCCCGCACCGCCCAGGCCTTGGAATCCGCAAAGCGTGTTTAACCCGCGACGATCCGGGTTCCCGCGCGACCGTCCACCGCTTCCTCTGCGGACTGAAGTCCCGCGATGACCGACCAGCGATCCGCACGGCTTTGAACGAATCGCATTCCGGCGAGCACCTTCGGCTTCATACTACCGGCCCGGAAATGCCCGGCAGCCGCGTAGCGTTCCGCTTCCGCCAGTGTCATGCGGTCGAGGGCACGCTCGTCCGGTGCGCCGAAATTGATGGCCACCCGGGGAACATCGGTCAGGATCATGAGCCCGTCCGCCCCCACATCCTGGGCAAGGCGTTCGCCGGCAAGGTCCTTATCGATCACCGCTTCGATCCCGCAGAGCGTCCCGTCTTCCTCCTCGATTACGGGGATGCCGCCACCACCCGAGGCGATTACCACGACGCCAGCGTCTACGAGCTGGCGAATGGCGTCACGTTCTGCAATGCCGAGGGGGTCTGGCGATGGTACCACCCGTCGCCAGCCCCGTCCGGCATCTTCCTTGACGACGAACCCCTTTTCCCGCGCCAGCACGAGGGCTTCCTCCTCGGAATAGAAGGGACCGATCGGCTTGCTGGGATCCGAAAAGTCCGGGTCATCTGTGGAGACAAGGGTTTGCGTCACCACGGTGGCGACGGGAAGGTCGAGGCCGTGCTCGGCCATGGCAGCGCGCAGGCTTTGCTGGAACATATACCCGATGAAACCCTGGCTTTGCGCCCCACAGATGTCCAGCGGCATCGCTGGCACCTGGTCTTTGCTTGCCTCATTTTGGAGCAAAATGCTGCCGACCTGCGGCCCATTCCCGTGGGTGAGGACGAGTCGATATCCCTTGTTTATCAAAGATGCCAGGTGGCGACAGGCTCCCATGATGTTCGCGCGTTGTTCCGTCGCCGTTCCCTTCTCCCCCGGTTTTTGGATGGCATTCCCGCCCAGGGCCACCACCACAAGCTGGCCATCAGTTTGCATAGCATCCACCTTTCAGCATTTTTCTATCCCCACCCCGACCGGGGCGGAAACAGCTGGACCTGGATCGGAACCCCGATCCAATCGTGTGTTTCGCGGGCCGCGGCCGCGAGTAGCCGTTTACCCAGGGCTATCGACTCCTCTGGGTTTAGGACGATGTGCGATTTCTGGCGAAGCGACCGCGTATCCCTTCCGCTGGGCAGCGGAAAAGCCTCATCCGCTTCCACTCCGTAGGTCCTGAGATCCCATAGGCTCAATTGCGTGAAGACGCGAGCGCGAAGTCGGAGTCCATCACGGGGTACCACCACGGAGACCGGACCCTCCAGGACGATGCAGAGCGCATAGAACCTACGCAGGGGATGCCCCGTGTACAGGAAGAGGCGATCTCCGCGGGCCACACGAGATCCGGCGCCGGGAAACCAGATGTAGCGCTGATCCCACTCGTGATGGCGCGCCTGGGTATAGGGCGCCTCGATCGATCCCGTGATCTTGATCCAATCAGACATCTGTTTCCCCGTTCAGCAGGGCCAGGATACACAATGGGGCCCGGTGGCTTCCACAGCCCCCGGGCCTCGTGGTTTTCACCGGATTGGTCCGCGGGCCCGCCGGTTAGTCAACGAACTCTACATTTAGCAAGTGTGTCGAGCAGGAGATGCACGGGTCATATGCACGAACGAGCATCTCCAACAACAAGGTGATCTCTTCTTTATCCCTATCCATCACCTGCGGTACCAGGGCACGGAGGTCCAGCTCGATGTTGGCCAGGTTCTGGCCCGTCGGGATGATGCAGTTGGCCCGGGTGATGTGACCGGTGTCGTCGATCTCGTATTCGTGGAACAAAATGCCGCGAGGGACTTCCGCTGCACCCACCCCCACGCCGGGCCGGAAGGAGACATCGCGCGGCTCCTCCTCGAGCCCATCGCGCAGGAACTGATCGATGAGGTCGATGGAGTCCTCCAGGCAATGCACGCCCTCGACGACCTGGGCGACCGAGTTCATGAAGGGGTTGGTGCAAATCGGGGACAACCCGAGTGCGGCGGCGACCTCGGCCGCCTCGGGGCGTAGGTGCTCATGGTTGACGTTGTAACGCGCCAGTGCGCCGACCATGTACGAGTCCCGGTTATGTGCACAGTGCTTGGCCGTAGAGTGCGCGACAGCCCGTTCATTGGTGACCTTGAGATAATCATGCACATCGTAATGAAAACCATCCGTCGTGCGGATGTCACCGGAGATCCAGGCGTACTCGTCATCGAGGGCAAGGGCGACATATTCAGTCTCCCGGGCGAAATCGGGGATCTCGATCGTCTTGAGGAGATCGACAGTGGTAGCCATGTCTTCGCGCGCCGCCACCAGGCGTTCGCGCATATCCCGAAGCTGTTGCGGGCTCGGGAGGATCGAGAAACCGTTGACCTTCATCGCGATCGGATGTACCTTGCGACCGGCGATCATGTCACCGAGATCGTTGGCGAGTTTCTTCAGTCGAAGGGCCATCTTGACCACTTCCGGCTTGTCCCCCACGAGCTCGAGCGCACTACCCGCCCCGAAGAAATCCGGCGCGGCGAGGAAGAAGACGTGCAACCAATGGCTCTGCATGGTCTCTGCGTTGAAGAGTAGCTTGCGCAGTTTGATCGTCTGCTCCGATGGCACGACACCGAGTGCATCCTCCAGGGCGTTGATCGATGCCTGCGCGTGGCCGACGGCACAAATCCCGCAGATCCTGGAGGTGATGTAGGGTGCCTCATCCCATGGTCGTCCTCGGAGGAAGGATTCGAAGAACCGGGGGGATTCGACGATCTCCAGTTCCGCCTTCTTGAGCTCGCCATTCTTTACATCGACGACGATGTTCCCATGCCCCTCCACGCGCGTCATGTGATGCACATTAATGTTGAGGTCCCGCTTGGTCGCCAAACTACTTCACCTCCTCGGCCTCGGGCAATGCGGCGTTAAACATCTTCAGCCGATTCACTGCATCTTCCCGGGCCATACCATGGTCCTGCATCACCTGCACCATCGAATCAAAGTTCGCTTGGTCCATGAATCCTCGGCATCCGATACATGAAGAACCGTATGTCGGGCACAGGGCTCCGCAACCGGCCCGGGTCACCGGGCCCATGCAGAACTCCCCGGCGTCCATATCGTAGACGCACACGTTTTCTTCCATGCGACACTCGACGCACACCGCGAAGTTGGGGTCATACGGTCGGCGCGCGAGGAGCAGTGACGTGAAGAGGCGCGCAAACTCCTCGCGTGTGATCGGGCACGTGCGCAGATAGAAATCCACGTTCACGACCTGGTCGATCGGACGCGCGTCGATCGTGTCGTAGTAACGCGCTGCGTCGCCGTATACCTCGCGCAGGTTCTCCTCGGAGTCAAACCGGTTCTTGATCGCGTTTACGCAACCGGAAGCGGCGCAGGCACCGAGGGCCACCACGACATCCGCCTTGCGTCGCATTTCCCGAAGTACCGTGATCTCGGACTCCCGGGATATGGAACCCTCGACGAAGGCGATATCGTAGTCGCTATCGATGGGATCCATGGCCTCCCGGAAGGTTACCAGGTCGATCGCTCCTGCAATGTCGAGCAACTGCTCTTCCATGTTCAATACCTGCAACTGGCATCCTTCGCAACTTGTGAAACTAAAAAAACCTACCTTGGGTTTCACGGGTTTCCCCCTTCCTAGAAGGCCTTCACCTCGGCATACGAAAAGCATGGCCCCTCGCGGCATACATAGACAGAGCCTTCCTGGCAGTGACCGCACTTGCCCACTCCACACTTCATCCGGCGCTCCAGCGACAGGAAGGTATTCTCGTCGGGGATGCCAAGTCGTGTGGTCTGCTGGACCACGAAGCGGAACATGATGTCGGGGCCGCAGATGTAGGCCACCGTGTCTTTAGGATCAAAGTCCACGCGGGGGAACAGGGTTGTCACCACGCCGACGTTGTGCTTCCACGTATCATCGGTCATGTCGACGGTCAGGTGGAACTCGACGTCGGGATCGGCATCCCACTGGGCGATCTCGTCCTCGTACAGCAGCGTATCGGGAGAGCGCGTGCCATAGAAGAGGATGACGCGACGGAAGTCCGAGCGGTTCTCCAGCGCCGTCTTGATCACGGAACGGAGGGGAACCAGACCGAGGCCACCGGCGACGAACAGGATGTCCTTCCCCTTGGCGGGCTCGAGGTCGAACCCCCGGCCAAACGGACCACGGATGCCCACCCAGTCCCCGATATCCAGGCCCCGGAGAATGTCCGTCACGTTTCCTACGTGACGAATGCACAACTCGAACCCGTCCTTCATGGAGGGCGGGGAAGTGACCGAGATGGGAGCCTCCCCCACGCCAAACACCGATACACCCACGAACTGCCCGGGATCGTGATCGAGACTTCGCTCCGACTCCAGCCGCAGGTGATACCAGGTTTCCTCTTCCGTCATCGCTTCCTTGTCGATGATCTGTGCCGGTTCAGGCACGTAGAGGGCACTCGATTCCTTCGCAACATTCATCAAGATTCACCTCCCAGGCGCTCGTGGAGAGCGTTATACATTTCCGGATGGTAGATGTCCACAAGGCACGTGCGGAAGCAACGGGCACAGCCCGTGCAGAATACCTCGCCGTACCGATCAAAGGTGGATCGTGTCTTGTGGTAGAGTTTGTGCCGGAGACGGTCCTTGCGATCGCTACGGAAGTTTTCGTCGCCCGCGACGAGGGCGAACTCGAGCAGGGTGCATCCATCCCAGCGCCTCTTGCGCTCGCCCGATGACAGGCCAAGGCTCACGTCGTCCTGCACGTCAAAGCAAAAACACGTCGGACAGACCAGGTTACAGCGACCGCAGCCGAGGCATAAGTCGCCGTTTTCAATCCA
>Ga0207421_10005647_pt1 | contig 13938 bp, 11 predicted proteins | sample SodLakKL_010_SED_4_FD_187542 | JGI IMG/M metagenome (GOLD analysis project Ga0207421, IMG submission 187542) | Alkaline sediment microbial communities from Lake Tanatar, Kulunda Steppe, Russia - 8KL_010_SED (SPAdes) (version 2) | ecosystem: Environmental > Aquatic > Non-marine Saline and...
ATACGGAATCTCATTCACCGCAACCAAAAAAGAAGCAAAAAACGCCTTAAACTCAGCAGAAAAATTCACTAGAAGAATGGAAGAGCTCTTAGAAAACAAGTAAAAAAATTGTGGTCAAGCCTCGGGTGGGATTTGAATCTTAGAAAAATTTCCTATTAGTATAGATTGACTCAATTCATTTGTCCATCTTCTCTTCAAGCAACCTTGAAACCGTTTCTCCATCTACTTTGCCTTGATATTCCTTCATCATTTGACCCATTATCACTTTGAAGGCTCTATGAGGATTCTCTTCCACTAATTCTTGGTTTTCATTTATCTTTTCCTCGATTTTATCCTCTATCTCTTGTTCTGAGATCTTTTCTAAATCTTCTTCCTCTATTATTTGATCTATTGATCTCTCTGGATCCTTTGATTTTATCTTTATAATCTCTCCTACAGCGTCTTTTGGGAACTTACCCTTCTCTAGAGATTTGAAGATCTCTTTGTAATTTTCTGGGGTTAATTCCTCTGTATTAACATCTTCTAGCTCTTTCAGAGTGTTGGTAAAGGTGGTTGCTATGGTGGTTGGATCCACTTCTGTTTCTTTGATTATCTTTCTTATATTATTGATATGAGGTGATTTTAGTGATTGTTTTGATAGTTCGCTGCTGATTCCTTTTTCTTCGAGTTCTTCAGTTATTTTCTCTGGCTTTGGAGGTGTTTTCTCTTCTATATCCTTCTTTTCTTCTTCGTTAACTTTTATGGTAGGTATATCGGTTTCAGGATACATTCTTCTCTCGGATCCGAGCGGTCTTAGGTACTTTGTCTTTGCTTCTTCAATTGATTTCCTGGTCTCTGGAGGTACTCCTTCTTTTGCCTTTTTTATTCTTTTTTCCAGTTCTTTTAGAACTTCCTTAGCTTTTTCAGGATCTTCGGAAGCTATCAGTATGATGGAATCTTCTTGGGATAGGTCTTTATCTTCTTTGATCTCCTCTATGTTTTCCTCTATACTGTATTTGCCGAGATCTTCGTCCGTGTGTATCACTCCTGGTATTCCTAGTGTTTCGGCTATGTGCGCTAGTTCGGTTCCGAACCTGTGATCAGTCAAGAGTTCTTTTCCCAGTATTCCTTTGAATTTAGGCACTACGTATCCGTATACGCCTCCTCCTTTACTTATTGCTTTTTTCATGAATCCTGGAGCATCTTCTTCAAAGTATTTAGTGAAATCCTGTATTGATAGATCTATCTTCCCTATATCTCTTTCATTAATCTCTTCCTTGATCTCGAGTAGGTTTAGCTGTCTTTTTACTTCGTTCTCTATTATTTCTTCGAGTTCGTCTATTTCCTGTATTCCTTTTATCTCAACTCTGTTTCCTTGTTTTATGGATAGGTTCAGGTCTTGCCTTATTGTTCCCAGTCCTCTTTTCACTTTTCCGGTTGTTCTGAGCATTGTGCCTATTCTTAAAGCTGTTTCTTTGATTTCTTCCGGGGTTCCTTTTATTATACCTGTGGCTATCTCCACTAGAGGTATTCCTAGCCGGTCCAGTCTGTACTCTTTTTTTCCTTTTGTTTCTCCGAGTATCCCCGCGCTCTCTTCTTCCAGGAACACTCCTTCTATATCGATTTCAAGTGGTTTTTCTATGTGTCCGTTGTCTCCGATCATAGCTGTTCTTTGGAACCCGGTGGTGTTTGATCCGTCCACAACTGTTTTTCTCATAACGTTTATCTCGTCGAATATATCGCAGTTCAGCATTTTAGCTATTATTAGAGCTAATTCGAATGCTTCTTTATCTATTGGGTGTGGTGGCTCTGAATCTGTTTCTACTAGGCAGGTTGAGTCTTTGTATAAGCTGTATATGAATTGTTTTTGTTTTATTGCTTCTTTTGCTGCTGCTGGATCCATTTTTCCTAGTTCGCTTTCCGTTGGTCTTATGTATCTGCTTATTTTTTGAATTGATTTTTCTGGTTCCTCTGTCATGTGGGAACTGCAGCTGCAGAATAATTTATCTGTGTCCAGCCTCTGATGGAATTCTAACCCTGCTTTTAGTTCCAGTTCTTCGTATTGTGGTTTTTCTGTCATTTTAATCGTTTTTTATTGTTTTCATGAATTTATCTATTTTTTTGTACAAGGTTTCTAGATCTGAGTTGTTCGTGATTGTTTTTTCCGCCATCTGTATTGCTTTATCCGCTCCTTTCTGTTTTCTGTCTCTTCTGTCTCTTTCCAGGAATTTTTGTTTTTCATCGGGCTCGTCTTCACTTCTTCTTTTGAATCTTATATCTGGATCGGCTTTTATCTCTATTAGATGGAATTCGCATGGTTTTTTCTGTATGTACTCTACTTCTTCCGGTGATAGAAACCCATTCATAACTATTTTTTCCCAGTCTTTGTTTTCTATTATGTTGTATAGTTCTTTTGCTAGTCCTGCTCTTCCTTTTTCTTTTCTTAGTTCGTCTCCTTCTTTTGATAGGTTGTGTTTTGTTACTTTTTTTTCTTTTTCTTCGAGTCTTTTTTTGAGTGCGTCCGAGAAGGTTAGTGTGTTGTAGTTGTATTCTTTTTTCAGGTATCTTGCTACAACGTCTTTTCCCGCTCTGTGGTATCCTGTTAGCCCTATTATTTTTCTTTCTGTTTCCATAGTTACGCCTCAGTATAGGAATGTTTTCGGGTGTGATCTTTTAGTTATTTCGCCTCTCAGGTTTTTCTTGATTTTTTCTTTGATTTTTTCTTGATCTTTTTCGGTTGCTAGTAGCCACCCTAGTTTCACGTAGGCTGTTTCGGTTGTCATATCTTGTCCTGGGATTGCTCCGGCTTCGTGGTATAGTTTTCTCAGGTTTTTGTACACGTTTGGATTGACTCTGCCGTAGATGCATTGGCTTGTACCTATCACTGGTTTCCCTTTTTTGGTTATTTCTTTTATTTTAGGTATCCATGTTTTTTCCGTTTGTGTTGGCATGTGTCCTAGTCCCGTGCCTTCTAGAACGTAGCCTTTGTAGTTTTTTTCTTCGTAGTGGTTGATTATTTCTGGATCGGCTTCTGGGTAGGCTTTTATTATAGCTATTTTTTTCTCGAACCCTTTCTCTGCTTTGGTTTTTTTATTCTGGTATTCTCGGTGTTCTTGTAGTTTATTTATTTTTCCGTTTGGTTTTATTTTGGCTATTGGTTTGTCGTTTATTGGTCTGAATGTGTCTCTTCTGCTGGTGTGCATTTTCCTGGCTTTTGTTCCTCTTATGTAGTAGCAGTGGTCATCGTTCATTGTCGCGTGCATCACTATCCCGACTTCTCCTATGTTGCTTTGTGCTGCTGCTATTGATGCGCAGGTTAGATTCATTGATGCGTCGGTTGATCCCCTGTCTATTGATCTTTGTGCTCCTGTTAATACTACTGGTTTTGTGAGTTTTGTTAGCATGAATGATAGTGCTGCTGAGGTGTAGTGCATTGTGTCGGTTCCGTGTGTTATTACTACTCCTCTTGATCCGTTGTTTAGTTCTTGTTTTACTTTTTCAGCTAGTTTTTCCCATACTTTGGAGTGCATGTCTTCGCTGGCTATTTGGCTTACTTGTTCGTAGTTTCTGATGTATGCGTGTTCAGTTATTTCCGGGGTTTGTGCCACTATTTCTTCTGCGGTTAGTGCTGGTTCCACTCCTCCTGTTTCGTATTCCACTTTGCTGGATATTGTTCCTCCGGTTGATAAAAGAGATATCGGGGGTTTTGATTCGTCCTGTTCTATTTCTCTTGTTTTTTTCTTTTTCTTTCTTTTTTCAAGCTTCTCTATTTCTAGGTCTTTGGTGTTCTCTATTCCTATGTTGTAGCCGTTATCCATTTTTATGGTGATGCAGTCCGGTTCGCTCATCTCGGTGTTGGGCATCAGTACTCCTTCGTAGGTTTTTTCTCTTTTTTTGATTTTTATTCTGTCGAGTGGGGATGCGTTTTTTTCTTTGAGTTTTTTCTTTACTTTTTTTGAGTAATCCATCTTGATCCTCTTTATTTGTTTTTATAGCTGTTTTTTCATATAAGGGGTTTGGAGCTTATAACCTTTTTTTCTGTAGTACTCCCTTGCTCCTATTCCTGATATAACTAGCATTTTGTCTTTGTTGTTTTTTCTTGCTATTTTTTCAGCTTCTTGGAGTAGTTTTTCTCCGTATCCTTTGTGTTGTACTCCTTTTTTCTCAGTTTCTTTGTTTTTTATTGGTTTGGATGGTCCGTATACGTGGAGTTCTCTTATTCCTGCAGTTTTTTCATCTATATCTTGCCTATGTGATTTTTCAGGAAAGCTGAGTCTTGTGAATCCTATTATTTTATCTTGTATTGGGTCTTCTATTGATATGAAGGTTTCTTCTGTGTTTTCTGTTTTGTAGTTTTTGGTTTTTATCTTGGTAGCTTCGGGTTCTTCGTCTCTTATCTCTCTGTACCTTATTTCTCTGGTATCTATACCTATCTTCTCGGCTTTTTCATCCACGAGTGTTCTCAGGTTGCTGGAAGTCACCCCTCTTTTTATGAGTTTTGCAGGTATGTCTCTTTGTGTTCTCATTACTCTTACGTATTTTGGTATGTGTTTTCTTGCTTTTGCAAGTAGCTCTATGGTTTTTTCTTCTCCGTAGAAGCTCCATTCATCGTTTTTCCATTTTTCGTATAGTTCTGTTTTTTGCCCGGTTTTTTCAGGATTTGTTAGTAGTGTGGGGTAGATCTTGAGCATGTCCGGTTTGTACTTTGGGTTTTGGAATAACTCTTTAAACATCTCCAGATCTTTTTCAGGAGTGGATCCGGGTAGGTTGGGCATTATATGGTAGTTGAGTTTTAATAGAGAAGTTCTTGCGGATTTTGTTGCTTCTGTAACGTCTTTGACTGTGTGTTTTCTCTTGATTTTTTTGTAGATTTCATTGTCAGGGTGCTGTACGCCTATTTCTGCTCTTGTTCCACCTAGCGAAAGCATTTTATTAACTTGTGATTGCTTGCAGTAGTCTGGTCTGGTTTCGAATGTTATCCCTATGCATCTGTGTTCTGCTTCTTCGTTTTTCTTTTTTGCTTGTTCTATGTTTTTTGATTCTTCTTTGTTCAGTCCGTCCAACGCGTTTTTAACGAATTTCTCCATGTATTCTGGATGTGCTGGTAGTGTTCCTCCCATGAGTATTAACTCTATCTTGTCCGTGGGGTGCCCTATGTCCTTTAATTGATTTAATCTGTTTTGAACTTGTTTTTTAGCTTTGTACTGGTTTTTTTCCGCTCTCATTGCTGCTGGTTCTTCTCCTGTGTAACTCTTTGGAGTTCCTTCTTTTTTGTCCGTTCCTCCAGGGCAGTATATGCATTCTCCTGGACATTCTAGCGGTTTTGTCATTATTGCTATGATTGATACTCCTGAGATCGTTCTGGTTGGTTTTTTGCGTAGTATTGGTTTGAGTTTTTCTCTTTGTTTTTCATTCGCTGCTTCGAGTATTTCACTGTTTTTTGGTATTCTTTCAAGTCCGTGTTTTTTTGCCAGTGTTTTTTTGAGTTTTTCTATTTCTTCAGTGGTTTCCAGGTCTTTTTGAATTATTTTTGCTATTGCTTCTTCTGAAAAGTTCATGGTTCACCTTTTTTATAGAATTTAGAGTTCTCCTATTCTTAGGAGAAAAGATTTAGTAATGAGTAGAATGGTTGTAGTATTGGTAGTGTTAGGCTGTGTCCTTTTCCAAATCCTTTTAGTTTGGATCTGAGTGTTGGGTTTACTGTTACTATTGATGATTGTTTTTCTATTTCTCTTCCCGTGGTATCGATTACTTCGTATTCTGCTGTGTATTGTCCTTCTTGGTTTATCTGTATTGGTAGTGTGAATTCTTTTGTTTCTCCTGGTATTACTTGAATTGTTTTTTGTTCTAATTGGTCCGCTACCCATTGTTTTGGTAGTGTTATTGGAGTGTAGGTGAAGTTTTCCACTGCTATGGAGTTACTTTTTATCTTTGATTGTATTTGTGCTGATTCTCCCGCGTTTTTGGATAGGTTTTGGGTTTTGAAGGTGTATGCGTGCCTGTCAACTTCTAGTGTGAGTTCTCTTGTTGCTCTGTCTGTGTAGTCGCTGTCGAGTTTTAGTTGTAGTGTGTGTTCTCCTGTTTGTGTGGGGGCAGTGGCTTCTATTGCTATGTAAGTTTCTCCCGTATCTATATTTTTGTCTTGAATGGTTTTGAGTGGTAAGGTTTCTTCTAAGAGTTTGTCCCTTGGAACGTGGTAGTAAGTTGATTCTATGTTTTCTAGTTCGGCTTCCCCCCAGGCGAATCTTCCGGTGTCCATGTCTCTTCTTACTAGTAGTTTGAATCTTTGTCCCGGTGCTACTTTCCCTATATTTGTGGATTCGTCTCTTGGTAGTTCTTTTTTCACTGGGTATTCCATTGTTGTGGACAGCATTTTTTCTTCCAAGGTGTATATAATGGTGTTTGTCTGTGTTTCTCCGTCTTGGTCTATGAATGTTATTTCTGAGGTGTGGTTTCCCTCTTGATCAGGTGTGTTGGTTAGGTATATTGCTAGAGTGTTGTTTAAGTCTCTTATGAATGTTCCTAGGTCTTCCGAAGTTGCGTTTACCCAATTATTTTTCTCTATGTCTATCCTTATGTTTACTGGTAGGGGGTAGTTTCTCACTTCGGTTAGGTCCAGTGTTTCTCCTGGTTCAAGTGTTTGTTCTACTGGGCTTGTGATTTGTACTGTGGCTAGTGCCGTGGTTGATATCAGGATTAGTAGGATTAGTGTCTTTGGAGGGGTGATGGCTTTGAGTGTTTTCATGTTTATTTTTGGTTTTTCTATTTATTTATCTGTTTGTGTTTTTCCACTTCTTCCCATGGTATTTCCAGGGTTATTTCCCCGGTGGCTGAGCTCACGTAGATTGAGAGTTTTCCAGTGCTAGCTCCTAGTTTGTCCAGATGTAGAAAGGTCTTTTTTCCTTTTTTGTTGTTTTTGAGTTCCTCTAGTAGTGTTTTTCTTATTTGCTGTTCTTTTGCTCTTTGCCATACGTCTTGGAAGTTTGCTTCTCCTTTTAATTGTTTTTGTTCTTGTGTCAGTTGGGCTGTTGGCATTAGTTTTTTTATGTGTTCTTTGAGTTTTTCAGGGTTTTCAGTATTCCTTATTTTTGTCCGTATTTTCATTTTACCTTTCCTCGTCAGAGCCTTGAGTATTTTTTGAGTATTGGTTTGTTTTTCTTTATTTTCCGTGTTTTTTGAATTATCTTCGCTTTCTTCACGGGTTCTCTGTATCTGGATGGAACTTCTGGTTCTTCTGATTCTAGGTATGTTTTTATGGCTTTTTTCGCGGTTGTGTTTTTTCTTTTTCTGGATGCTTGGAGTCTTTTTCCTTGTATGTAGATGTCTTGGTTTTTCTCAATGAATTTTTCCGCGTGTTCTTTTTTGTAGAAGGGTGGGCCCATGTGTTTTTCGTGTTTTGGTAGCTTGGTGTTCCTCATTTCTAGTAGTATTTGTGCTTCCTTGTCTTCGTCGGTCCAATGGGTTGATCTGTATACTTTGAATTCTTGTTGGTCCAGTTCTTTGGTGATTTTGTTTTCTAATTTTCTTAATTGGCTCCATCCTATCTCTGGGACTGTTTCTTTTGGGTAAGGTAGTTTTAAGAGTATTAAGTTTTTTTGTTCGAGTTTCTGCATGTTTATTTTTGTTTTAGACCGATATTTTTCTTTTGTTGGGTTTTTTAGTAGTTCTCTGGATTTTACTATGAATGTTCCTAGTTTTTCTTCGGATAGTGCGGCTGCTGCGTTTCTGGTCGGGTCCACTGGATCTATTATTACTAATGGGTCGTTGAATTTTTTTTCTCCGTGGTTTTCAATATCTATTTTGTGGTTTCTTTTCCATTCTGAGGCTGCTTCTAGTGTTTTTTTGAATGATCCGTGTTTTAGGATTAGTAGCTCGGTTATGTAGCCTGAGAATCCTCTTGTTTTTTCTTCAGCTCCGTAGCAGTGTATGTTGTGCAGGTATTTTTTCAGTAGCTTTACTTCTGGTTTTTGTTCTTCTTTCAAGTTTTGATTCAAGTAATGGTTGTGTAGTGGTGTTCTATCCACTGCTGATCTTGGTTCTTGTGTTAGTATGGGTTTTTCCTTGTCTTTCAGGTATTTTTCAGGATCGTAGCAGGGTACTATGTCCACGTCTATTCCGTTTATCTCCGCTTTCACGTAAGGGTGGTCCGCGTAGTGTGTGGTTGGGTTTTGCCCTTTGAGTGCTTTTTTACCTACTTTTATTCCTTTTTCTTCGAGTTCTTTTTCCGTGGTGTTCTCCGAAAAGTAGAAGAAGATGTCTATGTCGAGTTTTTCGGGTAGGTAGGTGTTTCGGGCTGTTGATCCCATTGGTTCTGCTTTGTAGCCTTGTTGCTCTATTTTTTGAATGATACCCTGCTTTACTTTCTCTATTTTTTCCCGAGTTTTTTCTTTGGGTTCCAGTTGTTTTTTTATCTCTGGAAACATTTTATTCACTTATTCTTCCTGTTCCTCTTCCTGTTCTTGTTTTTTAGGTCTTATGTAACCTTGGTTTTTTAGGTAGGATATGTAGTTTTCCACGAGGTTTTCAGAGTACTTGGTTTCTTCCGCGTATTTTTCTATGTTAACTTCTCCGTTTTCTTTTTTTACTTTTTCGAACATGGGTACTGCAGTTTTTTCCTTTACTTCTTCTTTTTCCACCATTATTTCGTATTCTCCGTTTAGTTCAGGTTCTTTTTCTATTTCTTCTGGAGTTAGTCTTTCTATAAGGTCCTCTGATTTGAAGTAGAGGATTGTGATAACTGTTACTGTTAGTGCAAGTATCGGGATAAGGTAAAAGAGTGGGTTGAGTATGTCTCGTTGTAGACCTGCTTTTGTAGCTTCTAGATAGGGTTCTCCCTCTGCTTCTTCTCCTTCTACTTCTATGTAAGGGAGTTTTGGTTCTTTGTACAGTTCTCTGTGATCTGGATGGCTTTTTGTTCCTTCGAAAGGATCTATTGATATCCATTCCTGGTTTTCAAGTGTCTCTATCCAGGCGAATTTACCGTTACCTGTTTGCCCTATCACTATTCTGCATGGTATTTCTTCTTGTATGCACAGTTCTTTGAACATTACTGAGGCTTCCAGGCTGTTTATTTCTTCTTGTTCCAGGTTAACTGTGTTGAAGTTTGTGAATGATCCGTCTCCCGTGGTTTGTTTTGTTGTCTGTATTTTTGATAGTATTTCATCGGTTTTTTGCGGGGTTTCTCCGCTGGTTATGTCTTTTTCTATTGTTCCTTGGGTTTCTACGAGTGTGTTTTCAAGGAAGGTTGAGTATTGGTGAGGGTAGCCGAGCTGGTTTTCTTCGGTCCATATGTTCATTGGTCTTAGTGTTATTTCAAATGTCTTTGTTTCTCCCGGTTCTAGTTCTCTTCCTTTTCTCACGTGTTGAGTTCTTCTTTCTTGGAATGGCTCGTGGCCAGTGAAGTAAGTGTTGGTTGCTACTGCCAGTGAGTTTCCTTTGTGGTTTTCGTTTGTCAGTACTACGTAGTTCCATGTTTGATTGTCAACTGCATAAGGGTAGAATATCTTGGTGTTTGGTGGTCCCGTTACTTCGTAACTCGTGGTTACTTGTGTTGTGAAATCTCTATTGTTTTGGATCTCTACTTCCAGATCTATTTGCCCTTCTCTGAAATTGATTTTCTGTGTTGTTATTAGTTGGGATACTTCACCTGTGAATTCAAACTCGTATTCTTCTTCCTCTCTTATCATGAGAGTTTGTGTTCCTGGAGGAGTTAATGTAAATTCTTGGTCCTCTGTAGATATCTTTGGTATTAAATTAGCTTCGAACTTGTTGTTTAGTTTGATAGGGTCTTCTAGAATGGCTGATTGGTCTTCTCTCGTAGGTATTCTCGCGGTGTAGGTTTCCGTTCCGATCAGTTGGCTGTCTTCGTATTCTCCGATTAAAGTAATGCTTATACCTGCAGTTGAAAATATCGAGATGATTATTAGAGTTGCAAAGATTATTTTAAAGGGTATTATCTTGTTTTTTGTTTTCATAGTTTCCTCTTTTTTTCATAGTTTTATTTTTTTGATTGTTTTGTAAACGGGTTCCTGTTTTTTTAGTTCGCTTTCTATTAATTCGATTTCTTTTACTTGGGTGTCTTTGTAGTGTTTGTCGTACTGTTCAAACACTTTTCTTATCTCTGGGTTTGGTTTTGTCTTTACTCTTGCCGCTGTTACGTGTGGTTTGTAGGGTTTTTCTCTTTTTTCAAATCCTTTTTCAGTGTAAGCTTGTTCTATTCTTTCAGCTAGTTCTTCAATTCTCTGTGATTTTACTCCTATCCATATTACCTTTATGAAGTCTTTGTTAGGGAATGCTCCTGTTCCTGTTAGTTTTGCTTTAAATTTTCCAAATCCCTCCAGTTTTTTCAGTGCTTCTTTAGCTTTTTTCAATTCTTCTTCATTTTTGTCTCCCAGGAATTTGAGGTTCACGTGCAGGTTTTCTTTTTCAACTGTTTTAGTGGAGTTGAATTTCTCGAGGTATTGGAGTAGTTCATTTATTTTTTGGTTTGGTTTTATCCTTATGGCGATAAATAACCTGTGTGTCATTCCGGTCCTCTTTTTTGAATTTTGATAGTGTTTTTATGAAGGGAGTTTGTTGTTTTATTGGTTTGGTTTTTTACTCTTCTTTTGATTCTTTTTCCCTGTTTTTGATGAGTTTGATGTTTTGATATCCTAGTTTAAGCGGTTCGGTGGTGTTGGTTTCTAGGAATGTTCCTCCGTTCAAGTATCTTTGTATCTCGGTCAGGTTTTTGTGCTGTTTGTTAGATAGTTTTAACAGATTTTTTTCGTCTTCTTCCGTGGTTTTTCCTTCGGTGAATCTCCTTAAGGTGTTTTGATCTGTTTTTTGGCTTATTTTAATATCTATTGGTTTTTTCTGAGCTTGTTTTTTTATCTCTCGAGTTATTTTCTTGGCTTGGTGTATCACTGATTGATTTAAGGAGTTTTCTTCGGTTATTTGTTGTGCTGTTTGTATTAATCCATATATTGAGATGTGGAGAGGTAGTTTTTCTGGATTTATTTGGTTTTCTTCTAGGAATAGTAGTTTTTTCTTTCTAGCTGATATGTTCGCTATTTTTTTCTCGGTTATTTGTGTGGCTGTATTAATTCTTCTCTTTATTTGTTTGTATAGGTCTTTTTCGCTTTTTCCTAGGTATTCAGGCAGATTTAGAGAAATTGTTTGAATTATGCCTCGTTGTTGGTGTTTTTTTGTCAGTGTTTGTCCGTTTAAAGTTGTTTTTTCCTTTCCATTGTGCTGGTTTCCTTGTTTTAGTAGGTAGAGTGGTCTTGGGGTTTGTTCAATTTCTTCCCTGTTCATTTGGGTTTCTTTTTCTATGTCTCCGTGGTGTTTTATGCTGATTCTGGGTGTTTTGAAGGGTTCGTTATCGTAGTCTCCTTCTTTGTATACTTTTAGGAATTTTTCAAGGAATCTTCTTGCCTCTTCTTCATATTCTTTATACTTTGAGCCTGTTTTTTCTCCTCTTTTCACTACTTCTTTTTCTTTCAGTGATTCTGGTGTTTTTGTATCTAGATTCACTGTTACTGTGGTTGTTCCGCTGCTTAATTGGTTGAGTTCGTATAGAAAGGTTTGTGCTGTTTGTTCTATTTGCTTGGGGTTTTGTTCTTCCAGATATGGTGCTATGTAGTAGTTGAATGAGTCGATTGATACTCCTTGTGATGTGTATTGGCTTGAGGTGAGGAGTGTTCTGGCTGCGTGTGATGCTGCTACTTCTGGTTTCTTGGCTGGTCCTGTTTTAACTATTCCTGGTATGTTTAGTCCTTCTTTGTATAGGTTGTAGAGGTTGTTTTCTATGGCTTCCGGTGCTGTTATGAATCCGGATAGGCTGTGTATGTGTATTTTTCCCTTCAGGTGTTCCTGGCTAAGTTCCCTTGGTAGTGCTTTGGTTAATGTGTATTCTTCGAGTATCCTTTCTGCGAATTTTTCCTGTAACTGCATTGGATTGTTGGTTTTCTCCTCAATTATCATCTGTTTGGCGTCGTGTATTGGTAGCCCTATCCTTGTGTACTGTCTTTTTTCATCTATATGCCTTTTCTGTAATAACTTGGTGTTCACCATTTCTCTTATCAGAGCGCTTGAGATGTTGTGTAGTTGTAGTCTTCTTATATCTTCGCTTACTTCTTCCGAGATCTCTTTGGCTACTGTTCTCGGTACTCTGGTTTCTTTTAATAGTGAATCGGTTATTTTGCTCTTGTCGAATGATTGTAGCTTTCCATCGGATGTTCTTACTGAGATGGAGTGGTAGCTTCTGAATCTCTCTGCTGCTTCTTCGTTGTATTTTTTCAGTGTCTGATGTATCTCGTTGTTCAGCTGTTCCTCAGTTATTTCTTTGCCTTCTTCTTGTTTGTATTTTTCTTTTAGCTCCAGTGCTGTTCTTGCAGAGATCCAGAAATTGATTCCTGCTTTTCTACATTTTTTTAATATAGTGTTGGTGGAGATTTTTTGAGAACTCATAAGTTATCACCGAGGAAACCCAAGACTTTAGTCATGGGAGAAATCGGTGTATATCTTATTATCCTTAACATTTAAATATCTTTGGCCATATAATATGATTATGAGCGATTATGTTAAGAAGACAATTAAAGTGAAACTAGATGTAGCTCCAGAAAATAAAAAGAAACTGTTAGAGACATTCAAGCAGTTTAACCAAGCCTGTAACAAAGTAATAGAAGCAGGATGGATAGAAGAAGACAGAAAAAACTACAACAAAATGGAACTACACAAAGAAACATACAGAGAAATCAAAGACAAAACCGACCTAACAGCAAACCTCGTATGCGAAGCAAGAAACAGAGGAGCAGAAGCAATAAAACAAGCAGTAATAAAATGGAGTAATGGAAAAAAAGCAAGCAAACCACATATCCATAAATACAGCTCAATTATCTACGACAAAAGAAGCTCAACCATAAAAAACCGATACTGCACCCTCTCCACAATAGACGGAAGAATCAAAGCAGAATACCTCCTAGGAAATTACCAGAAAAAACACCTAGATGACAAAAACTATGAAAAAAGAACAGCAACACTAAACTACAACCAAGAAAAAGACGAATTCTACCTTCACATCACTATCAGAAGACCAGTATTATATGAAAACGGAGAAAATACCTTAGGAGTAGATATTGGTATTAATAACCTTGCAGTTACTTCAACAGGAAAGTTCTTTGGTAAAGAAGTCAAATGGAAGAAGAACAGATTCTTCAGGACTCGGAGAAATCTCCAGAGTAAAGACACACGCTCAGCTAAAAGGACATTAAAACAAATATTTGGACGTGAAAACCGCTACACTCTGGATGTCCTACACCGAATATCCCGAAGGATAGTAGAAGAAGCCCAGAAACACAACTGCCAAGTAATAGCCTTCGAAGACCTAACAGACATAAGAAACAAAACAGAAAAATATGATAAGAGATTCGAGAGACAGTTACATAGCTGGGGATTCCGCAAAATACAAGAATTCACAGAATACAAAGCCAAAGAACAAGGAATAGAAACAAGATACGTAAAACCAAAAAACACAAGCCAGAAATGCAGTAAATGCGGACATGTAGAAAAGAATAATAGAAATGGAAATAATTTCAAGTGCAGAAAATGTGGATACGAAGTAAATGCAGACTATAATGCCTCCAAAAACATAGGATTAAAGTGTTTGAAAGAAACTTTACCATCAGACAAAAGTTCTGATGGGATGAGCCACGGTCAGCTGGCTCTTAAGTCCGAGATGTTGAACCCAACCACTGCATCTTCTGTATAGAAGATGTAAGTTGGCTTTAGTCCACGGACAAGCCCCGTCTTCAGACATGGGTAGCTGACTGATTTATTTATGGAGGTTAATTAATATAATAGTTCCAGGCGCAGTATACCCTGGTTCGAGGGATCTGAAATGGAGCTAGATGAGAAGGATGAAGAAATAATAAAGATACTGGAAAGTAGAGGCAGGATTAGTTACACGGAGCTCGGTAA
>Ga0207421_10005650_pt1 | contig 13938 bp, 15 predicted proteins | sample SodLakKL_010_SED_4_FD_187542 | JGI IMG/M metagenome (GOLD analysis project Ga0207421, IMG submission 187542) | Alkaline sediment microbial communities from Lake Tanatar, Kulunda Steppe, Russia - 8KL_010_SED (SPAdes) (version 2) | ecosystem: Environmental > Aquatic > Non-marine Saline and...
GAACGGGTGGCTTTTCGAACCCCCGCGTCCAACCCGGAGCCATCGAGATGCCCGAGACATCCGACCGGAAGGACGACCACATCCGGATCATCGAGGAAGAGGACGTCGAGACGTCGGGGACCGGCTTCGCGGACGTCGAGTTGATCCACGACGCGTTGCCCGACCTCCACCGCGATCGGATCGACACGTCGACCGAGCTGTTCGGCCACGAGCTCGCCGCGCCGATCGTCATCGAGAGCATGACCGGGGGTCACCCCAACACGACGAAACTCAACCGCAACCTCGCGGCGGCCGCGGCGGAGACCGGAATCGCGATGGGAGTCGGCAGCCAGCGGGCGGGACTCGAACTCGACGACCCCGAGCTGTTGGAGTCGTACACCGTCGTCCGGGAGGCCGGCCCCGACGCCGTCCTCTACGGCAACGTCGGCGCGGCCCAGCTGCTCGAGTACGACCTCGCCGACGTCGAACGCGCCGTCGAGATGATCGACGCCGACGCGATGGCGATCCACCTCAACTTCCTCCAGGAGGCCGTCCAGCCCGAGGGCGACGTCGACGCCCGGGGCTGTCTCGACGCGATCGAGACGGTCGCCGACGGGCTCTCGGTGCCGGTGATCGTAAAGGAGACGGGCAACGGGATCTCCGGGCCGGTCGCCGAGCGGCTCGCCGACGCCGGGGTCGACGCGGTCGACGTCGCCGGCAAGGGCGGCACCACCTGGTCGGGCATCGAGGCCCACCGCGCGGCGGCCGTCGGCGCCCGTCGCCAGGAGCGGGTCGGCCGGCTGTTTCGCGCCTGGGGCGTGCCGACCGCGGCGGCGACGGTCGAGGCCGCGGCCGTCCACGACACCGTCATCGCCAGCGGCGGCGTCCGCTCTGGGCTCGACGTCGCGAAGGCGATCGCCCTCGGCGCACGCGCCGGCGGGCTCGCTACCCCGTTTCTCGGCCCCGCGGGCCGGGGTGCCGACGCCGTCGTCGAGCTGATCGAGGATCTGACCCTCGAGCTCGTCACCGCGATGTTCGTCACCGGTTCGGCGTCGATCCCGGAGCTCCGGGCGGCCGATCACGTCGTACTCGGGCGGACGCGGGAGTACCTCGAGGCGCGGAACTCGATCGGGCCGTCGGATTCGAGCCGGCGCTGAACCGTCCCGGACGAGCCGAAGTTCGCCGGGGACGGCTCCGGCCCGCCGGGAACCGGCCACCGTTCACCGAGAACGGCCCCGGCCCGCCGGGAACCGGCCACCGTTCGCCGAGAACGGCTCAGACGATCCCGAACCCGCCGAGGACGAGCCGGACGCCGACGACCGCGAGGAGCCCGAGCACCCCGAGCCGCCGGCTCCGCTCCCCGATCCGGGGTCGCACGCGCCGGCCGACGAGGACGCCCGCGATCGCGGGGACCGCGAGCCCGACCGAGAGGGCGAAGACGCCGACGGAGGGGTAGAGGCCGAGGACGGCGCCGAGCCCGACGCGGACGGCGTTGACGCCGACGAACACGAGCGCGAGGACGCCGACGAACAGCCCCGGATCGAGCCCGCGGCTCCGGACGTAGGCGACGACCTGGACGCCGACGTTCGTCGCGCCGAAGACGAGCCCGGAGACGGCGCCGAGCCCGACCATCACTCCGGTCCGTTCGACGAAACAGCGGGCCTGCAACCCGGCGAGCCCGGGAACCGATATCGCCCGCTGGGCCGTTCCGACGTACGCCAGCGTCACGAGCCCGAGGACGACGGTCAGGGGATCGGCCGGGATCGACTCCAGGGCGGCCATCCCGGCGACCGTCCCGAGCAGGGTCGCGAGCACGTACGGCCCGAACCGTCGGCCACACGAGCGGACGTCGGCGGCGTCGAGCTCGCCGAGCAACGAGACGTTCGTCGCGAGGATCGGGACGATCATGAGCACGACCGCGGTCGACGGATCGACGACGGTCGCGAGCGCCATCGTCCCGACGAGCGCGAAGCCAAAGCCCGCGACGCCGGTGACCGTCCCCGCCACCAGGAGCACCACGAGGACGAAGGCGGCCGTCGACGGATCGACGGCGAGCGCGGGCTGGACGAACACCTCCCGACGTTCGACCGTTCGAGCCATAACGCTGCCGGCGACCGACCACTCCCTCGGGAGGAACCCCTGGCTCCGGCTCGAACGCGTGTCGTTCACCTTGGGGGGTCCGATCGCCGTGGCGTTGGGGTCCGATCGCCGTGGCGTTGGGGTCCGATCGCCGTGGCGTTGGGGTCCCGACCGGTCCGTCGACGACGGGATCGGGCCCGTGCTCGACTGGGTCACACGTCGCCGACGTGGACGACGATCCGGGCAGCGTGGGGCGATCCGTTCACCGAGTGCCGGCTCCCCGCTCCGAAACACCGAGGAGTCGTCTCGCCGACCGTCGAACGTCCTCGGCACGCACCTCGCCGATACCCGTGACCTGGGTCAGCTCGTCGCGATCCGCCGTGGCCACGGCGCCGATCGAATCGAATCCACGGGCTCGTAGCCGGCCTGCGATCACCTCGCCGACTCGGTGGATCCGTTCGAGCGCCGGCGTCTCCGGTCCGACCATCCGTTCACCCTCCCGCGGAGCCCCGGATCCCGTGATCGCTGTGTCGGCCACTCCCTCGCTTTCGGGCGGTGTCCCGCCAGACCGGCCGAAGCACGGTCGATCGACCGCCGTCCTGGCCACGCCGATCGCCCGGACGGAACCGAGCGCACGGACCCCAAAACGGAGGGATGCCGTGCGGATATCGCGTACGACCACCGTCGGCCCACGCGGCGTCGTCCGATCGGCGAGCCCGCTGTCCATCGGTCCGCGCGACGTCGCCGGGTCGGCGAGCCCGCCGTCGTCCGCTCGTGTCATGGTGTCATCGGAGTTAGATCGTGACCTGGAACCGTTCGCCACAGTCGGGACACACCGCCTCCGTCGTATCCTCCCCGCTCGGATTGATCCGCTCGTACAGGTCCTGTAGGTGGTTCAGATCCGCAACGAAGAGGTTCTCCACTACGTGTGGCGTGACGTCGTCCAGCGATCCGAGACTGGTTATCACCCGCGACAGGAGGATGACGGTCAGGTACGCCCGATTCGACCGGACGCGGGGATCCTTGAGGGGTTTGACCTCGTCGGCGACGGTCGCGAGACGCATCACGCCGTCCCGGTGGAGGGTGCCGTCGTCGTCGACGTATCCCTTCGGGAGGCTGAACTCGAACTCCGTTTGCACGACGGATCCGCTCATGGGGTGTCCTTCAGATGTCAGCTATATAAACTCTCGCCGGCGAACTGACGCCCGAAGCCCCTCGCGGTCCCGGATCGAGGGCGTTTATCTGTCCCCGGAGATTCCGGATCGAGGGCGTTTATTTGTCTCCGGGAATTCCGGATCGGGAGCGTTTATTTGTCTCCGGGAATTCCGGATCGGGAGCGTTTATGCCCGGCCCCGGGAAACCCCCACCCCGTGACACGGAACTCCGACGATATCGCGCCCGTGAAAGCGGCCCTCTCGGCGGCGATCGAGGGCCGCGAGGCCGAGCTGCTGGAACTACTCGAGACGCTGGTCGAGGCGCGGACGGTCACCGGCAACGAGGGGCCGGGCCAGGAGGTGATCGTCGACCGCCTCGAGTCGATGGGGCTCGAGCCGGACGTCTGGGAACCGGACCCCCGGAGGCTTCGGGACCACGAGGGCTACTTCGAGACGTCGTCGTACCTCGACGTCGGCTACGAGGGCCGGCCGAACGTCGCGGCCAGGATCGAGGGCGGTGACGGGCCGACGCTCGCCGTCGGGGGCCACGTCGACGTCGTCGACGTCACGGACGACGAGTGGGACCACGAGCCGTGGACGGTGAGCCGCGAGGGCCAGCGGCTGTACGGACGCGGCGTCGCCGACATGAAAGGCGGACTCGCCGCGACCCTGATCGCCGTCGAGGCGATCCTCGAGGAGGCCGACGGCCTCGGGGGCGACCTGATCGTCCAGAGCGTGATCGAGGAGGAAGACGGCGGCGTCGGCGGCACCCTCTCGGTGCTCGAACGTGGCTACCGGCCCGACGCGGCGATGATCGCCGAGCCCTACGGGATCCCCAACGTCGGCATCGCCAGCGCGGGCGTGATGTACTTCACGATCACCGTCCCCGGAAAGAGCGCCCACGCGGCCTGGGGTCACGAGGGGGTAAACGCCATCGGGAAGGCGACGAAGATCTACGAGGCCTTAGAGAGCCTCGACCTCGCCCGGAAGGCGACGATCGACTATCCGCCCGCCTACCGCGCCGACCCCTCCCTCGAGGGGAACGTCACCAACCTCAACCTGGGGACGGCCGCCGCCGGCGACTGGCCCTCGACCGTTCCGAGCGAGCTGACCTTCCAGGGCCGGATCGGCTGGCCGCCGGGGGAGAGCCGCGAGGCGGTCCGCGCCCAGATCGAGGCGACGGTCGAGGCGGTCGCCGAGGCCGACACCTGGCTCGCCGACCACCCGCCGACGGTCGAGTGGGTCGGCTGGCAGGCCGCCCCCCACGAGGTCGACCCCGACGCCCCGATCGTGCGCTGTGCGCGGGCGAACGCCGAGGCCGTCACCGGCGAGTCCGGCGATCTCGTCGGCGGGACCGCGGGGCTCGACGAGCGGTTCTACGCACTGTACTACGACGTCGACGCGGTCTCGGTGGGCCCGACCGGCGGGAACTTCCACGGCGCTGACGAACACACCACGGTCGACTCCCTGCTGGAGACGGCCGAGACGCTCGCCCACGCGATCGTCGACTACCAGTCCGGCGAGTGGGGGAGCTGATACACCACTCCGGCGAGTGGGCCTGGTACCGCCGACCTGAGCTGTCCCGCCGAATCGCCTCCGAGCGGGTTCACTCGGCGAGCTCGGCGGTCACGAACGGCACCGTGCTCCCGAGGGGGTCCTCGACGGACCGCTCTTGGAGGACCTCGAAGCCCGCCGCCTCGAGCTGTCGGCGGGTCCGGGCCCGGCCGGGCGTGCTGAAGAACATCGATCGGCCGCTGTCGAGCCAGTTCCGCCGGACGGTCTCGTAGTCCGTCGAGCCGACGGTCGAGAGCAGCCGTCCGCCCGGCCGGAGCACGCGGGCGAACTCGTCGTAGACGGTCGGATGCTCCTCCCGCGGGACGTGGAAGACGGCGTGGTAGGCCGTGATCCCGTCGACCGACGCCGCCGCGAGGGGGAGTCGGCTCATCTCCCCCTGGATCAGCCCCGCCCCGGGGACGTTTCCGGCGGCGAGTTCGAGCTGGCGCCCCGAGAGGTCGAGCCCGATCGCCTCGACGTCTCCGAGGTTCGCCAGCGTTCGCATCCCGTCGCCACAGCCGACGTCGAGGACCCGTGCCCCGTCGGGGAGGGCGGCGACCAGCCCGTCGATCAGCGCGGCGTCCTCGCCGTCGGCGCGTCGGCTCTCGGCGTACCGGTCGGCGACGGCGTCCCAGGCGCGTCGGAGTTCGCGTCGGTCCATACGGCGGGGTGGCTCCCGTCGGCTAAAGCCTCGACGCCGAACGGTTGCCGTCGGCTCGATCGCGGACCGTCTAGTGGGTCGCGTCGGCCAGCACCAGCGTGTCGTCCTCGAGGTAGTGCTCGAAGTGGTGGCCGTCGTCCTCGAGGTCGACGAGTATCTCCCGGAGGATCTGGGCGGTGGTGGGATCGCCGAGGTTCTCCGCGAGCTCGATCGAGCCGCGCATCGACTCGATGATGTCGCCGTACATCTCGAGGTCGTTCTCGAACATCGTCCGGACGTCGTAGACGTCCTCGCCCTCGCCGTCGACGGTGGCACGCTCGCTCAGTGCGTCCATCCCCGAGACGGGGACGCCACCCAGCGCCTGGGCGCGCTCGGCGATCAGGTCGGCGCCACCCTCGACGTTCTCGTAGGCCTCCTCGAGGAAAACGTGGAGGTCGAGAAACTCCGCGCCCTCGACGACCCAGTGGTGCTTTTTGAGCTGGTGGTACAGCACGTACGAGTTCGCGAGCTCCGTGTTGAGCGCGTCGACGATCTGTTCGGCCTTTTCGCGTTCGAGTCGGAGGCTGTTCTCCGCTACCGAATCGGCCTGCTGACGGACTTCCTTCTGGGTACTCATCTCGTCTCGATCAACGGCCTCTACCCACTTAAACCTGACCCGTTAGAAAACATTTCTTTGGCTAACCGAAACTGATCTTTACGAAAGCTGTTCCAGCGGGGGCGATCGGGGGATATATGCCCCGCCGGTGGCCCCTTCCGGTCATGGAGCCCGCGGAGGTCTGGGATCTGGGGATGCTCGCGCTCGGGACGGTCCTGCTCGTCGAGTTCGCCGTCGTCGGCGGCTTCGAGCCGAGCGTCGGCAACCTCGCGACGTTCGTCGTCGCGATGGGTCTGCTGTTCGTCGCCGCGAGCCGGCTGCGCCGCTCCGACGACCGCTGGCCCGGGAGCCACCGACCCTGGAGCTACGTCGTCGTCGGCCTCGTCGCCGTCTACGGCCTCCGGCTCGTCTCCCTCGTCGGCTGACCCGCGGCAGGGTTTTGCCCGTCCGGAACGGAGAGCCGGCGTGGACCTCGCCGAGGCGGCTATCGCGCGGATCGAACGCGATCACGCGGGGACCCTCGCGGCCGTCGACGCCTGTGCCGACGCCGTCGCCGCGGACTGGCCCGGCGGGCTCGCGACCGACGGGGAGGCCGTCAGAGCCCCGCTCGCGGCCGCCCTCGCCGACGCCGGCGTCCTCGAGGCCGCGCCGGCGCTGCTGGCCGACGCCGTCGACGCGACCGGCCACGTCCTCCGTGCGCGGCCGGTCGCCGCCCCGCCGTACGTCGTCGTGACGAGTCGGGGCCCGCTCCTCCGGGCGACGATCGAGCCGGGCCGGCTCGTGATCGGGCTGGAGGCGTTCGAGGCCGTCCGCGAGCCCGCGGTCGGCTACCGCCGTCTCGAGGGCGTCGAACCGACCGTCACGCTCGAGCCGAACCGGTAGCTTTTCGGACACGAGCGCCGTCCCCCGGACCGATGCACCCACGAGCCGCGGAGTTCGCCGAGCGGGCACGCGAGGAGTACGGGGTCGACCCCGAGATCGAGGAGTTCCCCGAGGGAACGAAGACGGCGGCCGACGCCGCCGAGGCGGTCGGCTGTCCGGTCGCGGCGATCGCCAGCTCGCTCGCCTTCGACGTCGACGGCGAGCTGGTCGTCTGCGTGACAAGCGGCGCAAACCGGGTCGAGGAGTCGGCCCTCGCCGAGCGGTTCGACGCCGAGGCCGTCTCGATGGCCGACGCCGACCGGATCAAAGCCCAGCTGGGCTGGTCGATCGGCGGCGTCCCCCCGTTCGTCCACGACACCGACGTCCCGGTCGTGATCGACGCCGACCTCTTCGAGCACGAGACGGTGTGGGCGGCCGCCGGCACCCCCACGGCCGTCTTCCCGATCGATCCGGCCGCGATCGCCGACCACGCCGGCGCCGACCGGATCGACGTCACGGGCTGACGCCGGCCGTCCGTGCCGTTTCGTGCCGGTCGATCGCCCGCGTCGGGCGCTGTCCGTACCGGCCGCGGTCGCTCTCACGCCGGCCGGAGGTGCTCACAGTCCCCGGTGGTGACCGTCTCGCGGCCGTCGGCGGTCTCGACGACGAGCGCGCCGGTGTCGGTGACGTCGACGGCCTCCCCCTCGACCGTCCCGTCGGCGGTGGAGATCCGGACCCGCCGGCCGAGCGTGGTCGAGAGCTCGCGCCACTCCCCGAGCACGTCGAGATCCCGGCGGTCGTACAGCCCCTCGAGTATCCCCTGGAGGGCGATCCGGCGGTCGACGTCGCCGCCCTCGGCACGGAGGCTGGTCGTCCCCGCGGGCAGGACGTCGGGATCGACGTCGGCGTTGAGCCCGATGCCGACGACGAGCCACGAGATCCGGCCGGCTTCCCCTTCCATCTCGGTGAGGATTCCGGCGAGCTTGTCGCCGTCGACGACGACGTCGTTCGGCCACTTGATACGCGCGTCGACGCCGGCCTCGCGGGCCGTCCGTGCCACCGCGACGGCGGCGGCGAAGGTGAAACGTGCCGCGTTTGCCGGCGACGTCGTGGGTCGAAGGAGGACGCTCGTCCAGATCCCGCCGGCCGGGGACTCCCAGGCCCGCCCGAGACGGCCCCGGCCGCCGGTCTGTTCGTCGGCGACGACGGCGACGTCGCTCGCGCCCGCCGCCGCCAGCTCGCGGGCCCGGTCGTTCGTGCTGTCGATCGAGTCGTGGTACTCGACGGCGAACGGCGCCGCCAGCCCACACTCGATCGCGGGGCCGTTGTAGCCGGTCACCGCCACGAGCTCGTACCCCTCCGGGCCGCTCTCGATCTCGAGACCGGCCTCCCGAAGCGTCTCGACGTGTTTCCAGACCGCGGCCCGCGAGATTCCGAGCTCCTCGGCGATGGCGGGGCCCGCGATTGGTCCATCGGAGAGCGCTTCGAGAATCGCCCGTCGAGTCATGGGCGTCGAGGGGCGACGCTCGCAGTCGAATCGGGCGGCTTCGAACGGTCCGACCGCACCGGCGGAGTCACGTCAACCGCTCTCAGTAGAACTCCCGGACGAGGTCGGTCGCGTCCTCGGGGGCCCCGTCGGGGATCTCGGACATGTCGCTCTCGAGGCCGTGCTGGGCGCCGTAGGGCACCGAGTTCTCGTCGCGGTAGATCACGCCCTGGTACTCCTTGTCGGCGTCGAGGATGACGTCTTTGGCGGCCTCGTGGTCGTTCGGATCGTGGCCCGCCTCTTTCAGGTCGACCAAGCTGTCCCGGAAGTAGTCGTAGGTGTCGACGTCGTTGAACGTGACACACGGCGAGTAGACGTTCACGAAGCCGAAGCCGTCGTGTTCGATGGCGGCCTGGACGATCTCCTGGTGGCGCAAGGCGTCGGAGGAGAACGACTGGGCGATAAAGGAGGCGCCGGCGGCCAGCGCGAGCGCGAGCGGGTTCACCGGCGGCTGTTTCGGCCCTTCGGGGGTCGTCGAGGTCTCGAAGTCCTCGCGGCTGGTCGGCGACGCCTGGCCCTTGGTGAGCCCGTAGATCCGGTTGTCCATCACGATGTAGGACATATCGACGTTCCGGCGGACCGCGTGGACGAAGTGGCCGGCGCCGATCGAGTAGCCGTCGCCGTCGCCGCCGGCGACCATCACCTCGAGGTCGGGGCGGGCCATCTTCACGCCCGTCCCGACCGGGAGCGCCCGGCCGTGGACCCCGTGGAGGGCGTAGCTGTGCATGTACGTGCCGATCTTGCCCGAGCAGCCGATGCCGGCGACGATGAACGTGTTGTCGGGATCGTTGCCCGTCTCGGCGAGCGCTTTCATCATCCCGTTCATCGTCCCGAAGTCCCCACAGCCGGGACACCAGGTGGGCTGTTTGTCCGACTTGAAATCGGTGAATCTGACCTGTGAACTCATGCTGTAACCTCCGTCGCGATCGCCGCGGCGATCTCCTCGGCGAGTTCGTTCGCCTTGAACCGGACGCCTGTGTACTTCGTTACCCGTTTCACCCGGGTAAGGGTGTCGTGTTCTATCAGATCGGCGAACTGCCCCGTCGCGTTACACTCGACGACGATGACGTCCTCGGCGGCCTCGACGTCGGCGGTGAGGTCCGGCCGCGGAAAGACGTACGGCACCGAGAGAAAGCGGACGTCGATCCCGTCGGCCGCGAGCAGCTCCATGGCCTCCCGGATCGCCCCCTCGTTCGACCCCCAGGAGATCACGAGCGTCTCCGCGTCGGGGTCGCCGAACTCCCGGCAGGCCCACTCCTCTCGTTCCCTGGCCGTCTCGACTTTGCGATACCGCTTGTCGACCTGCTGGACGCGGATCTCCTCCTGTTCGGTCCGTCGGCCGAGCTCGTCGTGTTCGAGGCCCGTGCTCATGTGGGCGGCGTCGGTCGTCCCCGGGATCGCCCGCGGGCTCACGCCGTCGTCGGTGTCGGCGTGGGCCCGGAACCGTCCTTTCTCGTCGAGCCACTCCCCGACCTCCGACTCGTCGATGAGCCTGCCGCGGTCGATCTCGACGGCGTCCATGTCGAACGCCTCCGGCGGGAACGTCCGCTCGGTCACCGCGAGCGCGAGGTCGGCGACGAGGTACACCGGCGTCTGGTACTTCTCGGCGTAGTTGAACGCCTCGACGGTCTTCCAGAAACACTCGGCGATCGTCGTCGGCGCGATCACGAACCGCGGGATCTCGCCGTGACCGCCGTAGAGGGTCATGTTGAGATCGCCCTGCTCCTGTTTGGTCGGCATCCCCGTCGAGGGGCCGGAACGCATCACGTCGACGATCACCAGCGGCGTCTCGCTGGTCGCCACGAGGCCGAACGTCTCGGCCATCAGGTCGATGCCGGGCCCCGAGGTCGCCGTCATCGCCCGGGCTCCCGCGCGGGCGGCTCCGAGCGCCATGTTGATCGCCGAGAGCTCGTCTTCGGCCTGGACGACGTGGCCGCCGTAGCGTTCGATCCGGCCCGTGAGATACTCCATCACGTTCGTCGCCGGCGTGATCGGGTAGCCGGCGTAGTACCGACAGCCGGCGGCGAGCGCGCCCATCCCGATCGCCTCGTCGCCGTTGAGCAGGACGTAGTCGCTGTCGGTCGTCTCGAGCTCGTAGCCGAGATCGAGCTCGTAGTTCTCCTCGACGTACTCCTGGCCGAGCCGGGCGGCCTCCCTGTTGTTCCCGACGATCTTCGAGCCCTTCCCGCCGAAGCGTTTCTCGAGGGACTCATCGAGGTAGGCGACGTCGAAGTCGGTGATCGCACACGCGGCGCCGAGCGCGACGACGTTGCGCATGATCGCTCCGCCGGCCTCCTCGGCCAGCGACTTGAGCGGGACGTCGACCGCGGCCACCCCCTCGGGGATCTCGGCCTCCCAGGAGCGCTCGCCGTCGTAGATGATCGCACTCCCCTCGTGGAGCTCGTCTACGTTCTCGTCGATGGTCCGCTGGGTGAGCGCCACCAGGATGTCGAGCCGATCGACGACGCTCCGAACGTCGTCGACCGAGGTCCGGATCTTGTAGGCGGTGTACCCACCTCGGATGCGCGAGGCGAAGTCCTTCGACGTGAAGACGTGTCGTCCGGCCCTGGAGAGAGCCTGGGCGAAGATCTTGCCCGTGGAGTCGATGCCGTCGCCGGCCTCCCCTCCGATCGCCCAGTTTAGGTCCTCGGCCATATCGTAGCGAACTTGCCCGGCACAAATGAAAAGGCTTCTGAAAAGGGCGGTGATCGATCGTCCGTCGTGAGAGGAACGGCTTTCCGTTCGCCGCCCGACGGGTCGGGCATGGAGGAAACGGAAGTTCGCGTCGAGTCGGTCCGGGAGGTCGGACCGGGGACGGTCGCCCTCGAGCTGTCGACCCCGCCGGGGTTCGAGGCGGCCCCCGGTCAGTTCGTCGTCGTCCGGGCGACGGTCGACGGCGAGGAGCTGACCCGCTACTACACCCTCTCCTCGCCGTCGGTCGAGGAGTCGTTCGAGATCACCGTCGGCGTCGACCCCGACGGCGACCTTTCGCCGTGGCTCGCCGCCCTCGAGGGCGGCGACCGCCTCCGCCTCGAGGGGCCCCACGGCTCGATCGCCTACCGCGGCGGGGAGGACGTCGTCGCCGTCGCCGGCGGCCCCGGCGTCGGCCCAGCCGTCGCCATCGCCGAGGCCGCCCACGCCGCCGGCCGGGAGGCCGCCGTGATCTACCGCGACGACGAGCCGGCACACACGGAGCGGCTGTCGGCGCTCGCGGACGCCGGCGCGGACGTCGAGATCCTGGCGGCCGGCGAGGACGAGGCGCTCGCGGCCGCGGTCGCCGATCGGATCGCCGACGGCCGGTTCTACGTGTTCGGGTTCAGCGAGTTCGTCGGCGCCGTCGCCGACGCCATCGCCGACGCCGGCGGCGACCCCGACGAGGCCGAGATCGAGAACTTCGGGTGAGCACTGCGAACGGACGAACGTCCCTCCACGAACAGTCGACCGAACGAACGTCATCCTCGACGGCCAATAGGACGAACGACCGATAGACCGAACGTCCATCCACCAACGGCCAATAGGACGAACGACCGATAGACCGAACGTCCATCCACCAACGGCCGATGAAACGAACGGATGCCTGTCCACGAACGAACGACGAGAGTTGACGAACAGAAAGAGATATGTACTATCGGGCAATTACTGTTCTACCGTACACCGAAATATGAGTAACAGTTCAACCCCGGATCTACCGGTCGTTGCCGAACCCGCCGACCATCCCGCCGCGTTCGAACACGTCCTCGTCGTGGACGACGGTGACCCCACGGAGTGTACGATCTTCCCCCGGGACTGTGACGACGAGGAGATCCTGACCAACTGGATCACGGCCGGCGAGCGCTCGTTCGTCTCCCTCGAGACCGTCCGCTGACGGCCTCGAGGACTCGACCGCCGTACGCGGCCACGCGATCCACGGGCGGAGCAAGCCGGGGCGGTTCACGGTTCCGGCTTCCTCCGTCGTCTCCCCCACTCGCCTCCGCAGTCTCCGACACCCCTCTGTCGTCCCCTACACTCATGTCGGCGCGGGCGAACGGGAGGGCATGGAGCTTGCGATAACCGAGACGCTGGCGTTCACGATGGCCGACGACGGGCTGGGGATCGTCGACGACGCGACCGTGGCCGTCGACGACGGCGAACTCGTCTACGTCGGGCCGACCGAGGGGTTCGACGGCGACCCCGACCGGCTCCTCGACGGCTCGGGAACGCTCACTCTCCCGGGGCTGGTCGACGTCCACGCCCACACCGGGTTGACCCTCGCCCGCGGGGCCGCCCAGGACGTCCCCGAGATCGAGTGGATGAACCTGGCGCTCGGGCCGCTGAGCGAGGCGATGACGCCGGACGACCGGATCGCCGGCGCCCGGCTGGGGGTCCTCGAGTCCATCTCCTCTGGGGTGACGACCCTCGGGGAGTACGCGGAAGACGTCGGGACGCTGATCGAGGAGGCCCACCTCCCGCTCGGGCTCCGGGTCGTCGCCACGGAGCGGATAAACGCCGTCGGCGAGGCCCGGGACGACCTCGGACCCGACGACCCGTACCCGCTCTCGGAGGCCGAGGGCTACGCGGAGCTGGCACGTGCCGAGGCGCTGTTCGACGCCTACGCCGACCACCCCCGGGTGACGCCGATGTACGGCCCACAGGCGCTCGACATGGTGCCACCGGCGGTCCTCGAGGAGATCCGCGATCGGGCCACGGAGGAAGGTCGGGACGTGCACATGCACGTCGCACAGGGCGACCGCGAACGCCGGCAGATCGAGGCCCGCTACGGGGCCGGCGAGTCGACCGTCTCCGTCCTCGAGGAGCTCGGGCTCGTCTCCGAGCGGCTGCTCGGCGCCCACCTCCACGGAGCCACCGTCGCCGAGCGCCGACGGCTGGCCGACGCCGGGGTCCGGATGGCGGCCTGTCCGGGTTCGATCGCGGCCATCGACGGCGTGATGCCCCCCATCGTCGAGTACCGGGAGGCAGGCGGCGTCGCGGGGATCGGCACCGACCAGGCCCCCGGTCCGGGCGGCCACGACTTCCTCCGGAGCCTGCGGACCGCGGCGCTCCTGGCGAAAGTCGATCGGGGCGATCCGACGGCGACGACTGCCGGGGAGCTCCTGCGGATCGGCACGATCGAGGGCGCCCGCGCCCTCGGCATCGACGACCGCGTCGGCTCCCTCGAGGTCGGCAAACGGGCGGATCTGGCCGTCCTCGACCTCGAGACCCCCGCCACGGCGCCGACGGTTTCCGACCCCCTCCACACGGCCGTCGCGAACGTCGTCTACGGCGCGACCGGCGGCCCCGTCCGGACCGTCCTCGTCGACGGCGAGCCCGTCGTCGACGGCGGCGAGCTCGCGACCGCCGACGGCGCGGCGATCGTCGAGACGGCCGGCGAGCGCGCCGCGGAGCTGTTCGAGCGCGCGGGCGAGCGGTGGCTCGAGGCGGGTTCGGAGCTGGCGACGCGGGCTCGCGCTCGGCGCTGACCCCGTGGATGCGGACGGATCGGCACCGATGCCGTGAGTGCGGACGGATCGGC
>Ga0207421_10005651_pt1 | contig 13937 bp, 10 predicted proteins | sample SodLakKL_010_SED_4_FD_187542 | JGI IMG/M metagenome (GOLD analysis project Ga0207421, IMG submission 187542) | Alkaline sediment microbial communities from Lake Tanatar, Kulunda Steppe, Russia - 8KL_010_SED (SPAdes) (version 2) | ecosystem: Environmental > Aquatic > Non-marine Saline and...
CTGTGCATCCAGCTGTCCGGCACCCATACCGGTACCAAAGTTATCGGTCAGCCAGGGGTGGTTTTTACCCATCGCAAAATCCACATAGGTCCAGATATTTCCGGCCGTAATCAGGAAACCGGGAACCAGCATGTGGCTGTCTTCAAAATCAAACATCTGGCCATCCACTTCCAGTTCTCCGTCCTTGGTCATCAGTGCATAGTCCACATAGGGCATGATATTGGAAATGGGGCCCCAGTCCACATCAATGCCGCGGCCGATTCCCATAGACAAAATATTGGCCCTTGAAGCTACACCGTCTCCGTAATACGGATCACCATAAGCTCCCATCTGAACACGGTCCATCAGCTGACCTTCATCATTTTTGGCAGCGTAATCATAATTGATAAACTGTGCTTTCGCGCTCCAGTCTCCGAATGTGGCTGCTCCGTGGGCTGCAATGGCATGACCATATTCCGTATCATCCAGTACGGAATTGTACAGACCCTGACGCTGGGCAGAAAAGCCCACCTCTACACCCGGGGTGATCTCGTAGCCAAGGCGCATATTCAGCTGATTCATTTCCTGAATATGTGCAGGTGCTCCTGATAACTCCCCGCCGGGGTCAGGAATGACATTGTATGAATAAGTTCCCGCACCGGGTCCGGCATAAGGGGCTTCGTTGTGTGCAGGTCCGGCAGGATCCTGCTGACGGAAATAGGCCATCATCAGGTTCAGGCGGTCACTGAGGTCATAGCTGAACTTGACACCCATGTTGAAGTCGTCTTCCAGCCCGACGTAGTAACCGCTCATGAACCACCAGCTGTGCGAATTGTACATCAGGTTGCCAAAAGGCACCTGTGTAACACCCAGTTCCATATTGAAATTATCGGAGAAATCATAACCAATATAACCTTCCTTGATAAAATGGGTGTTGAATGTGGGATAAAAACGGTATTCAAAATTCAGTGTCAAATCGCTGTACCTTGCCGCTACATTCAACCGCCATGTATCCCATGTAGCATAAGTACTGGTTGGCATTGCATCACTTTCATAATGCTGACTTACAAAATTGTAGCGGACTGCACCGCCAAATTCAACAAAATCGTCATCCTGGGCATGGGCCATGTTGGACATCCCCATCCCAATCATCATCAGTAATACAAATCCGCTTAAGTGTAAAAACTTCATAATTTAAAATTTGGTTTATAAAAAAGATCGAACATCCTGAAGAATCTCTTCATTCAGCCTGTTAAGCTTAACAATTGGATCTGATTCAATTACGGCAAAACAGCAATCAGGATATTTTGATTCATCCTTTTGCTTTGCTGCACAAAATGGTTTTTAGAAAAAACCATTAGAAGAACACCCCATCCGGAGCAAACAAGTGCAAAGGTAGTAATTATTTTTACACTGCACAACCATTGTGAGGCCCAGAAAGAAGACAAATAGGTAAACAACCCCTTATTTGCTTGATTACCTGATGATTTCAATGGCCTTTTCAATCATGTCGTCACGCCCTTCATTGATGCTTTCAGGAGAAAGATCAAGCGCGATATGGGGTTTAACCCCCGGTTCAATACTGTTTCCTTCCGGATCCAGAAAACGACTGCTGGAAAGCCGCAGCATCCATCCGTTGGGCAGATCCCTGAAAGCAGGAATCCCACCGCCCCCGCCGGTGGTATCACCCAACAGTGTAACTTTTGGAAGCACCTTCATATATTGGGCAAAATAAGTCGTGGCACTATAACTTCTTCGGTTTGTTAGCACCACCACTTCACCGTCAAACCGCGGTCCGTCATGAGGATTAATATAAACTTCATCTGCAATGAAATCCTCGTGCCCGGGTCCGCTTTTTATGTAATTGGTGCCTGCAAAACGTTTCTCATTGGTAAAACGGGCAGCAATATCACGGGCATTGTCAGGGCTGCCCCCACCATTGTTACGCACATCGAAAATCAACCCCGGGCGTCCGCCTGCAGAATTCAGGGTATTGATCAGGGTATTCAGATTGTTTTCACTGACCGATTCAGCAAAACTACCATAGTACACATAATAAACATCACTCTGCAGCCTCACCAACTGAAGAGGACCCAAATATCGCTGCCGGTCCTGCAAATAATGACGTTGAACAATGCTGTAATAAAAGTTTTCCGGGCTGTCCAAAAACCACTCCCAATAGCGGGACCGGTCAAAAGGACTAACCAGGTTGACGTGGCCATCACGCAGCTCATAAAGCATTGCAGCACAAAGGTCGAACAGTTCAACCTGCCCCATATCCGGCCGGACTTTTGCACGATATTCGTCATAAATCGAATCCCAGTCCACACCCTTTTCCTGAAAAAAAGAATAGTGACGGTCAGCAAATGTCCATATTTCATCAAAGACGGTCACCGGGTCATCAGCTGCCTCCTCTTCAATGAATAGTTTTTCACAGGAAAAAAGCACTGCTGCGAGCAAAGCCCAAAAACCAATTAATATGTTTTTTTTCTGTTTCATACCCAAAACTACATCGGGGTTTAGCTCATTTACTTTTTTGCTTTATGACCGGCCCGGGTTTCCATCCAAACCGGAAGCCTCTTGATCAGTTCAACAGAAAGTATAATTCAAGCACAAACTGATGGCGTACATTATATAAACGAAGCTCCTCTCTGCCATCCAAACGAAAATAATCCCAGTGATATCCGATCCTGAACCAGTTGGGGTTGTGTTCGCCGCCAAAAGAGTGCCGATAGAATAAACCGCTGCTGATCTGCGCGGTATTTCCCGGGTGTGTCAAAAAACGCTCCAGGTTCTGCAGGGTGCTTCCCCCGTCCTGACCAATCCGGTAACTGCTTCCATACTCAGGAAACCCCAGGTTATAGCCGACCAGGGTAGCAGCCAGAGAAAAATCAAAATTCCATTCGCGGTCAAACAAAAACAAGGCGTAGGAAATATCTGCCCTCGGTTGTAGCGAAGCCAGTGCATTGGCAAATAAAAATGAATTACCCATGGCCGGAATAATACGGAAGTCCCCCTTCAGCCCGGCCTGCCCTCCAACATGGAAACGAAATGAACCGCGTGGTTCCAGCCGACGCAAATGCACATACTTTACACCACCCGAGAAATTATAAACCAGTGAATTTTTGTGCCTGGGCCGGGAATACTGAAATGTGCCCCTTGCAAAATGCCACTCAGAAATGTGAGACGGAGCACGCCGGTGAAGGGCAAAGGAAAGAATACCTCCGGGGCCACCATAATAAAGATTTGACATTTTTTGATCAAAAAGCAATCCTTTAGAGAACCCCTGATCGATTTTTAAATAAGTCAACACCTCAGGCAGCTCCGCGATATAGGTAGCACGCAAATGCCCCCGGTCGCCTATGCTGGCTGGTGTACAATCATCTCCCCCCAGTAATTGATCTGCAAAGACCCCCGGTGCCATAAATACTGTAAAAAGTATAAAAAGAAAAACCATCCGGGCAAACCGGCAAACAAAGGACTTTTGGCGAATTGATTGGTGGTTTCTTTGCATTTATCTGACATTTGCTGCCGCCATCAAAGATACAAAAATTCAGATTTTTCATACTTTTGCAAACCCTAAGCACCTGTATAATTCATGGCACAAGAAAATAAGCAATCACTGGCGGGAAAAACCCTCGCAGAGCTTCAGTTATTGACCTGCGAACATCAATGGCCACAATTTACTGCCCGGCAGATTGCAGAATGGATTTATAAAAAAAGAGTATGCCGGTTTGACCGGATGACCAACCTTCCCAAAAAAACCAGACAGGAGCTGACCAAGAATTTCTCGATCGAATGGAGTGCACCGGTAAATGTGCGAACATCCTCTGACGGAACAAAAAAATATCTTTTCCCGACCCGGCACGACGGGTTCATCGAATCTGCATACATCCCCGAGGGAAAACGTCATACGCTTTGTATTTCTTCACAGGCTGGCTGCCGGATGGGCTGTAGTTTTTGCATGACCGCACGTCAGGGACTGCAGGGCCAGCTGTCAGCCGGTGAAATCCTAAACCAGGTTCACAGCCTGCCTGAAACGGATTTATTGACAAATATTGTTTACATGGGCATGGGTGAACCATTTGACAATATGGATGCCGTCATGAAGAGCCTTGAGATCCTTACCTCCCCTTATGGCTACGGAATGAGTCCACGACGGATCACGGTATCCACCATCGGATTGATCCCTGAAATGCAACACTTTCTGGAAAACAGTCGTTGCAACCTGGCTGTCAGTCTGCACTCCCCTTTTGATGAAGAGCGAAGGCAACTGATACCCATGCAAAAGATTCACCCGGTGGAAGAAGTCATCAATACCATCGAACGTTTTTCCACGGAAAAGCAAAGACGGATATCTTTTGAATACATCGTATTTAAAAACCTCAACCACAGTCCAAAACACATAAAGGCACTGACCCGTCTGCTTCATCGCCTCCGCTGCAAGGTAAACCTGATGCGCTTCCACCCGATACCAGGCAGTGACCTCCAGTCGCCCGATGAGGAAACAATTCAATCTTTCAAAACAGCCCTGGAGGGAAAGGGAATAACTACCACCATCAGGAAATCACGTGGAACAGACATACAGGCCGCCTGCGGTCAACTGTCCACAGATAATTTGAATAAAAGCGGATAATGGTGCAACAATTATTAAAATATTATAAATGTACATATTAACAGGATTTTCGTCGTATCTTTAGGTGTGCATAATAACAAACCAACTGATTGACACGTATATCAAATAACAACCGAATACATAAATGGTCGTATTAGGAAATATTATAAAAGCTGCCCTGGGCATCACCGATTTCGTGCTGCCGGATAACAACCCCGTGGATTCTCAAAAAGAAATCCTGAAAGAACTGCTGGAAAAAGCAGCATCTACAGAATTCGGCAAAACATATGCCTTTAACAAAATTTTAAATCATAGAAACATTGCTGCTGCTTTTGCTGAAGCAATCCCGTATCATGATTATGATGCGATGAATGCCCGCTGGTGGAGCAGGCAGAAAGAACAGGGCACCCCCAATGTTACCTGGCCCGGCAAGGCTGAATATTATGCCCTTAGTGCAGGCACTACGGGGAAGGAAAGTAAAAGGATTCCCATCACCGAAGAAATGCTGGAAGCCATTCGCAAAACCAGCATCTATCAGATTCTTGCCACATCGAACTTTGATTTCCCGGCCGAGTTCTTTGAAAAAGAGATTATGATGCTTGGCAGCACAACAGACCTTAAAAAATCGGGACACTTCCTGGAAGGAGAGATCAGTGGAATAGCCGCAGGTAATATTCCTTCATGGTTTGAACGTTTCTACCGTCCTGGGAAAAAAATCTCCTCCATTAAAGACTGGGATGAACGGGTTGATGCCATTGCCAGGGAAGCGCCCGGGTGGGATATCGGAGCCATGGCCGGAATTCCTTCATGGAATGAGCTTATGCTGAAAAGGGTTATAGAATATAACAAGGCAAGGAATATTCATGAAATCTGGCCAAATCTGAGGGTTTTTGCATCAGGAGGCGTGGCTTTCGGACCCTATAAAAAATCCTTTGACTCATTGATGGGGCAACCCCTCACCTACCTTGATACGTATCTGGCCTCAGAAGGCTTCCTGGCTTTTCAGTCCAGACCCAACAGTGATATGGCTATGACATTGGCCACCAACAGTGGTATTTATTATGAATTTGTACCCTTCACAAACGACAATATCGATGAAAACGGGGGCGTCGTTCAAGGTTCCGAAGCACTATCATTGGAAGAGGTAGAACCGGATACGGACTATGTACTGGTTATATCCTCGGTAGCTGGTGCGTGGCGTTACATCATCGGAGATACAATCCGGTTCACAGACACAAAGCAGGCAGAAATTGTTATTACCGGACGAACAAAACATTTTCTCAATGTGGTAGGATCACAATTATCGGTGATCCAGATGAATAATGCCATGCGGCAACTGGAAGACACCTTCGGGTTAAAAATCCCGGAGTTTACTGTAGCAGCCGTAAGGCCTGAGGAGGAGTACATACACCATTGGTATCTCGGAACTGAAGGCAGCGCCAGTGAAAAAGAGCTGGCCGCAGCACTTGACCTTGCATTGAAAGAATCCAACAAGGCTTATGCAATGGCACGCACAAAAGCCCTAAGTGATGTCAAAGTTACACTTACCAGCCCGGATACTTTTTATGCCTGGATCGAACAGAACAAATCCAAAGGTGGCCAGGTAAAGATTCCCCGGGTAATGAAAGGCGGAGAATTTTCCGAATGGCAAAAGTTTGCGGACAAATTCCAACGTTGAGCCAGGAAGGTTATACCACTTAACCCAGCCGGACAACCCCCTGAGTAATATTTCTATTTTTTGTTTTGTTTTTTATATTAAGCGTTATATTTTTATGACGTATTAATATAAAACAAAACCAATATGGAAACAACGTCAATCGGAAACGGAATTTGGGTCAGAGAACCCCGTCGCCTGCGGATGATCCCGTATGAAAGTATCACTCACGTACATTACAACAATGGCTTATCTGTTGTCTATATGGGGAAGGAGATCCTGAAAAAACTTCACATGCCACTGAACGGTCTGGAGAAAAAGATGCCCGAATATCTTTTCTTCAGAACCCATCGAAACTACATTGTTAATAAGGACTTCGTCAGTGATTATGCCCCGGAAGGTATTGTCAGCCTCAAGTCAGGAGAAAAGACTGTTCCGGTTGCCAGGAGGAGAAGAAGACTATTGGAAAACTTTCTGTCATCCTGATCAATATAAGCACAAAACTGATCACTTCCCCAAATAAAAATTTAAAAGTCTATAAACATGAATACACCTGAGGAATTAAAAGAACTGATTACGGACAAGCAAGATATCGACTATGCCTTTTTGTTTCATGGTTACACCATCCTGGTAATGAAGAACGGCTCTAACGAGGTGGTTGATTTGCCTCTATCTGCAATAGAAACTGCCCTTACAGACCGTTTCTTTTTCCGGATACATCGCTCCTTTCTGGTAAATCTCCGCCGCGTGCGGGAGATGGAAATCAAAAACAACCGCCTGCTGATACGGATCCGCGGGCATGAATTGCCTGTTGCCCGGCGACGCAAAAGGCAACTCCTGGATTTGCTGGGTGCTGTAAATTAAAGGAGCCGCGCATATTTTGAGCACTCCTGAACCATTTCTTTTTTGCTTTAACTTGTATATTCTCTAATTTATCAATAAATTTAGGGTGGGAATAAATTTAAACCCGCCCGCGGAGCCTGATTTTTCAGGCATTTTTAAATTGGGAATGAAGGCGGATTCCCCCTGTATGGCAACATTTTTCATCCACATAAAACAGGAGGGTATCACCATGAACAACTCACCAGAACAACACAAAAAAGTCCGTAAAAAAAAGTATCCGAACCCAGGAGTGCTGCTACTATTTTTCTTTTTTCTTCAATGGATTCCCATTTCCCAGGCAGGGACATATTTCGGGGATAACAACTCAGCATACACTGGAAATTTTCCTGTTTTAGCTGCCCCCGGAAAGGTGGTTGATACCACTGCGCAAAGTGAGCAGTGGCCTGAAGATGATCCAATGACTTACGACGTTGATGCCAGAGCAGCACTGGGAACTGCATCGGCGCTGATAGACCGTTATCTGCAACATGCATTAACCTCGCTGCGGCTTATTGCCGGGAATCCTGCCACAAGAAGCGGAATATGGCCTGAGATCAGGCCCGGTTTGCTCACACTTCGGAAAGCCATCCCGGGAGCAGTCCTTTACATTGAACCTGACGGTGGATATTACAGCGTTGATGAAGGTTATACAGGGCTAAACCTGTCAGACCGGGACTACTTTAATGCACTTTTCAGCGGGGAAGAAATACATGGTTCACTGATCTACAGCCGCTCAACAGGGAAGCAATCTGTCCTGATGGCAGTCCCGGTCTATGAAGGTGAAGAGGTTACAGGTGCTGTTGCTATCTCAATTTTTCTTGATGATTTTCAGCAATTGATCAGTGATGCACTGAATCTGGATGACGATTATTTATGGTATGTCCTTGATCAAGAAGGCACAACAGTACTGCATCCGCGAACCGATTTCGTATTCATGAATCCCACTGCAGAAGGAAGCCCTTCCCTGCGTCACGCTGTGGAAACAATTCTTGACCGCTCCCATGGGTACACATCCTACATTTTTGCGGGCAGAAACACCCATATTCTTTTCACCCAGGTGCCATTTAATGATTGGCGTGTGATACTGGGAAAAATTGGTGAAAGATCGGATGACCATTACATGCCTGAAGCCAGCGAAATACTGGTCAATCTCAAGGAGACCCTGGCAGGAGAACTAAGCAGAATGGATCAGGAGCTCGACGAGGCAGTCGCTTCCTTCAACGGACAAATTCCAGCGGAACACGTGGTCAGGGATACCTTCAGAAGGCTTTACCAGGATAACCCCTATATCGTAAAATGCGCCCTCATAGATGCCGAAGGAGTAAGGATGCATGTGGAGCCATCCGAATTTCATCCCTCGGAAGGTTCACACATCCGGAATCAGGAGGATTACTTCCTCATGCAAAAGAACAAGGCACCTATGCTCAGCAGCTCCTTCCTGTCAGCAGAAGGTTTTGACGCGGTCAGTCTGCAACACCCGATCATTGATGGGGATGGTGAGTTTCACGGCTCTGTCAGCCTGCTGATCAGACCGGACGTAATGGTTGAAGAGCTTGCTACACCATACATCGCCGAAACAATGTATGAGCCCTGGATCATGGAACCGGAAGGCCGTATTATATTTGACAAGGCTCTTGAAGGAACCGGCAGAATGCTTTTCCTGGACTACAGGGATGAGGGGCCGCAAAGCCTCCTGGAACTGGGTGACGCCATTGCAGAGAAATCCCAGGGTGCCGGAGATTACATTTACCGTCACCCTGAGGATGACCACCGAATGGTAAGGATGGCTATCTGGGATACCATTCACCTGCATGATGCCAGATGGAGGGTAATCATTTCTTATGCCCCCTACTGAAAATTATTTAAATAGGATTTTTCACCAGTTCAAATGAGAGCTCTGTCAAGGAAGACTAAAAGACAATACAGTTACACCAGGTCTGTTAACCGGACAATCTTTTGGATATTGCCGGGGTTGTTACTACTGGCTTCCTGCATGCGTTTTCTGCTTTCTGTTGATTATTCTGAGGTAAGCACTCAAAATGTGGCAGACCGGCACCTGAGCAATGAAGAATATGCTGCCAGGCTTAAGGCTGACGGTTGGCCTGTTAATGAATTGAATACCGCCGCTGATCATCAATACCTTGACGATGAGGAAAAGAATTTAGTACTCGCCCACAACCTGGTAAGATATGACCCGGAAAAATTTGCCAAACAATATGTGACAGAATATATTTCCTATTTTGAAGACAGGGAATTTCATTACCCGGGCGGAGATGTGATTATGAAGACCGAAGAGGGAGATGAACCGGCAAAAGAACTTTACTGGGAGTTAGTGAACGCAGAGCCCCTGGGAATTTTGTTTCCGTCAGAGGGGCTGCATAAATCGGCAGTTTCGCACGCTGATTATCTTGTGCGCAATGAAACCAGGGGGCACGCCGGCCAGGGTGGTCTGAGGGCAAGAATTGAAAGGGAGGGCAAATGGGAGCAGCAAATCGGAGAGAACATTGCCTACGGTAGTTTCTCGGCCCATGACGCCTTGATGTACATGCTGATCAATGACAAGGTTGAGGAAAGGACACACAGACAAAACATCCTGAGTCCGGGATTCCGTTTTATCGGGGTGGCCATGGACTATCACCCACTTTTCCCGGATGGGGAGATTTATGTCATCAACTACGCTTTCTATTTCAGGGAAGAGGAGGCAGGGATACGGAAGAACCAGCAAACAAGGAGCAGAAACCGGCCGATCCATGTATGGGACTAGTATTCCAGTATATCTATGGCTGCCGCCTTAATCTTTTCCATCGACGGCAGAATGGCTGCTTCGAGGTTCTTATGAAAACCCACCGGTGTGAATGCAGAACCCACACGTTTAACCGGTGCATCCAGGTACTCAAAACCTTCACTGGTGATCTGAGCGGCCAGTTCTCCGCCAAATCCGGCAAAAACCTTGTCCTCATGGACGATCAGGGCACGGCTGGTCTTCTTTACCGACGAAAGAATGGCTTCCGAATCCAACGGAATCAGGGATCGCAGGTCAATTACTTCAATCTCTTTTCCGGTCTCCTCAGCAATTTTATCGGCCGCCTGCAAACTAAGATGGGTTGTATTGCCGTATGTGACAATGGTTAGATCGCGACCTACCCTTCTGATCCTGGCTTTACCAAAAGGAACCTCAAAATCATCCGGAACAAAAGTTTCAGCAACTTTTGCATTGTACAGGGCTTTGGGCTCAAGAAACAATGTAGGGCCTTTGGATCGCATGGATGTTCTTAATAAGCCCGCAGCATCATCTGCAAAAGAGGGGTACACAACCCTGATACCCGGAAAAGTTGTCAGTGCTCCCTCGGTGGTCTGGGAATGGTACAACCCACCCCCGATGTAGCCTCCGGAGGCAAGCCTGATGGTCACATTGGGTGAAAACTGTCCATTGCTTCGCCAGTAATCATGGGTCATCTCCACATATTGTTCCATGGCCGGCCAGAAATAATCAGCAAATTCAGCACCTTCAATCACCACGCGGATCTTCTCATTAAAGCGGGTCATTCCGTTGGCGGTTCCCATAATAAAATCTTCGGCAATGGGCGCATTAAATACCCGCTCAACACCAAACTCCTGCTGCATGCCTTTGGTTACATTGAAAATACCACCCTTTTCTTTGTATGCCACATCCTGACCCCAGATATAGGTGTCCGGGTTATGACGGAACTCAGCCTTCAGCGTCTCATTCAATGCGGTTATCAACTTTTTCTTCTCCCCTTCTTTGTTATGAATTCCTTCAGGGTATTTCTCTGGTTTATAAGGCTCAGGCAGCACATGGTCATATATCGACCCGGGATCCGGATCAGGCTCCTTCATGACTTTCTTATGGGCATCAGTAATTAGCTTCCCCACCTCCTTGTCAATCTCTTTCTGCTCCTCCTTCGACATGATGTTATTTTCCTCAAGTAACTTCTGGATCTTACCGACAGGGTCATTGGCCTTCACGCAGTGCAACTCTGCCTCATCCCTGTAAAGATCGTGCCTGTCGCTGTTCGAATGGGACCCGATACGAACCACGCTGGCGTGAACGATTACCGGCTCTCCCACTTCAAGCACATGTCGTCGTGCTTCCCACATTGCGTTCATTGAACTGAGTACATCCTTACCATCACAGTGGATGATCCGAAGATTCTTAAACCCGGAAAAATTGTCGGCGGCCTTTCTGTTGGCTGTCTGATCCTTTTTTGGCACGGAAATTCCGTATCCGTTATCCTGAAACACAAAGATCACCGGTAGTTTTTCATTGCTGGCTCCATTGACAGCTTCGTAAACATATCCCTCAGAAACGGAGGATTCACCCTGGGAGCTGATGGCCACCCCTTTGTGTCCGTACTTTTTCATGGCCCGGGCCACCCCCACCGCATGCAGGGTGTGGTTACCCGTTGATGAAGAAACATTGTGAATATTCCACTCCGGCTTGGCAAAGTGATTTGACATATGTCGTCCGCCACTGGCTGCATCTGTTGCTTTGGATATCCCGTTCCGCAAAATTTCTTCGGTGGATATTCCTGCCGAAATGGCTGTAAGCATATCGCGGTAATACGGGAAAAGGTGATCAGTTTTACGGTCAAACACCTGCCCGATGGCCAGCTGAATGGCATCATGACCTGCATAAGGCGCATGGTAAGACCATCCTAGCGCCTGCTTCAGATAATTTGGAGCTTTTTCATCAAGTTTACGCCCCAGTGCCATTAACCGGTACCACTCCCTGAATTTGTCGGGCTTCACATTTTCGAGTGTGAATTTTTTATCGGATCCTTTCGCCCCTGATTTATCTTTCCTGGTTTTATTTGTTTTTCCTGCCATTTCTTCCTCGTTATTTATATTCTGTAAATGACCATTCGTTTGTCGGGAAATAAACAGCAGGAGCAATGCTTTTGTTTACTGCTTCATGGTGGTTTTGATGGCAAATGGCAGGTTCCTGATGATATCTGAAGCAACAAGGCCCTCATCTCCGCTGCGTACCCGAGCGAGGTCACCGGCTCTTCCATGCAGGTAAACAGCCATCAGGCAGCTGTGCAATGTAGAATAATTCTGGGCAAGCCAGCCCAACACAATCCCGGTGAGCACATCCCCGCTTCCCCCCGTGGCCATTCCAGGGTTGCCTGTTGAGTTGAAAAAGCACCTGCCATCAGGTGAAGCAACCACAGTATGAGCCCCTTTCAGGATAATGTGAACCTGAAAACGATGGGCGAGTTCAATGGCCTTTTCAAGCCTGTCATGGTCGTCTGTGGTTTTTCCGGCCAGGCGGTCGAATTCCCCGGGGTGGGGAGTGAACACAGAGCCTTTGGGAAGAAACCCACACCATGTAAGATTGTCTGCCAGGATATTAAGCGCATCGGCATCCAACACCATAGGAACTGTGGTGTTTTGAATGAGTACCTTAAGGGCGCGTGCCGTCTGCTCATGGGTGCCGATGCCAGGCCCGACACCCACAGCATTAAAACCTTCGATGTTTCCCACCCCGGAAATAATATGGGGGTGTTCATCCGGAACACACATGGCCTCAGGCACACCTGATTGCAATACTTCATAAGCACACCCGGGAATTTGCACAGTAAGCAAACCAGCCCCGCTTCGCGTGGCCGCACCTGCAGCCAGAAGAGCTGCCCCGGCCTTGCCATAACTTCCTGCCATCAGATAGGCATGCCCGAAATGCCCTTTATGCGCAAACTTACGGCGGGGGCGATACAGTGACCTGATATCAGAGGCCTGTAAATAATGGTATTTTGTTTCAGCGTTTTTGATGGCATCAGGATGGAGTCCGATGTCAATCAAATACCATGACCCCAGATATTTTTCATTGGATGAAAACATAAAAGCCAGTTTCGGGAGCTGGAAACTCAGGGTATAATCAGCCTGAATAATCTTTTTGGGGTCATTGCTCCTGTTATCCTCACAAAACAGGCCTGTCGGAAAATCTATGGCCACTACTACAGCTCCGGAACCATTAATATGCTGAACTGCTTTGGCCAGCATTCCTTCCAGCGGCCGGGTCAGGCCGCTCCCAAGAATAGCATCCACCACTAAATCTTCAGCTGATAAAGCAGGAAAGTTGTCTTTTTCATGAATTTCCGTTAGCCTGACATTAACCATTCCCTCCAGCCTTTTTTCATTGACTGCAAAATCTTCAGAAGGTTGATCTGAGTGCATGAGCTTAAAAATGCTCACCTGGTGGCCAGCCCCTGCAAGCAACCTGCCGATAACAAGCCCGTCGCCCCCGTTATTTCCCATTCCGCAGAAGATCTTTACCTTTTGCTGTTTTTTCATATGACGCCGGATCCAGTCGTAACATTTTCTGGCTGCCCTTTCCATCAGGTCAAGGGACGAAACCGGCTCATTGCGGATGGTAGAGGCATCCAGTTCTCTGATTTGTGCAGCGTTGAGTATCTTCATGGGATGGATGTTTGCTGAAAGAAAGCGAATAAGTATTTTTGACGATCTCTTACTTACAAAAATAAAGGTATATTACATAAAACACAATGGGTACAACAAATCCCGGCCAAAAACAGAAAAACAGGAAGATCCTCCTTCCGGTCGCCTACCTGCCACCACTGGAATATATGGTTTGTCTGATTTCAGCCGGAGAAGCATTGCTGGAACTGCACGAAACCTATCAGCGGCAAAGCTGGCGGAATCGATGTAGCATTTACACAGCCAACGGACCCCGCAACCTGATCATTCCGGTGGAACGTCCTTCAGGAAACCACTCGCGGATCAGTGAGGTTCTGATCTCCGATCACGAGAACTGGAGAAAGAAGCACT